>Ga0310345_10003378_pt1 | contig 15222 bp, 26 predicted proteins | sample HC15DNA20500_MG_FD_204667 | JGI IMG/M metagenome (GOLD analysis project Ga0310345, IMG submission 204667) | Marine microbial communities from station ALOHA, North Pacific Subtropical Gyre - HC15-DNA-20-500_MG | ecosystem: Environmental > Aquatic > Marine > Oceanic | place: Pacific Ocean: North... | reverse complement strand
AATTCTGAATATGAATACAGAAGTTTGGAGAGAACAAGCAAAGCAAGGATTAAAGCCTTTCAACTCTGTTAAGAAGCTTGGATATGCCTTATACAAGGATCATCTAGATAAGACCAGTACATCTCACTGGACACGCTATAAGGGCTTGAAAAAAGAATTTGCTCCTGTAATCTCCTTCAAAAGTATTGATCTCAATAGAGCATCAGTATATGAATTAAAACAAACCTTAAATGTAACAGATTCCGAAGCCAGAAATATTTGGTTCGCAAGACCATTCTATAACCTTGGAACCTTAATCAATAAAGGGTATCTCAGTCCGTCTCGTGTGACTAAGAATCCACAAACAGAAAAAACTTTAAATCTTATAGAGAATAAATTAGCTCTTGCTATTCAAGAAGAAGATGGTCAAATACTAACTAAGCTCGGCAAGGTTCTTAGAGGAATAGAAGTCAAAGGATTGACGAAAATTTCCAAAGATGAATGGCAAACCATTTGGTTCTACTATAGAGCAGCAAAAGGTGAGATATTCAATGTTCTTAACGAGATAGAAAGAAGGAAGAAAAATGATGCCAAAAAAGAAGAGTCCACCAGTTGATTTAGACTTCAGTGAGATTGGGACTATGGAGCGCACCATGGAGGAGGAAAAGTATGGGACTCCTCCCAAAAAGAAAGCACCCCCTCCTCGTACAAAAAAAGATAAATTTGCTGAGATCGTTTTATCTATTCCAGCAAAGGGAGAACAATCTAAATTTATATCTAGAACAATTGGAGAATGTTCTGGCTTGGAATTTACTAAATGGGCAAATAACGTAGCCTATCCTCTAGAACAAAGTAAAGAATATTACGATAGCGTAAATAATCGAAAAAGAGAATTTGTAAAAATTCTTACCTTCCATAGGAAAAACTTTATCATTGCTAATCCTGACGCTATTAAAACCCTTCACTAAGGTAATTAATAATGAATGTAAAAGCGAACACCATACTAACCTTGTTATGTATGACTGCAATGGGAGTTCTGTTCCTTTATCAAAAACAAATAGTCCAAATGGACTCAATAACAAATATCTATAAGGATGATGTTGCTGACCAAGATGAACAAATACAAGATGTTCACACAAGGGTAGCAGAACTCTCAGCTATACTAGAAGAAACAAAACGGATATCAATTCAAAAAAATAAAGACCTATATATGAAGATTAACTCAATTGATGTTGCAATTAATTCTAAAAGTAAACGCTGGGTACAAATTAAAAAAGTCAGAAGTATCGTAAAGGACACTATGACTAAAGCAAAATATCCAAACAAAATGAATATTGTTGCACTGACTAGATATGCTTCAGCTGTAGTTGATTCATCAAGTGAATATGATGTTCCAATTCCCTTAATTCTTGCTGTAACTAGACAAGAATCTGCGTTTAATCCTAAAGCGGTATCACATGCTGGTGCTCAAGGGTTAATGCAATTAATGCCGGGAACCGCAAGGGAGTGTGCCGGGGACATCGGAAAAAGGTATTCAAATATTTTTCATGTAGGAACGAATGTTCAATTCGGAACGTTTTACTTAAGAAAAATGCTAACAAGATTTAATGAAGATACAGAACTCGCAGTTAAAGCATATAATGCTGGACCTAATTATGTATCTAAGATATTAGCAAAGATATATCGCAACTACCCTGCGGAAACTATAGATTATTCAAAAAAGGTGTTACAATACTTAGAAGAGTACAAAGCATCTTATAACTAAAAGGAACAAGAAAATGAATGGATTAGAAGTAACAGATGTCAGAGTATGGCCTATCGCTAAAGAAAAACTCAAAGCAGGTTCTAAAATTAGAGCCAATTGCCAAGTTACCTTCAACGATTGTATGTATGTCAAGGCAAAGCTTTGGCTTGGAAATGACGGATTGTGGGTTGGCTCAGAGGGCCAATATGGCAAAGCCAAGAACAAGGAAACCGGAGAAGTCGAAGACAAATGGTTTGATTCTTGGAGAACTACAAATCCTGAACTTCAACAAAAATTGACAGAAGTCGTTGTCAAGAAGTACAATGAAGTTACAGGTAATACCACTGCCAGCAATGTTCAACAAAAACAAAAGGATGATATTCCTTTCTAAATAAAAGGTAGAAATGGAAGTAACGTTACGTCACTTAACTAACAGGATTTTATCAATCGCACATATGTTAGAATTTGATGAGTTTATTTCCAAAGAGAGGAGGGAGAGGCTACAAGCTGAACTCTCCTCTCTTATCCTTAAGAGAAATAACTTAAATAAAGTTATAAACGAAAAGAAAGCAGACAAATAATAAATGCCTACCTCTATAACCGATTTTATTCTATTCGTTTCACAATCAAAAGAATTCGACTCGATTCATCCTGTTCACTATGTGGGAACGGGATCAAATGTATATGGTTTATCAAATCGCATACATAAGGAACACGCAGGAATCCACATGTTGGATACTCGTGAATACTTAAAACATCCAAATTATAGAATCCAAGGAGATATCCTCAGATTCTCATATAGTAAAAGTGGGCACAAAGTCTCAGAAGACAGTAAAGAAAAGATGTACAGTGTAACTTCATTTGAAATATGGAAGTTCATGGACTTATATCTTAAGGGCTCTATTGTAACTTATGACATGCTTTATCTATCTCCCACATATTACGATTCTGAAATGAGTCAGTTATTGATTATGTTAAGAGAAGGAATTACCAATAAGATAGGTAAAGAGGCAAAAACTTACGCAATGAATAACTGGCAGAAAGACAGAACAGATCAAAGAAAAATTGTAATGTCTTTCTATCGATTACTTCAAGCAATAATTTTTCTAAGAGAAGAAGAATATATTTCTGATGCTAAGACCTTATGGGATTATCCCCGTTTTTCTGAACTTACCTATGGGAAAAAGGTATTTGAAAAGTTCAAAAATCAAAACTTTAAGAAGACGAGGTTGTCTGAAAAAGAAATTACAGGAACAGCAAAGGAACTGGAGCATTTAATTGACGAAATCAATAAAGCGTCAATTTCTACCCGACTTCCAGATGTAACTTCAAAAGATATGCTATTGACATTAATGGACAATATCGTTACAAAAAGAACGCAGCTAATCACGCTGTGATACACAACAAAAGGAAATTATTTATGTCCAAAACTGTAAAAAAGACTCGTGCTGAGTTTACTAAAAAATTCAACGCTAGTTGTAAAATTATCCGTATGATTACTCAAGGAAAGGGTACCGAAGATATTGTAAATAAACTTGGTATCTCAATGCCTACTGTGAGAACAGTTAGAGGTAATCTTACACGAGGATTCTACTTGCCATATGTGCAAGTAAAAGATGGAGAAGTTACTGGTACCTGTAATTACTAGTAACTAACCTTTAAACTTGACGGTTCGTCAAGTCTTGATCATGAACACGTAGATGTAGATTTGAGTTTGGTAGTCCTCCTCGGACTTAACAAAGAGGAGAGAGGGGGGTGAATTCCCCCCCAACTCAAACAGAGAGATCGATAAATGAGCATATTATTAACAAACCTATATTCACAATTAAGCAAGAAAACTGAAGGCTCTAATAAGTTCTATAATATTCATGTAGCAGAATGTACCAAAGGTCAGCTATTTCGAGCCTCAAATAAAACAGCGACCCAAAGTGGATACGAAGTATATTCTATTTTTGGAAAAATCGATGGAACTCCAAGACAAAGACACATAGGGTTCTTTTTTTCTGAAAGCGCAGCCATGCGTTCAGCGGATAGAACAAAAGAATCAAAGAAACAAAAAGGATATGTCGAGAATGGAAATCGAACATATACAAAATCAGTAGTCGATACCAAATCAAATGATTTCAAACCAATCTTTGATCCCGTTCCAATACCTAAACTAAAAATGACTAAAACCCAAAAGGGTAGATTCTCTGATCTGATTGATTAGTAAGCACTTTGCCCCTATGATTAACCAGAGGGTATTAATCATGAAAAAGGGCTCAACTGTTTACTTAAAAGATCCATTTTGGCATAAAAATACGAATCTAGGGGGAAAGAAAGCCTTAGTGCTTTCTACTAAAAGTTATATTTTAGTTAAAGTTTACGAATATCATTCTAATCCAGTAAAATGCTTTAGAAATGAAATTTCAGACAAACCTACAAAATTAGAAAAAAAAAGTTCTGAAAACCTAAAACCTCCAGATGAAGAGGGGTATAGGCAACTTCAGAATTATTTAGATCAACAACTAGAAGCAGATGAATCTTGGGATTCCTGGATAGTATAACAACGTTAGGAATTGTTATGGGCGATATATATACAACTTTTCATCCTGAAACGGGTGAATTGACTAAAGAAACAGAATTTGTAAATTCCTGGAAATGGGGCGACGACAGAAAAGGATTTGAACACTATACTCATCAACAGAGATCATTAGTTAGCAAGTATCAACTACCTAGAGATACTACCGTTGAAATTGTAGAGATTATTGTTCGCCTTACAGAGAGCAAAGAGCATCTCCATCGACAACTAGATGATCAGCGTAAAATTGAATATGAGTTATTAACTGCTTTAGAAGTTGCTTCATATCAAATTAAAGAATTGAATTCCAAAGAGAAGCAAACAAAAAAGAAAACAAAAAACTTCCTAATAGATATTGCAAAATATCTACTTCATACTGAAGACTGCTCAGTTACCACAATGAAAATTGTAGGACGAGCAAGAGTTAAATCGAAATGTACTTGTGGACTTAGTAAAATACTAAGTTCGGTGAAATAGCTGAGCGTTTGCGCCAAGCTGATGAGAATAAGCTAACATAGAGACTTCGACTGATAGTCCAACTCTCTATGTTAGATAAAATACTTTTATCCTAGTTTAAGGTACCTTAGGACACCTGCAGATAGAAACTTCTTCGGATTTATTGTCAGATTAGTTTCGATCTGCCGTCCCCAATACAGCAGTGGCTGCCCGGGACCAGGTTTTACCTGACGTAATCCGAGGTGTACGTAGTACACAGAGGAGCTAGCATGTCGGAGCCCCAGAGGCGCTGAGCTGCTGAGGGTCTCTGAAGCGCTAACGGGTTAAAAACGGCCTAAGGCCGTGCGCATCTGATGCGCACGCAAAACGGGATTAAGGAAACATTTTCTGACGGAAGTCAGAAGAAGTTAAAATGTTTCCCTTAAAGTAGTCGGATAAGAAAATAACATTATTTAATTAAGAATAAGTTTCTTTATCCGAATAAGACTGAGTCAGACGGGTTGGGAGATATCCTAAATATATTTTTGGTCATTCGAGATTTAATGCTTGACCAACATTAAATTTAGATTTAAGTATACTTAGGATCCCTTCCCCTCCCTCAGGAAGTCATCAGAAAGGCTATATTAAGTGTATAAGTGCGAAGCGTTCAAATGTAAAAAAAATGGAGGAACTCCATTAACTCCCGTAAAGCAACCCTGCAATATGATCATTGTAGAAAGAAGAGAAAAAACTTATCAAAGAATTGTCCGCAAAGGCAAACGAAAAGGATTTGTTGAAGAAATCGAAGGCTGGGAAATAGCTAAAGAAATTAAAGTCTGTGCTATTTGCTATGAAAGAATTACTGGCCTTAAAGCATCTAGAGCTGGCTCTTCCTTACAAGCGCTAATGCAGAAAAAAGAAAAAAAGCCTTTTGTTAAAAGAAAGAAAAAGTTTCGAAAAGATAAGAAACCCGGAAATAATAACTATCACAAACGAAAGCCTAGGAATGACAGGAAACCATCAAGTTAGTTATGATATCTATTATATCGGACAAAAAAATTCCAATAAACGTCGCTTAATTCAACAACCCTCTCTAGAATTAAAGCAACTACAAAGGAGCTTAATTCCTTTGTATGAACGCTTCCCCTTACCTCAGGCTTGTGCTTGTAAGAGGGGGAGCGGTCCCATCGATGCCGCCTTACCTCATTTAGGAGCAAAGTATCTACTTAAGGTAGATTTATCTGATTGCTATCAACATATTTCATTAGAACAAGCCTATAAGAGAATTCATAATGAATTTCCTGACGGCAGTCTCAAAGAAGAAATGTTAGAAAATTTATCAAATTGCTTTATCAATTGGGACGGGAAAACTATGCTTCCTACTGGAGCCCCTACCAGCCCAATACTATGTAATATAGTACTTTCTGAAGTTGATTACTATGTGGGCAAAGTCGCTCGTAGGCATGGTTACGCATATACAAGATATATGGACGATTTATGCCTATCAACACATCATCAAGATCGTGAATGGTCGTTAATCGATCGAGTCACAGGAATTCTTACTGCCAACAACTTCAAAGTTAACAAAAAGAAAACTAAATGGTATGGAAAAGGAAATAATGATGCTAAAATTGTAGCAGGAATAAGTTTAGAATCGGTCTCTAGACGAGAAATTAAACGTCTAATGAGAGCTAGGTTGCAAAACTTAGCAGCAAGTAGAAAGCCTATTGATGCTGTAACTAGTGGTTATCTTGCTTATGTTAAGTCAATAGATGAAAAAACATACAATCAATTGCATATCTATTATAAAAAGCGATTAGAATATGTCCCTTTACACGGAAGTACTTATACTAAATAAACATTTTTTAGCTATCAAAGTGGGAGTAGCTAAAGATGCTATTTGTGCTTTATATACTGGGAAAGCCGATGTCGTTGATGAGCAGTGGTGTGTTCGAAATCTTCAAAAATGGATAGAATATTGCTCATTAATAGATAAGATGCCAATTGAGGCTGCAAAATATGCAGGAAAGATATCCTCTCCATCTATATCTATTTATATCCCGAGAGTAATTAAAATAGATTCAGCTGCAGGGATTGATATTATCAAAACCGTTAAGTACTCAAGACATAACATATATAAACGTGATAAAAATGAATGCCAATATTGTGGCCAATATTGTAAAAAAAATATCAAAACATTAGATCATGTACATCCCAAAAGCAAAGGCGGAAGGAATACATGGGAAAACGTCGTAACTTCCTGCAAGCACTGTAATGGAAAAAAGGGAAGCCAAACATTAGACCAACTTGGATGGGAACTAAGGAATAAACCTATAGCCCCCGAATGGAAATCTCACATAGGAACACCATTCGATAGGATCCAGAATAAATATTGGAAAAATTTTCTATGATTTACTTCGATCATGCAGCAACAACTCCAGTTAAACCCATCGCTTTATGGGCCATTGAAAAGGCTCCATATGCAAATCCCAATAGTATCCACAGGTTAGGATTGGAAGCTAAGGCAGTCTTAAGAGAGGCTGAAGACTTAGTTAAAACACACATAAATGGACATAATGGAAGAATTGTTTGGCTGAGTACAGCTTCGTTAGCTAACGGATTAGTTATAAAAGATATTTTTGAATATCCATACTCTATGCCAAATGTATTCGTTTGCATGAAAACAGCTCACAAGTCTATTGCACAATTCGCACATCCAGATCATATGATACAGCCCTTAGAGTCAGGACTGATCTCTATAAAGGAACTTTTTCGAAAAGTAACCGAAACAACAAGATTGGTTTCAATGCTTTACGTTAATAACGAAACAGGAGTTATTCAGCCTATAGAGAGCATCAAATCTAAGATAAAAAAAGCCCTATATCATGTTGACGCAGTCCAAGCAGCAGGTAAACTACCGATTGATGTAGAAAAAATAAGATGCGATTTCCTAACAATGTCAGGTCACAAGTTTGGAACTCCAAAAGGTATTGCTTGTCTTTGGATTAAAGATGGTGTAGATCTAGACCATCCATACTTAGGAACCCCACAGGTTCCCATGGCATTTGCCTTTGCAAAAACTCTTACATCTTATAACCTTATGCAACGAAAAGTAGACATCATACTCAAAGAAGAATTCTTTAGAAATCGCCTAGATGAACACGCCAAACAGAAAAAGATAAGATATGAGTACAATATTAAAACAATTAGAAGACTTCCTGGGATACTAAGTGTTAAATTTGAAGGAATAGATGCCTCTGAACTGCTAATGAACCTAAGTGACAAAGGATTAGCTGTTGCAGCAGGATCAGCTTGTAACTCACAAGATATTGTTCCCTCACATGTTCTCAGTGCTATGGGAATTCCTCCTAAAGACGCATTGTCTACAATCCGTATTTCTTTATCACCTGAGAATACATGGAAAGAGCTGGAAAAAGGTGTAATGATACTAACCAATACTGTTAAGGAACTATATTATGACTGATCCAAATCTTCAAAAAATCGTGGATAGTAATATTGAAGAAATTGAAAGAGGTGTAATTGGCAAGACCATTACCCATGCAAGCGGCTACTTAGATTATATTTATGGATATCATAATAGAGATAAGAGAAGAATCGAATTAACTCAATTTATTGATCAATTGAAATTATTATCAGACTCATTAAAATTAAAAAAATTGAGCGATGGAGAAAAAAATGTCCAAGGACAACACCAAGAAAAAAGACGAAAATATCGGAGAAACTAACTCCCCAATCGTAAACGTGGAGTGGCAACCACCTAGCTGGACTGACCAATTCCAGAAATTTATTGTAGATTTACAAGGAGCAATCAATGACAAGTACTACAAAAACTGAACTAGAAAAAATTACTGCTATCTTTTTGGATGGAAAAGTAGTTAAATATCCAGTAAGATTTGACGAAGCAGAGGGATGGGTAGAAATGCAAATTCCTGTGCAAATAACTGATGCTGTGACTTTAAAAACTGGAGAAGCTGTAATTGACTCTGAAGATACTTCAGAATTCCACTGGGAGGTAATTCGTAAAGAAGGAGAAGTGAAAGTTCTTTACGCTGATTCTTACCCAACAAAAGCACAATAAGGAGCTGTAATGCTTAAGATCCGTAATCCCAAAATTAAAGAAAAAGATGAGACGCCATTTGCTCAAGAAGAAGAGCAAGAACAGATGGAATTTCCTATGGAATTATTCCAACTTATGCAAGCAAGAGATAACTTGGAATTAGAGGATCGAGGCATTATCTTCATCAACAGTGTGATCACCAAACAAACACTCGATAGGGCCTATAAGAGGCTCTTATCATTGCATTTTAACCCTAACTTTACCGATACCATTCAGATTCTAATAAACAGCCCAGGAGGCTATACAGACGCTGGGTGGGCATTCATCGATATGATGGAATTTGTAAAAAATGAAATCAAAACAGTAGCGATTGGAGAAATTGCATCCATGGCTACATCTATTTTCATTGCTGGGGATCAAAGGATCATGTCTCCTAATTCAGTTGCAATGATTCATGAATTTTCAACTGGAACGGCAGGATCTTATGCTCAACTTGTTGCAAGCAGAAAAGCAGAAGATATCGAATATCAAAAAGATTTAGATCATTTACTGCGACATAGTAGATATACAACAGAAACTCAAATCACTACAAATCTTTTGAAGGAAACTGACAACTGGTTAACTCCTAGAGAAATGATGACTCATGGCCTTTGTGATGAAATTACAGAACCAAGACCTCGAAAAAAGAAAAGAACTACCAAGAAAAAGAAAACAAAAAGAAAAACTGCATAAAACTCTTTATTTGTATAGGGTCTATGTATAAACTGCATGTATGCAAATGTGTATCCCCAAGAAGGGTGATTTTATTGTAATTACTCAAGATGTAATCTCTACTGTAGGTAGTCAAAAATTAGAATTTTATTCAAAGAAATATCCTGACTTTCATTCAAGACAAACTTCTTTTGTTTTGAAAAAGGGAGAATGGTATCAAATCGGATCTATTTACACTCTAAAGAGCAATGTATATTTCAATCTTCGAATTCAAAGATCTAGAAGTTCAAGACTATGGATGAAAAAACGAATCGAAGAAGAATTACAAAAGGTATCTTCAATTTATTCTGTTGATAACGATGAGCCAATATTAAGAAGTCGCTCAGTAGAATGTCTTGCAGATGATCTAAATAAAGATTGTTTGGTATTTCATCATGCATATGAAGCTCTTCAAGCAAGAGCATGGATTACTCAAACTTTAAATAGCAAATCTAAACGTTGGGAAGAAATAGAATGAGTCAGATCAATAAGGATCCAGAAAAAACCCTTCAATTTGATCCAGAAAAATGCGGCGATCTTTTATCTAAATTAATTGACGCATTTGATGAACATAAGCCTACGGTCGGAGAAATCCTTGTAATCTATGGTAATTTAGGCTATACCCTGGGAGCTTCCATAGAAGGTTATGGCTCTAAAGGACCAGGAGTGGAAGAGCTTAAAAAGGAATATTATGCTAATCCCTCAGTGGGAACAGCATTAATGCTTCAAGGGATCGAAGTTACTAATTGGTATCAAGACCATAAAGAAGAAACAACAAAAGAAAGGCAATAACATGAGACCTCTACAATACTCTATTTATAAAGGAATGGCAGGCAAATGGGGAGCTTTACAGCTCAATTTGCAGCCTCCACATTATTACTCAGGAAAAAATAAAGATTATACAGGATACGAAGCCATGGAAAATAATGCACTTCGAGACGGCTGGAAGCTGCGAGAAGGAACAATTTTCATGGAAATTACCAGTACAAAAGACAGAAATGTCTATGATTGGGATAACAAGATCGTTCTTGCACTCTCAATTACAGATGTAGGAAAGATTCTACATTCCCTATTTACTGGAACAGATTGCAATATAATGCATGATCCTGGTGCAAAAAGTGAGACACAAGGTAAAATCAAAAAGAATTTACATGTTGCCTCCCCAAAGGGAACCGCTAATGGCTGTATGGTCAGAGCTTCCCACACAACAGCAGGAGAAACTAAATCTCATCAAGTCCCTCTATCAGGAGATGAGTTAATCGTAATGAAGGAGTTGCTACAAGCAGCAGTTCCCCAGATGTTAAAATGGGACTAAAGTGAAAACAGAAGAATCGAACAAACGTTTGTTTGCTATTGCTTCAATGATTGATGATTATTTTAACTCATCAGCTCCAATTCTAAACAGCACATATGGTTTCTTAGAGAATATTCAAAAAGTAGCACTAGGCTTAGACCAAGAGGATGATGGTCCTCAAAGAGTCAACTCCCTGTATGGTGATTGTATTACCATATCATGTGATGCGTCTATTCTTAAGAATCCTGGGGGTCCATCTGCTGTTGGATTTGTCATTGATTTTGCAAAAAGAGATCAGGCTAATTTAAGCACTGCTCGTTTTTGTAAAGCTAGCACAAACAACCAGGCAGAATATGACGCAATATTTTTCTCATTGTCGGCATTAATAGACTTATGTGGCGGAGCAAACATCACAGTCCCTATTAATGTTATTTCAGACAGTTTGCTGATTATCGACCAGCTAAACGGTCAAAAGAAATGCAATGATGAAAGATTGAGGCACAAGAGAGATTTAATCCTAGAATTAGCAGGAAGTCTTTCTACCTCCGTCATATTCTCCTGGAAACCCCGAAATAGCACCCCTGAACTTAAACAAGCTAACGATATGGCTCAAAACCTATTAGGGGTAAAGAACCATTAGGAAAGATAATGACGAAATTAAAAGGACTAAAGAGCCTTGACGTATATGAGCATGATTTACCTTTCGATATCGCAATAGGATATGCAAGGGGAAAATATCTTGCTGTTGATACAGAAACAGGAGGGCTTCAATATCGAGAACATCCCTTATATCTTGTACAAATTGCAAATCCAGATGGACAAGTAGCAATAGTTAAGAATCCAACCCCAGATAGTTATAATCTCATTCGAGTATTACAAGATGCAGACACTGCTACTATTTTTCATAATGCGGCCTTTGATCTTGCATTTTTAAAAATGGGATTAATGGCGGAAGTAGGAACCAACGTTCATTGTACGAAAACGTTAATGAAAATTGGATTTCCTCAATACAGTTCAGGACTAGGGTCTGCATTAAGAAATATCTTAGATATTACTCTAAACAAGAATATTGACCACAGTAAATGGGATCAAGAAGATTTGTCTACACGACAATTAGAGTACGCTGCAGGAGACGTAATCTATCTCTATAGGTTGTTAAAAGTTTTAAAAACAGCTTGTTCACCTAGACAATATAGCATTTATTCTCGTGCAATGCAGGCAATTAGATTAAAAACATTTATTGAAGTCGAAGGTTATACTGATTTATTTCAATGGGAAAAAGAACACCAAGAAGTAAGTGAACAAAACAGACTATGGTGGAATCGTCTTTTATCCTCTAAATTTGAGGAAGCGAAAAATGCTACAATGTAATGGATTAGTTGCTATCCCTTCTCAACCAAAATTGGACTTTGTTCCCTGGAATGGACAGGGATTCTTTGCAAATTTTAATGTGGTTAGCCAAGAACCCAGAAAAGATCATCATAAGGTGCATTATTACCAAGTAAGTATGTTTGTTCCTAAAGATAAGCGGGCATATTGGGAAGAACGCTTATTGCCCGGAGAAGTCTTCCTTATTAGAACTGGAGATTTCTCAAGTTTAAAGCCAGAAGGATATGTTCATCCTCTAGCTCAAATTAAAACAACAGAAAAGAATTTTTTACACTTAAAGCAAGCCCAATGGCACACTGCGTAAAACCCTATATAGGGACAAAATTGGAAATATTTTTATGAGGAGATTTTGATGAGTCAATTTGATGAAACAGACTATGATGACGAAGAGATGCATGACCTTTTTGAAGACGAAGAGGCCATGACACCCGAAGAAGTTTTTAAAATGGTTATGATTAACAAAGCTAAAGGAACAACTGTTCATGTTGAGCTTTGTGATAAGGAAGGAAGTAAGGTTGAATTATCTGAGGTAATTGAACAACTTCTAAATTATATCCAAGACAAACTAGAAGACGATGAAGCGAACCAATTCGTTGACCAGATTATGCCCTTAATGGCTCAGTCTGTAGTCAGTGGACTCGGTAGGATGTTAGGCATTAGACATACTGCATTCTTTCTAGCCAATGAGACTTCTCGTGTAGCTTTAGTCAATATGATGTCACTATCATTTCTATTACTAAAATTTGTTCAACAGAAAAATCTCACAATTGAGACATTTGAAGAAGAAATTTCAGAAGATGAAATTGAACAGATTGAAAGAAAAGCCAAGGCTGGCTCAACAGCAACGATGGGAGCCTTACTCGGGCTTGATCCAAAAGAGATTTTAGATAATCTTGTTGAACAGGGTGAAATTAGCCAAGCTGATTTAGAAGCAATTCTAAACGGAGATGACGAAAAATAATTTTAACCAAGGAGAAATGAGATGGAAATTGTAAGCCCTTTAGAGGAATTATCCCAAGGCTTTACGTGTACAGGTCCTCACAATTTAATAGATTCTTGGGAAGCAAAAATCCTAGATGATACCAAAAATGAGATCCTATACATTGTGCCTGCAGGATTCAGTCAAAGAAACAAAGAGGGAAGAGAAAGAAAGCTATACTATAAGGCTGCCTACCAAAAAGCAGTTAGCTTTAATGCAGAGAAAAAACTAAACCCATTCGGAGTTAATACCCATTCCGTAATTCTACAACGTGAACCACAAAATAAATATGATAAATTCGCCATTCGAGTTGGAATTAGATTCGATGACTACCATAAAACACCTCAATGGTTCAAGCCACAGATATGGCAGGACCTTGGATATGTTCCCAAGGTGGTATCTAAACTCTTATGTAAGAACTTTCACATGCTAAGGCATGGAACGTTACTTAGTATGCATGCTATTTTTGACAAAGATCTCTATTTTGCAAGAGTAGCTATTCCATATGGCAAACCTGTAGAACCTTCTCTTTTCACTAAATGTAATTCGAAAAGGTTTGACGCAATTTTGGAAGAATAAAAATGTTTAAAGCATATAGTGTAGGATTACAAGAAAGAGATTTCGAACTGATTCGAAAGATAACTAGAGTGGTAACTACTGATCATGTCTCTGTTAAAGACCTGAGATATTATGATATCAAACTAGAAGATACAAAGAATAACATTCTATTTATTTTTGGAAGCAAAGCATCAAGGTTGGCACAAAATATTGAAGCCAAACAAGTAGTTCACCTTCCAGAAATTTCCACCCTTCATGCAAGCACTGGGATAGATGAACAAAGACTAGAGGCTCTTAAAAAATTAAACTTATTGAAAACCATACTTGAGACTGATACCATTGAAATCAATACAGAATCTGTTTTAAAAGATCCCGTTCCTGATCTGGAACTGTCAGATCTAAAAATTTTAGAATCAACATTGAAAGAAAAAAAGGTTAACAAATGGTTAACAACTACAACCAACGGAAAGACAGTTCAGATATCAATAGCTCCTGAATCAACAGAAGCGGATATCAATATTACTTTTTGTGAATTGTATACATTGAAAATAGCAATGGATGCTTTGGATATAAAAGAATTTACAGTCGTTTACGATAGCAATTAGCTTCTAACTTACAAAATATAAAATCAAAAGGATTAGAAAAAATGACAGACACCCAAGTTGAACTCACAGAACCCCTCGAACCAGAAATTATTGAAGAGAAATCTCCTAGTTATGCAAGCTCTATGGAGGAAATTCTCGCCCTAATTAGAGGACGTGCTCCTTTAATCTGGATCCTAACCCATGAAGAAGGCAGATTCATTAATGATTTTGCCGATAGCATCGCAACTCCCTGTAAACGGGACCTTTGGCTTTGGTCTGCGTACCAAGGTTTGGTTAGACAAGACCAGTCATCCTCAATAGAAAGAGCTACCGGAGAAGAAGAGGGAACCTGGAATCCTCAGAAAGCTTTAAAGCGTATCTCTGACATGACTAGAACAACTGAAAGCAAAGGTACTTGTTACATTTTGCGAGACTTCCACACCGTACTCGGAGAACCCATTCCCCGACAGATTAGAGACATGTATGAACATCTAATCAGCAGTGGAAAGACTCTGATTATTGTTAGCCCACTGCTTGCACATGGAGCAGGAGGAACTCGTGGTGGTCTTCCTTCAACCCTAGAAAAGCAGATATCTGTAGTACGTTACGAACTACCCTCAAAAGGAGTAATTGAGGCCCATGTGGGTGAAGTTATCTCTCATATGAGTACCAGTACTAAAGGTAAGCGAAAATATACTCAACTGGAGTATTCAGAAGACGACATGCAGGCATTTGTTAAGGCCTTACAAGGTCTAACCTTAATTGAAATTGATAATGCAATTTCAACTTCAATTACCCACATGAATAAGCTTGATGCCGAAAAGCTTCTCCTAGATAAGAAACAACTACTCAGGAAGTCAGAAATCCTTGAG
>Ga0310345_10003376_pt1 | contig 15235 bp, 15 predicted proteins | sample HC15DNA20500_MG_FD_204667 | JGI IMG/M metagenome (GOLD analysis project Ga0310345, IMG submission 204667) | Marine microbial communities from station ALOHA, North Pacific Subtropical Gyre - HC15-DNA-20-500_MG | ecosystem: Environmental > Aquatic > Marine > Oceanic | place: Pacific Ocean: North... | reverse complement strand
ATACCCGGTCCTAGATCTATTTCAATATATTTGTCCCTAGCTACCACAGCATGCTTAGCGTTATTGGAGGCTGCGCGTGAGGTTTGTTGACGGTAAATAACTGGCCAATAAGAGCGTTCTCTAAAATGAAATTGCTTCGGTGCTTTCCACAAGACCATTTTTTGCTCATCGGTCATGACAATGTAAGCCTGATCTCTGGTAACGTCAAACGCATCAGCAAAAGCTTCGACTTCCACACTAAAGTCAAAAGGTGCGATAATGTCAGGATCTTCAAATTTGCGGGTTTCAATTTGATCTCGATTGGCAATTAAGTCTGTGCCAATCTGTTCGAAGGTGTTGGCATCCCACATCCGTAGCACCTGGTTAGGTCTTTTCGGATCTTCAGGGTTAGGTTCAGTAATAGATCTAGACAAAATTCGATTACCATCTGGACTGAATCGAACAGTGCTAATTTCGCTTTGATGGGCCGGCCAGTGGTTGATCATCTGATTAGTTGGAATATCCCATAACATCAAGTCGCCAGAAACTAACCCATCGGCTTCGCGAACAGTTGAGAGGATCACTTTAGTACTATCAGCACTAAAGCCAAAATTATTGACCCGGTAATAAACGTCTCTCCTGGTGATCACTTTTCCATTGCTAGGGTTCCATATTTTAATTGAATGCGGCGTGGCCGTCACTAGCTGATTACCATTGGGGTGAAAGGCAACCGTGATGGTTCCGATATCGGCTTGAAACTCGAATTCTTTTCTTTCTAACATTAGATCCCAGATGACAGCTCTTCCGTTGGAATGGCTGATGGTGGCAAATTGAGAATGCGTTTGGTCTGTTGCCAGATGATAATCGTAGCCGGTTCGTTTGGAGTGTAGTTTTTTGGTTCGTTGCATGGTTCTGGTACTCCAAACGCGTACCCCCTCCAAACTCCCTGCCACCAATTGACTCTCGTCCATTGAGAAAGATAATCCATTGATTAGGCCAGCCCCGGTTAAATTGCCTATCCACTTGCTATCGCTCAAGCGTCTTACCGAAATAACTCTATCCGCAGCTCCTGTGGCAACATAGGTGCCGTTAATGGAAAAAGCAATAGCACGAGGGCGGTACAGATGCTGATGCCATTTTTGTGGTTCAGCAACAGCAAATTTGTCTAGGTCCTTTTGACTGTTCCAGACCTGTACCACCCCATCGGAGAGCAAAGTAAACAAACGGCCATCAGGCGAAAAAGCAATACCTGTAACGTGCTTGGCTTTCTGGATCTGAACGACTTCTCCAGTTCGCCGGTCAATGATAAACGCATCACTTCCGGCGACCACGGCGATTTGCTGACCATCAGCTCTATAAAAACTCGTTCTGGAGGGGCCGGCCTTCATTGGGTAGAATGCGACCGGTGAGAGGTTGGACGAATTTAGGATTTCGATACCCAGAGTCGTGCTAACGGCAATCTCGTTCCCTTTGGGAGAAAAGGAAATTTCTTGAACCAAGCCCGACCCAATCAGATTCATCGATCTTGCTATTTCAGATGCCCCCGGTGCTGCTCTTTGTAATCCACCTGTTCTGGTGGTAGTTTGTGCCTGAACAACTAGATGTATGAAGGGAGCCAGAAAAGAAAGAGTGCAGAGAACCGTAATGAGACGCGTAGATCGAAGTATATTTTTGAACACTATTGAACAACCTCCTTATAATTGGGAAGCCAAGCGAAAATGAAAAAAAACATAAGATAGAGAAAGATAGCCGCAACTGTAGATAGCAATTGAAATGAGCGAGAATCCGCTTCCACCCGTTGCCCCGGTGTATGCATCCGTCAGGACTTTTAATAAGAGGTAAATTGGACTTAATAATACTCGATCTGGTAACAGTCCCGGTAAGATCAGCATAGCGATAATTATACCGAATGCAAATAGGAGACGAGTAGGTTGTCTAACCGACAGGGGAAGTATCTGACTTGAAACGGCACCAACCATCTGTAGCCAAAGGCTGGCAAGGGTGAAAATCAGGCCAAAGTTCAGGAAGTCTATTAGGCGAAGCTCTGAGTCGGCACGCTGGATCTGCATCACAAATAGAGGGGATAAGATTAGGATTTGCCACCAGACAAGGCCGACCGAGGCTATCAATTTACCTGCCCAAATCTCTAGTTTTGACAACAGAGTTAGATGGAGCAAGCTATCTTTCTTCCAGTTAGTAAGAACAAACTGAACCATGTGGGTGGAGACAGTCAAACAGACAAAAGCAACAAAAGCAACCAGAATCAGAACTGAGTACAGTACTTGACCTGCATTAGCCTGATTGCGAGCAAATAACTCTGTGGCCACCACCAAATAAGAGATTATTACCATGAACAACGTCAATAGATGTCCTTTGCGGTAAATCTTCGAGTTCCAACAAGTCCGTAATTCGTTGAGGGCGATTATCCACATAGTCTCATCTAAAAACAGTCCGTATCTCCATCAAAATCCTTGTAATAATGGAAGAGGTCAACTGAGAACCGTTTCTAGTTTAGCGACAACCGACCGTTAACAGTTAAAGGCACCGAGGCCTTATTAAGAGTATCCTGAATCGAAACTTCCAGAGTGCGGATTAATTCGTCGATGCCGCGTCTAAAATCGACCTGAAGGTGTTTCTGCTGTTTCTGAATTCGTATTGCCAAACGGTCCAAATAGGTTCTTACCTCAGCCAAACCGTCACTCGATTGGTGAACCTGCTTGGTCAACATCTGCTTGAAGTTTTCGAATTCCTCCTCCAGATATTGACCGAAAATGTGCTGATGGAAGGTGCTGAAAGCATCTTCCACCCCATGGCGAAAATCGATATGGATTTGCTGATATTCTCTCTGTGTCTGCGTTAGCAACTGCCGAATCTGTGATCCAACAGTTTGTAATCGGTCGGAGCCAGAATGCGCTAGTCGTTCCAGCCAGTACCGAAATCCTCCCATTTCTGTTTCCAGCGAATTTTTGAAATCGTCTATGGCAATTTGCTGAGAGGTCGTCTTCTCAAAATGGTAGCCCATAATGGCTAGTCTAATAGCCTCTGGGAATAGACTGGGATAATCTTGCAGCACTTTAAGTATGAAACGGAGATAGGCAGGTCCTTGCTTGGAGAATAACTGGCGCCTTAACGATCTGAGCACGGCCTTAAATTCGACTTTCCTTATTTTACCCCATCGATAACCGTTTAACGTTCGACCTCGATCTGGATATCTTTCAAACAGCTTTAAACAACGGTTAAAATAGTTTTTCAGTGTGGGGTCATAAAGGGTTGAGAGAACGCGCTTATATCCGTCTACCAAGGTCTGTCGATCCATCTCGGTTTCAAAATTCAGCGTAATACTGACGTTATTACCCGTCGACTCTTCCCGCAGACGCCCCTCACTTTGCAAACGGTGATAGAGATCTGTACCCTTTAAGGCAGTTAGTAAACCGATCATAGCCGTCGGGATTCCAGCTTCTTGAACGAATTGGATCTGATTGTCAAAAGCATCTTTGGTGTCACCGTCCAGCCCAAGGATGAAACCAGCGGTAACTTCCATCCCCTTGGACTGAATCTTCTCTACTGCGCTAAGTAGGTAGTTATCGGTACCGGATTTGGTGTTTTGCTTTTTCTTAGTTTTCAATAGGGCTTCGGGGTTAGGGGTCTCGATCCCTAGAAATGTCATGTTGAAACCGGCCTCGACCATAGCCTCCAGCAACGGTTCCAATTCAGCCAGATTAACGCTTGCTTCGGTATAAAGCCGAAAGGGAAATCCGCGTGCTTTTTGCCATTCAGCCACGGGGGGTAGCATGCGCATGGCGTCGCGTTTATTACCAATAAAGTTATCATCGACCAGGAAGACGGGTCCACGCCAGCCCAAGCGGTATAGTAGACTCAACTCATCAATCATCTGCGTGCTGGTTTTGGTTCGAGGGACACGGCCAAATAACTTGGTAATATCGCAGAATTCACAATCGAATGGACATCCACGCGAAAATTGCAGCGCCATAGACCCGTAGGCCTCTAAGTCGATTAAATCATATCGGGGCAGTGGGGTTTTTGTAACGTCAGGTTTACTCGTAGCACGGTAGATTTGTTGGGCTTGGCCATTTTCTAGATCGAGCAGAAAGTCGAGGAAGAAGTCTTCAACCTCGTCGAGGATAAAATGGTCCACACCTTCGATTTCACTATAGAATGAGGTGGGGTGTGGCCCTCCAGCGATGATCTTAACTTCTTTCTGTCGACATCGCTGAATCACTTCAGTCAATGAATCTTTTTGGACAATCATGGTTGAAGTGAAGGCATAATCCGCCCAATCCAGATCTATCTCCGACAAGGAATCGACATTCATGTCAATCACCCGTAGGTCATAGTGATCCGGAAAGAGTGCTGCAACCGTTAGTAGGCCGAGTGGCGGCATAGAGGATCTTTTGCCGACGAACTCGAGTGCGAAGTGTGCTCCCCAATATGATGGAGGGAATTCTGGGTAAATCAATAGGGCATTCGGCATAAAACCTACTCCTTTTTAACCGTGATAGGTCGGCAGACTAAGTCAATGTGTCCGATCCCTAATGCAAGCCGAATGTATGCTTGATAGGGTAGCGGCTTTAATTGACCTTGATGCGTGTGAGGTAGACATCTAAATGTTATAGTTCCTGAAGGAAGCCAATGTTTAAGTTGCTCTGTTGTTCTATTTGGATGGATGGGTTATCTGACAGATATAGCCGTTTTGCGACTTCACAATTGCAAAAGCCAATGTTGCGACCGTTCTTTGTAACGACAAATCCCCGATCAAGTCGAGAATATGCTTGAGTCTCAAGTTTCTCCATCAATGGATACAGAACACCCCCTTTTCTCTGCCCCTAATCCTGAATAGAAGTAAAGATCCGCTGAATCCGGTTGGACCGGATTATTTTATCTCGGTAGCAGAGAGGCTACCATCAATAAACGGAATTGGTGAGGATGGTATGTCATAATTACCAAAATGTCAAGGATAAGGTCTGTTCTTTCCTGGCCTGTATCAGGCACATATACATTTGTTATCACTACAGGCTATTTTGGCATCCAGGTCAATAGGTTAACGTTTCTCGATACTATCCAACATTTCCCACATCAAATTGGGAACTATGCTTGAATACTTGATCCGTGATAACTTCCGTCCGACCTCTGTTTTGTTTATCGAACCCATAATAACGTCAATCTGTCTTCGAGTGGTGCCAAAGACCTTATGTTGAAAAAAAAACAGTAGTCGCTACGTTATCCAGTTTTGTAGTTGTGCCAACGGAAGAAAAGCTGTTATTATCCTTAGCTATCTAACTGATCTAAAGGGGAATAACCAATGACAGAAGTGTCGGATAAAACCACTTCGGAAGCAGCTAAAACAACAGATCTAGAAGACTACCTATTCGATTTGCAAGGCTATCTGCTTCTTGAAAATGCAGTTGACGCCGATCACATACAGCAACTCAATACAGCACTAGACCCATATGTCTCGATGGAATTGAACGACTGGCGAGGAAACATACACAGATTAAAAGCGCATGAAATCCACAATATTGTGGAGGCTGGAGAATCCTTTGAGCGGTTAATCGATCACCTCTCCTGGATCTCACATATTCGCCGCTACGCAGGTCACGACGGATTATTTATTGATGAAGCCTTTGCCAACGTGAGGGGACAAGGAGGTGTAACCCGTCTCCATTCTGGCGGTCACAAGCGACGAATCCGAACCCAGTTCCGGTTTCACAACAACGAATTTCGGTGCGGCCAGATCGTGATTTTATTGGCCTTGACTGAGGTCTATGCAGGTGGCGGTGGTACAATGGTAATCCCGGGCAGCCATAAATCCAACCTGCCCCATCCCGCTTTTATCGATGGCCGCAGTGCGGGTGGATCTGTGGAGGGAATCGAAGGTGCAGTTGAGGTCCAAATGAAAGCGGGAGATGCATTACTTTTTGTTGACTGCATTGCTCATGGCTCAGCCCGGCGTCGAAAAGCCGGAGAAAGACGGGTTGCCATTTACCGGTATGGGCCACACTGGGGAAATAGCCGCTACGGTTACCAACCCTCGGCAGCCTTGCTAGAACGGTTGACACCCGAGCGCCGTCGGATCATCCAACCGCTGAATCCGCGTCGCAATCCTGAGGCGTCGATTTACTAACTCAAGTAATGAGCCCGTTATACAAAGATCTTTATACTAACCGGATGATGAAAAATATAGATTCCTTTGCTATAATTAACCCCAAAATTGATACCAAGAAACTAGTTCACCATTGGAGTTAAGAGTGGATCCCATTTATCTCGACCATAACGCAACCACCCCGGTAGACCCAAAAGTCTTGACGGCTATGGAACCATTTATGACCACCCAATTCGGCAACGCCTCCAGTATCCATACTTTTGGTCGTCAAGCCCGCAATGCTATCGAAGTCGCACGGGAACAAGTTGCAGCCTTGATCGGTGCTAGTCGTTCCAGTGAAATTGTTTTTACCAGTGGAGCCACCGAGTCAAACAATCAGGCCATCAAGGGAACTATAGCACATCATCAACAAAAGAGCGTTGCTACTCGTCTCCATCTGGTTGCTTGTGTGACAGAGCACCATGCTGTTTTGCATCCATGTAAGTATTTGGAGAGAAGAGGAGTTGCGGTTACCTATTTACCAGTTGATCGCTATGGGCGAATTTCACTTGAACACTTAAAAGAGGCGATTCGAGAAAAGACAGTCCTAGTCTCCATCATGTATGTCAATAACGAAATTGGCACCATCCACCCGATTAAAGAGATTTGCCAACTAGCGAAGTTAGAAGGGGTGCCTGTCCATACAGATGCGGTGCAAGCAGCAGGAAAAATTCCCATTGACGTCGATTTGCTTGGTGTCGATTTACTCTCACTCTCTGCCCACAAGTTTAATGGCCCAAAGGGGGTTGGTGCTTTATATATTCAACGGAGACTGCGTCTTAGCAGTCTGCTCCACGGAGGGGAACATGAGCGCAAACGCCGAGCTGGCACAGAAAATGTAGCGGCCATCGTCGGTATGGGCAAGGCGGCGGAAATTGCCCTTCGAGAATTAGATCACAAAGCTCAACATTTAACTAATCTGGTTCAGCGGTTACGCACCGGTATTTTGACTAATCTGGATAATATTGTCGAGAGCAGCCCATCAGCAGGCCAGGAATTGGTGCCAGGCACGTTGAGTCTCTCCTTTACCGATGTGGGTGCCGAAGCCCTTATTTTACGTCTCGACATGGAAGGGATCTGTGTTTCAAGCGGGTCAGCTTGTGCATCTGGTTCACTTGAACCTTCTCATGTGCTAGCGCAGTTAGGGATCTCCCCGCAACTGGCGCAGAGCACCATCCGATTTTCCGTCGGATCGAGTAATACAGAGGCCGACATCGATACTACGATAGAGAAAATCACCAAAATTGTCAAGCAGATCCGCAGCCTACCTTAGTTTGATACTCCCTATGGCATGAACCATTTTGAATATTCGACAACGATCGATAACGATCAGGTTGGATGCCGGCTGGACCGCTATCTAATCCAGCAATGGTCGCATTTTGCAGGTCGAGCCAAACAACTGTCCAGATCCACGGCTCAGCAAATGGTGCAGAGGGGCTCTGTCACAGTCAACGGCTCAATTCAAAAACCGAGTTACAAGCTGAAAGCAGGAGATCTCGTCTGGATGTCAGTTGAATTAGATAGTACTGTTGCTCCACCCCTTAAGACCTTACCTCCAATTAGCAGGTCCGCGCATAACATTCCTCCCGATCAAGGTAGAGGGCATAAATTAGACCTAGCTCCAGAATCAATTCCTCTGAACATCTTGTTTCAAGATTCAGATCTGGTGGTGCTAGACAAACCGCTAAACTTGATCGTTCAACCGACGCCAGCGGTGCGATCCGGCACATTGATCAACGCCTTAATTCACCATTGTGGGGCTGAGCAACGAGAACTGGCGAGATATGGCTTAGTACATCGGTTGGATAAAGATACGACCGGGGTAATGGTCGTAGCTAAAAGTAATCCAGCCCAACAGCACCTGACAGCGCAGTTTAAAGACCATACCGTTCAACGCACTTACGTCACAGTGGTTTGTGGACAACCTAAAAATAGCACTGGAATTATTTCAGTCCCATTAGGCAGAAGTCGAAACGACTTCAGGAAAATGACAGTCAAAGAAAATGGCCGACGTGCCGTCACTCATTATCGCGTCTTGCACAGTCTGGATCGATTGGCACAGTTGGAATTAAAGTTAGAGACCGGACGGACGCATCAGATTCGGGTGCATCTGGCGTCGATCGGACATCCGGTCGCCGGCGACCCCACCTACGGCGGTGGAAATAAACGAGCCTTCAATGAAGCCAGCACCAAGCAGATACGACAAATCGTCAACCAATTGAACCGTCAAGCTCTTCATGCCCTAACACTCGGTTTTATTCATCCCCGAACCGGGAGATTTATCCAATTTTTCAGTTCCATTCCACTTGATCTGGCACCGCTTTTTGGCCTGTTTCCATCATTAAGCTGTAATGGTCTACAACCACCGTCAGCCAGGGAATCCAGTATCAACGTTGATGCCCTCTAAGCACGTCGCTATTCCCCATGAGCAAAAGATCCGTCATGCCGTTACCTACCGGGCGATTCTTATCGGCGTCTTACTGATTCCACCGAATAGTTTCTGGATTATGCAGGTAGAAGGGGTGTGGAACATCAGTCACTCCACCTGTCTTTCATTGATGTGGCACGTGGTATTGAATCTACTTACCCTGATCCTGATCAACCGGTTGCTGATCGAACGACTATTTCCACAACAATCCTTAACCCAGGGAGAACTGATAACCATCTATACTATGCTCTCTCTAGCTGGTGGTATTGCTGGACGGGACTCGTACCAGATCCTGATTCCCGTTATGGGCTGGGCTTTCGAGTTTGCCACCCCTGAAAATGAGTGGAATCAACTATTTCACCGTTTTTTACCTGATTGGTTAATGTTGCGAGAACCGGATGTTTTGCGCCAGCTATACCGTGGAGAGTCAATGCTCTACAAATGGCCAACCTTACAGGTACTCGCGGCACCCGTCCTCTGGTGGAGCCTGTTTGTATTGGTACTTGGCCTAACTATGCTCTGTTTGAATATTTTGATTCGTAAATAATGGACTCAGAATGAGAAACTCAGCTATCCGATCATCCAACTGCCTTTAGCTATTACCCAAAGTAGCGATAGTCATTGGCAAGCACGCGATAGTCGATTTTTTCGAAATCGACTTTTATGGACCGGCTTTGCGATCGGCGGGTCAATCGATGTCATCAATGGCATCCATCATTTGGTACCATCTTTCCCGCATCTCCCTGTCACCTACTTAGACCATAGTCTAGGCCAATACTTTACCAGCAAGCCGTGGAGTGCTGTGGGTAGATTCCCATTTCCGATCTATCCGTTTGTTATTGCCATCGGGTTTTTCCTCCCCTTAGATCTGGCGTTTTCAACCTGGTTTTTCTATCTATTTCGCAAAGCCCAACAGGTGGCCGGCGTGGCGTTAGGCATAAAGGCCCTACCTGCCTTTCCCTACCTCAATCAGCAATCAACCGGTGCCTGGGTGGGATTGTTCCTGGTGGTTATGTGGGCAGGCCGTACTCATTTCAGGTCTGTTTTTCGCCAGGTCTTTCATCCATCTCCCTCGACCAAGGTACTGGACATGAATGCCGAGTCGGAGAAAGACTCACCAATGTCCTACCGAGCGGCTTGCCTCGGCATTCTATTCGGCTCAATAGCAATCGTTCTATTTTGTCATCAAGCGGGTTTATCCCTATGGATTATCCCGCCTTTCTTTATCATATTCTTCATGCTTTCGATTGCCATTACCCGGGCGAGAGCCGAGTTGGGGCCACCGACACACGAACTGGTTGGGATGAACCCCGGAAATATGATGGTGGACCTAATCGGTACTCGTCAAATAGGTGCCGACAATTTATCGATCTTCCCCCTCTTCTGGTTTTTCGCCGGCCGCGGGTATCGCGGCCATCTGATGCCACACCAACTGGAATGTTTGAAAATGGCAGAGCAGACCCGGATGAATGTCCAAAAATTAGGATTGGCGATGTTAGTCGCCATCTTTTTGGGCAGCCTCTCCGCCTTTTGGGCCCTGTATCACCTGGCTTTTATTGAAGGCCTGGACGTCATTCCGATCGGACACGATTCCGGTGTTTTTCGCACGTTGGCGGGACGCCTCAACCACCCGACACCGGCCGATCTGCCGGCAACCAGTTTTATGGGAGTTGGTATGCTGGCGACCTTTTTGCTGATGTTCTTGAGGACTCGATTCTTATGGTGGCCGCTTCATCCAGCGGGTTATGCACTATCGATGAACTTCGGCATCGACTACATATGGTCCTGCCTGATTTTTAGCTCCATCATCAAGCGAATCGTTTTATCTTACGGTGGCGTTGGCACCTACCGTCGTGCTATCCCCTTCTTCCTCGGCGTTATTCTAGGAGAGTATGTAATCGGTGGTTTGTGGAGTCTAATTGGTATGATACTGCAGTACAAGACCTACGATTTCTACTTCGCCTGAGATTAGGCGTAGGGAAAATCGTATAGACAAATCATTATAAAAAACATATTGTGAATGCTTAGGAAAGAGTTCATCGACACCGCAGCGATGTTGTCTTCTGACGGCTTTCATTTGAGCCCATTTGCGTTCATCTAAGATTGGCTATACGTGGAAGACACACTGCCATACACTGATGGGCGCCGATCGCTTCCAACATATCATAACGCGGGTGAAAGCTGGCATTGTCCATCACAACCACTGACCCTGATGGGATTTTGAGTAAGAGTTCCTGTGTGAGCCCAGCATCAAAAACATCAGAGTTAACATTGCCATCAAGCAGAACAAGGGTTAAGAAGGTCATGCCAATTATGGGTTCCGTCGCAACGCTTTTCCTTTTTCGACTAGCCGTGCCTTCTGGGCATATCCTGAGCCAAGTCCCTTTCATCCAGATGAACCGTGGGGTTACCCGTCTGTTGATAGGTGTTTATTTGCTGTTGGAAGTTGAGACGCGCCTGTTGGTTAGCTTTTGGATATTGCAACGTTTTTTATAGCTGATACCAGGACGCAACAGAGCAAAGCCTATGGTCGATTGTGCTACAGCGAAGCGTTTGAGGGGCTCCCATTGATAATTATCCGGCTGCAATTCAATATCTTGGGCCAGTAAAGCCATTTCAATCCTTGTCGCGAGCTTGTTTCGTGTCATGCTTGGCTTAATTGCACCAACGAAATAAACGTCCGAATAGAAATATCAAAGCGGTTACTAACTGGTTCAAAGATCAGTCCTTATTTTCTCTTGGAGTTGAAAAACTATGGTTCGAAAATCGAAAGAAATATGTCGTCTATTATGCCATACTATAATGGATCTAGCTATAGCGCAGCAGCTGTGTGTACCACTGGTCTCCTACCAATGTTTCAGTCTGTCGTATTTATTGTGCATTACTCCAGCAAAAGGTAGTGGTCAACCAGATTAATTTTTAATATTATCATAGGAGGTGGCAAACTTGTCGCTAGCTTTTTCAGTCGTGAATTGCCAGTTGACAGTAGCTCGACGCTGATTTCGCTCCTCTTTCCAGCCAGCAATCTCATGTCTGAGTTTCTCTCAATCACCTAGACCTCGATCGGTGCATTGTCGGCCCAAAACATCAATCTCTATCTCGGCTATATTCAGTCAATTGGCATATTTAGGCCTGTCATGAAACTCCAGTTTTCTGAATATCCTACCTGCTTCTCGGGCCGCAAAAGCCTGATACCAAGACACTCCTTGGTAAATTTAAGGTTGTCCTGAAGTATCCGTATCTTCTCCGCCTTCGGCATAGTCCATGCCTCTGCGCTGGGCAGTAACTTTTACCTGACGCCAGCCGGCTTGAGGGCAAAAGAGGACCAAGAAATTACAGTTGCTATTACGTTTATAGGTTATAGTCCTCTCACCTGAGCTTTCCGACTGGTGTGGGCCGGGGTTGACGAGTATGTTCCAACAATTGATGCTACGTTTTATCCCAACAGACGATGGGATATTGACTCTCCAAAGCTTCGGCATACAGCTCCAGAATATCCTCCATCTGGCAGATAAAGGCGGCATCTACTTTGGACAGACACCACCGCTGGTGCAGCCAAGGTTTGAGCCCCCCTTTTTTAGGCAGCAGCGAACAGTCTCCGCCGTGATAGGCTCCATATATTTCAGTTGCACCAGTTTGTCGGCTATCATTTGCATGGTCCAACAATTGCGGGCGGCTGGAGGCCGGGAACCGGCGCTGGCAATAACATATGCTCCACCTTTGACACCTGACTTCTTGGACGCACCTGGACGCGGCTTCTCATTCAACGGCATCTCCAGTCCTTATTGAACCAGGCGTTTACGAATATTATGCCCCGTTTGTAAGCCAACACCCACTATCTGGGCAACTTCTCGATCTTTCTTTCCTTGATGGTATAGAAGAACACTAGCAGGATTGAGTTTGCGTGACGAGTGCTGGCCTTGACGAAGTAGTGAATTTAGGTAATTCCAGTGTTTCTCCGACAATTGAACTGGATACTTTCTTTCTCTCATCAATCAACCTCGAGACAGCGGGAATGGGCCTTACCTCATCACTATCAGGTTGACACAAATGATTAATCTGTTCAAGCCCTAACAGCATTGGTTAGAATTTTACAAATACTCATTACCCGATTTGGACTTCCTGTCCAATTTCCGCAGATTGGTAGATTCCCTCCATCATCTGTTGCACGTGTAGCATCTGGCTGAATCTGACGATCGGTGTTCTATCTTCACGAACCGCATCGACAAAGTCTTTTAACACCGCAAAAAAATGATTCCCCGATTCAGTGATTTTTGGTGTTCTATCGAAAACCTGATTGCCTTGATCCACGAAAATCTTTAAAGGAATCTCAGCCACACCATAATCTCCTAGGATTTCAATCTGCGGGCGGATTTTCCAGGGATGAGTCAGCCAATTGCTTTCAATCGACAGTCCAGAATCATTTTCAAAACGGATATAACCAGCGGCAAAATCTTCTGTTTCGAAATCCTCCAATGTTCCTTTCCATGAGATTAGTGGGTTTTTCATGTGGTGTACTTTCTGATAAATTGTTCCTATGGCTGCTACGGGCGTTGGATCGCCAATAATCCAGTTTGCCAAATCAAGGGTATGTACCGCTGTGCTGTAGAGTACGCCTCCGCCAGATAGACCTTTTTTATGAAACACACTATAGCCCGGGATATTCATCACATGCCCCGAAACAACCCGAGTGTAGTAGATTTTGCCCAAACCGCCTTCATCGATAAATTGTTTAAGTACACGACCTTCTGCACTGCCACGGTTCTGAAGTCCCATGCTCATTTTCTTGTTGTGTCGCTTACAAGCGGCAATCATCTCTGCGGCTTCGGCGCTGCTGACAGCCAATGCCTTTTCACAAATTACATTTGCACCGACCTCAAACGCATCGACGGTTTGCTCCCGGTGAAACGCGTGTGGTGTACAGACGCTTACCAAATCCAAATTATGTTTGTCTAATAACTCTCGGTAGTCGGAGTAAACATACGGAATACCGAATTCTGTAGCGACAGTCTGTGCTTGTTCTAAATTGACGTCACAAACGGCAACCAGATCAACGTCATCTATCTTGTGGTAGTTGGCAACGTGACCTCCCCTACCTTGTGCACCACAACCGATTACAGCTGCCTTCATAGGATCCTCCGATTCAAGACTATTGCCGAATATTAAAGTCGCGTAAATTATTTCAGGCAATGTTTATTAAAAACGTTCCGTTTTTAATAAACATTGTCGCCTTGCCAAGTGTGCCATACTCTCAGCCACCATTTCAAATACGTATTGAAATGGACAGATGGATTCCCACCCGGGTGACTCTTCAGAACTTCAATGGAACTCTCTTTTCCTTCCAATCCAGGTTCAGTAAACTCTCCTCGAGAATTAAGGAAATTAAGGATAAATAACACAATTACACTCGGTTTCATTCAGACACATAATTTTCTCGATCATAGTATTTTAGATGCCTCCTCCAAAAACGAGATTATGCTAACCTTCAATCGATACACAATACACTGTCAAAGCAAGTTCAAAAAAGTTATATTTTTCATTGACGGAGTAATTCATTCGTGTTAATTTACACGCCATTTCTATTAATCTGTTCTTCAAAACTGAGTTTTGAAGAACAGCACGTTCAAACAAAGACACTAAGGAGATACTTGTATGAAACGTTTAATCAGTTACATCTCTATGTTAGTACTATCATTCTGACACTATTCCCGTTATTGGCTCAAGTCGCTGGTCCCGGTTTCCATAAATATAAACTAGCTGGACACTGGACTTTTGAGAAGGGAGAAGAGCTAAAAGCTTTAACGGGAAATTTCCCTGATATCCAGTTGAAAGGTGCCAAATTGCCAACGGCGCCCTAGATGTTGATCTTGCAAATGGGCCATCACTGTCGGCGACTACAAGGGACTGGATATTACTGATAGGACATTGGTTTCTTGGGTAACCATGCAAGACATAGGCGTAACCAAAGAGTCAATCTTGTGTATCGATAAGATCGGCGGAGATCATTTTGACTCGATCGTCTATGCTGAAAGACAGCCCAACCAGTGGATGCTAGGTAGTAGTTTTTCAGGCGAACAGGCGATCCCAAACCTGGATTTAAAGAGGTAAAGACAGGAACTAAAATCATGATTGCGATATCCTATCAGAAGGAACCTGAGACTGATATCAAAATCTACCGCAACGAGGAGAAAATCAGTGGCTATATAAAAGTCCGACTGTCACCTGGACTCAAGATGTTGATGACGAAGTGATTTGGGGCAAACGTCACGGTAGCGTTGGTGGAGGCCCTGGAGATCTGGACTGCTTGATCCGCGAATCCAGAATCTGTGGTATCGCTCTGGCAGAAAAGGAGATTAAAAGCTTGGAATTAGGTTCGATCTCCGTTCAGGTTGACGACAAATTAGCTACTAAATGGGCGGTCATTAAGGAAAAATAACCACCCGGTTCTTTAATCACCACCCATCAATTTTCTTGACTCACACAAGCGGCAACACTTATAGGTGATTGTCGCCTCTTATTGAGCCACATTTATGTGGCAGATAGCTTCCATATTCTCTCTCGAAGAGCGGCCTTGTTAAAATGCCAAACCGGAACAGCGGAATCTCAGCCAGAGCCATTATCATCGGCTTGGCCTGTGCTGCACTAGAGTGTTTGATCGCTCCTTACAA
>Ga0310345_10003375_pt1 | contig 15238 bp, 19 predicted proteins | sample HC15DNA20500_MG_FD_204667 | JGI IMG/M metagenome (GOLD analysis project Ga0310345, IMG submission 204667) | Marine microbial communities from station ALOHA, North Pacific Subtropical Gyre - HC15-DNA-20-500_MG | ecosystem: Environmental > Aquatic > Marine > Oceanic | place: Pacific Ocean: North... | reverse complement strand
GCTTTTTCATTGAGTTTCTTTGCCGCGTCTGCGGTTTTCTTAAACCAGCCAGTTAAGTCTCCAAATGCTTTTCCAACTACACCGAGCCCTTCAGAAATCGCACTTAATACTTCATTCCCGTCTTTAAAGTCAGACCACCAATCAGAAACAACCTTTCCCGCTTTTGCAACCCACTCAACGACTTTTCGAATTGCAAAAACAAGTCCTTCCTTGAGCATCGTTGCAATGCTAATAACGATATCTCGCGTGGGCTTGAACGCCATGAGAACAGAGACGAGAGCTAAGGCAAGACCGAGTGGCCCCGTTAAAAATGCCACCACCTTTAGCAACGCAGAGCCTAGTCCTGCGGTTCCTCCAAGAGCCGAGAGGAGTGACCCTACTGTCATCGTGAAAGTGCCCGCCATCATTAGCACCGGGCCAATCGCGGCTAACAGAGCAGTTAACCCAAAAACCACTCCTTGCGTAGTGGGAGAAAGAGAAGCAAAGGCAGGGACCAAGGTATCGCTGATCCAATTAGAAAATGTTATCCCGATCTCTAACACCCTCTCAAAGGTTGGCGCTAACTGCTCACCCATTTCGATCATCGCCCCATTCGCAGCTGACTTAAATCGGGTGAACGCTCCAGCCAAACCTCGCATCTGAATCTCAGCAATTTCTTGCGCGATGTTTCCAACGCCTTCTAATTCGCCGGTAAGCTTGCGTAGCGATTCATGCCCCTGCGACACGAGGCCAGCCATCGCAGGACCAGCCCGCAACCCGAAGATCGTCATCATCTGCGCGGTGGTGGCGCCACGATCCCCGAGTTGCTGCACGATGTCCGACATAGGTCGAAGGTTGCCATGTGAATCGACCGCTGACATCCCAAGGTTCCGCATTTCTTTAGCGGCTTTTGATGTGGGGTTCAGGAGTTTGCTAATCGCTCCGCGCAGCGCTGTTCCGGCCATCGATCCCTGGATTCCGGCGTTGCCCATCATGGTGATTGACGCACTGGCTTCCTCGAAACTTACACCAGCGCTCTTAGCAACAGGACCGACGTATTTAAACGCCTCCCCCAACTGTCTCAGATCGACGTTCCCGCTACTGAAACTTTTGACGAGGACATTATTGACATGGCCAAGTTCCTCTGTAGTTTTTCCGTAGCCAGTCATAATGTTCGACGTGATATCCGCCGCCGACGCCAGATCGAGTTGAGCGCTGGCAGCGAGTTCCAAAACCCCAGGCATCGCTCCGATGATTTTATTCGTGTCAAACCCGGCCATCGCCAGGAAACCCATTGCGTCAGCTGCTTCTCCCGCTGAGAACTTTGTAGTTTTTCCGAGTTCTTTTGCCTGATCCGTCAACCTCTTGAACGACAACGGATCATCGCTGGTTCCCGTTAGCGCCTTCACGCGGTTCATCGAGGATTCAAAACTTCCGAACGCCACTCCAACCGCTGCACCAAACCCGATAATCGGAGCCGTCAAACCCATCGTCAACGACATTCCAGTGGCTTGCATCGACCCGCCGATAGCCTTCATTTTTGCTCCCGTCCTTTGGAGCGAGGCGGAAGCCTTCATCAGAGCCGGGGTGAGCCGATCTTCAAGTTTGAGTTGTGCGATTAGTGTTCCGACATTAATCACGATTTTTTCTCACTCGTATTGATCCCGAGTTGCTTGCCTGCAAGCTCCATCTGGAATTTGAGATATCGCATCGCTGATGTATCAGTCGGCACGTTTTTCGCGTCTGCTTGATCGATCCTTGCCTTGGCGCTGGCCAAGGATCTGAAATCGAGAATCTGGAAAATTGATCCTGCTGTATCGAGATCCAAGGCTCGTCTGGCAGCGTCGGGAAGGCAATGAAACTCCTCGCACACACGGCTTATGACCCACGTATCGGGAGGCGGAATGTCCGATCCCTCTTGTTCTAAGTATTCGACAAACCGCCTTGCCCTTCCCCCGCTTCGTCTTTCGTTTCAGGACGAGAGTATTCGAAAATCGCCTGGGCCAGAAATGCTGCGGTTGGTTCATCAAGCTCGCCCAACACTTCCACCCGATTTGAATCTGTGATGGCGGGGTCCAAAGTCCAACTCACCACCCCTTTTTCAAGAAGCGTGTCTCTGTGGTAGTTCGACAAATTCGCCTCCTGCGCTCGCTGGATACGGTCGATCTTGTCGCTATCCGCATCGCGTAGAGCTTTCATCAACTCCCCACCTACCTCCCTCATAAAACCGATGCCCTCGCGCTGCTGCGCGGCAGCAGCGTCGGCCAATTTCCGATGAGAGAGTTTTCGAATGATCGCAGATTCCCCCGGATCACTTGGGAGTTTCACAGTTGTTGTTTGTCCGATTACAAGTCCCATCACTCATTCTCCTTTTCTTACGCCGACGCTACGACCACGTTCCGGTTCCGGTGGGAACCAGTTCCGCGACCATCGTCTGGATTGCACCGTTTGCAGCAACGACTTCGGAGGACATCAATCTTACGTCCACCGTATACGTTTTCGAATCTCCGAAAATAACTACGAGCTGCCTGCCATCGTCCTGTGGGCCATCATCAATTGTTCCGAGGATTGCATGCGTTCCCGTGGTTCCCGTTGTATCCCATATAACGGTCAAAGTAATATTTTCTGTTCTCTTTGTTCCTGTCGGCGTTTGCTCTTCGAAGCTATCCCCGAGGGCTGTCGTATCTTGCAGAATCGATGTCTGCTTAATCGAAATCCCTTCAAGAATGAAATTCGTCAAAGCCCTCGCCGTGCCTCCGGGAGAATCTTCTAGGGTGCAACTAACCGACGCCGGACCATACTTGCCTGCCATTTTTGTTCTCCTTTATGATCGAGAAAATCTAAGCACCACCGTCATTCTTTCACTCATTGTTATGAACGAGAGAAGCCGCAGAACACCGTGATGCTCCCGGTTCCAGTTATGATTCCGGTGAAAGAGAGGTAGCGGTTCACCGTCCCCGATACAGTCACACGTTCCGCAAACGGGGCCGAGACATCATCGGTGAACGATACGAGGTCAGAGTACGTGACATCATCCGCTGAGTGCCTGACCTTTCCGACAAAGCCACTAAACCCCGACGCTGCGGTGCATTGGATATACCCCACGCCTCCGTCTGAGGTTGATGCCGAGTTATCCACAGGTGTCGAAGTGGTGTCCCAGCTATCCGTTTGTGCCGCGAGCGGCTGGAGAATCACCCCCGCATCCCTTTGACCACTCATCGCGTATGTGACGTTGGCCCGCTGAAGGTCACCAAGCGTAGCGACGACTTCGTAGTCTTGCGTGTAGTTCCCTTGGTAGCCGACCATCGGATAACCAGTTGTCTGTCCTGCAAACCCTGAACACATGATTCTTGTGGTTGCTTGCGGTGAGGTCGGAACCGACCCGGAAAACGCTGCGTGAGAATAATTCGCAGTTGTATCGAAGAAGGCTCCCTCCTGAACCACTTCAACCGTGGTCAAACCAGTTGGTGCCTGTTCTTCAAATGTATCTCCGATCCCTGTTGTCTCCACTAGCTGACTGCTGGCTTTCTCTCGGAGCCCGGTAATCTTATTCGAGAGCATATTGTATCCATCGACCATCAACAGCCCCGACGCTGGTCCGAATTTTCCCGCTGCCATTATTTCTTCCTCCCGCCAGTCTTAACAACGACTGTCTTTTTGGCTGTTACCTTTCGGGGAGATGGCTTTCCTGCTTCCGTGACGCAACCATTCGCAAGCAACCTGGCTTTAGAAACGGCTGGCAAGTCATCACAATAGCTCCCCGCCTTGACGTGTTTGAACTTCACGCGCTCCCGTTGCGCAGTCGTCAGTTTCGACATCCCACCCGCCGCTAGCACGGTTTTCAAACTCGCTCCCGTGGGATACATCAAATCAACGGTTGCGCGTAATCTTCCCATCACTTAGCCTCCCGTTCATACCCGCATGACATGCAGACCTCTTTCCCACCGAGAACCGGCTGAAACCGCTCATTCCCGCAGGAGCATTTCCTTTTCGGGAGAGAAGGAACCGTTGGTGGCGTCGGTAATGTCATGCATTCACATCCTTCGTGAAAACCATATTGAAAGCAATCGTCTGTCGTTCTTGTTCGTCAACGTCTAGCGGAAATGGCTCTTGAAGATTTTCACTTAGGTAATACCTTGTTCCGCTTAAATCTTCTGTTTCAATCGTCGCCAGATTCTCGAACATCGTTTGTGCCGTTGTTCGGGGAGTCTCGTAGTCATTCGGAGCCCCTCGAATAAGAAACTGAATGCCTGGTCGTTCGTATTGAATCCCTGCGGTTCCAAATGCTCGTGTCGGAGCTAAACCACCCGTTTCAATAATCGAAACACATGCATCGGGAGTCGGAGGCATCGTTGACTTAAAAATATCCGTTCCTACAGTTCCGCTGATTGTTGTCGCTACTCGAGTTGCAAGATCATCTAAAACATTTGCCACGTTACGCCAACCTGTTTAACCGAATTCGCTTTGCAACCCGTGCTCTCAATCCAGGGATGCCATCAAAAAGAGCAGACTCTAAAAACTTTGCTCTCCCCGTTTTATGCTTTACAAGATTTCCGCTAGGGGCAAAGACGCGCTCATGAACGATCTTGGCGTAAGGGGCTGCTGGTCCTCCCACCTGGATATCTACTTGCACCGTATCTCCCTTCCACCGGGGTTCGCTCGTTTCGTGACTATCTCGGAGCGTACCGATCTCGACCGGCGTTCGCCGCATCGATTCTGCCATGATCAATAAAGCTTCCTGATAAAGAGCAGCGCCCATTTCAGCAGGGATTACTTTCGCGGCTTTCTTTAATTTTTTCTGAACAGCTTTTTCACCCTTCAGATTCTCAGCCAAGTTCCACCTCGACGACAAACTCTTGGTTAGTTGTCGGATCGATTGGACCGCCAATTCTTAATATGGGCATCTCTGTCGAATCCGGTAACGTGAAACGATCCCGTTCATCCACCGACACAGGCGTAAGGAATAAGATCCTTGCCAGAGACAATTTTTCTTCCCCGGTCGCCGTTCGCACATACTTTTGGCGACGTTCGACAATCGCAGTGCGAGCCACGCCCGTGGCATACGTGATTTTTCCGTAGCCGTCCACCGCCGAAAACGCCTTGTGCGTCACGGTGGCTTGAAGAGAATTCGTCACATCGTTCGCAATCGAGATGCCGCCTTGAAGAATCGTGGCGAGACTCATGAAGCCCTCTCAACGATACGAGTTGGTGTAATGCGGCCCCTCACAGAACTAAACCAGTCCGATGGAATCATCAGATAGACAACATCTGGAATAACTTTATTATATTGATTCGCGGTGAATTGCAGGAACACCGACCCCGCTTTAATGCTTGAGATCCCCTGCGATTCAATTTCGTTGTCCTGCCCACGATTTGCGACCAAGAGTTGCCGAGCAAATTCTGCCTCTGCATTTTTCACTTCTTCCGGCACAGTGTCGGAATCCAAACTCGCGTCAATACGATCCAGCAATCCGGTTCGCGGCCACCCGAGGGCTTGCGTTGTCGTTGTCGCGTAACCCGTCCAGGTAAACAGCGACTCCATCAATTGAGTAGCCCAGAGAAGCGCTCGTATCTTATTATTTTCGGATGCATCCGCCCACGTCGTCGAAACGGCTGGCCGATTGTCTTGATATTGATCCGCCTCGGCCAGCGTGCAAAACGAGTTCGCCGTGGTGCTCTTCGCTGTTGCGACGAGAGTTGAAGTTCCCATGGCTAATTAATACAGATGTTTACATTGAGCGTAGACGTGCCGCTATACGTGCCGACGACCACGGTCTTCACCCGCAGCCGGTCGCCAATCAATCCGTCGAGAATCGTATTGTCGGACAACGCGCCATCGGTCGGTGTGACGTTCGCGGCCAGCGCGATATACGGCCTCACCGCTGATACTTTCGTGACGGTTGTTGTGGCGAGAGCAAATTGTGCGATATCGATCCAGGTCGATCCGTTATCGAGGCTTGTCTGAAGGAAAACATCTGTCGTCGTGCCGCCTCCCCCCCGCACAAAAACGGCTTGGCACGCGATTACACTCGCCCCCATCAAAATGGATACCTCTGCGCTGATATATGTTCCCGCGTTGGTGTTGGTGAGATTGAGCGTCTGGATCGCCGTTGAACGTTTGGGAAAGACGGCCATTACCGAGTCCTCCCCGTCTTCGCTGCTGCCTTTTTCTTAGGTTTAGATGTCGCCGCACCCAACCGATGAACAGCAGGATCAAAATCTGAAGCGTTGATGACTGCTTGGGCTCCGCTTTTGAGCAGAGTTACGAGCAGCGTTTTAACTATCCCCATTCGTCACCTCCGCGAACAGGGTGCGCCCCCGGAGGAGCGCACCCTGAGCGAGTTACCTACTATCCAGCGATGATCACGCCAAGCTCCGGCCTGATAATTGCCCCACCGTATAATGCGTCGAGGGCCCATTGCGTTTGTTTATACTGTCTGGTCACCTCAAGGCGTAAAGAAAGACCGCTGTCTTCATCGATTGCCGTTGCTTGCATGTCCCCAGGAACTTGTTGCGTCTGTACCAGAGGAGCCATTGCAAATGCTGCAACGTCTCTATGTAGGAGAGCGTTCAAAACATACGAGCCTTTAAAAGTGAGGGCTGCGTTATCCGCGTATGCGTAAGTAATATTTGGCCTCATCGTGATCACGGTTGAGGTTGCGCTTTCAACGCTGTAGGTTTGCGTCGATCCTGCAATCACGAACACGTCCCCGGCAACCGGCGCTCCTGATCCGCCATCGACGGTCAGAGTGGTATCTCCGACCGCGACCGATGCGTCATTAACAAGCCATGAGCTTGGAGAATTTGTCTCGGTGTGCGTGGGCACGTTCTGGCTCATTAGCCACTGGGCACCCATCTTATAACCGATATCTCCTGCTACGATCACGCCCTTGCCACCACCGTAACCAGCATCTTGAAACGGTCTGAGCGCAAGAGCATTCGCTTCTGCGTCAGCGTCAAGAATCACATACCGATCATCCATCGGCATGAGTTGATTATTCGCAATCGCCCGTGCATCGAGGTAGTTAGTTACTGCGGAAGCAAACGGAGTCGTTCCCGCCGTCCCCGTGTAGCCGTAAATCCCTGCACTCGAATCAAAAAGTGACCACAGGTAATCATCGATATTATTGGCTAATGCTTTGATGGCTTCACTCAGCTGCATCGGAATAATTCCTCGAAGCGTCTGGGCGATTGCTTTATCGTCCATTGCGAATGGAGCCTCATACCATTGATCCAATGTTACGCTGACGCTTGTTGGAGTAATTGCTGTGACGGCTGGCGGAACTACATCTGCCGTGACAGACCGTGCCGTAATCGCAGATGGGACTGCGACGTTAACCGTGGCACCCTTACGAGAACCAACGATTTCCTGTTCATACTGCCTGTTAAGAATCTTCGGGAGAACAACCTGCTGCCGTAGCGCATCCAAACCCATTGCAACAACTGTTTGGAGTATGTTAGTCGTCACCATCGTTCCAGCCATGAAGAAGCTCCTTGTCAACTGATAGGTTAGTCATCAGTCAGCCTCCCCGAAGCTGGATACGCTCTTGCCCCGCAAGGGTATCAGGCGATGGCAGATCCCCGATCCTCCATCCCCTCTGTATACGCGGTCATTCGTTCACGATAACGTATTTCCCTCCTGCGATATCTTTCCCAAACTGCCCGAGTTGTTGAGCCGTTGGATTGCGAAGATACTTCGCTCCTGCGGGCAAAGATGATGTGGGGTTTCCATCCTGAGTATGAGCCCCACCGCCGTTACTCGTCCCAAACGCAAACCCGATCTCTCTCGTCTGAGAAGTCATCCATTCGCCAAGAGTTAATGGTTCTCCTGGGTTATCACTACTATACACCCCAGGTTTCGCGGAGATATTATCTCCGTCCATTTGGAATGCTTCCCGTGCGCGGCTGACTACAAAATCAACCGCTGCGTCTTGGCCTCCTGCCGCCCGAAACTGTGAAAGAACAGCGCTCCGCATCGCAGTATCCGATACTTTTTGATCAGCAGCTTGACGTGCGGTTTTTTCATCGACCAGTAACTGACGCAGAGGATCAAGTTCCGTACTCTTGAAAGACTGGAGAGCGTTGGCGACGGCATCATCAACATCGCTCGCTTTTCGCACACCCTTTTTGCCGAGTTCCGCAACCTGTTCCAGCGCGGCCCGAGCTGCGGTAGGATCGAGATCCCCGTAACTTTCCAATTTCCTTGCTTGCACCTGAGCCGTTTCAAGATCGGCCTTAAGCTTCACATTATTATCTCGAAATTCGGCAACTTTATTGACCTGCTCAACGTGTGAATCCCGCTTCACGAATCCTTGCGGCTCCCCGTCAAGGTCTAAAACAAACCGATCACCGGATGAGGTGTAATGTTGCCGCAAATCTTCAGGGACTTGGTCAAGGCTATCTAATACAGGTTTCAACATAATTCCTCCTCCACTCTAGCCGTGTCTCTTTCATTCTGTCAAGCTCTCCAATTGATCTCTCAAGTAATGAATATTTGCATCTAAAACCTCCAGAAATAATTCATCAACTACTCGGCTCTCCGATTCCCCTTTCCTAATCCGTTTTTGAGCAACTTCGATTTGTTTGTTCGTCGGGCCAATCCAGAGAAAGCGAACATTTTTGGCTGGTTGAGTTAAATCCTTTTCCAACTCTTCTTCGCTACGGGAGTTTGGGACAGCCACCTAGTGCCTCCATCTGAATAACCTTCAATAACTGAGTAACACCCTCCCTGACTACTTTTAACTCTTTTATTCCCGCCACACGGAACTGTTGACCGTGTGGCATGATGAATTCCCTCTCACCGCTATTTGTGGAAATAATATCCACATATGCTCCACACGTTGGATGAATCTCAAGCATCACCTTATGCCCGTGCGCCCACGCCTTTTCAGGATTAATAGCGGTCGATTGAAAACCATCCAGTTGAAGAATGTCTCCGTCCATAACATCGTTTTTCCGGGCTAGTTTGCCCGCCCGTAAATAATTCTCTTTCCCTTTCCTTTTTACAACCCGCCCAATGATATCAGTCCCTCTCCATACCACCAGATCTTTAGGAGGACGGGGAGCGTTAACTAAGAACCCTTGCAAAGCCCTGGTCTTTCTTGTCCACTTCGGAGTGTGTTGCATGACAAATTTCCCCGATTTCGTCATTATCCGAAGCGACTCATTCATTGCGGTGTAGTATCCTCCGGTGTAAGACCTCACGGCAGAATACACATCCTTTTTAATCGAGTCTAAGTAAGAATGATACCTGCTCGTCATTTCCCGCCGAAGCTTTAGAGACATCCTTCGAACTTCCGTGTCCGCCCAGAACTTAAACTGACTCTTAAGAGCTTCAAAAACACCATCAGCTGATGGAACATCAAGAGGTGATTTCTTTAAGTCTCGAAGAATGCGACGAACATTATTGACGTTAAGGTTGAGGGCCTCCGCAATATCCCTCGGCTTTTCACCTGCGAGTGTTCTCTTCCAAATATCCTTATTTCTCTCGTATAGCTTAAGTTTGTTCGCGGTCAGAGTTTTCCGAGGAAGAATATCTGCATCAAGAAGTTTAATCTGCGCTTGCAGCTTTCCAATTCCTTTAGCCTGCACCGTGGTAGCAACCTTTTTGAGCATCTTTAGGTTGCTCGAGATCGCCGTTATTATCTCTTCTGATTCAGGAAGGCCAAGCCCTGCCTGTACTTCAAGTGCTTCTCCTAATTCCTTCGCAAGTTTCTCGGCTTCTTTGATCGTTTTTACTGGCACAACTTCTTCAACATCAAATTTGGATATTGCCTTAGCTTTCCCGAGAGCTTCTTGGGCCACCTCCGCTTCGACCGAAATGCTAATCTCAAGAGTCGTCCGTTTATTGATGAGTTTGACAAATCGCTTTTCCATCATCTCTGCGATTTGCATCCTGGTAGCTGCATCAAGATTCGGAGTCGTCTTCTTTAAAAAGTCATCCCAACTTTCATACTTAAGTCGTAATTTCTGAAGCTCATCGATTTGCTTGACTGCCCGTGCCGCCAAAGCATCAGCATTCTCCAGGCCAGCCTTTTGAAACACCTGTTTGTAATAAGGATTCTTGGCGACGAAATTCTCCCATTCCGTAATTTGGCCAAGAACCGAGGGAGGTTTCAAGGCACCCTGTGCCCTGAAGAGAAACGCTCCTCCTTGGTCGATACGGATGATCTTTCCGTTCGCCAAACGGACGACGTTATCCAGGCCGGTTCCAACCGCATCCCAATTCGCGGTGAAGACATCCGCGACAAACCCATCGAGAATCTGCTCCGCATCCTTTGCGGTCATCCCGATCTGACCGAGTGTGCCCTCCATATCGTCTATCCACTTCGAAACGAAATAAGTCTTCCCATCACTCCCGACCCGAACAAAACTCTCAGGAACTTCGAACCCAAGCTCCCGATACACCGAATTTGCGGCTGCTTCGGTCATCGCTTGCTGCGGGTTCTTATACTCCTTGACGTAATGCTTTTTCCCCTGTGCGTCTTCGTACAGACCTCCCAGATTGGACCCCTTCTGCCCACCGACCTTTTTGGACAGGAGACTATCCATCCATGCAGCTTCACTCACCGCTGACACAACTCCTGCGCCACCAGGGAACATCGATCCCCCGGTCCCCGGAACCGGAATCAGCGCACAGCGACAATTCGGGTGAGCCGTAGGACGGGAAATTGGTTTCAACGAGAAGGGGGCTATCGTCGCTTTAAAGTTTTTGTTAAGAGGGACCGCTTCTTCCATCGCCAAACTACGACAAATCGCGCACGCCCCGAACGACGTTGCTAGCCACTTTTTCTTGGCGTTCTTCCCAAGGAGGTTTTTCTTCTGCGCCTGGGTCCAGGCTTGTTCGGTTCCTGCCGAGAGACTATCGATGACTTCTGTTCGAGCAATCGTAATTGCGCGGCGACGAATATACTTTTTGCGGAGACGATCTCCAGCCTTAGACTTTGCTCCCGGAGACAAATTGGGAGAAAGACCCTGATAATATTTTTGCCACGCTTTTGCTTGAGGCCGATTCATTCCCACAACGCTTCGAATCTGTTTCGCCGCGTCCTTGGGAGGAATTCCTTTGTGGATAGAATCGACGACAATTTGTCGAACGGCGAGTTTCGTTTCCGCGTCAACTTTACGGATACGATCACCAGCAAACTTCTTCGCCCATGCCTGAGCTTTTCGACTCTTGGCGTTAAAGCCAAAGGAAACAGGATCAGCCAAGGTCTTTGACTAACTGATTAAGTTGACGAGCCCCGAGGTTTCCGCCACGAACCAAATTGCTTTTGATCAACGTTTCAACAGGGCCCATCACCTCTTGAAGTTGTTTACTGGTCAGCGAGGCCCGCACAGCCTCCTCCACATTTCCTTTAGCAATCGCCAAGGTGAGACGATCAAGGTCGATGCTCGATGCCATCCGTTCCGATGCGCGAATCACTCTGGCTTCAAATTGAGGTTCTAGTTTATCTGCCAGCTGCGTCATCTCACGATGATCGTGACGGCTGCGAGTTTTTGATCCGGGCAATCGCCAAGCACTGCTCCGTTTTGGCGTAGTTCCGCGTGGTAACGTTTCAGGGCTCATTCTTCCTCTTCAACCTTGATGATTTCTTCCGTAGGAGCAGGAAGTTGTTCGGGCTCTCTGCTAATCTCTAGCTTTTCTTCTTCCGCCGTGACTCCGTAGCGTGCCCATCCGCCTTCCGTGAGCAGATTCCAGAAAGTCTGATAACTGATCTCCCCCGCCTGGAGAGTTGCCAACGCCGTCTGAATCTCCTGCGGCTGAGCTTTTACCTGGAGAAAATCCTTATTCAATTCCACCTTCACCGGAACGTCATCTGGCTTTGCATCTAGCCCTGCCCACCACGCCATCGTCTGAAGAGCCACTCCCAAACCTTGCTCCATCGATTGAGCCATCGTTCGAAGAGTTGCATGTTCCCCCGCGTGCCGCGCAAGCACCGCCGTGGCCGTTTCCTGCGCCACGGTGGGCTGTTCTTCGAGAAGCTTGGCTCCCAATGTGGCCATCTGGTGTTGTTTGGCAAGGAGCGCAGTTTCCAGCGATTTCATCCCGGCCCCGGTGAATTCCACCATGCCAGCCTTGCCTTCTTTCTCCAGAATCCAGACCGTCGAAGGACCGATATTTAAAGTCTCAACATCCTCTCCCGCACCTCGCATTCCAGCCACGAACGGCGTTGGGAGACTTACCAAATGCAGCCCCTGTTCGTGGTCACATGTGTTTCTCCAATGGGCCAGATTTAAATTGGCAAGATCGAGGAGCGGAGGATCTTTCACATCAGTAGTGACAGCCGCAGGGCCCAAGAACGTAAATGGAATAAAGGGCAGGGGCTCCCCCCGTCGCAGCGGCATCAGACGCGGCCCCACCATTTCCACCTCTCCGCCGTCTTCAGGGCGTTGCCATACCTGCTGCGTATAACGGAGGGCGTCCCCTTCCAAAATCAGCCTGAGTTCGCGGTATTGTTCAATGGTCTTATACCGGAAAGGATCTTTTTCATCGACGCGTCGTGGTTGTTCGCGCAACACCAAAAGCGTTAAGACCTCATCGCCGTCAAGGACAGTTGTATCCCAATTAATTATGTTTTCAGTTGCGTAACTCACAAAATACGGACGGGCTTCAATCAGAGGCGATTCAGCCATCTCCACCAAAACCCCAGATCGCCCCATCAGCATCACCTCTTCGGTCGCCGTGAGCGCAAACGATTCCATCGGAACATTGGTCAGAGTGACATCTCGAAGCCAGGGATCAACGTTTCGAGGCACGTCAAACCGTGGTGTTTTTTGAAAGACGCCACCAACCAAACCACTCACCGTGCGTCGAACAGCGTTGTAATAATTGCCACGGTGTAAATAAGATAATTGCGTTTGGGGAGTTGCCGCCGGGAGGCGTGGCGTGTAGAGATCCCCCGCTGCGATGATCTTATCGCGTCCACCAAATGTGTCTCTCATCCGTTTCCAGATAGGAGTAAAAGAATTATAGTCGTCTCTCGGAGTATTAACTGGCACGTTTTTTCCCCAAAATCTTATTGGCGCGGTCCCGAATCTTCTTCCGATCCGCCGCGCTCAGGTCTTTAGCTTGAGGGAGCCTCGACAGAGCATTTCTAGCATGCGCTTTATCTGGCATCGGAAACCGATACCGTTTTCCTCCATTCGTTTTTTGGACAATCGTCGCGGAACGTTTCCTGGCCTTAGCTTTTAAGATTGCCATCTCGTCACCCCCACATCGCCTCAACCACCCGAACGGGCCTAGCGGCTAGCCGCAACTGATAGAGCGCTCCCGCCGCCGCGTCCAATTGATCCTTAAATCGGCTGCGTTGATTTGCAACAACCTCATCGAGAAAAGTCTGATTCCATTCTCCTGCCACAAGCTTGACGCGACCGTAAGGTTCAGACTCCGTGGCTGGTCGTGCCTGAGACGCAAGCGGTTTCCAGCGCGTGACTTTATCCCCCGTCGCGGTAATGCCAATGTAACTATACCCGCTCAAAAGAATTCGATGAGCGGCCACCACAGCTTTCCCGGCACTTCCTGGTTCCTGCTCTTCCGCGATATCTGTTCCGACCCCATCAAGACTTGCAGTCTGAAGCATGAGCGCATCAACTTTTGCCGAGACAAGTCGATCCCGTTGAACATCTTCAACGTAGAAAATCCCGCTCTTCGATTCGCTCATCAAGACTCCTGCCGTGTACGGGCTGCGCTCCGTCTCTGAACCAGCGGCGTCCCAAAATCTCACACGACCAAGAACTTCCGTGGGAGGAGACTCGACAATTTCGAACCAGCTCCTTTCAAACATTCCCCCCCTCTCGGGAAGAGGGTTTTGACTATGCTGACAAGAATAGTCGATAGGACCAAGCTCAAGTTTCACAACGTCATTCTCGGCTGGTCCAATTCTTCCAGGGTTCAGAAGTTCTCCCTCCGAGGTTCTCGGATCGCTCCACCCGATTGGTGAAGTCCACTGCGTTGGCTGGTATTCAGTTGGCAATTTCAAGATCGTCCAATCGCCCTGCTCCAAAAGGGCAGCTGTCAAATCCTGTTCATGACCCCTCTGCATTATTACAATTTGCCTGTCAAACATTTTGTTATTTATCCTGGAAGACCACACCTTGAAAAACCATCGGATATCTTCCGTGCGAATCACATCAGAGGTTACATTTTTCAAATTGTGAGGGTCATCGACGACGAGGATATCTCCCCCCTTACCCGTTGCGGAGCCACCTACCGAGGTGGAGATGCGGTATCCCGAAGCGGTGTTCGCATAAAATGTCTTGTTGTTCTGGTCCCCGCTCAATTGAATATCCCACCTGGTTTGATACCACGGGGACTCAATTACTCTCCGAGCCGTCGTCGCAAACTCCAATGACAAATCGCTGCTATAGCTTGAGAATAAAAACCGGGTTTCTGGAGCCCGCGTCCATCCCCATGTTGGCATCGCTACCGACGTGCAAATCGATTTCCCGCTTCGAGGACAGACGTTAATAATAAGCTTCTTTATATCACCGCTGAAAACTGCCTGTTCGTGGTCACAAATTGCGCCGAGATGGAATCCGTCGATGAACGGGGTGGACGGCTCGATGACCGGCCACATCCCCCTCATATAGTCGTAAAGGGACCGCCGGTAGAGTTCCCCCTCCAGCGAGATCAATTCCGCGATAGATTCGTGATCCATCTCGTCAAGGTTAGCAGTGTAACCACCTTTTCTCAGATCTTCAACTAGCTAAATGCTAGAACTATATAGAGTTATAAGAAAGAACAAATAATAGTTAATATCTACTTGACACGATATATAGAAGTCTGTATAGTTATGTCAATGGATAACGCATACAACAACACAGCGGCCCCGGAGGGCACGATGAACAAACCTACTAAGACTTACGACAACAACACAGGAATGGTCATACGGTTCAACCCTTGCTGCGGCATCTTCGTACCCAAAGGGTTAAGCCGGGATCAAACCGTCGCGGAAGCGATCACGGACGAACGAAACACCGTCATCCAACTTACCGACTCGCACGCCTTCGAAATGTGGCTAACAGATAGCAAGTTCACGCGCCTTAGCTAACGCGGCCACGAGCCGCCGAGGAGACAGACGAATGGCTAACAACCCAAACCGACCGATCCCGAGAAGTTTCAAGGACATCGTATCAAAAGACCCCGATACAAAGGAATGCGCGGAAGAGATGTTACTGAACGATTTAAATGATAATTTTCTAGCGACACGAAAGCAATTAGTCGAGCAGCTTGAACGTGGCAAGCGGGAAATCGAAC
>Ga0310345_10003374_pt1 | contig 15239 bp, 15 predicted proteins | sample HC15DNA20500_MG_FD_204667 | JGI IMG/M metagenome (GOLD analysis project Ga0310345, IMG submission 204667) | Marine microbial communities from station ALOHA, North Pacific Subtropical Gyre - HC15-DNA-20-500_MG | ecosystem: Environmental > Aquatic > Marine > Oceanic | place: Pacific Ocean: North... | reverse complement strand
CTCGTGGGGCTTTGATATTCCGAAAAATAAGAAGTCTGAATGGAAGGTCTATTCATTCTTCTTTTACCAAATCCCGGCGGGCTAAAGACAGCACGCGGATCTCCGGGAGTAGTTGCGTGCAACGAGGTTTACAATGGGTACTACGACTTTTGATGGTCCGATTAAAGCGGGAACCATCTTCAACACTACAGGTACGACGGTCGGGACAAATGTCTCCAATGTCGGATACGGTGTCTGCGTCCAGTCCGACACGATTGATGAGGGCGATACGTCCGCTAAGGATCTTTCGATCTACCTTCCGGAAAACTCCCAAATCCTTGCGATTGAAGTTCTTGTCGAAATTCCGTTCCTAGAGGATGACACCTTCGATTGCGGTGTAACTGGCGGTGACGGGAATCTTCTGATCGATGGCTATGGGGCGGAAGACGTTGATATGGAGGGCAGGATCTACAAGCCGCTTTTCGGCTCGGACGCAGTGGGTGCAACAGCGGCGGCAGCATCGGAGGGAAACTGGATTACAGGCAAAAATCCATTTATGAACACCGCGAATTGGTACAACATCACGACAACGAGTGGCATTAGCGGCGACGTTCGCCTGAATGCCAAATATATTCCGGATGACGCTGATGCTGAGTCAGCGGAACTCCGGTTGAATGTCATGTACATACCGGGCCGGAATGCTTCCGCACCGGCGGCATGGAGCGTATAATGAGAGTTACTTATTCAGGTCCGGTAAAAACGGGCACAAGACAAGACACTGCGGAAGGTGGACAGAACGCCCGGTCCAATAGTAACCATATACTCATGTGCCAAACGGATTCGTTTACGGGATCTGAGGCGTGGACGGTAGTAACGCCGGGTGATGGTGACCTTGACTCGGAACTAATTTTTAAGCCTCTCGATATCGTTATTCCTGCTGGTTCTCAAATTTGCAGAATTGATATGATTATTTCAGACCACTTTGATGGAAGCAATAAAGAAAAACTCTACTTGGGAATTATGACATCGGAAACTACCGCGAGAACAGACTGGTTTGGGTATGACGCAGTCTCGGGCAATGCCTCTGGCGTGAGGGATCCTTCTTGGCAGGCGGACCCAGATAATTGGTACGATGTAGGCCACTCGGGCGCGGGAACGAATTGGCCGAATGCGGGTGAAGACGTTCGGATTTGTGCCACGTTCTTGAATGAAACCACCGATACTAAGAACGGTTGGTGGAACCACGTCACGAATGCTCGCCTGATTTATACCTTGAATGTGGATGGCGGCGATGGACCTCCCCCTGTGGGGGCTCCGATTGCTGGAACCGATACCTCGCTCGCTGGAGACAGTGGGATTCCGGTCGGCTCCAAGGTTGTGTCTGTGGATACAGTCGCCAACACGATCACGATTGACAAGGATTTAACCACGACGGTTTTAGAGGGCGCGGCCAATTCGATGAGGTGGTCCGAGTCTACTCAAGGTCAGGCCCGAATCAACGTCTATTACTTGCAAGACAGAAACGCAACTCCGTCTTCATAGCCGGGATTAGAAAGGTTTAGAACATGGGTAAAACACATTTCTCAGGCCCGGTGAAGGTCGGGACGAATTCAAACAACACGGGATGGGTAGTCAACGCAGTCAGCGATGTGTATGACGCCAGCGTGGATGAGGGGACTTCCGACGAAACCGGTACCGTCAAGCAAACGAGTATCGTTATTCCAAGTGACTCCCAGATTGTTGACGTAAACATCAATGTCGAAGTGGCTTTCAACAACCCACTTATTGCCGATTTTACAGTCACAGGAGGATCTGCCACAACGCTTGACAAGGACAGTGGTACCCTTGTGGGGTTTGATGTGGGCGCAACACTTGCAACCTCCGGTTACATCGCAGCAGACTCGAAGATAGAGTCAAAGACTGGGGTGCGTATAACCCTAGATACCGCTACGACGGGTGCCACTGGATCACAGTCCTGCACCTTTTCCAGTGGTAAGTATCTTAACGTGGGAACGTCTGAAGCCTCGATTACCAACATCATTACCAAGAGACTTCTTACGTTCGATTCGACCGATGGGGATGAAACCGGGATCTTGTTTCCGAAAGCTTCGGCGGACGCTTCTGGTGCATGGGATGATATCCAAGGAAGCGCCTTGAGTAGGACGATCTATTTCGGATTCGTAGACTACGCAGCAATAAAGTCAACGACGGGACGAGTGCGGGTAACGATCTTCTACGCCCAAGGTAGAGATATAAGTGGCGGCTGATACACCGGGGCACCTAGTGCTGCCCTCTTCCATGAATTAATAGAGGTTTATTGATATGCAACCTGTAACATTAAATGGTCCCCCGACCTACTTCAATAGTAGCGGTAGCCCCTCTCTGGCAATGCGCTGGGCGGGGAATTTGGCAACTGCGGTAACCTCGAAGTATTGCGGGGTTGAGATTGGACCAGCCACAACAAGTCCAAGGTCATTTTGGGTAACCAGTATATACATGGGTGAGGCTGCGGCTGGTAATGTAGAGGTTGGCGTTTACAACACGACTGTAAGTAAGATAGAGACTGACGGTACAGTACAGCAAACGAATGCCGCAAATTCCACTACGGAGTTTGGTTCCGTTGCAACGAACTCAATAGTCAGGTCTGGCGTGTGTGATACGCAGCCAGCGGCAACGGATTCGTTGTACGCATTCGCCGCTGATAATTCAAGGCATTCAAACGTGGTCACTCCAACGCCCGCCCTTTTCATCCCTGCCGGAAATTACTTTTCAGTAATTCAAAGGACCGCCAACGATGGTGTTGGCATCTGGGTCCAGTTTGCAGAGATTGTGAAGCCGTAACGATGGGAGTGCAGCCGACGACACTGTGGTCAGTTGTGACAATTGTGGCGTCGGCTATTGGGGGGCTTTTGATTCTCCTCTTCACCCACATGGGTGAGCCTAAGCACGCGGAAGCAGCAGAAGAGAAGACCGTCACCGCAATCGAAATTCGTATGGAGCGTGTCGCGACCGAGGTTTCCCTCAACAAGGAAATCTTGGATGAGGTCCGCACAGACGTGAATGAGATTCGCGTGGAGCAGCGGGCCTATACCGACACGATCCTTGAAGCCATTCGGGAGAATCGTTAATGGCGATTAGTGGAACTTACGCATTTAACCCTGATATTTCCGAGATTGTTGAGGAGGCTTTTGAGCGTGCGGGTTTGGAACTCCGCTCTGGGATGGATTTCCGCACTGCAAGGCGTAGCCTCAACCTTATCACCTTAGAGTGGCAGAATAAGGGCTTGAATCTTTGGACTGTTTCCGAAGACATGATCGATGAAACTTCCGCAGGCGTGTCCCTCACCACAAACTACCTTGTGAAAGGGACAGCGTCCTATAATCTCCCGAGTGGAACAATCTCGCTTCTGAACGCGGAGTTGCGCCTTGATGACGGCTCCCTCACATCTCAGGCAGACTATTCCCTTGCCCGCATCTCGCAACCCACCTACGCCACCATCCCAAACAAACTAACTCAGGCACGCCCTCTTCAGTATTGGGTGCAGCGTAAGGAGATCCCCGGCGCTGCCGCCGGAGGTGCGAACCAATCCGACACGATGACCCTTTGGCCTGTTCCCGATTCCAGCACGAAATACAAGATTGTCATCCACCGCTTGAAGCGGATTTCGGACACTGGCAACCCCGCCTCCAACACCATGCAGATACCCGGAAGGTTTATGCCTGCCCTGATTTCAGGGCTAGCCTATCAGATTGCCTTGAAACGTCCGGAGGCTCAGGGGCGCATAGAAATGCTCAAGCAATTATACGATGAGGCTTTCGCCTTAGCCGCAGAGGAAGACAGAGAGAAGGCAAGCGTTCGATTCGTTCCGCTTGTTCAGAGTTGGTAGATATAGATGGCCCAGCCTTATGCTCCGGGCAATAAAGCTCTTGGCAATTGTGATCGCTGCGGATGGACCTATAAGCTCAAGATGTTGAAGGCTGAGGTGGTTGATCTAGAGACGACGGGTCTTTTGGTGTGTCCGACTTGTTTTGACCCGGACCAGCCCCAGCTTCAGGTTGGGCGTTGGCCTGTGGTGGACCCTCAGGCGCTGCGTAACCCTAGGCCCGATACGGGGGCTTCGGATTCCCGGTGGGGAGAGGGTGGTAGTCGTGGCACTACAGTTTGGAATTTTCATAATGATGCCGCGAATTGGCGATCCTCTAACGATTCAGGAACGTCTCTCGGCACCACAACGTGGAACTCAGAGGCGAATCTGGCTGGGGGTTTGGAGTTTGAGGCGCTCACTATCGCAGTTACGCAAACCGCGACGGGCTATCTTACTCTCGACTACTTTGAGACTGTTGCCGGGGTGGGTGAGTACACGAGCATTGATTCATCTGTTTTCGACACCGTGAGGATGGACATCCGCTTGGTGGGTACCACGGACGATATTGGAAGCTGGACTGCTGATGCCGGGAAGCTTTTCTGGACCACCTCCACCAGTGCGAGCAATGACCCTTTCGGTGCTTCCGACTACGAAACCCATGCGTCTGAGCCCGAATGGAAGAAGCAGATGGGAAACCAGCACCTCACGATGGAGTGGGACCTCAGCAGCAATGCGAATTGGACGGGCACGGTGACTGGCTTCAGGATATACCTGTACAATCAGAGTGATTCCGACAACTTCAAAACTTTCTCCGTGGATTCGATCCGCGTCACATCAAACTAGGAGGCTTACATGCCTAAGGTTGGGGACAAGCACTACGGATATAACAAGGCGGGCTATGCAGCCGCTCGGGCAGAGAGCGCCCTCACGGGTGCGCCTGTTGAGGATACCAAAAACTCCTACAGCGTAGGGGGGCTCCTCAAGACGGCGGAAAAGCTCAAGGGAAAGAAGTGGAAGGAAGCGAAGGGTGCAGGAATTGCTAAGCGCGGGGCGCCGTACCGAGTCGTATGAATTACAGTCAACTCAGTACAGCGATCCAAGACTACGCCCAAAACTCAGAGACCACTTTCCTCGCGCACCTGAACGACTTCATCATTGCGGCAGAGGACAAGATCTTCTTTGCCATTGATGCCCCGGCATTTTGGAAGGCGGATTCTACTCAGGTCACTGCATCCGGCACAGCCGAGTACACGCTGCCTGCGGGGGTTCTCGATATCGATTCCGTGAGGATTGGCGAAACCGCTGTGGGTGATGCCGAGGAAGTGGTGGATGGACCTGTCCGGTATCTCCTCCGCAAGGACTACAGCTTTTTGCTTGAGGCATATCCCGGAACTGATTCCGCGCAAGCTACAGGCACGCCGGAGCACTACGCAGTCTCCAGTGCGGGCGTAACTACGCCGAACCCCAACCTCACGATCCGGCTTGGCCCTGCTCCAGATGCCATCTACCCGATCACGGTGGACTACTACGGAAAGACCGCAGCTGATTCGATCACAAACGGAAGCACGCCTTCTGCTCCTCTTACGACGGAGACATGGATCAGCGTGACTGCTCCTGACGCTCTCCTGTACGGAGCCTTGACTCAAGGCGCTGCCTTCACAAAGGATCCTGAACTTTTGCAGGTTTATGAGGCGAAATTCAGTGAAAGTTTAATGATGCTCAAAAATCTCTGCGAAGGTCGCCAAGTGAGCGATTCATACACGACCGGACAGAAGACTGTCTCGGTACAATAGGAATATTTAAATGGCAAGCACCTACACAAGTTCTCACCAGATCGAACTCATTGGCGATGGCGAGCAGGCCGGTGACTGGGGCGGCTCCACCAACGAGAATTGGGACCGCATCGAGTCTGCGGTCTCTGCGAGCTATGTGATTCGTGTTGACTCTCCGCCCACTGGTTCTGCATGGTCCTCGGGCACAAAGACTTTGGAATGGATTACAGACAACACCACGGATCAAGGCTCTTCTGGGAGTGAGGGGCGCTCTGGTGTAGTGATCTTTACCGATAACGGGGATCTCGGAGGGACTGTCACAGTGGAGATACGCGGCGATGTCGCGAGCGCGGTTCCCGAGCGTGTCTTTGTGGTGACGAATAAACTGTCCGGAGGTCAATCTATCACATTCAATGCGGATCCGGCAGACACGGGTGGCACGGTCACCTTGGCAAATGATAGGTCTGCATTGATCTTCACTTCCGTTCTTGCGAAAGGGGCGGGAACGGCCCATGCCTTGGCTGCGAACAGCGCGGTTAATGCGTTAAATAAGCTGCAATTGGATACGATTTCTGCCGGGGGAGGGGGGTTTGTTGGCGATCTCGTTGGTGATGTCTCTGCCACTCAGGTGGATATAACTGGGCAGGGCGACTTGCGCCTACAAGATACCACGGGTGGTCAGTATGTTGCGTTGCAGGCTGCGGGCACCACCACATCCTACACGCTCACGATGCCCGGAGCGGTGGGTTCTGTGAATCAAGTGCTGAGCGCCTCCGATGGCGCCGGGGCGCTTGCTTGGACAACTCCCGAGGTGGGTGACATCACCTCAGTTGCGAATGTGACCAACGGAGGTCTGGCTGTCACTAACGGAACGGGTCCAGATGTCACTCTTGCTTTAGATTTTAATGACCTGTCGGCTGCTACGGTTAACGTGGCTGCTGATTCTGTCGCGATCATCGATGCCGACGCCTCGAATGGTACGCGCAAGGAATCTATCGCGGATCTGGCAACGGCTATGGGCGGCACGGGGCTAACCGGCTCAAGTGGCGTTCTCAATGTGGATCCTTCCCAAACTCAAATTACCAGTGTTGGAACTATCGGGACTGGGGTTTGGAATGGCGATGCGGTAACCGGTGATTACATCGACGTAACAAGTTCTCCGCTCGCGAATACAAAGATATGGATAGGCGATGCGTCTGGGGATGCAGACGAGTTTGCACTCTCTGGTGATGCCACGATGACAGCAGGGGGTGCGGTAACTGTTTCAACCGCTGCGGCCTGTACCGGAAACTCTGCCACGGCAACGAAGCTTGCGTCAGGTAGAACGATTGGAATGACCGGGGATGTGGTTTGGACCTCACCGACATTCGATGGTTCCGGGAATGTTACCGCCACTGCCGCTATCCAACCGAACAGCGTAACGCTAGGTACAGATACAACGGGAAACTATGTGGCCTCTGGGGCGGTATCCGGAACGGGGTTGTCTGGCAGTGCCTCTGCCGAGGGCGCGTCATTTACGGTTACGTCGAATGCAACAGATGCCAACACCGCAAGCACCATTGTTGCTCGCGATGGGAGTGGCGATTTCAGCGCCGGTACTATCACGGCATCCCTCACTGGAAACTCTGCCACGGCAACAGAGGCAACGAACGTAACTGTTATTGCCAATAACTCAACAGATGAAACGGTCTACCCCGTATTTGTTGACGGAGCTACAGGCACTCAAGGCGCTGAAACAGATACCGGCTTAACATACAACCCTTCGAGCGGAATCCTTACCTCGGCAGCCTTTTCGGGTGGCGGTGCCAGCCTGACTAGCTTGAATGGTTCCAATATATCTTCCGGAACCGTTGCCGCCGCTAGAGTGGCAACATTAAACCAAGACACGACTGGAACTGCCGCAATCGCTACGACCGTAACCGTGGCAGACGAGTCTAGCGATACAACGTGCTTCCCCGTGTTTGTGACTGGTGACACGGGAAACTTGGCACCGAAGTCTGGAAGCAACCTTACATTCAATTCAAGCAGTGGCGTTTTGTCAACCCTTTCTTTCTTGGGAGCGCTAACAGGCAATGTTTATGGAGACCTATTCGGGAACGCAGCCACGGCAACGGCCCTTGCGACAGCTAGGGCCATAAATGGTGTGGACTTTGATGGGACCGGAGCGATTACGGTCACCGCTGCTGCCGGAACACTGTCCGGATCGACCCTTGCTTCTGGAGTTACTGCTTCCAGTCTTACCTCAACGGGAACCGTCGCGACGGGAACATGGGGCAGCGACATCACCATGGGATCCGGAGATGCGCTTTCGGTTTCTGGTGGCGCAACCCTGAAGCTAGAGGGAAACCATCCGACAGGAACTGCGAACCTTGGATTAGGCGTGAACTCACTTGATTCCATTGCTGCCGGTGGCGCAAGCAACATTGCGATTGGAAACAATGCGGGAAAGGAATTTACCACCGAAGACCAGAACGTAGTCATGGGGACATCCGCTGGTCAACACATCGCCACCACTGGTGCGGGTGTTGGAGATAACAATACATTGGTTGGTCATCAGGCTGGGAAGGGCGACACTGGTACCAACGAGGCCACGGATAACACCGCTGTGGGTAGCTGTGCGCTTGAGACGATCAAGGAAGGGACGCACAACTCGTTTCTTGGCAGGCAGTCGGGCCATGTCCTAGAAGACGGAAGCTATAATAGCGGCGTTGGATTTCAGGCGGGTAAATGGATTGTTGACGGAAGCTCAAACGTGTGCATTGGAACCCAGTCTGGAAGGGGCGTCGTAGGTGGGACTCACAATGTATGCATCGGTACAGAGTCTGGAGACAACACGACGGACGCTGACATGGGCAGTAATAATTTGGTCATCCACAGTGAGAGTGATGGGCTGGCTGACCCGGTAAACGAAGCGCTGATTTATGGTAACTTCAATACAGGACGATTACACTTCAATTCAAACAGCACTAGTTCCCATGTAAAGATTCAGAATACAAATTCAGAAGCTGACAGCTGGTATTTTCTCGAATGCAGATCAGACAGTGACGGAAGCGCCGAGACGGAAGCCTACATTCGCGGGGATGGGGATATAGGCGGCACCGCTTTTACTACCATATCCGCTGACTACGCGGATATGTTTGAGTGGGCTGACGGAAATCCGGACGATGAGGACCGAATCGGCCTGAGCGTTGTTCTGGACGGTCAGGGTGGAATCCGGATTGCCACCGGGGCTGACGCCGCCGAGGATGTAATCGGGATCGTGTCAGGTACCGCTTGCATGGTGGGCAACGCAGCGTGGAATTCTTGGGACAAGACGTTCCTGAAGGATGACTTCGGGCGTCCGACTGACGAGCCCAACCCTGATTACGACGAGTCCTTGACTTACGTTCCCCGTCAGGAGCGAAAGGAGTGGGCGATCATCGGCCTTACGGGTCGCGTCCATCTTCGCAAGGGCAGTCCTGCGAACCCTTCATGGAGGAAGATCCGAGACGTATCGGCAGTTACCGAAGAATGGCTGGTCCGTTAATTGGCTTGGCAACGATTAAATCTTCCGCCGGGTGTGGATAAAGAAAGCACTGCTTATGCAGCAGAGGGATCGTGGCATGATTCCAACAATGTTCGATTCCGAGGCCAATATGCTGAAACGATTGGCGGTTGGATAAGGGACGGGATCTATGAAATGCTGGGTATCGGACGTGCGATATTTCCTTGGACCACTTACGAAGGATACAACCTGAACTTCGTGGGCACGAACTGGAAGCAGTACGTCATCTCCGGGACTACACCTGTAGATATCACCGCCATCCGGGAGACCACTTCTGCGGGTGATCCCCGCATGTCTATCGTTGATGAGTCATCCATTGTCACTGTGGTCGATGCTTCCCATGGTTGCATGATTAATGATTTCGTCACGTTCTCCGGTGCTACAGGTACTGAGGGGGGGATCGCGGCATCCGTGATCAATGCGGAGCATCAGGTCCGTTCTGTCATCGACTCAAATAACTACACCTTCGACTGCGGCCAAGAAGCCAACGCCACTGTTGGTTCAAACGCTTGGGGCACGGCTATTGTGGCGAAGTACCAGACGAACGTGGGGCTCTCCTCGCAGGTATCTGGTGCAGGATGGGGTGCTGGGATCTGGGGCGGCGGCACCACGGTGGGTTGGGGAAATGCTTCGGCTATCGCCATCGATACTGGACAGCTACGGAATATCCCTGTGGACAACTATGGGGAAGACCTCATCTATTGTAATCGAGGTGGACCGCTCTATTACTGGGACTTCGGTGAGTCCTCATCATCGGGAATTCCTGATGAGCGCGCGAAGGAGATGAACATCGCCAACTATCCCGAGGTGGATGGCGGTTATGATCTCCCCTTGGCTGTCCTAGATTTTATAGTGAGTGAGCGTGATGGACATGTGATTGCGTTTGGCGTGAATGATATCGGGGCGACATCGACAAATGCGCTTCTCGTGCGTTGGTCTGATCAGAATAATCCCTTCGACTGGGAGCCAAAAAAGTCAAATACTGCGGGGGGCCAAGTGCTTCGTGGTGGATCTAAGATCGTGGGGGTTTTGGCGACTCAGGAAGAGATCCTGATCTGGACGGATTCGAGCTTGCAGTCGATGCGATACGTTAACCCCGAAAGCATCTTTGGATTCAATATGATCTCGAAGAACGTAAGGATTTTGTCTGGGAATTCTGCCATCGATGTTGCGAATGTGGTGTACTTCATGGGCACGGACGGATTTTACGCATATCGCGGGGCAGTGTCGCCACTCCCATCGACGGTTGAGAAGTATGTTTTTGATGACATCAATTTAGGCCAGAGTGATAAAGTCTTCGCCGGGTCGAATGCTTCGTTCAACGAGGTCTATTGGTTCTATCCGTCTAGTGATTCAGTGGAACCAAATCGTTGGGTCGCTTTCAACTATGTGGACAATGTTTGGACCATAGGCAAGTTTGATATGTTGGGGTTGTCACAAAGTTCTCCAAGTAGCGTTACATACAATAGGACAGCTTGGGTGGATGCGATTCACAGGAATCTCCCGATGTCGAGCTATATCCTTGACTGGGATCCAACCACCTCACCTCCTGTTGAGAAGACCGCGATCATGCTTCACGAATTTGGGTCGAACGCGAATGGGCGAGCGATGGATTGTTACATACAGAGCGGCGATGTGGAAATATCCGAAGGTGGATCATACTCATTTTTTAGTAGGATTCTTCCGGATGTTCAATTTATTGACGTTCCAGATGCTTCTGAACCAACGATCACTGCGTCCGTCTCGTCAAAAGACTTTCCGGGCAGCGCTTCGAGCACTATCAGCACGACAGACATTCAGTTCAAAAGTGATGGTAGCGGCTACACGCCGCTTGGAAATTCCACAGCCATCCGTGGCCGTGGTCGAGCGCTTAGTGTGAAATTCTCCAGTTCAAATGACTCTTCCCGTTGGCGCTTGGGGGATACGCGAATTGATCTTCGCCCCGATGGGCGTCGTTGATGGCGAATCTTCGATTCGCATACGCTCGCAAGGCGAGCTTCTAGATGGCGAACCCGAAGCCCCTTCAATTACCGGGTCCCGAATATTCAGGAGGCGAGGAGTCCTTATTCCGCCGGAAGCTTGAGAACCAACTTCTTGATTTAGAGATTCGCCTTGAACAATCGGAAAGGCGCGATGGCACGGTTTCATCGCTGGCCTCCAAGAGAGCCCGGTATACGGGCGTAGGTCTTGGGGAAAACCTGTACGGTGCAGTGGAGGCTGTTGGCCCATTGGCTGGTGGAGACGGAATTTCCGTTTCTCCCAGCCCCATAACGGATGGTGGTACGGTTTCTGCTGACTTAAAGGCGGATGGTGGCCTAGTGATCGACTCTGCTGAGATGGCGGTTGATTTGGGTGCGTCCAGCATTACCGGCCAACTTGCGAATTCTGATTTAGCCAACGATTCCGTTACGGTTGGATCTACGGAAATAGATCTGGGTGCGACCGCAGCATCAATTTCCGGGCTCACCCATGCAAGTGGCAGCATTTCCAGCGGGGTGACGGCAACCACCCAGAGTGCGTTGGATAACTCAACGAAGCTCGCGACAACGGCGTATGTGGATAGGGTAGCGCTAGGTCCGGCCTATGGCTCGTTTAGTAAGGGATGGGGCACAGCGGGGGCGGTCGCGCATGCCGGAAACACTCTAAGTGCGATCAACTGGTTCACGGTTCCGACCATATGGACACAAAACTTAGCCTCCAATGTTAGCGAGCTTGGACCGGGTGCGACGGGTATGTTTATGCCAGCTACTTCGGTCATTCCTTCCGGTGGTTCCAGAAAATTCTTAATAAACTGGAGCATGAACCTCTGGTATTACGCCGTGTCTACTTACTTGGGTCTTGCGGGGAGAATAACAAAGACTCCGAGTGGAGGGTCTGCGGCGGAAGTTCCGGGTTCGGTGCAAACAACAAGTTGGGACCAATATTTGGGTCCGTATTTCAGCAACTACTACTATATGAAAAGTTTGTCAGGGTCTGCGATGGTAAGTCTTGAGGTGAATGACACGATTCAATTTGAATATGGAGTGAATTCGGTTTCTGGCTCAGGAACGGTAACTGTTACGGCATACCGTACATATGGAAGTGGACTAACCTTGAATATTATGGCGATGGATTAAGCGATGTCAATTAGCTTTGAGGACAGTCAGGTCATCAGTAGGTCGGAGTGGTTTATTGGGAAATACCCCGGACCCGTTATGACCCTAACTCCTGAGCAGGAGGCCAAGCTGGCCCAGTTGAAACTGCTATCTGACGAGGTAGGGGAACTCACCTTTGACGAAGAGGTAGACATACTTATTATCGCGATGACGGAAATCAGGGACGGGTAGGGAGCCCATGGACGTTTACAAAATACTTGGACAGGTCTGGTGGGAAGGGTCTTCTGAGATGGTGGCTTACACCGTGCCCGTCCCCGAGGCTGAATCCGTAGGCACAGTTGATCTGGCTCCTCGGGCAGTATTCCAAGTTCCGCAGACGCTAGTGACTTCGATTGTTGTTTGTAACCAAGACTCATCGTCGCACGAATTCACGATCCGGCTCAAGGAAAGTTCTGGTGTAGCGGACGACGAGCAGGAGATTTTATTTTTTGAGTCCAGCTTGTCTGCCAAGTCTACGAAGATCCTGTCACTTGGACTCATGCTTTCGTCGGGCAATCAGATCAAGGTCAAGGCTAGTTCGGTCGCGAAGGTGAGTTTTAATCTATTCGGAGTGGAGACTACTTAGATGGCGCAAAAGCAACAAGCGAAATATGAGGGCATCGCAAAGGCTCTGGCGAGTCGGGGTCGCCATGGCGACTCCATGATGATCCATGTCTCTCCGGATGAGGTCCGTTATCTGGAAGCGATTGCTCCGAGTCTCGGAGTCAATCTTCCGGGCGGTAGGCTTCCGATCAATCCAGACACGGGTCAACCGGAAGCGTTCCCGTTCCTTCTCGGCCTACTCGGCGCGATCCCGGCAGCAGTAACTTCTGCTGTCGCTGCTGTTCCTGCGGCAGTCACCGCCGGGTCTTTGGGGGCAGCCGGGTCAACGCTTGGTGGCGCGGTTACTGGTTCCCTTACCGCCTCTCTGGCTCCCCTCACTGGGATGTTTACAGGTGGGTTGACTGGTATTTCCCAAGGTCTCCTTGGTACTACATTGACGAGCGCTTTGGGTCTCGGCGGTGGGGGCGGCGCTGGTGTTGGAGGTGTGGCTGGTGCGGCTGGTGCTGGAGGAGCGTTAGGTGGAGAGTCTCTGGGCGCGGCATTGGGTACTGGTGAGATTATTGCCGAGGCTGGTTTGACCGGTGGGGAGCTTGCTGGTCAATTGGGAACGGTGGGCGCTGAGGCAGCGGAGGTCGCCACCACCGCATTGCCGGAAGTGGCGGGAATGGAAATCGGGAGCATGCTTCCGCAGAGTGTAGGGTCATTGGGGAACGTGGCGGGCGGTGCCGGTAATTTAGGTGGAGGGCTTGGTAATGTCGGTAGCGCAGCAACGACAGTAGCCGAATCGACCCCTCAACTTGCTGGTATGCCGATGCCATCACAACTTCCGCAAATGGCATCGAACCTTGTTCCGCAATCTGCCTTTGAGGCAGCCCCCACTTTTATGGAAAGTGTTCAGTCCGGGCTTCAGGCTTTCGGGCAAGATCCTGTTGGTAGTATTGGTAAGGCTGCCACTAAGGCGGGCAAGCTTGCCATTGAGAATCCAATAGAGACCGCTGCTGGTATCTATGGCCTCGACGCAATGATGCCTCAAGATACGGACACCTCTGATGATGGAGGTCCCGGAGAAACTTGGGCGTCCAGTCAGGAGGGCGGCGATCCGTTTCTATATCGTGGGGTTGGTGAAGGCGGAGGTCAGATGACTCCCGGTCAGGATCACATTGCGGAATCCGGCGTCCAGTCCCCTGCCGGAGGTATTATGGGAACCTTTCAGGACACCATGGATATGGGTGAACCCGCAATCCCCGGTGTTGTTGACCAAGGAATTGGTTCGATGCCGGTAGGACCCGATACGGCAGCGCCTGTTGGTCTCGGGGCAGCAGAAATCCCGGACATCGCGGGAGCCGAAGAGGCTTTTGATTTGGTTCAGTCCGAGGGAGGTGCGGCGGATTTTGATGGAATAGGAATGGACGAGATTCTCTCAACCTTGCCAGAGGATCTCACGCTAGAGGAATTGGAAGAGATCAAGCTCTTGATGGCCCAGATGGGTCCAGATGCAATCAGGCAGTATATGGGAGGATTCGGGAATGGCTGATCGAGTATCTTGGAGTCCCTCTACCGGAGTTTCGAGAATGCGAAGGGGTTCGCCTCCATCTAGTATTGCGCCCTCGATGAATTCCGGAATTATGCGGGCTCCCGGTGTGGGGCAGATTGGCGGAGGCGCCCCCACCCCTCCCCTAGCGCCCGTTGTAGCACCTGTATGGAATTCAGGATCTGATCCTGTGGATTTGCAGCGAATCATAGATCGCAACAGGGAGTATGGGAATCTGGGGAATCAAGATTCCCGAGTTACGGATCCGTTCAGCCAGTTCACTCCTTCGGTGAGGATTGTAAGCGGGGATTTAGATCGTTCCGGCGAAGTGAATACGACTGATTTTATTTTGGCAGCGCAGGGCTCCTTGGCGGGAGAGCCTCCGGAAGAATCGGGAATGGACATTCCGGGAAGTGTGCCCGATACAAGCCGAATGGATCCCATCACTTGGGAGCATGGTTATGTCCCTCCGTTCTATGCGTCGAACCGATCAATAGGTTCTCATGCTCCACGGAAAATCAAGAAGTTTGAAAAACTGTCAGGTAAGATTCGGAAGAGAATGGAAAAAAATCCGGATTGGGTACCAACAAGAAGAAACTCAAGCGAATATTTCCATATGCGTGACAAGATTATCAATGCGGGCGTGCGGGAGGGATTGTACCGGAGTCATGAGGATGACAAGGTTTGGAAAAACCCTTACGGAGCAAGGGGCGGGGGTCTTATGAAGAGAGGCTATTTTGAGGGTGGCGTGATTGCTCCCGGAGGACTTGGGGAAATACTTACACAGGAGACGGAGATCCCCGGAGGCTTTATGGCTACCGAGGAGGTGGTTACCCCTTATGGGGAATCA
>Ga0310345_10003373_pt1 | contig 15240 bp, 8 predicted proteins | sample HC15DNA20500_MG_FD_204667 | JGI IMG/M metagenome (GOLD analysis project Ga0310345, IMG submission 204667) | Marine microbial communities from station ALOHA, North Pacific Subtropical Gyre - HC15-DNA-20-500_MG | ecosystem: Environmental > Aquatic > Marine > Oceanic | place: Pacific Ocean: North... | reverse complement strand
GCCCGTTTGGCGGCGCTTGAAGACTAATGGCTATCGACTACCGCCAGTCCGGCATTGACTACCGGGAGTCGAACTATTCCTATCAGGGCGTCCAAAGTCATGCGATCACGGCGGCGATTACCAGTACGGCGACGGTCACAGGATCAATAGTTGAAGTCGCTTCAATAGCCGCAGCGATCACTAGCACGGCAACGGTTACAGCAGCGATTGTTGAGGTCGCGTCGATTACAGGTGCGATTACCAGCACGGCGACGGTTACCGCAGCGATTAAAGAAGTTGCGTATGTCGCCGGGGATATTACGGCTACGAGTACGGTTACTGCGGCGGTTGTCAGAGAACGGTCGATTGAGGCTGATGTCACCAGCACAGCGACGGTAACTGCTGCCATTGTCGAAGTCGCGTATATCACTGGGGCTATTACTGCTACGGCGACACTGAATCAGCCGGTACTTATTCGTAAGGTGCCACAGCCGGAATTAACGCTTACTATCAGTAATATTACTGGTAGTAGTAAAGACGAGGAACAGCAAGATACTTTAACACTGTTGGTGGGGGTCTAATGGCTACATACGATAAAGGCGACCAAGTACGGGTTACCGCTACGTTCAAGACGGCAGGAACGGCAACTGCTACGACATCTACCTGCACACACCGTCAACCTGACGGTACTGATATCAATCCTGCTCCGACGGTAACGTCAGGTAGCGGTACCGGTATCTACTTTGCTGACATTTCCTTGAATCAGATCGGTACCCATACGATCAAGTTTGTTAGCAGTGATGTTGTGGTAGCCGCCGAAACGATTGAGTTAGTGGTAGCGAAGTCGATCTTCGACCACTCTTAGACCATTTTGGCCCGTGACTGATACTACGACAGAACAGAGTGGCGGCAACGTCAGCAAAGTCCGGGGACAGAAGACCCGCGAACTGTTCCTTGAAGGACTCGCGGAGCATGGAACTATCTCTAAGGCGTGCATGATCGCTGGTGTCACACGATCTGCGTACGACAAGTGGCGTCAACGCATTCCCGATTTCGCTGAACGGAGTGACGCTATTAGAGAACGAGCCCTCCGCGAGGGAGGCAGTGAGGATTGGGACGGCTCGTTCCAAAGTTTCCGAGGTAAGTATTTCGGGCACCTCTCCCCGTGGTTCCATATCAAAGCCATCGAAGCGTACGAAAATACACCACCCGGCAACCTCACCTTGATCCTTTGGCCACCGGAACATGGCAAAACTACTCTGGCCGAGGACTACTTCTGCTACAAACTGGCTACGAACCCCGAATTCAGGATCACGGTCGGATCTGAGGGCCAGGACATGGCTCGTAAAATTCTTGGGCGTATACGTTCCCGGATGGAACCTCAAGGTCCGTTCCCTCGTTATGTGGCAAAGTTTGGTCCGTTTGTACCCCAGAACCAGTCGGGGCGCAAAACCGCGCAGCCTTGGGGCGCTGATTACTTTAGCGTGTTTAAGAAGAACAGGCATGACGAACGTGACTATTCGATGGTTTCTTTAGGGTGGCGGTCGAAGATCGCCGGTACCCGTACCGACCATCTGCATATCGATGATATCCAGTCAAGGGTGTCATTGAATCTGACCGAACAGATGTTCGAGATTTTCCGGCAGGACTGGTTGACCCGTCCCGGTGAGCAGGGACGCACCAGTATCAACGGTACCCGTGTCGGTGAGGACGATTTCTACGAACGGGTTATGAACGAAATTGATCCAGATATTCTTAGTGTCATCAAGTTCCCGGCGATTATCACTAATGAGAAAGGCGAACCGGAACCGTTATGGCCGGATTTCTTCTCAATGGAGTCTTTGGATCGTATTCGCCGCAAGGTTGGCGAGGAGGCATGGTCGCGTAACTACATGCAGGAACCTAGTTCGGCGGCGGCTGCGACCTTCACTGATGAGTCCATTCAAAAATGCTTAAATCCATTGAGGTCAGTGAACCATGAACCACCCAAAGACTGTTCTGTATACATCGGCGTCGATCCTGCTCTCGGGTCTAATAACTGTGTTATTGCTGCTACACCGCATGAAGGAAAACTTAAGGTACTTTTTGTACGGGAAGACGTAGGGCTTACCCGCAACGAACAGATTCTAGGTATCGTGGAAGACGCCGTTCTTCAATGCGGACGCAACGGTAGCAGCGTGTCGGATGTGATTATTGAAGCGATGGTATTCCAGAAGGGGCTGTCGCGCGACGAGCGTCTGATCGAAATGACCCAGCGGTACGGGTTCAGAGTCAGGGAACATCTGACTGGGATGAACAAGTATGATGAAACCATCGGAGTTCCGTCGATGGCTCTGTCGTTTATGCGAGAAGAGATCGAAATCCCCTATGCGGATGATCCTTCGACCCGTCATCAGGCCGATCAGTTGATCCGTCAGTTAAAGGCGTGGCGTCCGTTGAAGCGTGGAACGAAACTTCGTCAGGATCAGGTCATGGCTCTTTGGTTTATTTGGATTCTTTGGCGTCAAAGAAAGCAGGCGTTCGATGTCGATACTTCACAGTTTAACTTTAATGGGCTACCGTGGAAGTCAAGTGCGTCCACTAGCAAGGTGTTTTAATGTATACCTTTGACGAGATCGTCGGGATCATACGAAACAGACAGGACGCACAATCTTCTCTAGTCGCTCGTATGCAGGAAGTCAAGGAACGATATAACGGTGATTATGTTATCCCTCTCCCATCGATGGATGAAGAGCCGGTTCTTCCTCCGCTAACCCCTGCGCTCATAGCAGAGAATATCGATGCGGTAGCACAACGGGCCGCATCGGTCATGCCGTTCATCGGCTGCCCCGCTATCGATCCTTCTAAAGAAAGGGGGGTCCGTTCACGCGAGTATGCCGATATTCGACGTAAGGCGCTCGCTGCCACATGGTATGACTCTAAATACAAGATCAAGATACGTCGTGCATACCGGCACCTAGCCGGGTATGCCACTGCTTGTCTTCTTGTCACACCCGACTTTGACCGGGGTCTACCCCGCATTCAAGTGCGTGATCCTATTAACGTCTTTCCAGAGCCGAAGGCTTACGAGGATGTGGAACCTCCAGCAAATGTCGGGTTTGTTTACGGCAAGTCTGGTGACTGGCTGCGTAGCAACTATTCCGCCGCTCGTCAAGAGAACGGCGGGCCTGTATCGGACGATAAGAACGCCCGTCAGGAATTGTGGGATGTGGCCGAATGGGTGGATTCCGAACACATTGTTATCGGAATCATGGGACCACGATACAGTCGGTATTCCTATACACAACCAACCCATACGACACAGATAGAACTATCACGGGCTGTGAACAAGTCTGGTATGCCCTGCGTTATCACACCCGGGCGGGTGACATTAGACAGAATCGCATCTTCTATCTCTAACGTGGTTGGAATAGTTGATCTCATGTCGAAGATGATGGCGTTGGAAATTCTGGCGACCGAAAAGGCGATTTTCCCCGATAGGTACATTATCGGGCGTTCGGGTCAGGTGCCGATGATTGTCGGTGGCGAGTGGAAAGACGGCCGTGAAGGTCAGGTGAACGTCCTGCTTGACGCTGAACAGATCGGAGAACTCCGTTCGACACCTGACCCGTCAACCAATATTGCTATTGACCGATTGGAGCGTAATGCTCGGATCTCTACAGGAACGGTCCCTCAGATCGGTGGAGAGTCATATGGCGCTCTTCGCACTGGTAGAGGAATTGACGCACTTATGGGTGCGGCGCTGGATCCTCGCATTCAGGAGATGCAGGAAATCATGGAGGGGCATCTTCCGTATCTGAACGAATGCCTCTTCGCCACTTATAAGGGCTACTGGGGTAGCAAGCAGTTCTCAATGTTCACCGGGTATCCCGGCGATTTCGGACAGATCGAATTCACACCTAATGACCATTTTGAGACATTCAATAATGTGGTTTCACACTCTATCCCCGGAGCAGATATACAGGGGACAACGATCCAGTTGGGACAGTTGCTTTCCATGAAGGGCATCAGTCTCCATACGTTCCGGGCGAAGCACCCATTTATCGAAGATGCTGAAATGGAGGCACGACGGGTCGATGAGGAACAGTTGGAAGAAGCGGTTCTGGCAGCCATTCAGCAGCAGGCTTTATCGGGTCAGTTGCCTGTGGTGTATGTCTCTAAGATTGAGAAGCATCGTAAGAAGGGTTTTGATATCTTTGAGGCTATTGAAAAGGCTGATGAAGAAATCCGACAGGAGCAGGCCGCTGTAGCCCCAGCGCCCGAAGAGGGGATGGCTATGGCACCAGAGCAGGCAATGGGATTGGCGGCAGGACCGGCTGGTATGGCCCCACAGGGTCCGCCCGGTGGTCCCGGCGGTCCTCCCGGTGGGGAGTTCTCACCTGAGGCAGCGCAGCAGTTGGTTAGCGCGCTGAGGGCTGGCTGATGCCACGGGCACGAAAGACCCAGGTACCGCAGACCCCCGGTTTGGAAGCCGGGGCTGCCTACGGTGAAGTCAGCGATAGCCTAGAGGCCCAACAGGCGATACCTCTACCACAGAAGCAGCCCGGTGGTCAGTTGGCTGTACCCCAACAAGCGGTTGCTCAACCGCCTATGCAGCCGCCTGCTCAACCGGGTCCGCTTCCGTTAAACGAGGCGCAGGCGTTCACTCCGGGGATTACACCGTTGACAGCACCGGGGCAAGGTATACAACGGGGGATTTCCCGTCGGCCTCCTACCCCTAATCAGGAGGCAGCCCTGATGTTGCGTGACTGGGGTGAGGCTACAGGCGATCCTGCTCTCCTTGAAGCCGCTGCACAACTGAGCCTCTAATGGCTGAACGATCCGGGCTACGGCGGATAAATCAGAGTATCGGCACACCGGCACGTTCGTCGTTCAACGACGAATGGAATGGTCGCAGGATGCAACTGCTCATGCGGGCAGGAGCCGGTCGGTTTCTGGATTCTTCCCCTGAGAGCCTTATCGCATTGGCGACTGGTGGCGAGTCCGACAATGAGATGTTGGACAAATTCTTACGGGCCTACAATCAGGGCGAATTCAACCAGATGCGGCACACATTTGAGGCAATGCCGGATCAGGTACAGACTGCTGAGTTCAATCGGCTACCGGATGCGACACAGCAGGTTCTTCTAAGTGGTGGATACGAGCCTCCCAACGAGGAACAGAAAGCGTTGTGGAAGCGGATCCTCACATGGGACATACCGCTACTGCCTGAAGAGCATATGGGTAAAGCCATAGGGATCGGTATGGCTCCCATACGAGCGGTGGGGTTCTTTGCCGGTAAGGCAGCCAGTGGCCTGTGGGAACACGGGGTAATGAAGCCATCTCGGTTGGCTACACGGTGGGGGCGGTCAGGTGCCTACCTCGCTGAGAAGGGATTAGCGTCATTTGCTGATCCTGCCGATTGGCGGGAAGCATGGAATAACGCAAAGTACGAAGAGAACGCTTACTATTCTGGGACTGTTAAGAGTGCCGAACGGGTTGTCGGTCGTTACCAGACGCGCCTACTGCGAGCCTACCTTGAAGGCGGGCAGCAGGCTGTGTACGACTTGATGCTGAAAGAAGCAGAGGTTCGTGGTTCACGCCCTGAAGATGTTGAAACTCATTGGCGCAACTGGCAGTCAACACTAGACGAAGCAAGCAATGTTCAGGCATTGGAGATACTTGAATCAGGCAAACTAACCTTGTTCGATGCGTCACAACGGGCATTCAATAAGGTTTCACCGTGGGATGTCGCTCCGGATAGTATCTACGGCAAGACCGTTGGGATGGTCGGTGCGCTTGCCGCCGAGATTCTGTTGGATCCGACGACATGGGCCGGTGGTGCGCTCTTTAAGATAGCCAAGCACGCCAAGGTTGGGTTGCGTGCGGGTATGACGGGTGACGCGATCCAGTTCTCCCGGCGGTTGTCGATGGCTCTCCGGGCAGAGGATGTCGGGATAGGCATGAACGCGCCGATAAAGATATGGAACCCTACTACCGGCAAGATGGAAGATGCTCTTGAAGAAGTCAAAGAGTGGGTACATGGGGTAGGGAATGTTCCGACAACGGGATCAATCACCCAAGGTAATATTCCGATTGGGGGCGGTAGGAAACTGATCGGCGCGGGGGCTAAGTATCTGGCCGCTACGAACTTCAACCTTCGTTCTCAGCATAGGGCGATGAACCGGTTTATTGACCGGGTTAATGATGCGTTCAGGAAGCAAGATGAAATGGACGAGTTCGCCGCCGCATTTAAGGCTAATACTCCGGACGGGGATCTTCACAAAACTCTTACTGAAAAGTTTGGAACCGGTTCTCCTATAGAGCAATTGGCGCGCGATCTGCCCGCACTAGCACCAATCATGGGTGATATGTATAACTGGCACAAACTCCGGCGCAGGATGAGCCTGACCGTAGATGCACGGCATATCGATAAAGACGGGATGTGGAAGGTCTTCGATGACGAAGGCGAACTGCTAGGTGAGGCACGAATCAAGGGCGATCCCAGTAACCCGACGGCAGTAGACGACGAGGTATTTGTCAATGACGGGGTACGAACCGTTACGAAAGACGGGGAGATAATCGACTTTCAGACTAGGACATTCCCGACGTTGGCCCATGAACAGGGCTACTGGGATTATCTGAGTAGCACAGCAGGGTATGAAGCCCTAGCCGGTCCTTTAGGGAAGGTCGATCCGGAAGCCGTATTTCTGCCCCGTATCGGTAAGTTTGGGGAAGCGTGGGTTAAGACCAAGCGGTACATCCGAGATGAACTTGTTGACTTCAGACACCTTGAAGACAATCTTGAAATCACTGCGGACATGGCGCGGCTCACAGCCTCCTATCTGGCGAAGCAAACAAACTTTGTTCATAAGCACATTCTGAAAGATATTCAGAGCGGTGCAATAACTCTCAGTGATGATATCGATGGGGCGGTTCTTCGTGACCTCATGGACGACTCCTCGTCGCAGAACGCCAAGCGGCTTGGTTTCGGTGAAGAGGACTTGGCGAAGATTGACGAAGCCCGCACTATCTACGAGAAGGATGCGGCTCTCATAATCCTAGAAGACGGGGAGATGGACGCCCTGTTGAAGTGGTATCAGGGCGACGGCTTTGAGATTGTCGATGGACAGTTGCAGATCAAAGCAAAGATGCAGCACTTACCGTTCGGGAAAATGTGGAAGGCCCGTGAGAACTATTGGCAGGGTCAGATCCACAAGGCTGGTGGGGCTAACGCTGAACTTGATTGGTGGACACGCACCGGCATGATCGCTAAGACCACTGCCGCGACCATGTTCTACTACCCGGCGAGGTTCGCGGAGAAACTAACCACCTATGTCCCCAAGGCAGCCCACCTTGATGTGACTAACCCCCAGATGGCCCTCAGTGAGTTCCAAGGGCTAGTCGATATGGGAATCATGGTGGACATGCCACGCACCCAGATCGACAACTACATGCGTGCCTACACGATGGGCAATGATGCTGAACGCTGGCTGGTCACCACAGAGTTCTACTTGGACTTCCTCGGTAGGTCAGGTGCGCTGATGCACGGCGGGCAGGATGTCACCAAATTCGTTGAACGGTTCATCCGACACGGAGCGCACCGGTACGGCAACATCACCGATGACATGGTTGGGCTACACGGCTTGAATGTGCGTCGGGCCATAGTCCCCGGTCAGGAATACACCGGGCAGTTGGCACGAGGCAACGTCATACCCAACTATCGGGAACTTGGGGCTGTAGCCAAATACATGGCGTTCTACCGGAAGATCGGCTGGGGGCTGCACCTACCTGCGGTTGATGGGCTTCTCGCTAGGACATGGCGTCCTGCTGTTCTGCTGCGTATGGGGTATGTGTTCCGTAATGGCGGTGAGGAGTTGTTCACATGGTGGATGCGCGAAGGCCCGAGAGGCTACGCGGCGCAGAAACTAGCGAAAGTAACAGCGGATCTGCACCCCATGTGGGATGAGTTCGGCAGGAAGACACTCGTGAAGGGGTCGAAACTGTCCGACGAGGAACGCCTACCCTTACTTTATAAGCCGTTCTCTCGGCTTTGGAGGTCGTTCAACGAGATCGCAGGGGTTGGGGACTATGCGATCACCACAAAAGCACTCAGAGAGGCCGTAGAGAAGAATCCTACAAGATGGAAGCATGTGCTAGATGATGTCCAAAGAGAAGCATTATTTAAAGATACTCGGAGAGCGGTAGAATTACGGGTAGGTAATACCGTAATGGGGCGTACCTCCAAGCGTATGTTTGAGTTCGCCAACGCACAAGCAAACCGACTGTCGCTATCGTCACGGGACTTCTTTAGCACTGTACCGGGTATGCCTACTCGGCAGAAACTCGCTCAACGGTTACTCCGAAGGGTAGATAAGAACCACGAAGAGCGCGTGCTGGCTGTGGCATCGTCCTTAACTATCCCCACTTTGTTGGACGCTCAAATGAAGGACGTTCTAGGAACCTTCGACAACTATCTTAACTTCAGTAAAAACACTATGGACGATGTGCTGCGTCGGGGTAACAGCGTCGATTCGATGGACCGGCTCGTCAAGATGTCACTCCTCGCAACCGATACCGAGTTGCAGTGGATATCCAATGAACCGGGGAGCGAAATAGATTCCGTCTATAAGAGTCAGGCCGTTACACAACGACTGGCTATGCACTCTGATGATGTATTTGCACGGGAGTACCTGAAGGAAATCATTAACTATGTCACTCCGGTAACGAGGGAGAAACTTCGTCCCATCTCGGAACGATTGGCCCTTGCCTCTCTCGCTGTTGGTGACCCTGAAGACGCCCGTCGTCTACGAACACTGCTTCAGGACAAGTCACCAGAGCAGATAGTCCTATCGTTGATGCGAGATCATCCAGACGAACTAGAAGAACTGCGGCGCGTCTTTGATATAGCCGGTCCCGGCGCGAAGCACGATGAGTTGGGCAACCTTGTCGTTACCGATCTGCCATTTGAGGCAGGCTGGCCGGATGCTATCGATGACTTTATTGAAGCGATGCCAATCGAACAGCAGCCCATCTGGCGTGATCTCCTAGATCCACAGATCGCTGGGCAGTCAGTTGGGGCAGATGTTAATACCATCGCTTTCCTATTGGGTGAATCGGATGTTCTTCGCTTGACGGATGACTTTGATGAAGTTGTCCGCCGTGGACGGCAGGCGTATGTCAATCGGGTGATGACCGCAGACGGTCAGCAAATCCTCCGTACTGTCCACCGGGCGAACATGGGGTTCGGCGCTCTGGGCGGCAAGATCAGCGAACCGCTACCACCGGGCGCTACCCGGATGTTTATTCCGATGATCCCCATAGAGATGCGCGAGCCGTTGATGCAGATGCTCGCCGGGGGGCGTAACCGTGAGGCGTTCGATCATTTCGTAGAACTTCTGACAATCAAGATGGGGAATATGGGGCTGTCGGAAGTGGAAGCCCTGAAGGCCGCACGGATGTTACAGCCGTCACTCGGGCCGGGTAATACGGCTATGACTGCCTCGTCGCTGGTTGCTATGGCAAACCTCTGGGAAGAGGTCGGAGGGGGCTACTTCCCCATAGTGGTTGGGAGCATCAATGACAAGGTGGCGTTGGCTATATCACAGACGTTGGAAGAAGTTCTAAACGTCCGAATGCCGCAAGGATTCCGATGGACCGGTAAGGGGCACCGGGTTGGTAGTGGACGCATTGGCACAATCGACGTTAACAGCGAGGAACTGTTCAACGCTCCGGGTATGGCAGCAGGAAGCAGACCCTCTGAATTCGATGTAACCATTATTAGAAACGCTGTCGGTAGTCACACCGCCCATGAAGATATGGCCACTGCATTAGGTGGCGAATGGATGAACCAGTTCTACGGAATGGGGGAAACGGGTCCGGTGGGGGCGCGTGATTTCGGACCACGAGGGTTGCGTGATGAGCATGTTGTCGGAATCTCCGGCAGCCATTTACTCACACCACGGCCCGGTGGGTTGACCCCGGTGCCAATGGTAGACGAGCAGCCGATGACCTATGTCACACGGATCTATAAGCACCCGAAGACAGGGAAGCATGTTGTTTTAAGGGCTGGCGACGAGCGGGCTGATGAATGGTTCTTGGATTACGAGTTGGTTGAGGAACAGATCACAGCCGGTAACGACATGCGTAGTGCCGCAGAGGAACTATCAGCCCTTGCTTCTATCGAATTGAACGACTTGATCGGTACCGGCGGGAGGCAGGACTACCAAGAAATATTCCACCCGTGGATCCGTGAAGTCCTCCAACCTCACGATGTCAGCGATGTTCGGGTCAATACCTTTGCGAACTTGGGTAGGTGGTGGCAGAAGGCTCCTGAGAATATTCTCGCCTTTGTTCCTATCACCAACGAGGGCGGCGGGGTAGGAGAGAAGATCGGCAAGGCGTGGACGACTCTTCTACGCAACTGGTTCGATGGGGTAGTTAATCCGATGATCGGTGGCATGGTTCGTGAACCGCTGTTTCAACATTATCTAGCGACAGCCAGAGGCCAGATGGTCGGGGTGCGGCGTATCTACCACCGGCCAATGAAGAAGGTTCGTCTATCAGCCGAAGAGGGCGGCGGTTTCACTGAGGTACCGTTCAACGAGGATCTTGCTGAGTTTTTCCATCCCCCCGGAACGGTGCGTGGGATGGGGTATATAGACGCAGATAACCAGTTTGTTATCGATGAACTAGAGGGGTTCATTGAGTTTGACTGGCCGCTGGCTCAGGCCAGTCCGGAGGATGCGTCTTCTCGGTTAGCCGCTGCTCTTGAAGTTGACAGTCCGCTGGCTGCACAGGAAGCGATAGTGGACATTATCGCTGAGGGCGACATCCCTGATGAGGTCAAGCGTGCGTTGGAGAAGGTCTTCGATCTCATGGATGATATCGATCCGGCTAGTTTACCATTTGGTGCAGATCCGGATTATTACATCAGAAAGCGGGAGAAGTTACAGAAGGAGTTCTTTAGTTGGGCTAGACACCGAAAAGTAATGGCTGATGTCCACCGTGACATATCAGCCCGACGGGCCATGACCCTGACCAGCGCCTATATCGATGACCATCGTATCCGCTCACAGTTTCAGCAGATGGTCGGTACAGCCGTACCGTTCTGGTTCGCTGAAGATAACTTCCTGCGCCGTATTGGACGTAGCCTGAAGCACAATCCGTTGATGTTCCGTAACCTTCATCTGACGATGAATGCCGGAGTGTATAGCGGCCTCGTTCAAGAAGACCAGTTCGGAGAGAAGAAACTAGTTATTCCCGGTAGCGAGGTTGGCGTTCACGCCATGCTGTCAATAGCCGACGAACTGCCGATAGTCAACAGTGTGTTCGGTGGACCTCTCGGATCGATAGCACGACCCGGTATGGGTATCGCAATGAACATCCATGTGATCCCCGGTTATGATCTGGAATCAATCGGCAGGATGGGCTTTGGTCCGCTGCTTGCAGCGCCAATCAACTTCGCTTCGGGGCGCGACCCGGAGATCCGAAAGATGTTTGAGCATAATCTTGTCGGCGGACGCTTCCCCGGAGTCAGCAAACTAGACACAGGCGTAGGTTCCAAGGCTACGAGGGTTGGCGAATCTATATGGTCGTCGGTTGTTCCGGCTTTGCTTGCTCGGACAATCGCAATGGCAGGTATCGACGGTCCCAACGGGGAGGCTCGTAACAAGGCGAAGATTGACGTACTCAAGTTCATGGCGATGAACGGCTCTATCCCCACTGAGCAGGAGATCGCATCGCATTCTAACCCGGCGCTATTTGAGGAAGCATTCTTAGAGGATGTGGACATGATGGCCCGTCAGTACCAGTTGTTGCAGGCTATGACATGGTTCTTTGGTCCCGCTACCGGGTCGTTGGCTGACCTGACCCTTCACGAGAATTGGGAATGGAACCAAGAGTTCCACGACTTGTTGGAGATGGGGCTGCCATACGAGGAGGCGTACCCGCAGTGGGTGAAGAACGTGGAAGCCCGCACCGGGGAGAAGTTCGACCCGGTGGAACACTCACCGTTCAGGACTTCGCCTTACACCAAGATTCCGTTCGCTGTGTTGGAAACGACACAGGACGCTAACCGTTGGCTGGTAGATAACGATGGGTTTGCCCGCGATTTCACTATGTCGTCAGCGTTCTTCATGCCCCGCAGGTTCGATGTCGAAGACGATGAGTATGTGGCAGAAGCCAAGCAGCGTCAGATCAACATGGGTTTGCGTAAGTTGGATACCCCAGAAGAGTTCCTGTCAGAGTTGTATTTCAACATCTCTTACCCTGTGTATAACAAACACCGGGTTACTTATTTGACTCGGAAGAACGCTATGCGTGCCCGTAACATGGATACTACTGCGCTGGATGAACGCTGGGATCTGTGGTATGGGGCGTTCAAGTTGCAGCATCCCGTGTTCGTAAACCAGATTACTGTTGGTACTGCCCGCATCAAGCGGGATCAGACGGTTAGCGAGTTCAGGTTGCTTGTTGAGTCGCCGGAACTGGTACCTGAAGGGTTGCATCGTGAAGACATTCTGGATGCGATGGCTACCATTGTTGGACTTGTCGATGCGTTGGATGCGTTACAGGGGCAGGACGATGCGCGACCTAAGCGTGACGCTCTCCGTTATCAATATAAAAGAACGATGGAAGAGTTTGTCCGTAACAAGCCGTGGCTGAATGAACTATATTACAGTGTGTTCTTACCTATTGTCGGGGAGAGTTGGATTGCGAAACAGCAGGCTGGGTTACTTAACATTAACATGGGTGTGTTATGACTAACGTAGATCCGATTGAGCAGATCTCCTATGGGGAGTTTGAGGAACAACCCGTAGAGCAACTATATAGCACCCTCATGCCAGAGGACGAACAACCGGATCCTGTAGATGAGATGTTCGGTGCCTTCGGTGACATCGGTCGGACTGGACTGGATGTTGCCGCCCATGCGTTTAGGCCACGCTGGCCGTGGGACACTTGGAGTTATACAGATAGATGGCCGGGTATGTTCAGGGCCGTTGGGGATCTTGTAACAAAAGAGCATCCATACGGCGGCGATTTGCCAGAGTTGGAGTGGCTTGATAAGGAAAAGCAACTAGAGGCACAGTACGCACAACAGGCAGAGGGTATGTTACCGGTAGGCGACAGGCCGGTAGATCGGGCTGCTAGCGACACGGCTTTGAAGGCTTTGCACTTTGAGACAATGACCGGCGAGTCAGCGTTTATGAAGTTCATCAACTGGCTTGGAAAGAACAGTATTGAGGTAGCCGCACGTTCAGGTACCCCACTGGGTGAGTCGCTTATCTACGAAGAGGGTCCGAGAGAAGGCGGACCCATGCAGTTGAGAGAGCAGTTCGCAGGTCAGGGTCGTCGTCCCACAGCGAGGGTAGTTGACTTGAGGGGTCAAGAGGGCGCGAACGAATTGAGAATGTATCTGGAAGCGAATTGGGGTGACATCGAAGAATTACAAAAGTTGGTTGAACAGAAACTTGCTGCCAACTGGTCAGAATTCATGACGGCATACAGGATGGCCGACACGGGTGAAGGGGTGACACCGATCTCTCGTGGTGGTGTTGCCCGCTTTGGGGATAATCCGGAAACAGACCCCGAACTGTTTCAAGAAATAATGCGACAGTTCGGCGGTTTCGGTGATAATACTGCCACGCTTGCCACTCTTGACGATGTGTACGGTGGCGGGTCAGCAGTGGATATTGTCGGCGGCGTAGTCTCTGAGGCTATTGCCGAGTTCCAAACGGAACTAACCAGACGACAGAACACGATGCTCATAGGGCCTGATATTCTTACTGCCGCTGAATACGGTGAGGGTGAAGGCGAAGAAGGCGTCTTAATCAATCAGATCGGGTTCATAACCTCGTTCGACGGCACACCCTACGGGGACATCACATCCGTTAATGATCTGTTCTCCGGAGGCAAGATCGGCCCATTAGATGCCCTTCCTTACATGGAATCCCTCTGGTTCAACACTAGAGACAGTCAGGGTTATTCGGCCATCATCGAAAGAATCCAGCAAGAGTTGTTCGCATGGGGGATGTTGGATCCGACTGAAGGTCCAACCTTTGAGTGGGGCAAACTGGATATACCCGGTGAACAGGGTAGGGCTGACCGGACGGTTGACGCCTTACAGATGTTCCAAGCGGACATCATCAATGAGGCTTTGGACGCTTGGGAAGACCCCAGTCGGGAACTGGCCCCTGACGGTACTGTGTATATGGACACTATAGTTCAGCGGCTTATCGGCCGTAATGTTAACCGCGCCGATGCCAGTAAGGCCGGTATGCGCCAACAGGAACAGCGGATAATACAAGAAGTGTCAAGGAGAATCGCTGAGAGAGTTAATCAGAATCCCAGTCGAACGATCACGCAGCAGGGCATCAAAGAGGTACAAGCCACGCTTGAAGAAATGATTGATGAGATGGGTTCGGAGAGTCGGGAACGGTACTTTGGACGGGGCGGCGGGGTGCAGGAACGGCAGATAGTGAACTCGCTTATGGCTGACTTCTATCAGGATGCGAACTGGGGTTCACAGATCTTCTTCGGCGGATCGAACAACGATCAGGACTTTATGAATTGGGCTAGCGGGGTGGGGGCGCTTACCGATGAGCAGGTCGATTTGTTAGATCGGGGACAAATGGCTCCTGAGAACTTCAGGTCAACTTGGAGTCCGAATGATCTGAAAGGGTTGCAGGCTGCTGAAGAGGATGTTGTTACTTCTAATCTTCTGAAGATGATCTCTAATAATATGACAGGTGAGGCAATGGACGCTAATGCTATACGTCAGGGTCTAATGACTTTTGCCCACACGATTGGGCAGCGTACTTCTGCGGAGTACGGGTATTCCAATCAGGATCTTATCCGCATGGTGGATAAGGCAATGGCAACCGCCGAAGACGACCCGGCGGAATCACCGTTGGTGAGTACCTTTGAGGACCGGCTTGCGGAGTCTTACAATCTGGTCGGTGGTGGTGGTGGACCGGACTTCCGGAGTTTGATGGAGAGTCTAGAGCGGCGTAGGCAGCCGGGTACGAATGTGCTGCGCGTGAGGAACGTCTGATGGCTACTTCTCTTGAAGGTTTGCTTGTATCAGAAATGGGTGGCGGTGGTACTGCCTCACCGGCTTGCGTGCCATTGGTGACTTTATGAGTTCGATGCCGAAACTAGGGGTATGGGGACGATGAGCGACCCGGCAATCTATCTGGAACTTCTCAGGAGCGCACATCGCGCAGCGATAGAAGACGGCGGGGAGATGACCGGCGGTGAGGCATTTGGGTTAGGCAGCCG
>Ga0310345_10003372_pt1 | contig 15245 bp, 14 predicted proteins | sample HC15DNA20500_MG_FD_204667 | JGI IMG/M metagenome (GOLD analysis project Ga0310345, IMG submission 204667) | Marine microbial communities from station ALOHA, North Pacific Subtropical Gyre - HC15-DNA-20-500_MG | ecosystem: Environmental > Aquatic > Marine > Oceanic | place: Pacific Ocean: North... | reverse complement strand
GAAGGCGGAAGGGCTGTCCGTCTCTGCCCATGGAGGCTTGCGTAAGTCCGGCACATCGTCGGCAGCTGCCTGAGAAGTGGGAAGCCTCGCCCGTGGCGCGTCAGCGCTTAGGGCGGGGAGCAGTCACTAATAGGGGGCTAACTCACGGCCTGCCACACCAAGTTAATCCCCACTAAGAACATGGCCAGAATGACTAAGCGGTAAAACAGCTTTTCATTGACGCGACTCTGTAGCCAGAGGCCGTTACGCACCCCGATCCAAGCAACGGGCACAAGCAGCAGCGAGGCCCAGGCGCTGGTCATGTTGACTTCGCCTAGCCACATATACGGGCCTAGTTTGATAGTGTTTACCACCGCGTAGGTCACCGTACAGGTGGCAATAAAGGTCTCTTTCGTGAGCTTGCGCGGCATCAGGTACATGTTCATCGGTGGCGCGCCCGCGTGGGCAATGAAGCTGGTAAAGCCGCACACACTAGAGGCGGGCAGTGCCCAGTAGGTGGAAATGGGTTTTTTCGCCACGGGCTTGAGCAGCATATAGGCCGCAAACACGACCGAGAGAATGCCCAGCACCAGCCGCACGCCCTGCTCGCTCAGGCTGCCAAACAGCAAAGTGCCCACCGTCACTCCAATAAACAGCCCCGGCACAAAGCGCCATACCTCCGCGCTATCGTGCTTACCCCACCACGCTTTGACGGCAAATGCATCCATCACCAGCAATAGCGGCAGCAGCAGCCCGGCTGCCTGGGTCGGGCTAATCGCCAGCGCCATCAACGGCACCGAGAGCGTGCCAAAGCCGCCTGCAAAGCCCCCTTTAGAGACGCCGGTGAGGTAGACAGAAAAGATAATCAACAGCCAGGCGATAAGGGAGTAATCCGGGAGCATGGGAGTCTCTCAAAGTGTTCAAAAGCGACCGACATAAAAAGCCCCGCAGAGGCGGGGCACAACAGCATAGCATTAGATAAAAGTTAGCGGGCGAATAGAAAGGCAGCCGCGCCTTGTCATCACGTTGATCACAAAATAATCAGCGTCGCCAGCCCCAAGAACGATAGAAAGCCAACGACATCCGTAACGGTGGTCAGGATCACCGCGCCGGATAGAGCAGGGTCAATTTGCAGCCTTTTGAGTACCAAGGGGATCAGTACACCAGACATATTGGCGAGGCTCATGTTGATAAAAATCGCCAGCGTGATGACCAGAGTAATGAGCGGGTCGCTAAACCACAGGTAGGAAATACCGCCGACCACCAGCGCCCATACCAAGCCGTTCAGCATGCCCACCCACAGCTCTTTGTTGTAGAGCCACTGCTTGTTGTTACCGGCGATTTGCCCAAGCGCTAAGCCGCGAATGACCACCGTTAGCGTCTGGCTGCCAGCAATCCCGCCCATGCTAGCGACCACCGGCATGAGGATAGCGAGCGCTACAACTTGATCCAGCACCGCTTCAAACTGACCGATCACAAAGGCGGCTAGAAAGGCGGTTAATAGGTTGATACCAAGCCAAACGCCGCGGCTCTTGGCACTGCGCAAAATCGGGGTGAACACTTCCTCTTCGTCGCTCACGCCGGACATGTGTTTCAACGTCATGTCGGCATCGTCTTGGGTAATTTCCAGTACGTCGGCGGCGTTTAATTGGCCTACCAGTAGCCCGTCGCTATCACATACCGGCACAAAGGACAGCTCTTTGGAGCGCAGCAGGGCGGCGGCTTCGCTGACTTTCATCTGGTCGTTGAGCGTGTAGGGAGCATCGTCCATGAACTCGTCCACGGTGCTCTCCTGGGGCTGTTTGACCAAATCAATCAGCGTCAGGGTGCCCAGTAGGCGCTTGTCCTTATCGGTGATCATGATCTGCTGAGAGTCATCGTCGAGCAGGTGATGAATACGGATGTAACGCTGCACGGCTTCCAGCGACATGCCCTGCTTCACATTGACCGTTTCCGGGTCCATGTAGCGGCCAACCATGTCCTCTTCATAGGCATGAAGATTCTCGACCTGGGCGCGGATCTCCTGGTCTAGACTGGCGTAGACGGTGGTTTTGATCTCTTCGTCAGCAACATCGAGAACTTCGGCGACTTCCTGGGCATCCAGGCCCTTAACAATTTGCTCAACGTCGCTGGCGGTCAGGTCTTCGATGTAGTCGGCACGGATGTCTTCATCGACTTCGGCCAGCACCTCGCCGAGCATCGTTTCTGGAATGTACTCCCACAGCAAATCACGGGTTTTGGCGGGAAAAGACTCAAGAGTGCGTGCAATCGCTAAAATATCGAGCTCATTAAACAGCTCGTTTAAGGCAGCGGTATCTTCTTCGTCTAGCAACTTTTGAAGATAGAGCAGCTGCTCCTCGGTGTTGGTGTATTTCTCTTCATCGCGCATAGAGTCCATCCTTTGGGGAATTAATTTTTAACACAACTACTTGAAAGCGCTTGATGGCTCACTATGAATCTTAGCGATAGCCTGGGTTGAAAGCCATGCAGGCTTATTGACCGGCATAATTAAGGAGAGCGTAGTGACGCATGGTGGCTGATGAGCTTATCCGCAGCATTATTCATATAGCGCCTGCCATCGAACCGTCATTAAAAAGTCGCTTACCCGTCATACATATTTCATTTTGCGCTACTAGCCTCTTCAAAAAACCGTTATGACCATGTCCATGACTACGAGGGGCTCCATGAGCAAGGAAATCGAAGATCACCGCTTGTTTAACCACAGCCATAACCAGCCATTTGCCGAGGTACTGGCTCAGCACGTCTCCCGGCGCGACGTAATGCGGGGCGGCCTGGGGTTGGCGGCGGCTTCTATGCTGGGGTTTGGCGGTGCGGCTCAAGCACTCGCAGGCGAACAGGCGAAGACGCCACTAACCCTCGCGTTTGAAGCGGTGCGAGGTTCTCGTACCGACGCCATCGTTGTGCCGGAAGGATACGTAGCCCAGGTGTTAGTGCCCTGGGGCACGCCATTGCAAGTAGGCCAAGAGTGGCAGGCTGACCAACCCATGACGCCCGAGCGCCAAGCGACAAGCGTGGGCATGCACCACGACGGCATGGCCGGTTTTGCCCTGGATGCGGATAACGCCTCGCGCCGTTTTGTACTGGCGCTGAATAACGAATACATCGACCAAGATGCGCTGTGGGCACCCCAAGGTGGACCGACCAATGCCGAAGCGGGCGCGCGCCCAGCGGACGAGTCACGCACTGAAATCAACGCCCATGGCGTGACGATCGTCGAAGTAGAGAAAGACGCCAGCGGCCAGTGGTCTCATGTTGCCAACTCGCCCTATAACCGCCGCTTCACCAGCGCCACGGTGATGGATCTTGCCGGCCCCGTGGCGGGTAGCGACTACGTAAAAACCCAGTTCTCCCCTGACGGCACACAAACCCGTGGTACCAACAACAACTGCGGTAACGGCGTAACGCCCTGGGGCACTTACATCGCCTGTGAAGAGAACTGGCCCGATATCTTCGTCAACCGTGGCGAGCGCTTCCAAGATGATGCGCGCATCGGTATTCCTACGGATAAAAGCCGCTATGGCTGGGATACCTCAGCGGGCGACGCCACCGAGCAGAACGGTGAGTTTGCGCGCTTTGACATCACTCCACGCGGTGAGCGTGCCGAAGATGACTACCGCAACGAGGCACGTACCTTCGGCTACCAAGTAGAAGTCGACCCCTACAGCGGCGCCCGAGCGGTGAAGCGCACGGCGCTGGGGCGTTTTCGCCATGAGGGGTGCTGGCTGGGTAAACTGGAAGCAGGCAAGCCCATTGTGTTCTATTCAGGCCACGATGCCCGTAACGAGTATGTCTATAAGTACGTCTCTGATGCCGCCTGGGACCCTGCCGATGCCAACCGCCCCGGCGCGGAGTACGACCGCCTCGCCATTGGCAGCAAGTATATGGATAACGGCACGCTCTATGTCGCCCGCTTCCATGCCGATGGCAGCGGCGAGTGGCTGCCCTTAACGCCGAATGCTAAGACACAGGATGGCCGCATGTTGGCCGCTGCGCTTGGCCTAGCCGAGAACGACTTGGCAGGCATCATCATCAACACCTGCGATGCTGCTGATCTAATGGGCGCCACGCCAATGGACCGCCCCGAGTGGGCCACGGTAGACCCGGCCTCGGGTGAGGTGTATCTAACGCTGACGAACAACACCCAGCGTAGTGAAGAGGGCAGCGATGCCACCTTCACCAACGACGGAAGCGAGCTTGCCCAGCCGGGCGTTGGCTTCGCTACCGCCCCTGCGAACGCCGCGAACCCCCGCGCCAATAACGAGGCCGGGCACGTGATTCGTTGGCGGGAGAGCCGCTTGCCCAACGCCTTCACCTGGGAAGTGTTTGTGTTCGGCGCAGCTGCCGATGACGCCGATAACCACTCCGGGCTAAACGAGATGAACCAGTTTGCCAGCCCCGATGGCCTGTGGTTCGACGAGCGTGAAGACGGCCAAGGCATTCTCTGGATTCAGACCGACAACGGCTATGAAGGCGTTACCGAGCACACCAACGACCAGCTACTTGCCGTGGTGCCCCAAGGATTAGAGGATATTCGCGGTACGGGGCCGGTGATCAACAGCAGCAACCAGCAACAGCTCAAACGCTTTGCGGTGGGGCCGAACGGCTGTGAAGTTACCGGCATCTTTGCCACGCCAGATAAAACCGCGCTGTTCATCAACATCCAGCACCCCGGCAACTGGCCAGCGGATGCTAGTGCGTTGGTGCAAGACGCCACTGCGGCGGCGAGTGGTCAAGTACGCCCGCGTGCGGCTACCGTGGTGATTCAGAAACGTGATGGTGGGCCGGTGGGGGTGTAAACCGCCCCGCCCACCATAGCGGTCATGCAGAGCGTCATTGCCATTCTAAGGGCGTCGAGCCATCTTCAGGCTCGACGCCTTTTATCGCTATTTTTTCATCGCACACCTCCAACGTACACCTGCTTTCTAGTGGCATTACGCCTGCTGAAAGGGTGTCATGTATGTCAATAAGAAGGAGGGGCGCGACCTCTGATCACTAGCTTGATGCTCAACCTTGGATCAATCAAACGAAAAGAATTACACTGTGCCTTAAGTTTTTCTGAAAGGTGCTGTGATGAATCAGTTCGCTGGTGCGGAGACTAATCGGGCCGCTTTGCCATTACTGGATAGCGAGGTGCTGCGTACCTTTGTAACAATTGCGGAAAGTGGCAGTTTTACTCGCGCTGCCCAGCAATTGTTTCGGACTCCTTCCGCGCTGAGCATGCAGATCAAACGCCTGGAAGAGATACTGGGGCAGAACCTTTTTGTGCGTGAAGCGCGCCAGGTGCGATTGACGGCAGAGGGGGAAGTGCTGCTTGGCTATAGTCGGCGGTTGTTGAAACTCAATGCTGAGGCAGTGACTCAATTCTTGGCGCCGGCACTGGAAGGGCGTGTAGGCCTGGGCATAACCGATGATGTTGTCTGGCGTGTACTGCCCACCGTACTGGCCCAGTTTGCCCGCTCTCATCCTGCCGTGCAGGTCGATGTGATTGTTGGCCGCAGCGTAGAGCTGCTCGCAAGATTGGATGAGTCGGAACTTGATCTGGCTCTGGTGATGGCGGGAGAGCCTGGGCAGGCGAGGCGTGGCGAGATTGTGCATAGCGAGCCGCTGGTATGGGCGGGTCGTGAAGATGGTGTTGCCGTACAGCGTACGCCGCTGCCGGTGACCCTGGCTCAACAGGGTTGTGCATGGCGTAGAATTGCACTCCAGGCACTGGATAGCGCTGGGATGAACTATCGAATTGCCTACTCCTGCGACCACTGTGCCGGGCAAGAAGCCGCCATGTTGGCGGATCTGGCTATTTCACCGTTTCCAAAAAGCTTAATTCGCCCCCCGCTCAAACGTCTCACTCGTGATTTGCTTCCCCCGCTGGGCGATTATCAGGTAGCGCTGGTTAAACGGCCTGGTAGTGGCGATGCCAGCGAAGTGTTGGCCGAGCGGGTGGTGGAGGCTTTTCGTGAAGGATGAGCTGACGTCATTAGTCATTCGGAAAGATTGTAAAGTCGGCTAACGAGGTGCCTTTATCAACTCGCTGTCATCTTCATAGGTGAGATTGGTTTCCCAGCTTTCGCTGCTGGTGGCTATCGCCGCATGGATACCAGCGGTGTCGCCTGCTTTGAAAGCCGCATAGATAGCTTTATGGTCCTTCAGTGCGGTTTCGGGAAGTGAGCGCATGGAAGTTTCCAATGCGGCTTCGGTTAGTTGCAGTAAGGTTTCCCCGACGCGGATGGTCATGGGGTTATGGGTGCTGTGTAGAATGGCGCGATGGAAGGCTATATCGTGCTTTGAAGTCTGAACGCTCGCGCGGATGGCCTCTTCCATGGCGTCGATACTCTGCTGAATACGCTGATGATCCTCTGCCGTTGCCCCGTGCATTGCTTGAAGCGTATAAGCCGGTTCGAACATGCGACGAAACTCCAGTACATCTCGCGTCATGCCTCGTGCCAGGATCATCCCAAACGCCATAGGATCCACTAGCGGTGTGCCTGGTTCACGGCGAATAATGGTACCTTGACCTCGTTTTACTTCCACAATTCCAATGGCTTGTAGCATTTTAATGGCTTCACGCACGCTGGATTTTCCAATTCCTAAGCTTTGGGTTAGCTCCGTCTCTGAGGGCAGGTAATCACCAGGCTTCAGGTCACCACGTATCAAAGCGCTTTTTATGCGTTCGAGAAGTTGTAGCGCTACAGAACTGCGCTCCATTGAATCCCCAAAAGGCGGCTTGTTCGAGAAAGTGGTCTCGTACTGGTGTTTCAAACTCATGTAGGCCTCGCGTGACTCATGGATGTCTATCCCATTCTATCAATGCCTTAAGCCTAGCGGCTCCAGGCGTTTGCTTGCATATATTTAAAAAGAATATGTTTATCTTGCTTTGGTTTTATTACTTGCCTTGATTATGGTTTGTTTTTAGGGCTAGCATGATATCAGACATCTGATGTCTGGTGTTTAGGTAGGCCCAAGCACGCTGAAGCGAGAATTAGCATGACGAAGAAGCGCATAGTGGTACTGACAACTGGCGGCACTATTGCTAGCAAGCCTAGCGAGTCAGGTCGTAGTGAATCAGGTGCATTGAGCGGTGAACATTTGCTCAGTCAGGTAACGTTACCGCAGGGCGCTGATATCACGTTAGAAGTGGTATCAATCCTACAGAAGCCCAGTAATGCGATTACCCTCTCTGACCTTGCTGAGCTTTATCGTCATGGCCGGGAGGCGTTAGACCGTGAAGAGGTCGATGGTTTAGTGATCACCCATGGCACCGATACGTTAGAAGAAACAGCGTATTTTCTCTCGCTGACATTACCCATTGATAAGCCTTGCGTGATCACTGGCTCTCAGCGGGCGCCCCACCAATTAGGCACTGATGCTTTTAAAAATATTTGTGATTCCGTTGTAGCAGCGGCAGATGACCAATTGCGTCAGTTGGGCTGCGTAGTGGTATTTAATGAGTCGATCTTTGCAGCGCGCTACGCACGCAAGGTAAATAGTTTTCAACTGAATGGTTTTGAAGCCCCAGGCGTAGGGCCAATGGGGTATGTCGATGGTCGTCGGGTGAAGCTTTATTACACGGCTGCGGCGATCACTTCACCCATGACGGGATGGGACTTCCCGTTACCCAGAGTTGACCTGCTTCCCGCCTATTTGGATGCCTCTCCGGCGTTACTAAAAGCCTGTATTGAGAGTGGGGCAAAAGCTGTTGTGATTGATGGTTTGGGGCGTGGTCATGTGCCTCCAAGTTGGATGGCTCCGATCAAAGAGCTGATTAACGCGGGTGTCCCCATAGCGATAGTCAGTAACTGCGCTCAAGGACCGGTAAACACTAGCTATGAATTTAGCGGCAGTTTAGCCGACTTAGCGTCGGCTGGAGTGCTAATGCTTAACGATATCAGTGCACGTAAGGCAAGGCTTGCCCTTGCACTGTTACTGAGCAATACCCCAAGCGCAGCGCTAGGGGAGGCGATGGAGCGCATTATGTCCTGAGCATTTAATCCTGCTCAGGTCTCAGGAAACAAAAGAGTAATTCACCATAACTAAATAAGGTGCTGGACATGAAACTAACATTAAAGAAAGCCACACTCTCTGCTGCCATTGCAGTCGCTTCTTTAGGAGCTGCCCAGCTTCATGCAGCAGACTACACTTTCAGTTTCGCCCATGTGTTAATTGAAGACACACCTAACGGTCAGGCGGCGCTACGCTTTAAAGAAGAGGTAGAAGAGAAGTCAAACGGTCGTATTGCAATTAACGTATTACCTGCTGCGCAAGTGGGTGGTGACGTTGAGATTATTGAGCAGGTTCAAATGGGCCTAGTCGATATCGGTATTCCCCCAACTGCTACGCTGGGCAACTTTGAGCCACGCATGCAGATTTTGGATTTACCGTTCTTAATTGCCGATTACGACACCATGGTGGAAACCCTGGATGGTGAAGTAGGCCGTGAAATCCTCGATACCTTAAGTGGCCATAACATGTATGGCGTTAACTTCTGGGGCGCGGGTTTCCGCCATATCACTAACAATGATCGCCCGATCGAAACTCCTGAGGATATGGATAGCATCCGCATGCGTACCATGCAGGCGCCTATCATCATCTCCACCTATGAAAACCTGGGCGCTAACGCCACCGCAATGGCCTTCACCGAGGTTTACAACGGCCTGCAGCAAGGCGTGGTGTCGGGTCAGGAAAACCCACTGGCCAATATCTATACCATGCGTTTCCATGAGGTGCAGGATTATCTCTCGCTAACCAATCACGCTTACCACGCCTATGCTGCAGTAATGAATCAGGACTCCTGGGACTCGCTGCCGGAAGATCTGCAGGCGGTCATGCTGGAAGCTTTCGATAACGGTCGAGACACTTCCCGTGAGCTAACACTGCAGGACGAAGAAACCATCTTGGAGGAGATTAAAGACGAAATTGCGATCAACGAACTCACCTCAGAGCAGCGTGACGCCTTTATTGAAGCCAGTATGCCAGTGCATGAAGAGTATGAAGATATCGTTACTACGGAGCTGCTACATAAAGTTTATGACGCAGTAGGTATCGAGTATTAAGTCTAAGCTTTATCAATAAAGCTGTTCTCTGCTGACCCATTAGGGGTGTGGATATCTCATGTTCGAAGCGCTCAACAAATGTCTTGATCGCTTGGAAAGTGTGGCGATGGTCGTTTTCATGTCGATTGCGACCATCCTCACTACCATCCAAGTCGTGTATCGCTACGGCTTTAGCGGTTCGCTATTTTGGGCTGAAGAAGTCGTTATTTACTCCATTATCTGTATGAGTTTTGTAGGCGCCAGTATGGGTGTGCGCCATGGCACGCATATTTCGGTGGATGTGCTGAATGCCATTGCCTCGCCCGCTGTGAACCGCTGGCTGCACATGATCGCAGCACTGATCGGTATCGTCTTCGCTGGCTTCATGACCTATTACGGCTTTGTCCTCTATTTCAGCACGCTGGACCGTGGGCAATTAACCGCTGCACTTCGCCTGCCGATGGCATGGTTCTATCTGCCGATAGGCGTATCCGGTGTTCTGCTGATTCTGCGTTATCTATGGGTCATCAATGAAGTTTGGAAAAAGCCTCCGGTGAGTCTCTCCGAAGAGCTTGTGGCTGAGTCGGATAAGCTCATTTAACCCTGGAGGGCGACCATGATTACTGCTTTATTACCGATCTTTTTTGCCGTTCTACTGCTTGGGCTACCCATCTTTGCTTCCTTGGCATTGGCGGTGTTTCTTGCGATTGAATTCTTTGGCGCCACCAATCCTGTCATCGTGCCGATGCGCATGTTTACCGGCATGAACAACTTTTCGCTGATGGCAATTCCGTTTTTTATTCTGGCGGCGGAGCTGATGCGGATTGGCGGGCTTTCCGACCGGTTGATCAATCTTGCCAAGGCGTTGGTAGGGTGGGTGCCAGGCGGCTTGGCAGCGGCCACGGTGCTGTCATGCCTCTTCTTCGGGGCCATTTCCGGTTCAAGCCCTGCCACGGTGGTGGCGATTGGCTCGATCATGTTCCCGGCGCTTGTCGCTGCTGGCTACGATAAGCGCTTTGCGATTGGGTTGATAGCCACTGCCGGTACTTTGGGGCCGATCGTGCCGCCGAGTATTGCGTTGATTATCTACGGATCAGTGACCGGTACTTCGGTGGGACGGCTGTTTGCAGCAGGTCTGCTGCCCGCCATTGTGATTGCCTCTATTCTCATCGCCTACTGCATCGTCTTTAGCAGCCTCAAAGGCTATGAACGCGCGCCTTTTCCTTCGCTGCGGCAAATTTTAGTCGCCTTTAAAGATGCTGCCTGGGGCCTTGGACTGCCGGTAATTCTGCTGGGGGGCATTTATAGTGGCGTCTTTACTCCGACCGAGTCGGCGGCGGTCGCCTGCGTATATGGCCTGTTTGTCGGCATGGTGGTCTATCGCACCATTAACGTAACGGAACTGGTGGGAACGCTACGAAGCTCTGGTTTGATTTCCGCGACGCTGCTGCTGATTACGGCGGGTGCCTCTGCTTTCTCTTGGCTGCTCGCCATTACCGGTACGCCCAGTCAGTTGGCAGGTGAGGTGCTGTCTTGGACTGACGATCCGTTTCAGGTCATGGCGCTGTTTAATGTCGTGATGATCGTTGCTGGCTTCTTCCTCGACAGCGCCTCCGCCATCATCGTGCTCTCGCCGCTGCTGCAGCCTATTGCGGCCCAGGTGGGCGTGGACCCGGTGCATTTTGGGGTGGTCACGCTGATCAACTTCTCAGTAGGGATGATTACCCCGCCGGTCGGGTTGAACCTATTCGTTGCCATGGCGATATCTAAAATGTCGCTGCAGGAAGTTTTTAAGGCCTGCCTGCCGCTGATTGGTTTGATGTTGATAGCGCTGATTATCATCACTTACGTTCCATGGCTAAGCACTTGGCTGCCCTCGCTGATTTATTAATAAATCGCTTGAATACGTTAGTTAATAAGGACAACGAACCATGAGCAAAACGATTGAACAAGCGGTGGCAGAGCAGGGCCTTATGTTACCGGCGATTCCAACACCGCGTGGCCTGTTTCTGCCCTGGTCCCGGTTAGGCAACCAATTGTTTTTAGCGGGCCAGATCTGTGAGCGTGACGGTGATGTTCTCTATCCTGGCAAGGTGGGGGGTGAGTTCGATCTTGAAACCGGAAAACTAGCGGCCCAGGCGTGCGCTTTGAACCTCTTGGCTGAATTGAGCGATGCTGTCGATGGCGACTTCTCCCGCGTGGTGCGCTGCGTGCGCATGAATGGCTTCGTCAATGTGGCGCCGGGCTTTCACGATGTGCCGCTGGTGATCAACGGGGCATCCGAGCTTTTTGTCGCGCTCTTTGGCGATGCAGGGCGTCACGCTAGAACCGCCATCGGAGTCGCGACACTACCCGGTAATGCGGCGGTGGAAGTCGAAGCTATTTTTGAAGTGCGTTAAGCACCCACAAAGGTACGTAAAGCATGCAGGATTCACCCATTTTTCTACCGTTGCGTGAGCAGCGAGAGCGGCTTCGGGCGGGCACGCTGACGGCTACCGCGTTGGCCGAAGCGGCAATCGCTGCTTATCAGCAGCGCGGCCAACATGACCATGCCTACCTCACTTGGAACGGCGAGCAGGCACTGGCAATGGCAAAAGCTGCCGATGCGGTGCTCGCCCAAGGTGGTGATGCGGGGGCACTAATGGGCATGGCGGTATCGATCAAGGATATCTACGCCGTGACGGGGCTTCCGACTTATGCAGGCTCTTCCCAACGCCTGCCGAAGCGCTGGGAGCGTCCCGGCCCGGTGGTGAGCACGCTATTAAAACAGCTGCCTTCTGTGATGGGTAAAACCCACACCGTTGAGTTTGCCTTTGGTGGACTGGGCACCAACGCCCACTGGGGAGCACCGCGCAACCCGTGGGATGCACGTCAGCACCGCACGCCTGGTGGCTCCAGCTCAGGCGCGGGTGTTTCGTTAGTGGGTGGCACGGCAAGCTTGGCGTTAGGCACTGATACCGCCGGTTCAGTGCGTATTCCTGCCTCTATGACGGGTGTAGTTGGCTTGAAAACTACCGCCGGACGCTGGTCGACCGAGCAGATTGTGCCGCTTTCAAGTACGCTGGATACCCCAGGATTACTGGCGCATCGGGTCGATGACCTTGCCTTTGCGTTTGATGCACTGGATGGCAGCCTTTGCGGTCAGAATGATCGAGTACCAGCAACACCTATGCTTGCCGGTTTGACCTTTGGGGTGCCGGAAACGTTTTTCTGGGACGATTGCAGCCCAGGTGTCGCGGAAACCGTTCGTGCTGCGATTAAGCGGCTGGAGGCTGCAGGGGCGCGGATAGTCACGTTGGAACTGCCTGGGATTGACGAGGCGTATGAGTTGTTCAAGCTAGGTGGCGTGGCGGCGGCAGAGCTAGCATCGTTTCTAAAGACGGAACTGCCCGAGATGATTGACTCCCTGGACCCTAACGTCGCCGCTCGCGTCAAAGCGGCAGATGATATGCCCGCCTGGGAGTATGTACGTCGTCGCACGATTTTGGACTCGCTCTATCAATCGGCTGCCGTTCGCATGGCAGATGTCGATGCGGTCCTGACTCCCACGGTAGCGATTACCCCGCCCACTATCGAGAGTCTTGAGCCGGCAGGCGCCTACCCCAAAGCCAACATGCATGCTCTGCGAAACACGGTGATCGCTAATTTTTTAGGCCTATGTGCCTTAACGCTGCCGGTTGGTAAAGACAACGCAGGTATGCCCGTTGGCCTGCAAGTGCTGGCAGGGCCTTGGCAAGACGCCAAACTGCTAGCAATGGGTCAGGCAATTGAAAACGAGCTGGGGACAGGCTTAGAAATCCTGGGGCAACCGCCAGCGGTGTGAATAAGAAGAGGCGGACCCGCCGATGCGGTGCGTAAGGCCCTCATCGTGCTGGCCAAGTGCAGGCCGTTAAGCCCAGCAATTGCAGTGGCACATTCAAGTCTTGGCGCTAGGTAGACAGTGCCCGATAGCCTGAGCATCAGCGCCGCCCATACGCCATTAAAAACACGTCTACAGCGCTGGTGATCTGGCGCTTTAGCTCGTCATCCGTGGGCGGTGGGCGTACGCCCATACGAACTTCTTTGGTCAGCATTCCCTGCCACATGCTGCAGAGTTGATCGGCAGCTAGCGCGGGGGCGGGCAGGGTGAGGTGGCCTGCGCTGGCCAGTCCTTCCAGTTTTTCCCGCAGCCACTGGCTAATAGCCCAGGGGCCTGCCTCAAAAAAAGCCTGTAACAGCTTGGGGTGCTGTTCACCCTGCTGACTCATCACCCGTTCGACCGCCAATACATGGGGCTCCAGTAAAAAGCGCACCATGCCGATGCCTACTTCAATGAGCGACTGGCGTACCGCGTCGTGGGTGTCGGGGAGCTGTTCCAACCCTTGCCGAATCGTCGCGGTTTCCCGCCGAATCACGCTGCCAAACAGCGCTTCCTTAGACGTGAAGTGCCCATACACCGTTACTTTGGAAACGCCTGCCTCCCGCGCAACGGCCTCCATGGTGACGGCCTCCAAGCCATTACGGAAAAACAGGCACGCCGCAGCGTCCATCATCGCATTACGTTTGGCCATATCTTTAGGGCGGCCCGCGCTGCGTTTTTGGTCAGATGACGGCGGTTGAGCGTCTGTCATGCAATTAACCTCTGCCCAAGCATAAATAATTATTGAACGGTGGCGTACACATATTATAGTGAACGTTATCGTTCAAGAATAAATCATTTGAGGCCAACATGGGCACGTTAAACACTTCCTGGGGGCATCGGCTGCGCGGCATGCTGGCGGCACTGCTGATGATAGGCGCTACCGTTGTGGTAATACTCCTGCTAACCAGCCAGCACAGTAGTGCCCAGCAGGCACGCCAGCAGGGGGCAGATAACGCTTTATTACAGGTGGCAACCATTCCGCTTGCCGAGGCAGATGCGTTGAGGCGGGAAGTGCGCTTAACCGGTCGGGTGGTGGCGCGCCAGTCGGTGTCGTTGGCTTTTGAACCAGCGGGGCGGGTGGAAGCCGTACTGGCCGAGCGCGGAGATGCGGTTGAACAAGGGGAGGTGCTCGCCCGTCTGGATACCCGCCGCTTGGAGAGCCGTTTAGCCGAAGTGGCGGCGCGCAGCGAAGAAGCCCGTGCCAGCTTGGCCCTTGCCCAGCGCCAGGAAGAACGCGAAGCGCAGCTCAATCAGAGTAACTTTGCTAGCCGCACGGCGCTGGACCAAGCCCGCACCGACCGCTTAACCCTGCAAGCGCGACTCGCTGCCCTAGCGGCCGAGCGCGATAGTCTCACGGCTGACTTAGAAGACAGCACCCTAAAAGCCCCCTTCGCTGGGCGGGTGGTAGAGCGCCATATTGATGTGGGCAGCTTGATGAGCAGCGGCACGGCGGCTTTCGATATCGTGGATACCCGCCACTTAGAAGCGCACCTTGGCTTGCCAGCCCGGCTAGCGGCGACGTTCACCATGGGGGAGTCTGTGACGCTGCACGTAAATGGCCAGCCAATTACGGGTGAGGTACTCGCTCGCCTGCCCCAGGTGGATAGCGACAGCCGCACGCAAACACTGGTGGTGGCGCTGACAAGTAACAGCCGCGCGGTGCCTGGTGATTTGGCCGAGTTGAACTACTCAATTACCGAGCCCGCTAGCGGTTACTGGGTACCACTATCTGCACTACGTGCCGCCGACCGCGGGTTGTGGAACGTACTGGTTGCCGAACCTCAGGAAAATGAGCGCTACCGTGTGGCACAGGCGAGCGTAGAGCTGCTGCATACTGAAGGCGACGACGCCTTTGTGCGCGGCACGTTGGCCCCCGGTATGCGATTAATTAGCAGTGGCACTCACCGCATCACGCCTGGGCAGCAGGTCACGCTCAGTGAGGAAGTGGCCCATGCAGCGCATTGAGTGGTTGTTTAATCGCCGCCTGCTGGCGCTGTCGCTTGGCTTGCTCATTGTCGCGGGGCTATCGGCTATCCAGACCCTTCCCAGGGCGGAAGACCCACACCTTGTCGCGCGGATTGCCACCGTGCTGGCACCGTACCCAGGGGCGACTCCCGAACAAATCGAAGCCTTGGTCGCGCGTCCTATCGAACAGGAGCTACGCACCATTGGTGACTGCTCCCCGCCCTACGCGCTGACGCGCCACGGGCGAGGCTTCCCACTTCTCAGGCAGCTGCCGACGATGTGCCGGACTTACGCAAGCCTCCATGGGCAGAGACGGACAGCCCTTCCGCCTTCAGCTCGATAATGCCTTGATG
>Ga0310345_10003371_pt1 | contig 15247 bp, 25 predicted proteins | sample HC15DNA20500_MG_FD_204667 | JGI IMG/M metagenome (GOLD analysis project Ga0310345, IMG submission 204667) | Marine microbial communities from station ALOHA, North Pacific Subtropical Gyre - HC15-DNA-20-500_MG | ecosystem: Environmental > Aquatic > Marine > Oceanic | place: Pacific Ocean: North... | reverse complement strand
ATAACATAGTTATTCTCAAGAGTTATATTATAACAAAGGTGATTAAATGAAAGAATATAAATACATTGTAGCAAATGGATGCTCATACACTCAGGGTAGTAGTATGTGTGTTACTACAGAAGGTAAGCTCAGAAAGGATTTCGTATCCACTCCTATAGAAGAACTTCCAATTGAATATCAATGTACAGTAGAAGATTTAGCTGAAATAGAAAGTCTTAAACAAAATAAGGATTTCAAATATGTTAATAAAACAAATACTCATCTATGTATATGTGAATCCGATGAGAAGTGTATAGGTGTGTGTCAATCACTACAATATGGACTATCACAGATAAATAAAGATATAGGATACCAGCAAGCAACAAATAGATATTCTCGAAAATTAGCAGATAAATTGAATTGTGAAGAAATCAATATTGCAACTGGTGGTGGTTCGAATGATAGACTATTTAGAAGACTTTTCAATTGGATAGAGAATAATGAAGAGAAGGTAAAAGATTCTGTATTTGTAGTTGGATTAACTCATTGGGCAAGAAAAGATTTATATTCAGTTAACCTACAAGACTACATAATATCAACAGAGATTTGGCAAGACTTTGATTACATTGCAGAAGAGGTGAATTGTAAACAAGAAGAAGTAGAACAATGGCGTGATTTTGAATTAAAGTATCTTACTGATAAAGATGAAATAGAAAAGAAAGTAATGAGAGAGTGTGTGTTGTTTGATTCCCTTATAACACAACTGGGTGGTGATGTAGTATTTTTTAATGGTTTGAGAGTAAGTAATATAATTCATCCTAAACTAAATTTTCTTCAGTTTGATTCCAATCATTATAAAGGATATAATTGGGTCAATTTTATACTAAAAAATGATTCATCATGGGATCAAGGTCATCCACTTAAACAACACCATCATCAGATGGCTGATATACTATATGAATTTATAAATAAGACTTTTGGTGGCGATGAGCATTAATCATTTTCTCTCATATACGAAAAATCATGCGAAAAAAATATTACATTAAAAGGATTCAATTTGATACTTATTACTGTAGAGTTAACTAAGACTGGTTATCAAATGAGTTATAATGAGGATATCGAAAGAATCAAAAACAAGAAAGTTGCTGATGGTTTGCCTAAAGATTTAGAACAAGCCATACAAACCTTTATCAATCAAGCCGTTATCATTTATGAAGAGGATTTAGAATTTATGCCTCACGAGTATGTGGTGAATTTACTCACTACACTACACCGTTATCCTGAACATCGTCCTTTACTATTTGACTTACTGAAGATTATGGGAATCCCTATGGATTATGGTGAAGCATGAAAACCATTGGCATATACCTACCTTTTATTATTCAATTATTATTAATCAGTACGATTTTATATTTAGCCTATCTGGACAAGAAATGAACTTTACTAATAAAATATCAAAACTCTATAATGGTATAGAGAACTCTGTAAAAACCAAATCACAATTTTTTGAAGCAATACCACGCAATCTTTTTAAACTACACTTTGAAAAATTAAATAAAGTGTTATACACCTACCATAGATGTGGTAGTGCCTCACAAGAAATGTATTCAAATATGATGGGTAAACATACCCTTACACGATTATATACTACTGGAGCATTTGACCCACAATTTACTAATGAGGACAATCTTCGATTCTGGAACCAAATAAAACAAAATTCTAAAACACAACATATATTTCTTTATAGACCGTGGCTCGAAACATTTGAATCTGGACTAAGACGGAGGCTACACACACTACTTCATGATAACACCACTCCGTTTCGAAAGGTACACTCGAATGACGATATAAGTTATTACATTTATATTAAGGATGGATGGGAAGCTTTAATTGATCATTTCTTAGGACATAATAAAGAAGTTGAATCCACTCACACTCAACAATCAAACGAACAACTTTCTACATGGGGATTTCCTGTTCAGGATGAACACTTAAATTTTTTAGGACAACTATCCACTCATCAAGCTATTACTTCTATACCACACGATAATATCATTATATTACCATTAAACGAATCACATAAACTTAATCAGATAATTCAAGTAAATGATGATGACGGTGATCAAATTCTATGGCCAAAGGTAAATTCAAATATAGATTTTGATACCGTATTAGAATTGGATGATGATGATGACCTCCCCGATCATCACGGTCCAGAGGAGTTTGAAAAAGCAGGGTTGGATGAGAAATATGTAAGTAAATATCATTGGGATATCTTTTATAATAAATTTAATCACTTTTGTATAAGGTATAGGTATGAGATACAATTACTAAAACAACTTGAATCAGAGATAGAAAGTTCACCATATTATAATCCAGGGATTGATGAAATATGAAGACATCGCCAATAGACTCAACTATTATAGATTTTATACTCACACATTACAATACACTATCTCTTCAAGGTAAACCTACAATATTAACTTCAGAACAATTTGATAATTTAGTCATAGAGGCTAAAGAGTATTACTATGAAATGATATTAAACGAAACACCCATTGGTATAGAAGGTGAGTCATGAGAATATTAGGTATCAATACTTTGAACCACGATGCTTGTCTCACACTATTAGATGGTAAAGAGATATTATTTGCAGGACACTCGGAACGATATAGTGGAATCAAGAATGATTCCAATCTTAATGCAGCTATCTTAGCAGATGTTAAACGATTTGGTGATTGGGATAAGGTTGTTTATTACGAGAGGCCTTGGAAGAAGAAGTTAAGACAATTAGTTGCAAGACAAACTTCAGAAGTTCTCTCACTTGAGAATCTACCATCTCACTATTTAAAACAATTTGGAATCACAATAGACAAGTATGTAGACCACCATCAATCTCACGCAGCTGCTTCTTATTACACGAGTCCGTATGATGAGAGTGCAATTGTTTGTATAGATGCAATTGGTGAGTTCGATACATTAACCATATGGTACGCATGGGGAAGTCATTTTGAAAAGAGATACTCAGTAAGTTATCCGAATAGTTTAGGATTGTGGTATAGTGCAATGACACAACGATTGGGATTGAAACCACAAGAAGATGAGTACATCTTAATGGGAATGGCTGGATGGGGCCAAGTCGATGAAGAATTAAAACATCATATCAAGAAAGACTTTTTCTATCCTAATAATAAATTACCTATTAAGTTAAAACAGAATTTACATAGAGGTTGTTTAGGTTGGAATCCAGAGTTCTATCCTGATGATGGTTCGGATGAGTGGAAGTTTAATATTGCAGCTAATGTACAGAGTATTTGTGAAGATGAGATTTATAAAGTGTTTGAATTGGCTAAACGATTAGTACCAGAGACAAACAATATGTGTTATGGTGGTGGTGTTGCTTTGAATTGTGTGGCTAACTCTTTGATAGCCGAAGAGTTGTATCCAAACATTTGGATTATACCAAACCCAGGAGATGGTGGAAGTTCAATGGGATGTGCTGCCTATGAGTTAGGTGAACACATTAACTTTAATAATTGTTTCTTAGGCTATGAGATACAAGGTAGATATCCAACAAAGAAAGTACTGAAGGAATTGCTCGAAGGGAAGATAGTAGGTATTGCGAATGGTAGAGCTGAATTTGGGCCAAGAGCCTTAGGTAATCGTTCTTTGGTTGCAGACCCTCGTGGGAAAGATATTAAAGATAAGGTTAATGAGATTAAACATAGACAGAAGTTTCGTCCATTTGCTCCATCAGTATTGGAAGAACATGCACATGAGATATTTGAGATGCCAGTTAAGAAGAGTCAATTTATGCAGTTTGTAGCTAAATGTAAGTATCCTAAGAAATATCCTGCTATATGTCATGTAGATAATACTTCAAGAGTACAAACTGTATGTAAAGAAGATAACCCAGGATACTATAAATTAATAAAAGAATTCTACAAGGCGACGGGCTGTCCGATGGTTCTCAATACCAGTCTGAATATAAAAGGACAGCCTATTGTCAATAGTTATATTGATGCAGTAGGATTCGAAAAGAAATACGGAGTTAATGTATATTGAGTTTAAGAAATGAAATAGTATACAAGTGGATGGGGAATGACCCACCGAAAGGTAAAATGAAATACGAGATTGAAATAACTTATGCTCCACACTCTGAAGAGAATGAAGTAATAACTTTAGAGACAGAGAATATAGAATGGTCAATGAATCAATACCAACGAAATAGAAAAGATTTCACTTGGAAAATAATTGAAAAAAGTGCTTGACTCATATATAGTTTTATATGTATATTCATATAATTCAATTATATGAGTGTGTAGTCCGATTGGCAAGGAGAACGGCTGTAACCCGTTTTAAACATCAAGTTGGTTCGAATCCAGCCACACTCACAAATAAATGTAGTTTTTCGTACATTCAGTTATATTTATATATGAGTGGTTATGATTGTTCATCGTTTGGACAATTGTATGATAGTATTAGATTTGCCAGATATAATATTTACAATATTAGGTATAGTTTACTGGGTATGGATGATAAGGTATATTAAAAAGAAATAAAAGTTTTATGAATAAAAGTTATACATATGATGATGTCAATATCGTTCCGAAGTATTCGGAAGTTGAACATCGAGATAAAGTAAATATAAGAACAAGGTTCACTAAGAAGACAGAGATAGCTTATCCAATAGTTTCATCACCGATGGATACCGTTACAGGATATGAAATGGCTAAATCAATGTTAGATTGGGGAACTTGTGGAGTTATACATAGATTCCAAAGTATAGAAGAACAATCTCGTATGATGAGAGAATTACATTATGAATGGGATAGATATTTTGATGGAGTACCAGGTATTACAGATGGTGAAGAAAGAACAATTGAAAAAGAATGGAAAGAATGGTTTGATAGTGTAAAACATTGGAATCATCCACCTACTAAATCAGATTGGAAAGATTTAAAAGATAGATGGTGGTGGGCTGATAGTATGATTCGTGATGAAAAGAATTGGAAGAAAATACCACTATGTGCAGCCATTGGAGTTACTGAGGATTATTTAGAAAGGGCACAAGAATTAGTTAAGAATGGATGTAATGTACTACTTATTGATGTAGCACATGGACATCATAAATTTGTAGGAGATGCAATTGAAGAAATCAAAACCAGATTATCAGAAGTTGAAGTTGTTGCAGGCTCAGTTGCAACGGGAGAGGCGACTAAATACTTATGTGAAAAAGGAGCGGACTCGATTAGAGTCGGAATCGGAAATGGAAGTTTATGTGAAACGAGAATTAGAACGGGTGTCGGAATCCCTACGGTGTCTGCTATCATTGATTGTGTCGCCGTTGCTGATACTTATAACACTCCCGTTATTGCTGATGGTGGTGTTCGCAATATTGGTGATGTGTGTAAAGGACTTGCTTGTGGGGCTGACTCGATTATGTTGGGCTCCCTTTTATCAGGTACTAAAGAAAGTCCAGGGGAAATAGAAAAGATAGGCGAGTGGCCTAACGAAAAGTTATTTAAAAAGTATAGAGGTTCTGCATCAAGAGATTCTAAAAGGAGTGATAAGAATGTTGAAGGGAATCATAAAGTTGTTCCATATAAGGGAAAGACAAGACGAATACTTCACGACATTGGCGATGGAGTTCGTAGCTCTTTTTCTTATGTTGGTGCTAACAATATTGATGAATTTCATTCATTAGTAGAATTAGTGGAAGTTACGAGAGCAGGTCAAGTTGAAGCTAAACCACATTTGCTATAGTTCGTGTGCAGGGGCTGTAGCTCAGTTGGGAGAGCGCCACACTTGCACTGTGGATGTCGCAGGTTCGATCCCTGTCAGCTCCACTATTCGGTTTCTTTATGCCGTTAAGTAGATATACAAAACGGCATAGGAAAACTTTTGGTAAAGATAAAGAAGAATGGGATGGAGACTTTAGAAAACCACCAAAACCAGATAGTTATTGGACGAAGATAAAAGGTCAATGTAGATGGTGTGGATTGATGATTATAAAAGAAGATGATTCTATTAATCAAAGGAAAAGTTGGCATAAAGAATGTGCAACTGAGTATATGTTAATTTATCATTCACGAGAACAAAGGGCTCATGTGAGAAAAAGAGACAAGGGTGTTTGTAATCATTGTGGTAGTTTTTCTCGTAAGTGGGATGTAGACCATATCAATCCATTGGTTGAACAGAAAGGTGTGAAGGCAAAAGATTTAGATTGGAGTTATTATTCTTTAAACAATTTACAAACATTATGTAAATCATGTCATAGAAAGAAAACTAATTCTGAAGTTAAGTTAAAAACGAAAAGAAAAGTAAAATACAAATCTAATAAATTTGTAGGTAAGGAGTAAAGTAATATGAATAAAAGAAATATAACAATATTATCATTGATAGTGTTGGCAGTAATAACAAGACTACTACCACACCCACCTAATGTAGCACCAATAGCAGGTATAGCATTATTTGGTGGAAGTAGATTTGATAATAAGTGGATTGGATTTGGATTACCATTGTTGTGTATGTTCATAACAGACTTGTTTTTAGGATTTGGTTCTATAACAATGTTTGTATATTTATCATTTATGATAATATCATATATAGGAATTAATTCAAAAACAATTAGTAATGGAACAATACTTGGTAGTTCATTGTTGTTCTTTTTACTTACTAACTTTGGTGTATTCTTATTGGGATATCCACATACAATACAAGGATTGTTAACTTGTTATACATTAGCATTACCATTCTTTGTAAATACAATCTTAGGTGATTTATTTTTCACCCATAGTTTGAATTATAGTTTTAGTAAATTGGAAGATAGATATCCAGTATTACGGTTAGGAGAAATAAAATGAATAAGTTATTTATAACATTATTATTATTGGTTGGGTGTAGTTCCAATCCAATAGTAGATAATACAGAACAAACAACTCAATGGATTTTTGTTGCAAACGAAGGTAACTTTGGTGCAAGTAATGGTTCAATAACGATGATAAATAATAATGATGAAGTATATCATGTAGAAGAAGTTGGTGATGTAGTTCAATCATTAGAAGTTTACAATGATAAACTATTGGTGGTAGTAAATAATAGTCATATGATTAAAGTGTATGACATAACAGAAGATGGTTTAAGATTACCAGGTATAGAAATATCAACAGACAACTCAAGTCCAAGAGAACTTGTAGTAGTTGATGATAAGGTATATTTTACCAATTGGAATACTAAAGATATTAAGGTGTTGGATTTATTTAATTATAACATAGAGACTTCTATATCGGTTGATGGATTACCTGAATCAATAGTTTCGGATGGTTCATACCTTTGGGTGGGTATTATGATGAATGAAGATTATAGTTCAGCGAGTAGTGTAGTTAAAATAGATATAAATACTAATTTAATAATTGAAACATACGATGTAGGATTAGGACCAACTTCATTAGTAGTAGATGAGAATAAAGTTTATGTAGCAAGAACATTCTATAATGAGGATTGGATTCCATTTTATGGTTCAAGTAAGATAGATGGTTCTGATATTACAGTAAACAATTATGGTTTAGGTTTTGCATGTGGTGGTTCAGTAATGAAATATAATAATGAAATTTATCGTTCATATGATGGTGGAATAGCACCATTGGAATATAACCTGGATGTTAGAACATCTTCAAAGATAGGCTCATACGACCAATCACAAGTCTATTCAACAAAGGTTATAGGAGATTATATTTATTTTGGTATTACAGATTATACAACTATGAATGAAGTAAAAGTAATAGATTTTGGTGGTAATGAAGTAGCCACATATGATGTTGGAATACTTCCTGGTGATTTTATAGTTTGGAATAAGGAGAAATAATAAAATGAATAAAATAATTAAAACAGTTGGTTTAACATTAATTGGAGCAGTATGCTTTAGTGGTGGATTATATTATGGTGTAGAAAGAAGTGAACAACTTCTTGATAGAGTTATGGATGAGTATGTAGTAATATCAGATAAGGTAGATGCTTTTGAAAAGGTAGCTGACCCAAAATCTATTCGTTCATATGTTAAAGAATTAAATAAGATATTAGATGATACAAAGGTTCTACATAAAATTATAGAAACAGGACAAATGGGTGATGAAGCATTATCAGAATTCTTTTCCAGTTATGATAAAAAGATTGATAATGTTAATGATAGAATATTAGAATTAAATACAGAACATATGGAATTAGTATTTAAATTCAAAGAACAAGTTACTCGATTAACCGAAGAGACTGATGACAATCTTGAGTTGATTCAAGAGTTACAAAAAAATATACAAGAACAAACTGATTATGTTAATAAGTTAAATGTTGAACTTGGACAATCAATAACACAATTAGAAGAAGATATGAGTAAGATAAAAAGTTCAACCTACTGGTTGAGAGATAAAAAAATATGGAGTAAATAATGGATTTTGAATGGTTAAATGAACTTGGATATTTTGAGGTAATTGAAATATCTATTTGGTTAGGTGTAATGTATTTTGGAAAATGTTGGATAGATAATTACTTTAAAGATAAACCTAAAAAGGAAAAATCTAAAAAACAATTATTAAAAGGAAACGAATAATGAAAGAACTCAAAGCAACAAGAGTTCCACCTGGAGATAGATGGGCACTCACAGATGATGGTGAACAAATATATCCATCATTAACAGAAGCACTAAACCAAATTTATATGGATACAGGATTAACTCAATTCTTTATAGACGCTGGTAAAGGTGAAGTACATGGTGAAGATGGTAAAGAGAAACCAGAACCAGTAAAGAAATACTCACTCTATGGAGAAGAGTATTAGTGGAAAAATTATACTATAGTATAATATTATTATTAGTAAGTAATTTAGCAGCATGGTGGCAATTGAATGGACAATTTTATTTTAAAGACCATTGGTTTTGGAACAATCCTTATTGGATGGCTACTACAATGGGTATACCGATTGGATTTATGTTTTGGTGGGCAACCAAATTTTCATATGAACATTTTGGTTTCACATGGAACATTCGAATGATTGGATTTGGTATGGGAACACTTGTTTTTGGAATCATGTCCTATTTATTCTTGAAAGAGATACCTACAATGAAAACCATTGTATGTCTGTTGTTAGCACTATCAATTATTTTAATACAAGTAACTAATGTACTCGGAGAGTAATATGAAACTAACAGATTATATAATTGATGTGCCAAATTGGCCAGAAGAGGGAATAATATTTAAAGATATTTCCCCATTATTAGCAGATACAAATGCTTTAGAGTTTGCTACTTTAAGTATGAGAGGTTTATTAAATTCATCAGCTAGTACACCAACATACATAGTTGGAATAGAAGCTCGTGGTTTTATATTAGGTGGACATCTGGCTAAAAGAATGAATAGTAGTATATTGATGTGTAGGAAGAAAGGTAAACTTCCACCACCAGTTATATCACAAGAATATGAATTAGAGTATGGTACAGATACTTTAGAAATAAAAGAAGGAACAGGAAAGGTTGTTATAGTGGATGATGTATATGCCACAGGAGGAACTGCAAAAGCAGCTGCTGAGTTATGTACAAAGGCGGGTTATGAAGTAGTAGATGAAATATTTCTAATCAATCTAAAATTCTTAAACAACGATAGAAAAGTTAAATCAGTAATAACATATGAATAAGGAGTATAGTTATGGCAACAGTACAATTAGATACAATCAATGAAAGATTGCAAGAATTATGGAATGAGTTTGAATCAAATCATAATGAACACGCAGCTAAAGGTAATAAAGCGGCTGGACGAAGAGCTCGCAAAGCTTTAGGTAGTGTTAAAAAGCTAGTTACAGAATACCGTAAATTTTCAGTAGCAGCAGATAAATAACAACAAGGAGTAATATGGATCAATTAATACAACTCGCATCCAATCCAACATTAATAATTTTAATAGCATGTTGGGAAGTACTATGGACTCTAACAGGTCTATGGTATAGTGCGATAAGAAAAGATAAGTATTGGTTTTTAGCAATTGGATTAATTCAATTGTTAGGAGTAATAGAAATATTTTATCTTTTCACAAGAACATCTTTCTATACGGACGCTAAGGCATTTTGCCACAAATGGTGCCCCTGGCACAAATAGAAAGTAGAATAGAAGTTAGTTGAGTGGCGGACAAGAAAAGTTCGCCACACTACATTACAAATTACAATGTTAAGTAGTAAAGATATATTGATAGTTTGTGCTCTTGAAATAGAAACACAAGATGAACTAAATGATTGGGAGCCGTTTGCAGATGATCCTGTATGGAATGTATTATATACAGGGGTTGGTAAAGTAAATGCTACATATGAGTTAACTACTTATTTAGATAGGTTATCACTATCAACACCAAAATTAATAATTAATTATGGAACTGCTGGTTCACGAAAAATTAAAAAGAAACAATTAGTAGATTGTACTAAGTTTGTTCAAAGAGATATGGATGTTACGAGTCTTGGATTTATGAAAGGACAGACACCATTCGAAACTACTATTCCAATTATATTAGACTTTGATCATGTTGAATTTAATCCTATTGGTAGAAAGGCAAGTTGTGGTAGTGGTGATTCATTTGTAGAAGATAGAACAAACTATTATGGTGAAGTAGTAGATATGGAAGCATACGCTTTAGCAAAAGTATGTCATATAAGAAATATACCATTCATATCATTTAAATATATTACTGATGGGGCAGATGAACAATCTCATGAAGATTGGGAAAAGAATTTAGCAGATGGAATAGTAGAATTTAAGGAGAAAGTATTAAATGAGATTAACAGAAATATGTAAATTATATTTTGAGGTATTTTCTAATAAAGATATAGAGGGATTATCAAAGTTATTTAGTGATGAAGTAATTCTTCGTGATTGGGAAATACTTGCTAATGGAAAACAAGAAGTACTTGCAGCTAACAAAAATATATTTGATAGTGTTGATACAATCCAAGTTACATTAGTACATCAATCTATAAGTACACCGTATACCGTATGGGCTGACAATAAAGTCTTTAATGAAATCGTAATAGATATTAATGGTGAAGAAACTTTACTTGTTGTTGATGTAATAGAATTTGACAAGGATGGATTGATTACAAAAATAGAAGCTTATAAAGGATAAGGTTTTAAAATGAAAAAAGGTTATGTTACATCCACTTACAGATAAATGGCCATATCAATATTATAAAACATTTATAATCTATAATAAAGAAAGTATGTTAAGTAGGTGGAGTGCAAATAAAGCTCATATAACAACTAAACGATGTGGTATTGAAGCAGAATTATTTAATGGTGTCCATAAAGATAATCATGCACAAGAAATGGAAAAGGAAAGATTGAGATGGAATTCTACTTCATATAGATGGTGTCAGAAAGTTCATCATATGGACGCACTCGCTGGATGTTTCTTATCACACTATTCATTATGGAAAAAAAGTGTTGAGATAAATGAACCTATATTGATATTAGAACATGATGTAGAGTTTCAAGAAAAAATAGAGATACCACTTGAGTTTGGTGATTTTGATGGAGTAATAAATCTTGGTACACCACTTTGGGGCGATTGGTTTGTAAAATATTTTTCAATAAAGGAAGAAGACGAATATAGAAAATCAGTATTTGAAATTAGAGATATAAGTCAATGTGAAAAACCACATTCACCTAATGGGGTATTCGATACTGATAGAGTAGATTTTTGCGATTGTGAAAGAAACTTTTTAATCGGGTCTCACTCATATATTATAACACCAAATGCTGCTAGAAAATTAATAAGGAAAGCAAAAGCACATGGAATAGATAAGACAGGTGTTTTTATAGATTCAGTAACAATTCAGGTTGCAGATTTAATACCATTTCCATCTACACAAATAAAAAGATTCTCATTGATAGATAAAGGGTGGAGTGATGTATGGCAAGATTCAAATTTTTCCCTACCAACATTTAAACAAAAAGCAGTTTATTATAATGACGAAATATTATTACCATGTAGTCCAAAGTGGAAAGAGTGGTTAAAGTTTCAAAAAGATAAACCTAAAATGCATCATGCTTTAATTACAGCTCAAGAACATACAGATAGACATATGAGATATGGAAAAGTATTATTTGATAAAAAGGAAGTAGTTAAAGGTGAAAAGGATGGATTATTTAGAGATTATTTTCGTGATGGAAAAACGGTAAGGTGTGAAGGTGTAATTGTGGATGGTGAAATGAATGGAGAGTGGAAGTATTTTCTTGCTGATGGAACACTTGATGTAATCTACAATATGAAATATGGTAAATTAAAAAAGATGGATAGAGAATCATGGAAATAAGTTTTGTTATGACATATTGTACTGTAGAAAAAGATAAACATCTTTTACTTGATATTAAAGAGGATTGGTTAAAACAAACTGAATCAGAAAGAATTTATAAATCAACTATACAAGTTATCAACAATATAAATGAACATTGTGATATACCACATGAAATAATATTAGTAGATAATAGTGATACTTGGATACCAATTGAAATAGAAAATTTAAGAGTTGTTAAAGGTTTACAAACTATTACACGAGATAGATTAAGGAATCATAATTTCCTAACAGAACATCCAGATTACGAAGCCATCAAACATCAATGGACAGAACTTGATAATTTAACAATGCATGTTTCACTTGGTATGTATCTTGGTACAACTTTTGCAAAAGGAAAATATGTAGTATGTCAACACAATGATTTTTATTATCATGATAATTTTTTTAAAACATTTATAAAAGACTTAGAGAAATATGCTTATATATCAGTTGATAATAAAAAGGTTTGGATTGGTAGTTATGGTGGGTTTAAAGAAGTGAGAGATATATTAGGTCCTGATGTGAAGTTTAGTCCATTCGATGGTGGATATGTAAAAACAGATTTAGGTTTTGCTGATTGTTATTTCTTTATGTGTAAGAAAGAATTCTATGATGATTATAAAATTGATTGGAAGTATGGTGATACAAATCATGGAGCAACTATAAAGTGTATTCAAGAAGATAAAGAATATTTACACTTGAGACCATATTATGATAATCCAAATTTTCCAACAATGGATGGTATACATACTTATTATTATGATGGTAAAAAATTTGGTACTCATTTAAAAGGTGGTATAAGTGAGAATAGAATGAGTGATAGAGAAGAGGTTCGGAAATGGTTAATGAACATATAAAACTAAATGAGGGTGTAGTGATTCAGGTAAAGGACAAGGAAGTGATTTACAATGTAACCGATAGAATTAATATGAAAAGGTTTCTTGAATGGTCTGGTGGTAAGAAGTATAAGAATTTAATAGTGTGTACAAGAACTGATGAAGAAATAAATCATCCTGTGCAGTGTCCACACGAAGATACAATATCAGAATTAAGATTTAAATTCAGGTCTAAACTATGGGAATTTATTCAAGACCCTTGGCCAGAATCACTTAAAGATTTTAATATTGATAAAGAAACATTTGTATTAAGATTCACTTATGATGAAGGTTGTGAAATGGATAAAACTTGGAGAGAATGGGATACAGACAATGGATACTATATGTTAACTAATGAAGAGATTGTTAAATTGTGAAAGTAGATAAAGAAAAATTAGTTTATGTTAATGTGGTGGGTAATTTGATTAAGGTTATAGCACATTCAGAATCACAACAAGAATATGTTATAGATACAATGGTTAAGCCAGGAAATTGTGTGTTTGAAGGATTTGAGCCTTGGGAAGATGATGTTGTTATATTAACTTTTCGTTTATTAGATTTTGATGATATGAAACCAACACTTAATTAATGTTTATAAATCACAAACATAAGTTTATCTTTATTCACATTCCAAAGAATGCAGGAACGAGTATTCGAAATTCATTTCAAATAGAAGGGTATGATAAGAAAGTAGTTAATAAACCATATCCACATAATAGTTGTAGTGAGATTAAAAATTATTGTGGGGATTTGACTTGGGAAACATTTTATAAGTTTGCAGTCATTCGTAATCCATATGAGAGAATGGTAAGTTATTATCACTTTCATAAATCACCACAATATAGATTTGCTGCCTTAGCAAATAGATATACATTTTCAGATTGGTTAGTAAAAGGATTGGATAACAATCTTAAAAAAACACAATCAGATTATTTAGATATTAAGATAAATCAAATAGGTAGAGTAGAAACTTTACAAGAAGACTTTGATTTGTTTTGCGATTTAATAAGAATTCCGAGTTATACACTACCCAAATACAATGTATCAAAACATGAACATTGGGAAACATATTATTCGGATGAAGATAGGAAAATTGTTTACGAAATTTTTCAAGAGGATTTTGATAGGTTTGGGTTTGCTATATAGAATTGCATTTCGAGTACCTACCTACAATAATACATAGTAGCAAAGTGTAAAAAGATCACACTTTATTTTGATACAATGTGTATTATTTTGTTATATCAAAATGTTACAATCCAATGTTCTCAAAATGTTCTCAAAAAAATATCTTTCTATATAAGTCTATATATAACAACACTTAAAAAATAAATAAAAATAATTCTCAAAACGGGATAGTTTGGTACAGTTATTGTACTATATAGGTAGAACGAACAAACTAAGGAGAAATAAAATGTTCAAAAACCTAATTAAAAAACTAAAGAGTACCAAAGGTAATTCACTTGCTGAATTTGCCGTTGTTACTGCAATGATGGGTACATTAGCTACAACTGCCGCACCGAAGTTCGGTGGGGTTGGTGATAGTGCTAAGGCCAGATCAACTATTGCATCTATTGATAAAATTGCGTCAGCAGCTAATAACTACTACAACGCTAAAGTGTCTGAAGAAGGTCGTGGAAGATTTCCAGGACAAACTAAGTATGATGAAAAGGTTGGTGGATTTGATTTACCAGCAAACACACTTACAGATGCAGCAGTGGAAATATATTTAGAAACTATTCTGAATACACAAACCACTTATGAAGCAGACTTAACCGATTATGTGTATGTATTTTCACCAGCAGTAGATGATGAAGATGCACTCGCAGCAGATTGGATGAGTTTCGTAGGTGAAACACACCAAGTAGATGTTGGATTTGATGTAGATGGTGCAACTGATTTTAAAGATAACTTTGGTAACAATGGTATATCTTCACCCTTTCAGGATGGTGCTTACATTTACTTAGTAATCGCTGGAAGTGGAAGTGGTTCAACTGCAAAAGCACCTGCTTTGATTATAGCAGACGCTG
>Ga0310345_10003370_pt1 | contig 15253 bp, 11 predicted proteins | sample HC15DNA20500_MG_FD_204667 | JGI IMG/M metagenome (GOLD analysis project Ga0310345, IMG submission 204667) | Marine microbial communities from station ALOHA, North Pacific Subtropical Gyre - HC15-DNA-20-500_MG | ecosystem: Environmental > Aquatic > Marine > Oceanic | place: Pacific Ocean: North... | reverse complement strand
AGGCGCTGATGCGGTCGCGCGTGCGATCTCGCAGCACCCCGGGGCGCTCGCAGAGCTCGGCGAGTTGGATCTTGGGTCTCGCCAGAGCATTCGTGACTTCGCCGGGCGCATCGACGCCGACTCGGTCCACGTGCTGGTATGCAATGCCGGCGTGTTCGGTGGCCGCTACGAGGAGGTCGATGGTGCGCTCGAGCGAACGATCGGCGTATGCCACGTCGGGCATTTCCTACTAGTGCAGGCCCTGCTGCCGAAGCTTCTCGCAAACGGTGGTGGGCGGATCGTCATGGTGTCGAGTGAGTCGCACCGCACGCCTCGCAGGCTCGACTTCGATCGGCTTCCGCTCACGGCCGACCAGTACTCGGGGCTGGTGGCCTACGGCCAGGCGAAGCTGTGCAACGTGCTGTTCGCATCAGAGCTCCAGCGCAGATATGGAGACGAGGGGATCACCGCATGCTCTCTGCATCCGGGGACCATGATGGCCACCAACATCGCGCGTAGCTCGCGGCTGGCCAGCATCGCGATGACGCTCATGAGCCCGTTCACCAAGGACGTGACTTGCGGTTCGTCCACATCCATCGTGTGCGCCACGCATCCCCATACGGCCGAGTTGGCCGGCCGGTACTTCTCCGACTGCCACCCCAAGCCGGCGAGTGCGGAAGCTCAGGACGTCGCGGTTGCCGAGCGCTTGTGGGCACAAACCGAGCGCTGGCTCGTCGTGTAAGTACCGAGGGGGCGGACCTCGTAGGAAGCCCCGTCGTCAGGCCGCTGATCTCTATAGGTCCACCACATGCCATCCAGCAGGTGTCACAACACGGGGCTCCTTCGTGGGCTGCCGGTCAGGAGCCTGTCGCTGCTGAGTCTGGCGCTGCTGAGTCTGGCGCTCATGGCGTGTGGAGACGGACCCACCGTGGTTCGAGAGGTCGACACGCTGGTGAGGACGGTCGACGTGCAAGGCAGCTCGCGTAGCTACTGGCTCTACGTGTCAGCCTCGGCTGCGGCTTCGCCTTCGACTCCTCTTCTCTTGGTCTTTCATGGCGCGACCCAGACCGCCTCCGGCGCCGCGCTGATGAGTTGGCTTTACCCGCTCGCGGACGCCGAAGGCCTGATCGTTGCATACCCGCAGGCTACGGGGACTACTGGAACACCCCCAATAGTCTCCTGCGGTATTGGGACGTTCCCGACGTGCCCTTCGTGGACGAGGTCATCAACTACATCGACCGAGAGTTCGGTGTGGACCGTTCCCGGCTTTATGTGGCCGGCTTCTCCAATGGGACCATCTTCACCGAGGGCTTGGCGTGCACTCGGGGCGACCGGTTCGCGGCGGTGGCCATGGTCGGGGCGAGCATGTCGCTGGAGATCTCCCAGAACTGCCCGTCGAGTCAGCCCATACCCGCGATGTTCTTCTTCGCGACACAGATCCGCAGTTTTCTTGGTCGGACGGATTCGCCGCCGCATCGGGCATGCTGGGCGGGGCGGGCAGTGCCCAGCGGTGGGCCATGAACAACGGATGCCAACCTCAGCGGACCACGACCGCTCTGCCGCACCTGGCAGACGATGGCACGTCCGTCGAGCGGTGGACTACGCCGAGTGCGCAGCCGGTAGTGGCTTCGTTTCCTACAAGATCCTGGGCGGCGGGCACACTTGGCCCGGGTCACCCCTGAACCTGAGCCGCGGGCTGGGTCGAAAGTCACGGGACTTGGACGCGAGCCGCGTCATGGTCGATTTCTTCAACGGCTACTCTGTGGCCGGAGCTGGTTGGTGAGCCTGCGGATCTTCGCACTCTGGCTGCTGCTGGGCTCGGCCGTCGGGGCGCCTGCAGCGGCCCAGCACCTGTACGCGACCCCAGAGGTCGGTTGGACGGAGCTCCGGGGCGCGACCATCGGTGGCCGAGTGGGCTTGCATGTGGTCGGGGGGCTGGAGCTCGTGGGCCAGGCGCTGCTCTTCTTTCCCGACGAGGACGGAGTCGCTGACCCAGGTGTGGCAGTGAGCCGCGGCTCTTGGCAGCTCAACGGCAACGTGCTCTACCACTTCGATCCCAGTAGAGCCATCTCACCGTATGCCGGCCTCGGCATGCGCTACGCCCGAGCGCATCTGTCGCTCCCGGTCGACGGCCTCCGCAGCACGTCGACCCGCGCCGGGTGGAAGCCCAATCTCATTCTAGGCGTCCGACTGCCTCAGCTTCCGGCGGACCCGTTTCTGGAGTGGAAGAATTCGAACGGCCTCTGGGTCGTGACGGGCGGAGCCCGGGTGAGGATCGGCCACTAACCGCCTAGCGGCCGATCCCCTCGCCTCGACTTCGAGTCAGTTCCCCGGGTCAGCCGCGCTGAGAGCGTCGAGCGTGAACGTGGTCACGCGCGGCGCATCGTTCCTGCCCCCGGACCCGCCCGCGATCGTGATGTATTGACGACCGTCGAGCACGTAGGTGGCCGGAGTCGCGGTATTGCGCCCCACTTCGGCCGACCACAGCTCTTCGCCGCTCTGCGCATCGTAGGCGACCATCACGTTGCCCGTTCCCCAGAATACCAGATTCCCAGCGGTGGACAGGGTGCCTCCGTTGCCGCCCTTACCCGTCGCGCGCCACACCTCGCTGTTCGTGACCGGATCCCAGGCCAACAACATGGTCCGCGGTCCGGTGAGGTCAGGCCGCTCCCCCCGCTCGGCCCTGGGCGTGCCTCCTCCTCTAATCGTCGTCCCGGTATTCCAGCGACCTTGCGTGTACACGAGTGAGTCCGCTATCTCGTAGTACGACTGGGTGTTCTGAGCAGGTAGATAGACCAGGCCGGTCTCGGCATTCCACGACATCGGTCGCCAGTTGTGCGAGCCCGTCGGGCCCGGAGACAGGTAAGCGCCCCGCCTGTTCATTCCGTAACGCGCCTCGGCGGTCTCGACCGGGCGTCCAGACTCGGGGTCGATCTCCGTCGCCCAAGTCACGTCGTCTCCGAAGGTTTCCGCGGACAGCAGTTCCCCAGTAAGGCGATCGACCACGTAAAAAAACCCGTTCTTGGGCGCTTGCACGATGACTTGTCGCTCTCGCCCGTCGATCGTCAGGTCCAGCAGCATCAACGGCTGGGTCGCCGTGTAGTCCCAGTCGTCACCCGGAGTCGTCTGGTAGTACCACACCATCTCTCCGTCGTCGGCGTTCAGCGCGAGGATCGAGGACAGGTAGAGGTTGTCTCCTCCGCCAGGACTACGGATGTCACGGCTCCAGGGAGCGCCGTTGCCGGTCCCGATGTAGAGCAGGTTTGCGACGTCGTCGTAGGCCATCGCGTCCCAGGCGGTTCCGCCACCACCCACGATCCACCACTCGCCGTTCCAAGTCTCGGCTGCTAGGCGCATCGCTTCGTTCTCGAAGCCATCGGCGGGGTTACCCGGCACCGTGTAGGTGCGCCAGCGCTGCTCACCGGTATCGGCATCGTACGCGGTCACGTAGCCGCGCACTCCGTACTCGGCCCCACCGTTTCCGATGATGACTTTGTCGCCGGCTATTCGAGGTGCGCCGGTAATGCTGTAGTCGCCGGGCGGCGTCGTCTGCTGCACCCATTCGATGTCGCCGTTCGCCTTGTTGAATGCTACCAGGCGGCCGTCGAGCAGTCCCACGATGATCTTGTCATTGTAGAGCGCGACGCCGCGGTTCACGTCCCCACAGCACGCGCTCGGCCCGCCCTCGGACTCGTCGGGGATGGCCGGATCCCAGTGCCAGATCTCTTCACCAGTGCGGGCGTCGACCGCGTAGACGTAGCTCCGCGGGCCCGTGGCGTAGAGTACGCCGTCCGAGATCAACGGCGTGGCTTCGAGCCGCGCGCCGGCTCTCGGGATCTCCCAGCTCCACGCAACGCCGAGGCGGCCGACGTTGTCGGAGTCGATCTGATCGATAGGGCTGAACCGGGTTTCGGCGAAGTCGAGGCCGTGAGCCGTCCATTCGGTGAGCGGCGCGGGGTTTTCAGGTCGCGGCAGGGGCATGGCCACTGGGGCGATTCCGGCAACCCCCTCAGGCGAGGACGTCGAGCAAGCCGACAGAGCAAACACTGCCATCACCGACATGAGGGCCCGAGCGTTACGCTGCGGGAGCGCGGGGGATGGTGACGGCTTCATGACGAGCTCCTTCGGAGAGGCGACCTCTGAATTTGTGTCCCGCCAAGATGCGGTCGGGGCTGTGGCGTCACAAGCCGCGCGGTGTCGTGGCGGCTTCTTGTCCGAACCGCGATCATCTGCTCCAGCCACGACTCGGTAGACCAGTGAATCAAAGGTGTGAACGACGATGATGACGAGGATTGTCAGACCCTTAGCGCACATACTGTTGTCCGCCGCCCTGGCGCTTCCGCTCCACGCTCAAGACCAGACCCCCGTCCAGCTCGAGGACTACGGACAGTGGGAGTCCCTGGGCTCTGGCACGCTCTCCCCGAATGGCGAGTGGCTCGCGGTATCGATTTCGCGCGTCAATCGAGAAAACGAGCTCCGCATCCACCACACGAACTCCGACTCCGTCATCGTTGTGGCATACGGTGCACGGCCCTCCTTCTCTGAGGACGGGCAGTGGGTGGCCTACGCGATCGGCAAGTCGGAAGAGGAGCGTGAGCAGATCGAGGAGGACGACGGGGAGGTGCGGGACGATCTGGGTCTCGTGAACCTCGCCACTGGCGAGCAGAGCACGATCGTCGAAGTCCAGGGTTTTGCGTTTGGAGGCGGAGGCACGCATCTGGCGGTCGCGCGTTATGCGACGGACAGCGTTCGCGCTGTCATTGTGCGGGGGCTAGCCACCGGTGACCGCGTCAGTTTCGCGGGCGTGGACAGCTGGGTATGGCAGGATGATGGCCCTCTGCTCGCTTTCACCGTCCACGGGGCCGATGGAGTCGGTAACGGCGTTCAACTCTATGACGCCTCCCAGGGCCGCGTGAGCAGCCTCGACTCGAGCGAATCCAAGTACGCGCAATTGACGTGGCGGGAGGATTCGTCCGATCTGGCTGTGCTACGGGCGTTCGAGGACGAAGGCCATGAAGACGCGGGCCACGTGCTTCTGGCATGGCGCGATCTCGCGGGGGCAGCGACCAGCTTCGATCTCGACCCGTCTGGTCACGAGGCTATCGGGCTCGACGACCGCATCGTCGCCTTCCGTTCGCTGACGTGGGCCGAAGATGGGGGATTGATCTTCTTTGGCGTGAAGGAATGGGAGCTCTCAGAGGACGACGACGACTCGGAGTCTGATGCCGACTCCGAGGACGACCCCGACTCCGACGACGACCCTGACGACGACTCGGAGGACGACGACGACACCGACGAATCGGACGAGCTCGATCCGGCGGAGATGGAGATTTGGCGCTCCAGCGACGAGCGGACGCTCCCCACTCAAAAGCGTGACGAGCGGGGCGACGAGCGGCGGAACGACCTGTTCGTATGGCATCTCGATTCTGCACGCACACTGCGCCTGACGGACGAAACACTCGACCGGCCCCGGGTCGTCGCCGATGGCCAGTTGGTGCTCGCAACCAATGATGACGCCTATGCGTTCGACGGCATGTTCGGTCGAGGACGAGTGGATTTGTACGCGATCGATCCGGATACCGGCGAGCGCCAGGTCGCCGCTGAGAACATCGGCTCCCCCAACGGCGCCGGCCACACGGGACGATACGTGCACTACTACCGGGGCGGACACTTCTACGCGTTCGATCGCGAACGTGGGTCCACGATCGCGCTGTCGGCCTACGCGGGTGTGCCCTTTGCGAATATTGCCTACGATCACCCAGTGCCCGAGTTGCCCTCCTACGGCGTCAGCGGCTGGACCGACGGGGACGCGTCTCTTCTTGTCTACGATGAATTCGACGTGTGGGAGCTGCCGATCGAGGGCGCCCCCCGGCGTCTTACCGACGGGCGCGACGAGGAGATCGTGCACCGCATCGCTCGTCTGGATCCGGATGCCGATCCGGTCAACCTCGACGAAGGCCTCTACCTCACGCTCCGTGGGAAGTGGACACTTCACAGCGGCGCCGCCCGTCTCAGCGGAGGGCGGGTTGAGCGGCTGATCTACCAGGACGACAACGTCGCGCGACTCACCAAGGCTGAGAATGCCGACGTATTTGCCTACGTCGCCCAAGACTTCGACGACTCGCCCGACTACTTCGTGGGGGGTGACTTCGACGACTCTCACCAGGTGACCCACAGCAATCCCTTCCATGGGGACTACGCCTGGGGGCGCACGGAGCTCATCCCATACACGAACCACAACGACGTACCGCTACACGGCGCGCTCTTCTATCCCGCGAATTACGACCCTTCGCTGACGTACCCGATGATTGTGTACATCTACGAGTTCCGGTCCCAGAGCGCGAAGCAGTATTCGGTTCCGAGCCACCGGAGCTACTACAACCCTGCGGTCTGGACTGCCGAGGGATACTTCGTGCTTCAGCCCGACATCATCTTTGATTCAAGGGACCCGGGTGTCTCATCGGCGAAGACCCTCGAGCGTGCCGTCGCCGCCGTGGTAGAGGCCGGCGTGGTCGACCCGGAAAAAGTGGGACTCATCGGTCATTCCTGGGGTGGCTATCAGGCGCAGTTCGTGCCGACGTTCACAGACATATTCGCCGCGTCCGTGTCGGGAGCCGGCATAAGCAACCTGGTGACGATGTACGGCTCGATCTTCTGGGTCGCGGGGGCGCCCGAGTCGGGGCACTTCGAGGTCGGCCAGGAGCGCATGGAAGTGCCGTACTACGTCGACCCGGAGGCCTTCATGCGAAATTCGGCCGTGTTCAATATCGAGTCGCTGAACACGCCGTTGCTATTGGAGGTGGGTGACTCCGACCAGAATGTCGATTGGCGTCAGAGCATCGAGTTGTACAACGTCGCCCGCCGCGCAGATAAGCCACTCACGATGCTCGTCTACTACGGGGAGGACCACGGTCTCCGCCAGGAGGAGAACCAGGCCGACTACCAACGCCGCATTCTCGACTGGTTCGACCACTATTTGAGGGGTGGGGAAGCCGCGTCCTGGATCGCCCAGGAGATGCCGTGGCTGGAGCAGAAGGAGATCGGCGGGGACGAGCGGTAGTATCAGGAGCGGATGCGGGCTCGGTTACCTCGTAAATTGAGCACTCGCTGGCAGTGTCTGTCCGCACTCTTGGACCGTCACCGGGCCACTCAGCTCCGCGCCACCGTTGGCGATGATCAAGGTGCCAGTGACCGTGCCAGGCGTCGTGCACCCGGTGGCCGGGTTCCCGTCGTAGCTCATCTCGGCGGTGAGCTCGTTTCCGACGACCGTGCCCGTGAGACGCACTTCCAGGGCCTGCTGGTTGGGTCACATTGAAGGTGCCCCGGACAACGCCACCTTCTCCGATTTCGACTGTGAGATTTCCCGCGCAGGGGACGCCGTTGACCGTGATCGATCCGGTGTAGGCTCCCTCCACGTTGTACGGGTAGCCCGCGTCTCCGGGCCCCGGGTACCTGCGCATGCCGTGATTGCGGCAGCGAGAGCGATGAGACCGAGTCTATGAGCGTTCATTCGTCAAAACTTCTCGAGTTGATGTCCAGGTCCGTCTACCCCTAACCCCCGAGTCGGTACCCCACACCCAAGCCGACGCTCAACGGGTGCGTGGGGGAATTGACGTCATGCCCGTCCTCGGGATCCTCGGGATCGTTGATGATGTCAGCGGGCATGAAACCGAGCGTCAGGTGGGCTCCGGCGCTGAAGAAGAGCCCGCCGTGCCCTAGCGGCGCCTCGACCCCGATTCCAAGGCCGCCTCCGAAACTGTTGAGCACGCTGAGGTTGAATGGGGTCGGGTCGATCGTCGAGAGCTCTGCGGGCAGCTGCTGTTCGGACAGGAGCTCGAGTCGGTCGTTGTAGAGCAGGAAGGCCACATGCGCATCGACGTTCAGCTTCAGAGCGTCTGGCGCTCCCCAGGTGCGTTTCACTCCTCCGCTCATCATCCCGAGCGTCAGATCGTCAATCGTCTCGACGCTAAGTCCGGTGGTGACCGTCTCGTTGTGTGTGTATCGCGACTCGACTCTCGTGGCACCCAAGATCAAGCTCTAGCGATCATTCAGTTTGAAGGACGCTTCCAGGAACGGCGCCAGTCCGCCCGTAGCGTTGGTGGTGACGACCTTGCGGTCGCCGCGCACGAGCCGTCCCTCCCCGTTCAGCTCGAGCCAGCTCATGCCGCCGCCGAAGGACCAGGAACGCTCGGTCGATGCGGCGTTCTGCGCCGCTAGATCCACCGCGGCCGTCGCCACCAACATGACGAGTCCGCAAACGCAGAACGCGCACCTCATGGTCGAGACCATCCTCCCCTCCTCTTCATCATCTTCCACAGTCGTCGATGTATCCAGCGTGGATAGATAGCCAAACACGCTGGATTAAAAGGGGAAGGGGTCTACAGTTCGTCGATCGAACTCAAGTACTCCCGGTCCCACGCCGCGACCATGCTCTCTAGCTCGGAGTACGGTCCGGGCGTGTACGCTTGCGACGAGATGCCCTTCTGCGATAGCTCGCTCACGCCCCAATCCTGTTCGTTGGTCATGCTCCAGAACTCGATCGCACCGCTGGGGTCGAAGTCCGGGGCCGCCGTCGCCGCAGGGTGGAAGAGCCAGTCGCAGATCACTCGGGAACGGTCCGGCGCCAGACGCTCGATGCGATGAATGAGCACGTAGTCGGGCAGCAAGCTCAACAGCATGTTGGGGTAGAGCGTGTAGTACTGGACGCAATTGAGCGCTTCGCCGCTCAGGTCGCCGAGCGATGGCGCGCAGGTCTGCCCGCTCATGGTCATGCTCCCGCCGTCGATCGACATGCGCATGGGGCCACCGAGAAACGGTCCCTCCTCCAGGTTGTTCGAGGAGTTCCGGAACGGTGTGAGCTTGTTCAGGACCGGATGGAGGCTCGGGCAGTGATAGCACTCCGAGTAGTTCTGGAAGATCAACTTCCAGTTCGCGGGGACGTCGTAGCTGATGCTGTGAGCGATCTCCAGCTCTCGCATCGTCCACGAGCCGAACTTGTCGATGAGCGGGGCGAACGCCTGCTCGAAGGGCTCGGGCTCCAGGGCGAGACAGATGAAGACACAGCCCTCCCAGACGGCCACCGCCACGGGCTTGAGCGGGTAGTCGTCCGAGCAGAAGGACTCCACCTCATCCATGAACGGCGCGCCGATGAGCGTACCATCGAGCGTATAGGTCCAGGCGTGGTAGGGGCATTGAATGGACTTGGGGAGCTGGCCCTGTGGCTCGGTGAGCAGCTGCGTCCCGCGGTGTCGGCACACGTTGTGGTGCGCGCGCAGCTTACCGTCTGAGTCCTTGAGCACGATGACGCTTTCCGACTCGATCTCGCACAGGAAGTAGCTGCCAGGGTCCGAGACTGCGCTCGCGCGCCCAGCGTAGATCCAGCGCTCGAAGAAGACGTTTCGGGTCTCGACGTCATAGACGTCTTGACCCGTGTAGTACCTGCGGGCGAGGGTCTTGGCGTCCTGTGCGGTGCGAGACGACATGCTTTTTCCTGTGGATAGTCGTTTTCGATTTGGAGGAGTCTAGTTCACAGTGTAGACTCCGCGCCATGTTGAGAACCACCCCGTTTCATTCCCGCATTGCACCCCTGAATCTGGCGCAGAATTGGCGCCGCTGGTCCGGGTATCTCGCGGCGAGTGCCTACGAGTTCCACCACGACCGCGAGTACTGGGCGATCCGTAATTCTGCGGCGATGATCGACGTCTCGCCTCTCTACAAATACGGGATCGAAGGGCCCGACGCGGAGCGCCTGCTGGACCGCGTCGTGACGCGTGATGTCACCAAGTGCGAGCTGCACCAGGTGTTCTACACTCCTTGGTGCGACGATGACGGAAAGGTGATGGACGACGGCACGCTGACGCGTCTCGCCGACGACTCGTTTCGGCTCACTTCGGCCGAACCGAACTTACGTTGGCTGCAAGACAACGCCCTCGGCATGAACGTCGGGATCAGGGACATCTCCGACGATCTGGCAGCGCTGGCGCTCCAGGGGCCCAACGCTCGCCGGATTCTGCATGACGCCGCAGACGGAGCGGCCGACGACCTGCGCTTCTTCCGACTCACCAAAGGCGAGATCGGGGGTGTGCCTGTCGAGATCACCCGTACCGGATATACGGGCGATCTCGGCTACGAGATCTGGACCGACCCCGCCAACGCGGAGGCCTTGTGGGATGGGCTCATGGAGGCAGGGGACAAGCATCGCATTCTCCCGGCCGGCATGCTCGCGCTCGACGTCGCGAGGGTCGAGGCGGGTCTGATTCTGATCAGCGTCGACTACGTGCCGGCTCATCAGGCCGTCATCGAGGGCCGGAAGTCGTCCCCGTTCGAGTTGGGCCTTGGCTGGACGGTCAAGCTAGGCGGGAACTGGTTCGTGGGACGCGACGCGTTGATTGCCGAGAAGGAGCGCGGGCCTGAATGGGAGTTCCGGGGCCTCGACGTGAGTTGGGACTCTCTAGAGGCCTTGTACGGAGAGGTGGGCCTACCGCCCCAGCTTCCCTCCGAGGGCTGGCGGACGAGTGTGCCCGTCTACAGCGGAAATACTCAGGTCGGGTACGCGACCAGCGGATGCTGGTCGCCGCTGCTCAAGAAGTACATCGCGCTCGCCCATATTCAGTCTCAGTACGCTGGCATCGGCACCAATCTGCGCGTGGAGGTGACCGTCGAGCACTACCGGAAGAAGGCACCGGCGCGTGTGGTCGAGACGCAGTTCTTCAATCCGGAGCGCAAGCGCAGTAATCCGTCCGTGGCGGACGAGGTGCCGGCATGAGCGCGAGCCGATACGACGCGATCATCGTCGGGGGCGGTCACAACGGACTCGTCACGGCGGCTTATCTCGCGAGCGCACGCAAGAAGGTGCTCGTGCTGGAGAAGCGGCACGTGCTCGGGGGCGCCGCGGTCACCGAGGAGATCAATCCCGGCTTCAAGTACTCGGTGTGCTCCTACGTGGTGAGCCTGCTGCGGCCCGAGATCATCCGCGACCTCGAGCTGCCGAAGCACGGGTTACAGATCTTGCCGCTCGAGAGCACCTTCACGCCGCTGCCGAACGGCGACTACTTGGCACGTTGGGGGGACCACGATCAGACCCGGCGCGAGATTTATCGGCACTCTCCGCGGGACGCCGATGCGTACGACGACTTCGGCAAGCTGATGTATCAGCTGGCGGTGGCGGTGAAGCCGATCCTCGCCATGGTACCGCCCGATCCGACATCCATGAGTCCCAAGGACCTCATGGGATTCCTCAGGCTCGGCAAACACTTCCGGGGCCTCGGCCACGAGCAGTTCCATGCGCTGCACAAGCTCATGACCATGAGCTCGGCGGACTATCTGGACGAGTGGTTTGAGACCGAGGCGTTGAAAGCCACGATGTCGTCGAGCGGCATCATCGGCACGTTCCTCGGGCCACGCTCGCCCGGCACCGCATACGTGCTGCTGCACCACTACATGGGAGAGATCGACGGGGCGATGCGCGCCTGGGGCTTCGTCAAAGGCGGCACCGGTTCGGTGAGCGAGTCGATCGCGAGCGCCGCTCGCGAGCACGGTGCCGAGATCCTTACCGAGGCCGGAGTGGCGCAGGTCGCCGTGAAGAACGGAAAGGCGACGGGTGTCGTCCTGGACGATGGCAGGGAGTACACGGCTTCTGTTGTGGTGTCGGGCCTCGATCCCAAGCGCACGTTCCTGGACCTCGTCGATGCCAACAGTCTGCCCGATGACTTCGTTCGTGACATCGAGCGCTTCAAGATTCGTGGCTCGTCGGGCAAGGTGAATCTGTCGCTCAGCGAGCTCCCGAACTTCACCAGCAAGCCGGGCGTGGGTCCGCTGCACAAGGGAGCGATCTCGATCAGCCCGAGCATCGACTATCTGGAGCGCGCCTACGACGAGGCCAAGTACGGTGACTTCTCCAGCCGTCCGTACATGGACATCATCATGCCCTCCATGATCGATGCGGGCATGGCGCCTCCGGGCAAGCACGTCATGTCGATCTTCGTGCAGTACGCTCCGTCGGATCTACGCGGCGGTTGGGACGAGACCAAGCGTGAGGCGTTCGGCGATGCCGTCGTCGACACGCTCGCCCAGTACGCCCCCAACCTTCCTGAGGCGATTCTACACCGGCAGGTGCTGACGCCCTGGGATATCGATCGGGACATGGGGCTCACGGACGGCAACATCTTCCACGGCGAGCTCTCGCTGCACCAGCTCTTTTGCATGCGGCCCACGGTGGGGCATGCCGACTACACTACGCCGGTGCGGGGGTACTACCAGGCCGGCTCGGGGACGCACCCCGGCGGCGGTGTGACTGGGGCGTCCGGACGCTTGGCGGCACTGAAGATCCTGAAGGAGGCACTGTGATGAGTGTCTCCTATGACACCGTGGTCATCGGGGCAGGGCATAACGGCCTCGTCACCGCCGCGTACCTGGCCAGGGCTGGCCACAAGGTGCTCGTGCTCGAGCAGCGCGACGTGGTCGGGGGTGCCGCCGCGACGGAAGAGTTGTTCCCGGGCTTCAAGGTGGACACGGGCGCGCACCGGCTCGGCGGCCTCAGCAGCACGGTGGTAAACGATCTGGGATTGGCTCGTCACGGTCTCGAGCTGATCGACTCGGAAGCCACCGCATTCGTCCCGGTGCTCGGGGGCACGCCGCTCACGCTCTGGCGAGACCCCCGCAAGACGGCCGAGGCAATCCGGGAGATCTCCGCTACAGATGCCGATGCCTGGGTCCCGTTCACGAAGCTGATCGGAAAGGCTGCCAGCTTCCTGGAAGCGGCCTGGACGTCCACTCCCCCAGACGTGACCGGCAACGACCTCGGGGACCTGTTCGCCACCGCCAAGCTCGGCCTGAAGCTGCGCAGGCTCGGCAAGCGGGACATGGTAGAGGTCATGCGGATTCTGCCGATGTCCGTGTACGAGTTGCTCGGTGAGTGGTTCGAAAGTGACCTGGTGAAGGGAGCTATCGCCGCGTCGGCCGTTACCGGCCTCTGCCAGGGGCCGATGGCGGGCGGGACGGTGTACACCCTGCTGCATCATCATGTTGGTGCCGGCGCCGGCGTCATTCGGCCGACGCGCCGTGTTCGCGGCGGAGTTGGGCGACTGGCGGATGCGCTGGTCGCCGCCTGTAAGCAGGCCGGAGCCGAGGTTCGAACGGGTGCGTCCGCCGAAAGCATCCTGGTCGAGGGCGACACTGCAGTGGGCGTGCTCGTCGATCGAGCTGAGATTCGTGCTCAGCGCGTCGTATCGAGCGCGGATCCGCGCTGCACCTTCTTCGAGCTCATGGAGCCCAGCGAGATGACTCCGGAGTTCGCGCGCAAGATGGACAACATCCGCTACCGGGGCGTGTGCGCTAAGGTGCACCTCGCGCTGAGTGGTTTGCCGGACTTCACGTGCCAGCCCGGCGCGGGGGATCACCTCAAGGGCGTGATTTCTATCAGCCCGAGCCTGGAGTACGTCGAACGGGCGTTCGACGCGGCCAAGTACGCCCGCATTTCGCAGCGTCCCTATCTCGAAGCCTCGATCCCGTCGCTTTCCGATGCCAGCGTAGCGCCGGACGGAAAGCACCTCATGTCGATCCTCTTCCAGTACGCTCCTTATTCATTGAGGGACGGCGCCTGGGACGATGAGGCCAGCGCAAAGCTGGGCGACCTGGCGGTCGAGACTCTGGCCGAGTATGCGCCTAACCTGGCATCGCTCATCGAGGCGCGGCATGTGCTGACGCCACTTGATCTCAAGCGGGACTTCGGGCTGGCTGAGGGCAACATCTACCACGGCGAGATGACGCTGGACCAGCTACTCTTCATGCGGCCGGTACCAGGTGCCTCACGGTACCGTGCGCCGGTGAAGGGACTCTACCTGTGTGGGGCCGGGACCCATCCGGGCGGTGGGGTCACTGGCGTGCCTGGGTTCAATGCGGCTCGGGAGATTCTGAAGGACTGATCGAGCTACTCCTGCCTGAGCACATCTACGGGCGACACACGCCCCGCCCTCCGCGCCGGAACGTACGCGGCCAATGTGCTGAGCATCAGGAGCCCAAGTGCGACCGAGACGTACGTCGTGGGGTCCCAGCGGTTCCCGTGGAAGAGATAGGCGTCCATGAATCTGGAGAGCCAAAACGCTCCCAGCAGACCAGCCGCCACCCCGACGGACCCCGGCACCCGCTCCGCTCCGCTCCGCGCCGGAGATGCGCTCCAGCTCGGTGCGGCGTTGATCTGGGCGGAGGACCCACCGGATTCCCATCGGTTTTGCACGCTCGACGATAGGCTCGGGATGGCCGCGCGTCTGGAAGGCTTCACGCCGGTCGAGTTCTAGGGGGAACCGCTGGTCCTGAGTCGCGGTCACTGGACCCTACTCATCCTCCTCGTGCTCGAATAACTCCGTCGACAAGTACCGACTCGCCGAGTCCGGCGCGATGCACGCGACTCTGTGTCCCGGTCCCAGCTCGCGAGCGATCTTGAGCGCCGCCCAGACGATGGCGCCACTGCTCATCCCCACGAACAGTCCTTCTTCACACGCGAGTCGGCGAGCCAGTGGGAAGGCGTCCTCCTCGAGCACCTTCTCTATCCGATCGATCACGGACCGGTCGAGGTTGTCGGGGATGAATCCGGGGCCCATGCCCTGGAATTTGTGTGGGCCGCGCGGCTCTCCGGACATGACGGCACTCCTCGCGGGCTCGACCGCGACAACCAGCAGGTCGTCGAGGCGCTCCTTAAGGAACCTTCCAACGCCTGAGATCGTGCCGCCCGTCCCGCTCCCGTATACGAAGGCGTCAATGCGTCCGTCGAGGCTGTCCCACAGCTCAGGGGCGGTGGTCTCGTAGTGGCTCTTCGGATTGGCTGGGTTGGAAAACTGGTTGGGCAGGTACGCCCCAGTCTCGTCACGAATGCGCTCGGCTTCCGCGATCGCGGCGATCATGCGCAGTTCGGGATCGGTGAGCACGAGCTCTACACCGTAGGCGCGAAGCGTGCGCTTGCGCTCCATGCTCATGGAAGACGGAAGGCACAATATGAGTCTGTATCCGCGTGCGGCGGCGACCTGCGCCAAACCGATGCCCGTGTTGCCCGACGTGGGCTCCACGATGGTGGCGCCGGGGGAGAGCAGTCCCTTCTCTTCCGCGTCGAGCACCATCGCGAGCGCCGGCCGGTCCTTGATGGAGCTGCCGGGGTTCATGCCTTCCAGCTTGACCCAAACCTCGGCGGAATCGGGTTCGACGACCCGCTCCAGCCGCACCACGGGGGTGCGCCCGATGAGCGCATCAATCACGGCGTCGCCCTCAGGAGAGTCATTGGGTC
>Ga0310345_10003367_pt1 | contig 15265 bp, 16 predicted proteins | sample HC15DNA20500_MG_FD_204667 | JGI IMG/M metagenome (GOLD analysis project Ga0310345, IMG submission 204667) | Marine microbial communities from station ALOHA, North Pacific Subtropical Gyre - HC15-DNA-20-500_MG | ecosystem: Environmental > Aquatic > Marine > Oceanic | place: Pacific Ocean: North... | reverse complement strand
TTGAAAGAAAATCCTGGGAAAATGAATAAATCAGTTTCTCCTTTAAGAGAAGGCGAGAACTCCTGTTTACTAAAAACCGATTCCAACGTTCGAGTTACTGTAGTCCCTACGGCGATAATTCGTTGATCTTTGTTAAGTGCTGTCGTGATCAAGTGGGAGACCGAAGGTTTAATTTCAAAGGATTCTTTTCCTAAACGGTGATTCTCAACTTTTTGACTAGATATTGGACGAAAAGTTCCTGGACCAATGTGGAGAGTTACCTTACAAGAAGAAATTTGTTTTTCCTTGAGACGAAAGAAAATTTCTGGGGTAAAGTGCAATCCTGCGGTTGGTGCAGCTACTGAGCCCCGTTTTTTGGCGTACACAGTTTGATATCGTGACCAATCAAGATTTTCAATGGGGCGATTGATATAGGGTGGTAGGGGAACTTGACCCAGTTGGTCGATGATCGAGTGAAAGTCTCCTTGATACTTAAGTTGTATTTTTCGAAGTCCTTTTTCTCCTTTTTCCAAGACTGTTCCCTCTAGTCGACCTTCACCAAAAAGCAAACGATCTCCAATATGTATTTTTTTCCCTGGTTTGACAAGGGTTTCCCAGCAGGTGTTTTTAATGGGTTTTATTAAAAGTACCTCAATTGGATTTTTGTCAAAGGCTGTTCGGTTTGACTGAACATGATTTACACCAATGCGTTTTCCAATTAGACGGGCGGGAAATACTTTAGTGTCATTAAGAACTACCAAATCTTTGGGTAAAAGAAGATCAGGAAGATCTGAGAATTGATGATGAGAAATCTGACCCGTGGCTCTCACAAGCCGAAGCAAACGTGCCTGATCTCTTTGCCTTGATGGATAAAAAGCAATTCTGTTTTTTGGAAGGTGAAAATAATAATCAGAAACTTGCACGCTATTTATTCCAGACGATCAAGCATAGATAGTTAGAGAGGTAATTTACCATAGGAAGTACTCATCTAAAGTAGACATTCATTTAAAGGGCGAGAAGTTGGGGTTTTTTTGGTGGAATAAGGCTTGGATGAAGTCTGGTTTTCTGTCGATCCTTTAGAGATGATGGATATAAGTTGCTTGGTAGATCCATTAAAATAGCATTCAATTAAATCTCTGACTGCTTGCTGACGGGATGTTTCAAAAGAATAGTTAGGGTAATACACATGAGCCCTACCCTGTTTATGTCGACCAACGAAGCCTTTTTGAGCAAGACGGTCCATAATGGTTAGTATGGTTGTGTAAGCCAAGGGATTAGTCGGTCTGAGGATTCCCTGAATTTCACGGACGGTCTTTGCCCTTTCAAACCACAATGCTTTCATACACTGCAATTCAAGAGAAGTAAGCCGTTTCGGACGAGTTCTAATATTTGAATTGGAAGAAGGAGGAATTGGATTCTTTTCAAATTTAGTTTTGAAAGGAGATTTAGTCATTTAAGTTGTGAACTCTTAAATAAAGGTCTTCCAAACATTGAATTGTAGGGGGTCCAATTTTCATCGATGCCCTCATCGTTTCCAATAAGGGAAAGCATTGAGGCTAATTTGCTGTCTAGGTTATCTAAACAATGAAGTAACAAAGCTTCAGGAAACATTGGTAGTTTTGGGCTACCAAATTCATACTCTCCGTGATGAGATACAATAAGGTGTTGGACAAGAGTTTTGAGTTGAAGAGGAAACTCTTGAATCTCACTAATCTTCTGGTTTACAAGATCCAGTTCTATAATCATGTGACCAAGTAATTGGCCCTTGGTAGAGTAGTTAAAATTACGATTATATTCTAATTCTTCTATCTTACCGATGTCATGAATGATGGCTCCAGTCATTAAAAGATCAAGGTCAACTTCCGGGTAATGTTGGGCCATTAATTTACAGAGTTTACAGAGTGAAAGTGTGTGTTCAAGAAGACCTCCTAACCATGCATGGTGAAGGGATTTCGCAGCAGGCGCTTCCTTAAACCTAACTGCAAATTCTGAATCGTTTAGAAGGTTTACTAGAAGTTGATTCAAGTAGGTATTTTCTACACTCTTGGCCAGAGAATACAACTCACTGAACATAGCATCTATATTTTTAGAAGTCTTAGGAAAGTAGTCACCGAATTCTATCTCGGTCTCTTGGCATCGTCGTAGACGGTGAATAGTTAGCTGTTTCTTATTGCGGTATACTTGAACTAATCCTTTAATCTTGACAAAATCATCCTTGGAAAATGTAGATTCAACGTTTTCTACATTTTCCCACATTTTCGCATCTAAGTTGCCACTCTTATCACCTAGAATCAATGAAAGATAGGGCTCCCCACTTTTTTTAGAACGTACTTCCTTAACTTTAACTAGAAAAGTTGTGGTAACTACCTGATTAGCTTCAAGACCACTTGCGTAGAAATCTTTCATGAATTTTCTCGAGAGAGGTCATAATTTAATATTACCTTAAAGAAAACCGTTCTAATCATAAGAAATTAACTCAAGGAGTGCAAGTTAAGTGGGTCTGTTTAAAAATTATTGATTGCACTAATCTTTTTAAATGTGGAGGCTCAACTAATAGAAATTTAGAGATTAATAATTCTTCCCTTTACCTCACCGGGAAAAAAATCTAAAAATCCAATTGTCCTTGGTAAATTGAAACGTTTTGGTCCAGCACTACCAGGATTAAAATAAAGAATGTTATTGATCTGTTTCAGGAAAGGTATGTGACTGTGACCAAACACAACTACCTGAGGGTTAATTTCATTGATACTTTTCAAGACATCTTTCGACAGACTATGGGGATTACCTAAAATATGAATCAGTAGAATAGTTGTATTGAATAATTGGATGTACCTTTGTGGTAGAAACTTTCTTAGTAATCTGTCCTTGTCGACATTACCCCTAACTGCAATGACGGGAGCTATAAGTTCTAATTTATTTCTTACCTCTAGGCTTCCAAAGTCACCTGCGTGTAAAATATGGTCAACTTGAGAGAATAATTTCGGTATTTTGGGATCGAACCAACCATGAGTGTCAGCAATAATCCCAACAATGGATGGATTGCACATTAGCTAAAACCAGAAGGTACTATGGTATACTTATAGGGCTTAATTTTCTGTTAAGTAGAATTTTCTAGTTGCCTGCCCACTTATCAAATAATATAACGAATTTGGCGCATGAAGACAGAAAAAATTTCTGAACTAACGATCAAGCGTCTTTCTATTTACCTAAGGTGTCTCAAGGAACTAGCTGACTCTAGGGTTGTTACTACCTCATCCCAAACACTGGCTGAACAATTTCAATTAAATTCTGCCCAAATCCGGAAGGATTTAACCTATTTCGGACAGTTTGGGGAAAGAGGTGTTGGCTATAATGTTGAAGAACTTCGGACTCATTTAACTAAAATATTAGGCTTAGAAACTCAGCACAGAATTGGCATTGTAGGAGCTGGTCGGCTTGGCATGGCTTTGGCTAGTTATGTAGGATTCGATCCCAACTGTTTCAAAGTTGTTGCACTATTTGACAAAGATAATTCCTGTTTAGGCATGGATCTTAGAAGTGGGGTTCATGTCCATCACATAAAGGATCTTAAAGAGATTATCATTCAAAAGGAAATAGTCATTGGAGTAGTTGCAGTACCAGAATCTGATGCCCAAGAAGTAGTTGATCAATTAACTGAGGCTGGGATTACCGCAATTCTTAACTTTGCTCCGGTACGTCTCAACACAGAGAATGGAATTAAGTTAAAGACGATGGATTTAGCAAAATCTTTTGAAAGCCTTTCTTACTATCTTTCCAATGAAGCAACTGGTGATAAAGAATCTACGGTTACAATTTCAGGATTTGAAGAAAAATAGAAATACTGCTCTGACGAAAGTGCTCCTAATTAGAGATTCTTAAATCGTTCCTTTCGGTCAAGTGAGTTTATAGTTAAGGTTCCCTTGGGAAGTTCTGGATAAAAGCTCATTGATGCGTTTAGCAAAAATTGTTAAGATTTTAGTTCCTTCCAAATCAGGTTAAATCAAAAAATTTGGGTTACACCTTAGGTGTTTATGATCAAAACAGTAAGCCAACATCGAAAAGATATTGTTGAAATTGGAAAACGAATTTATCAATTGGGTCACGTTGCAGCATTCGATGGCAACATCAGTGTGCGACTGGAGAACGGAAATATATTGTGTACCCCAACAGCTATGAGTAAGGGATTTATGACTGAAGATGATCTTGTAATTGTTGATTCTCAGGGTAGGACGATCGAAGGGAAACGAAAAGTTTCTTCGGAGATTGGTATGCATCTTTTGATATACCAGTTGCGGCGAGATGTTGACGGAATTGTGCATGCTCATCCGCCGTGTGCAACAGGGTATGCTGCTGCTGGAGTACCTTTGCAGAAAGCTATTCTCGCTGAAGTTGTTTTGGTATTAGGTTGTGTTCCATTAACTCGGTATGGTACGACTGGAACGTCTGAACTTACGGATGCTATTCGAGAGTATGTTCCTGGTCATGATGCGCTACTTTTAGCTAATCATGGAGTGGTTACATATGGAAGTGACCTTTTTCTTGCCCATGCTAAAATGGAAACGGTTGAACACTTTGCCCGTATTAGTTTAACAACAAAAATTCTTGGAAGTGAGAAAATTCTAAGTAATGATGATGTTGATAAGTTGATAATAGCTAGAGAAAGATATGGCATCAAAGGATCCTTGAGCGTGGATGAAGGGTGTCCAACTACTAAGGATGTAGAGACTGAGTCTGGGATAACGTTGACCAAGAGGGAGCTGGTCGATATGATCCAGTTAGCAGTTGCTGAATTAAGAAGCAAAGCTTGATGGTGTTCAGAATCTTATTTATTTTTAGAAGACGAATAGGACTAATGATAATTGGGTTGGAAGAAGGAATGTTTCGGTTGATTACTATGGAAAGGACAGGAAGATGGGTGAAGCTTTAGGAATGATTGAGACAAAGGGTCTAGTAGCAATGATAGAGGCTTCGGATGCTATGGTAAAAGCAGCTAAAGTGACACTGGTAGGATGGGAGAAAATAGGTTCTGGTTATGTTACTTCCATTGTACGGGGTGATGTAGCTGCTGTTAAAGCTGCTACAGACGCTGGTGCTGCTGCAGCGCGCCGTGTTGGTGAGTTGGTTAGTGTCCATGTAATTCCAAGACCACATTCTAATCTAGAAGATGTCCTCCCGATTGGTAAGGCTGGGGATTGACTTGATTGATGAGAGGATCATCGGATTAGAGTCTTAGTTATAGAGTTTAAACTGGGGATTTGATACCGAGGAATAGTTATGCTCTTAGGTAGGGTTGTTGGAACAGTAGTTGCGACACACAAGGATCCCCGATTAGAGGGTAAAAAGTTGCTTGTTGTGCGGATTATTGACCCTGAAGGTCGTGACCAAGGTGGTTACGCTATTGCAGTAGATACTGTTAGTGCAGGCTTCAAAGAAAAGGTGCTGTTGGTTTCAGGAAGTTCTGCTCGTATGGCAGGTGAATGTAAAGATTGTCCAGTGGACACAGCAATTGTAGGTATCATTGATAGTATTGAAATGGATCCTTAAGGCAAATGAGGAGTATATGCAATTAGGACGTGTTGTTGGCCAGGTGGTTGCTACTCAAAAGGATGATACTCTGCAGGGAAAAACAATGCTGGTGATTCAGCCATTGGATAAAAATGGGGGTGATTATGGCAGGACGGTAGTTGCTGTCGATGGTGTAGGTGCCGGTGTTGGAGAGAGAGTCTACTGCTGCCGAGGCAAGGAAGCTTCTTTAGTTTGGTATCCTGACCAAGTCGTTTCTACAGAATGTTCTATTGTTGGTATTGTTGATAAAGTCTATGTTGAATAATTATGTTGATAGGAAAAGTAGTAGGAGAGGTAGTTGCCTCTCAAAAACATCTGTCTCATAAGGGTCAAAAGATTCTTTATGTCCAGATTCTTAATTTGGATGGTACCGAGCGAGGAGTACCTTATCTGGTTGTAGATGCTGTAAACGCAGGAGTAGGTGATCAAGTACTCGTAACGCAGGAAGGTTGGTCGGCTATGACATCTGTAGGAAAACCATATTCTCCTATAGATATGGCCGCAGTTGGAGTTATCGACCAAATAACAATGATGTAGCAAAGATCTATTTTTTACAATCCTATGATTGCTCAACTATCGGGCAAGCTCATCTACAAACAGCCCAATCGAGTCGTTGTCAACGTTAATGGTGTAGGCTACGAAGTAAATGTGCCTCTATCTACCTTTTACGAACTAGGAGAGGTAGATTCTGAACTCAAGTTAAGTATACATACACACGTCCGTGAAGATGCTATCCTGCTTTTTGGATTTAAAACTCTAAAAGAAAAATCAATTTTTGAATATCTCACCTCTGTCTCTGGTGTTGGTCCAAAACTTGCGATTACGATTCTTTCTGGTATGACTGTTGATGAGTTAGTTCCTGCAATTCGCGAAAGCAATCTTGTGCGTTTGACTTCAATTCCTGGAGTAGGGAAAAAAACCGCTGAACGTTTGGTGGTGGAGCTTAGAGATAAATTGGCCAAGGTTGAAATTGATTCTGGAAAATCCAAAAGTTTTGCTCTGCCTCCTCACCAAGAGGATGTTGTCTCAGCCCTTATTAATTTAGGGTATTCTAAGTCATCTGCTGAGGGAGCTGTTCAAAAAGCTGATAAAGATTCTAATGGCGAGATCCTTTTTGAAGACCTTTTGAAAAAATCCTTGCAAGGACTTTCTCGGTAAGTATCTTAAAGAGTAAGTTTTTAATTTTGTCACTGTAAAAGTGGGCATTTGTAAATTTTTACTCCACTAGCAATCTTTTCATCAATAAAAAGTCAGATATTAAAATTCCCCTAAATAACACTTTTTCTGCCGAGTCTTCAAATAGATTAGAGATCCACATAATATAGTTTTTGAATTGGTAACCTTGGTTGGATACTTTCTAATCTTTATGCTAACGTAAGTTCTGGTTTTACTGTAGATAAGACGATTCAGGGAATTTATGGACAAAGAGCGAATTATTTCAGGTCTTCCCTACGAGGAAGAACAAAATATTGAACTGAACTTACGTCCTAAACGGTTACAGGAGTACATTGGACAAAGTCAAGTTAAACAGAATCTTGAAATTGCTGTAGAGGCGGCCAGATCACGTGGAGATGCCTTAGATCATGTATTACTTTTTGGCCCACCGGGTTTAGGAAAAACTACTTTAGCTGGTGTTATCGCCAATGAGTTAGGTTCTAATTTTAAGACTACATCAGGCCCTGTAATTCAAATAAAAGGGGACCTGACTGCAATACTGACTAATTTGCAAGAAAATGATGTTTTATTCATTGATGAGATCCACCGTCTCTTGCCTCACATTGAAGAGCTTCTTTATCCAGCTTTGGAGGACTTTAAGTTAGATTTGATAATTGGTCAGGGACCTAGTGCTCGAAGTGTAGCTCTTTCTCTGCCCCAATTTACTTTGGTTGGAGCGACTACTCGTGCTGGCTTAATTTCCTCTCCGTTACGATCCCGTTTTGGCCTTGTTCACCGACTGGATTATTATACAGAAGAAGAGCTAGGTGTAATTTTAAAGCGCTCGGCCGAAATTCTTGATATTCAAATTGATCAAGATGGCACTAAGGAAATTGCACAGCGGTCAAGGGGAACACCGCGTGTAGCAAATCGACTACTAAGACGTGTGAGGGACTATGCGCAGGTAAAGGCCAATGGTGTAATTAATCAGGAAGTGGCTTGTAAAAGCTTGGCTATGTTAGCTATTGATGAGATTGGTTTTGATGAAAATGATAAGAAACTGATAAAAACCATTATTGAGAAATTTTCTGGTGGGCCTGTTGGTGTTGCAACACTAGCAGCAGCTATCAGTGAAGAAGTTGATGCGATTGAAGACATTTATGAGCCTTATTTGATTCAGCGAGGATTCCTTCACCGTACTCCTCGAGGTAGGATTGCCACAAAATTAGCCTATGAACATTTTGGTCTGAGTTCAGGGCCTGGTCAACTTAACTTACTGTGATGAAAACTTTTAATGTTTGATTCTAACTCTCTCAATAAAATAGGGTTTTCACAATCGGTCCTATGTCTTGGATCTAACCTAGGTGATAAACGGTTTCAGTTAAAACAAGCTATGGAATTATTGGAATCGGATGAAGTAAAAGTTATTCACTCTTCTTCGATTTATTTAACAGAACCTGTTGATTACCCAAATCAAGACTGGTTTTTTAATCAGGTGTTAGTTGTTAAAACTCAACTTCCCCCTCACTGTCTTCTGACTCATTGTTTACAAATTGAGAAAAGTTTTGGTAGTGAACATAGATTACCTAAAGGACCTCGTGTTATTGATGTAGACATTTTACTTTATGAAAATCAAATAGTAACTGATCAAAAATTGACTATCCCCCATCCTAAATTTCACTTAAGAAGGTTTGCCTTAACTCCAGCGGCTGAGATAGCCGGGGGAATATTCCACCCTGTTCTTGGCAAGTCGATCAGCAACCTGTTAAGTCATTGTAAAGACAGGGCTGAGGTTGTCCAAGTTATCTAAATCTGTTACGCTATAGTTGACGCGTGGATCCCATTTTGGACCAAGACGTTAATAATAAATATAAACACTAATTGCTGTATCTGGAACATCTTAAATTATAAGGAGCGTATCAAATGAGCGCTACCCCCCTAAGTCAGTTCGATAAAATAACCATTCCTTATATTCTAAGTCGAAAGAATAAAAATAAGACTGACAATATAGTTTGCCTTACAGCCTACGATTGCCCCATAGCTCAAATTCTCGATGAAGCAGGGGTAGATGTTGTTCTTGTGGGAGATTCTGTAGCTACAACCCGTTTAGGGTATAACTCAACAATCCCTTTGACTGTCGATGAAACACTAATTCATCTTAGAGCTGTTCGTCGAGGAATTCGGAGAGCCTTATTGGTAACCGACCTACCCTACGGTTCATATCATCTCAATAATAAAACAGCGGTAAAGACAGCTCTGGTGTTTATTAAAGAAGGAGCTGAGGCAATAAAGATAGAAGGTGGGCAGAAACGAAAAAGTTTGGTTAAGCGTTTAGTCAAAGCGGAAATTCCAGTGATGGGGCATGTTGGTTTAACTCCGCAATCCTATAATGTAATGGGTGGTTATCGGGTTCAAGGTAAGAATCTTGAATCAGCGGAAGCTGTTAGAACGGACGCTTTGACTTTACAGGATGCTGGGGTTTTTTCTGTTGTTCTTGAAGGAATTCCAGAGAATTTGGCATCTGCCATTACGGAAGAACTAGAAATCCCCACCATTGGAATTGGAGCTGGAAGATACTGTGATGGACAAATACTTGTTTCCGACGATATATTTGGTTTGACGCCCAAACACAAACCAAAATTTGTGCGTCAGTATCTAGATCTTAGGCAGCTTCTTTCCCAAGCCACACGTCAATTTATTTTAGACTGCAACAATGGAAACTTCCCAAATCAAAATGAAACTTATTTCCCAACTGAGTTTGGCCGTTTAGAAGAGGTCATTAAACATTAGAAATGGAAATCATTCGGTCAATTGAGGCCTTTAAGGTTTTTAGAAGAGGCTGGCCACCGAGTAACACTGTAGATTTGTGTTTTGTTCCAACTATGGGAGCTCTCCACGCTGGTCACCTTAGCCTGGTTGAGAAGGCAAAAAAATTATCTCAGTACGTGGTAGTCTCTATTTTTGTTAATCCCAGACAGTTTGGACAGGGTGAAGATTATGAAGAGTATCCTCGTCAGATGAAAAAAGACCTAGATCAGCTCAAAAAATTTGGAGTTGGAGCAGTTTTTATCCCCTCTGATAACCAGATGTATCCTTTAGAATATCGGACAAATATTTTGGTAGAAAAATGGGAACGAAGGCTTTGTGGCCATAGTCGTCCTAATCATTTTAGAGGTGTGACTACAGTGGTTCTAAAGTTCTTTAATATAGTGCGTCCAACCGTGGCGTTTTTTGGACAGAAGGATGCTCAACAGGCAATTCTGATTAAACGGATGACTGAGGACCTAAATCTTGACATTGAAATTTTTATGTGTCCAATCATTAGAGAAAAAGATGGCCTAGCTATTAGTTCCCGAAACCGATACCTATCAGTCCAAGAAAGACAAGCAGCTGTCGTTTTGTTTCGAACTTTGAATTGGGCTACCCAGCAGGTGGATCGAGGGGAAAGGAAAGTTAAAGTTCTTGTTAATGAAATGCAAAAAAGAATTAGAGCTGAGTCTCTTGGCCATCTTGACTATATATCTATTGTGGATCCAAATGATCTTAAACCTATTCGGAGGTTAAATCGAACTGCCTTGTTAGCTTTGGCGGTATTTATTGGAAAAACACGTTTGATTGATAATACGATTCTGCTACCAGAAAAAAGTTCTTCTATTTCTAAGGAATCCGTTTTGTGATTAGTTATATTCTATGGAAAAAATTGTCCTTCAAAAACCTGGATCCTTAGTACTGGAAACTGGTCCTGAACCAGAGCTCAGTGCCGGACATGCGCTAGTTCGTATTCACAGAGTGGGAGTTTGTGGTACCGATTTACATGCCTTTTTGGGGAAACAGCCTTATTTTAAGTATCCAAGGGTATTGGGTCATGAACTAGGCGTTGAAATTATTGCAATTTCTGATGATGGAAAAAATCTTAGACCTGGAATGTTATGTGCTGTAGAGCCATATATAAACTGTTGCAGTTGTATTGCTTGTCGTCACGGTCGAACCAACTGTTGTAAAGACCTGCAAGTACTAGGTGTTCACACTGATGGTGGGATGTGTGAACAATTAAAGGTCCCAGTTGACAAACTCCATTTTTCTGAACAGTTGTCCCTAGATCAACTAGCAATGGTAGAACCGCTTAGTATAGGAGCACATGCTGTAAAAAGGGCTCAGCTCAAACCTGATGAGACTGCTTTAATAATTGGACTTGGGCCAATAGGTCTTGCTGTTGTGCAATTTGCCAAGTTGCGAGGTTCAAAGGTAATAGCTCTTGACGTCAGACTAGACAGGTTAGAATTTGCTGACAAATCCCTTGGAGTTGAATCAACAATTTTGGGTGGAACTAGTTCTGAGGTTAAGATGAAGACCATTAACAGGGGAGAAGGGCCCAATGTGGTTTTCGATGCTACTGGGAATCCATCTTCAATGAATAAGTCAATAGAGTTGGTTGCCCCAGGAGGACGATTGATTTTTGTTGGACTTCATCAAGAAGAAGTATGTTTCAAAGATGATGAATTTCACCGAAGAGAATTAACACTACTAGCAAGTCGAAATTCTACTGCCTCTGATTTTCTTCATGTTATTTCTCTAATGGAAAAAGGACTTATTCAAATTAATCCCTGGATTACTTATAAAGTTCCCTATGCAGAGGTAATCGATAAGTTTTCTTCTTGGGTGTCCCGAAGGAAGGGATTTCTTAAAGCAATGATAAAATGGTGATCATTCGAAATACTTATCGATTTTATTTGGATATCTAAATTAACTTTTAGTTTTTTGTTTGTAAGAATCGGTTTTTCAGTTAAAACCCCGCAATTTCCGATAGTTTTGGCCATAACTAATTTTTCCTAAAACGACTGGATGATTGGCCCCAGTTACAGATGGAACATTATTAGCGTTTATCTCAAATGTTTCATTGGCCAAAATAGCAAATCCTATAGCTTCTTTAGCATCTGACGGAATTTCAAGGTCATCGGTAGTCATAATTTCAAGATGTGGTAAGAGATTTTTAAGGCGTTGAATCAGATAAGTGTTATGGACACCTCCTCCTGATATAATGAGTTGATTTAGTTCAAAAGGATGGTCTGAATAGCTAAAAATAGCATCAACTACAGTTCGGACAGTAACTTCAGTAGCAGTGCAAATTATGTCTTTTTCTTGAGCCAGTTCTGCCATTGCAAGGAGTTTTTTGGTGTAACATTGACCAAATTGTTCGCGGCCAGCGGATTTGGGTGGCTTTTTCTTAAAAAAAGGATCGGAAAGTAAGGTTTCAAGGACAGGAACAATGATCTTTCCTGAAGAGGCTTGTAGTCCTTGCTCATCGAATTGTTTTCTTCCTTGGCTAAAGTGACGAGCTAGATCGTCAATTACCATGTTTCCAGGACCAGTGTCAAAAGCTCTAATCTGACTGGACTGACACTTGGGTGGTAAAATAGTAAGATTCGCAATACCTCCAAGATTAAGTAGAACCCTTCCTAAGATGGGATCTCGGAAGAGCACAAAATCAACATAAGGAATTAGGGGAGCACCAGTGCCTCCTGCAGCCAAATCGCGCGGACGAAAATCAGAAACTACTGTTACTCCAGTTTGTTCTACCAAGATAGCTGCTTCCCCGATTTGTAAGCTAGATGAAACAGTGTGACCCCAAAGTTTTCGAGGTTCTGATTGATGAAAAATTGTCTGACCGTGAGATCCAATTAGATCGATTTGATTAACGGGCAGTTGACACTCCGAACAAAGTTTGAGAACTGCTTGTGAAAAAAGCTGGCCCAACAAAACATTAAGATTACTAATTATTCCAGAGGAAACGGGTTGGCCAGACGAAACTTTTAGAAGGATCTTACGAATTTCGTCAGGGAAGGGATTGGAAGTGAAATGCTTAAAATTGACAATGGTCTGACTCCCAAATCCTGAAATCTCTACGAGTGCGGCATCTACTCCATCTAGGGAGGTTCCAGACATTAGGCCAATGACAAGCTTCGAATTTTTCATATGGCTGAATTGTTAGATCTCAATTTATTGAACGGATTATAATTTTTTTTTAATTTGATCAAGAAATTCAAGTGCTTTTAAAGGAGTTAGTTGATCCAGATTTATCTCTTGAATTTCTTTTAAGATCTTTTGATTGCTATCAGTTGATGAATTGTGTTCCTGACAATCATTTGTTTTTTGTTGATAGCTAGAATTTGATTGTTTGGCAACTTCACGGTCTGACTTTTCTTGTTCAAACAAAATTTCAAGGGCTCTCTGTATCACAAGTTGGGGTAGACCAGCTAACCTAGCAACTTCTATACCATAGCTCTTGTTGGCACTTCCTGGTTCAACACGTTTTAGGAATACAATTTCCTTTCCTACTTCCTGAACGCTGACATGATAGTTTTTCACACCTGATAAAAGTTTTGTAAGGCCAGTTAGTTCATGATAGTGAGTAGCAAACAGTGTTTTAGTTTTGTTCTGTCTATGTAAATATTCCACTACTGACCAAGCAATAGATAATCCATCAAAGGTGGCAGTTCCTCTACCAATTTCATCTAAGATGACCAGGCTTTTTGGGGTGGCTGAATTAAGAATTACGGCTGTTTCTATCATTTCGACCATGAATGTTGATCTTCCTCTTGTAAGGTTGTCACTGGCCCCAATTCGAGTAAATATTCGATCTATAATAGGTAGTTTAGCACTTTGAGCTGGGACAAAGGATCCCATTTGAGCCATAATTGAGAAAAGTGCGACTTGTCGTAGGTAGGTTGATTTTCCTCCCATGTTGGGACCAGTGATAATAAGAATTTGGTCAGTTGTGTTATTTAAATAGAGATCATTGGCAATAAATCCTCCTGTAGGCATCTGATCCCCCTGCCGTTCTACAACTGGATGTCGACCGTCTTTAATAATTAGTTCCTCACCCTTATGTAAATTTGGTTGAACATAACCAAATTGGTGTGCAACTTCGGCTAATGTAATGAGGCAATCCAATTGGGCTAATGCTTTTGCCGTTTTACGAATACGTTGGCATTCTTGACCAATGATAGACCTTAGTTCACAGAAGAGGTTGTATTCTAGTTCTAATATTTTCTCTTCTGAACCTAACACTCGACGTTCATGTTCTTTGAGTTCTGAGGTGGTAAAACGCTCTGATCCTACTAGTGTTTGCTTACGTTCGTAATCATTAGGGACAAACTTTAAGTTGGAATTTGATACTTCTAAATAATAGCCAAAAATATGATTAAATTTTACTTTTAGATTAGAAATGCCTGTTCTGGACCGTTCCGTTGCTTCTAATTCAGCAATGATTTTTTTCCCAGAATGACTATCAGACCTTAAGGTATCTAGTTCCGAATGAAACCCTTCACGAATTAGTTTCCCCTCTGTTAAAAGAACTGGAGGATTTTCGACCAATGCTTTTTTAATTTGATCCGTAACATCAGTGAGTGGGTCACAGTTTTGATTTAACTGACTTAGACGACTTCCTATTAAAGGCTTTAAAAAAGATTTAATGGAAGGAACTTGATCAAGGGAATTACTGAGGGCAATTAAATCTCGGGCATTTGCACTTGATACGCTCACTTTAGTAGCGAGTCGTTCTACATCGTAGATTGCTTTGAGTCGGTCTTGTAATTCTTTTCTCAGGATGAGGTCCTCCTTAAGACTTGCAACTCCCTCTAATCGGCAATTAATTTCATCCAAGTCAGTTTCCGGTCTTAGAAGCCAGTCTTTTAGTAGTCGACCACCCATACCTGTTGAGGTTTGATCCAGGCATTGCAAAAGAGTGGCCTGGGAAGAACCATCAAAAAGTGATTCCACCAGCTCTAAGTTCCTGACAGTTGACTGATCAAGCATTAGTGAATTTTTAACTTCGTAATAGCGTAGACGATCAAGGTGCTGAAGAGCTCCACCTTGGGTTTCCTTAAGGTAATGCAAAGCTCCCCCAGCTGCAGAAATTGCTAACTCTCGTCCTTGGCAGCCAAATCCATCTAAGCTAAATACTTGTAAATGATTTGTTAGAAGTCGTTCTGCATAATCTGATGCGAAAGTCCATTTATCTACGATGGTTTTAAGCACAGGAAGATTTTCGGCCCAGTAGGGTTTTTCTTGACTTGTAGTTGAATCCCAAATTAATTCCTTAGGACGCAATCGTTCCAACTCCGTTTGTAGCATTTCATACCGAGATTTGTTTCTAAACTCTGTTAACCGAAAATCGCCAGTAGAAACATCGACAGAAGCTAACCCAATACCTTGTTGGTTTAGATAGACTGCTGTTAAAAAATTATTTTCTCTAGGTTCCAGTAGACTTCCATCAGTCAGAGTACCTGGTGTGACAACACGTGTGACTTCTCTCTTGACCAATTTTTTTGCTGTTTTGGGATTCTCAACTTGGTCACAAATAGCAACTCGATAACCTTTTCGAATTAATTTTGCAATGTAGGTATCAGCACTGTGATGAGGAATTCCACACATGGGAATGGAGATTCCCTTTTCCTTGTTACGAGAAGTTAAGGTTATTTCTAGTTCTCGGGCGGCTAAAACAGCATCTTCAAAGAACATTTCATAGAAATCACCTAGTCGAAAGAACAAGATGGCTTTTGGAAAT
>Ga0310345_10003366_pt1 | contig 15265 bp, 14 predicted proteins | sample HC15DNA20500_MG_FD_204667 | JGI IMG/M metagenome (GOLD analysis project Ga0310345, IMG submission 204667) | Marine microbial communities from station ALOHA, North Pacific Subtropical Gyre - HC15-DNA-20-500_MG | ecosystem: Environmental > Aquatic > Marine > Oceanic | place: Pacific Ocean: North... | reverse complement strand
CTGGTCGCGCCCGGCTTCTTTCACCTGCACTTCGAGGCGGAGCAGGTCCTCCCGGTCAGTCGGAATGATGATGAGGGTCCAGTCATAGTCCCGGCCGAGCTGTTCTTCGCGGCCATTCTGCTGTCCGACGGTGATCTGCGCCCGCTCCGCCATGGTGCGCGCGAGCACATTTTCGGCCGTGGTCCGCGCGAGCAGCCTCGATTCCAGTCGGCCGGTATTGGTGAGCGCATCGGATGCGAGCTGCATCAGCGGCACCGCAGCGAGCGAAAGGACGCCCAGTGCCGCCACGGTCTCCACGAGGCTGAAGCCATCTTCTTTCTTCGAGGTGCGCTCAGCCTTCATGGGCGTCCACCAGTTCACCATTCTCATTGAGGCGCAGTGCGAAGGTCATCGGGCCGGCATGCAGGTCCAGTCGAACCGGCTCTGTTACGCCGAGCGGGTTGAAGATGATCACCGAGGGCCCATCCGCGCCGCCCGTATCTGCGCGCTCCCGGACAATTTCAAGCTCGGCATGGGCCGGCAGATTGAAGGCGGCGCGGCCGGTGGGCTGCCACTCGGTTCCGGTCCAGCTGACGACGGCGATGCGATTGTCGTCGATGGAAAGGCCGAGCACTTCGCCGGTCATGATCGAACGATCGCGAATGGCGTCGATGGTGTCCTGCACATCAGCGAGCGCCTTCTTATAGGGGTCCTGACGTTCCGGCAGTGTCATCACCGCCACGCCGGTGACCAGCCCGATGATGAAGACCACCATCAGCACTTCGACAAGCGTCAGGCCAGCCTCGCGGCGATATGCCGGTGCAGTCTGCAAGCCTAGTTCCAGTTCCCGATGTCTGCGTTCTCGTCTTCCCCGCCTTCCTGGCCGTCAGCACCGAGGGAATAGAGATCGTAAGCCTTGTCGGATTTTTCAGCCGGGCGTTTGTAGACAAAGGGTCGCCCCCACGGATCAAGCGGTAGCTTCTGAATGTATCCACCGCGGCGATAGGAACCGGCCGAATTCGCACCGGCCGGCTCCGTCACGAGCGCTTCAAGGCCCTGCTGCTCGGTTGGGTAATCATACATGTCGAGGCTGTATTGCTCGAGTGCATTGGTGAGCGCGGCCACATTCGTCCGGGCCGTTTTCACCTGAGCGTCCGTGCGGGCCCCGAGGACGTTGAACAGGACGACTGTCGACAGAAGGCCGATGATGAAGATCACCACCATGATCTCTGTCAGGGTGAAGCCGGCTTGCTTTGATGGTTTGCGTTTTGGTTTCAGGGTCATTCGACACCTCCTCTCCTAGCCAATGGCCAGCGTGTTGATCTGTAGAATGGGGAGCATGATGGATAGCACGATCAGCGCGACGATGCCCGCAAGGAACACGATCATGATGGGTTCGAGCAGGCCGAGCGCGACGGTTGTGGCATTGTCGAACTCGTCTTCGAGATAGTCTGCGGCGCGGCCCATCATGCCGGCGAGGTCGCCGCCCCGCTCACCGCTCGCCACCATGTGGATCAGCATGGGCGGGAAAACCTGTTCGGTCCGCATGGCGCGGGCAAGAGAAGAGCCCTCCTCCACCTTGCGGCGGACATTTGCGACTGCCTTGCGAAAGACCGCATTCGACATGGAATTGCGCGCAGCCCCGAGACACTCAGGTACCGGCGCGCCACTGGCCGACAGGGTCGCGAACGTCCGCGCGAAGGTGGCCGATGAAACGCCTCGAGAGAGTTTGCCGATGACGGGCAGTGAGAGGACAAACCGGTCGCGCATTTCTGCGATGGCTGGCGTCTGGAACAGCCGCCTCAGCCCCCAGCCTGCTGCGATGACCACGAGCAGCAGGACAACGCCCCATTGCCTCAGCAAGACTGAAATGGCGATTACGGCATCGGTCAGCCACGGCAGGTCCTGCCCGAGCGTGTCGAACTGTTCGACAATGGCCGGAACCACAAAGACCATGAGCAGGGTCACGACGATGAGGGCAATCACGCTCAGCACGATCGGGTAGATTAGCGCCGAGAGAATCTTGTTCTTCATCTTGCGTGATTTCTCGAGGTGGGTCGCGAGACGTTCGAGCACTTCGTCCAGCTTGCTGGACGCCTGACCGGACGAGACCACAGCGCGGTAGAAGGCCGGGAAAGCCCTGGGGGCTCCATTCAAAGCCTCCGACACCGAATAGCCATCCGTGATGGAGGAACGCACGCCCATGAACACCTTGCGGGTCGCTGGCTTTTCCGCCTCGGCGGCGACCGATCCAATGGCTTCCTCAACCGGTGTTCCGGCCTTCACCAGAAGCGCAAGCTGGCGCGTTGCAACAACCAGGTCACCGCCTGACAGACGCTGGTCATGACCTGTCACGCCGTCTTGCGCCCTGCCCTTGCGGCTTTCACTGACATCGAGCGGCGACAGCTGTCTCAGCCTCAGCTCCTTGCGCGCAGCGCGGGCCGAATCTGCAGTAATGACACCGGAGGTGCGCTTACCGTCAGCGCCTATGGCCTGATAGTCATAGACCGCCACTGCGCTCTTCCTCCTTGCGGCAGACGCGCAATACTTCCTCGACGCTTGTTTCCCCGGCGGTCACATAGCGACGGGCATTGCGGAACAGGCTGTCATGGCCTGCGAAGGCGTGGCGTTCGAGCGCGTCTTCCGACGCGTCTTCGCGGATCAACTGGCGCAGGGCCTGGTCGACGAGCAGCAATTCATAGACACCGAGACGGCCTTCATATCCCGTCTGGGCGCAGCTCATGCACCCCACGGGGCGATAGAAGGTGTGGGCTTCATGCGCGGGAATGCCGAACATTGCTTTCTCGTCCGCCGTTGCTTCATGTGGCGCACGGCAATGATGGCAGAGGCGGCGCACAAGGCGCTGGGCCAGCACGGCGCGCATGGTGGCGGCAAGGACGTATGGCTCAATCCCCATATCGCGCAGGCGCTGGATCGCACCGGCGGCGCTATTGGTGTGGACGGTTGAGAGTACAGGTCGGCCCGTCGAGGCAAATTCGAACGCGACCTTCGCGGTCTCCAGGTCGCGGATTTCGCCGACCATGACAACGTCCGGGTCGTGGCGCAGGATGGCGCGCAGCGTCGCTGCAAAGGTCAGGCCGACCTTGTGATGCATCTGGGTCTGGCTGATGCCTTCAAGGCCATATTCGATGGGGTCTTCCAGCGTCATGACATTGCGCTGGCCATTGTTCAGGACGGACAGGGCGGAATAGAGCGTTGTCGTCTTGCCGGACCCGGTCGGCCCGGTGACGAGCGTGATGCCATTCGGCTGGGCCAGCACGGACCGGAAGCGCTCAAGTGTGTCGGCGTCCATGCCCAGCTCATCAAGGCCAAGCAAGGCATTGCGCGTATCGAGCAGACGCATGGTCACCCGCTCGCCATAACGGGAGGGCAGTGTCGACACGCGCACATCGATGGAGCGCCCACCAATGGAGAGCGATATCCGGCCATCCTGCGGCACGCGCTTTTCTGCAATATCAAGGCGCGCCATGACCTTCACCCGGCTGGTCAGCGGCGCAGCCAGGCGGCGCGTGGGCGTCAGCACTTCCTGCAGCACACCATCGATCCGGTACCGGACCGAAAGCGTGTCCTCATGCGGCTCGATATGGATATCGGAGGCCCGCCGCTTCACCGCTTCATAGATGAGGCCGTTGATCAGTCGGACAACAGGCGCATCATCATCGCCGTCCAGCAAGTCTGCAGTCTGCGGAATGTCGTCTATCAGGGAGTGAAGATCCCCCTGCCCGTCCATCGCCGCTTCGGTTTCGCCGCCGTCGACCGCGCTGCGCGCATAGTTTTCGGAAAGTTCACGCTCGAATGTCGGGGCATCGAGGTGCGTGAATCGCAGCGGACGGCCGAGTGCCCGGCGGGCTTCGATAATGGATTGCGGCGCAACGCCTGCCCGCACGCCAAGCTCGACCGCATCGCCCGCCTCGGACAGGACGACAAGGCCCTTGTCGCGCGCAAAGGCGTAGGTCAGTGTTCGGCGGCTGGCGATGTCACTCATACACTTCGGCCTGCATTCAGCGGCTGCTTATTCAAGGGGTGGGCCGACCGGGCCCGGCTCACCGAGAACTTCACCCAGAAACTGGTCGATGCCAACGCCTACCGTATCGTCTCTCAGCAATTCCTGCGCACGCAGATAATTGTAGCTGCGCGCGGTCACACGGGAAGCCTGTTCGCGGTCGCGGATGATGGTCGGTTTGATAAAGACCATGAGATTGGTCCGGGTGCCGCCGACGCCTTCAGACTTGAAAAGGTTTCCCGCGACCGGAATATCGCCGAGCAATGGCACCTTGGAGTTCTGCTTCGCCTCGGTCTGCTCGATCAGGCCGCCAATCACGATGATTTCACCATTGTCGGCCAGCACGCTGGTCGAGATATTGCGGGTATTCAGGATAAGGTCGGGTGACACGGTGCCGACCTGACCGAACACGCTCGATACTTCCTGATAGATATCGAGGCGGATCGTATCATCCGAAGAGATCCGCGGCGTGACTTCCAGTTTCACACCCACCTGTTCGCGCTGGACTGTGCGGAACGGGTTAGAATTGGCATCTCCCAGCACCTCGCCGGAGGTGAGCGGCACATCCTGTCCGACCAGCAGAGACGAGGTTCCATTGTCCAGCGTCATGTTGAACGGCTTGGAGAGCACACGAGAATTGGTGTCCTGCTCCACGGCGTTGATGATTGCACCGAACAGCGTGTCGCCGCTCTGACCGCCAATACCGAGAAGTGAACCGTTCACACCGAGCAGCGAACTGATCGCTGCTTCCGTAAAGGGACTGCCATTCGAGCCTCCCGGCAAATCGTCATCGGTGAGGATCGCGCCAGCCAAGGCCAGCAGGTTTGGTGCGGACCGCGTGAAATTTGTTGTCGCGAAGGGTGTCGCAGAGTCGCCGGCACCTGACAGGAGGAACTGGACGCCAAGCTCACGCGCCGTGTCGTCCGACATTTCGACGATGATGGCTTCGACGAGCACCTGCGCCCGGCGCTTGTCGAGCGCTTCCACAACTCGCTCCATGGCCAGAAGCGTATCCGGCGTGGCGCTGATGATCAGGGAGTTGGATTCAGGGTGATGCGCGATTGTCGCCATCGGGACTGCGTTTTCAGACGGCCCGCGTTGCTCAGCCATGGTCGCGGCGAGCTTCTCAAGGATCGGGACGATCTCTTCGGCCTTGGAATTGTTGAGCTCAATGACGCGGAGATTGTCGCGCGTCGGTTCGGCCTGATCGAGCTGCTGGGCGATATTGATTGAGCGGGCCACCATCGGTGCGTCACCGCGCACGATGATGGAATTGCTGGTCGGCGAGGATGAGACTTCGAAATTATGGATGGTTTCCCCATCCCGAGAGCCGAGAAGACTCTTCAGGATTTCCGCCATTTCCTTTGAAGGCACGCTTTTCAGCGCCAGCGTCTGGACTTCAGTGCGGTCATCCTGGTCGAGCTGTTCAACAATATTGCGGATACGGGGCATGTTGGAGGCATAGTCGACCACAACTACCGAATTGGATCGCGTATTCGCAACGACCTGGCCCTGCGCATCGACGAGCGGCTTGATCATCTGGGCTGCTTCCACCGCACCAAAGGAATCAAAGCTGAAAATTTCAGTGATGAAGGTATTCGGACCAGCATTGGCGATCCCGGCCTCACCGACCGCCAGCTGTTCAGGCACGACGCGGTAGACGCCTTTTCCTGCCGGGATGGCGGCAAATCCATGCACGCGCAGTGTCGACAGGAAGACCTGGAACACTTCGTCCGTCGTCATCGGTGCCTGCGAGAGCACTGTCACGCGCGTTCGGGAGACGTCCGGGTGGAGAATGAAGGTGTACCCAGTGATAATCGATACGTCATCGATCAGGGCGGTGATCTCGACATCGTCAAGGCTGAGGACGTGGCGGGCAGCCTGAGGCGATTGCATCTCGGCAGTGGCAAACGGAGCGGCGAGAGCGGCGACGGCGCAGGCGGTTAGAAGCGTCTTCATGAGTGTCTCAGTCCATGTCAAAATTTATGTCGAGCGACTGGCGTTCGCCGTTGCGAATGATGGTTACGTTGACAAGTGGTGCGGCCGCGAAACGTGCCGCCAGGGCGGCCGGATCAAGCGTGCCCAGATCCTCGCCATTGACTTCGACCAGCCGATCACCCGGCTGAAGACCCGCTGACCGCATCAGCTGCGCATCCCCCCTGGGCCGAAGGATGAAGGCCGAAAGCGCGCCGCCAGACGAGGTCTCGGGCACCGCTTCAAGACCGGCCATCAGCGTGGCGGCCGTTACGCCCGGCGAAAAGCGCGGCGTGGCTGGCGTGCTGACGCGGCTGGCTTCATTCCGCGTGGTCGACATATCGCCGATGACGGAAAGTCCGGCATCGCGTCCGCCGCGCATCAGCGTCTCCTCGGCGCCATTGCGGGAAATGATCACGCGGTCGGAGAGAATGCGTTCGAGTATCACGCCCGGCAGGATCTCATTTCCGAGTTCATAGCGTGTCGTCTCGCCATTCGGCGTCACGATCGTGGCCGACCCGCCGGAGTCCCCCGTCGACATGAAGAGCGCGACAAGCTTGAGATTCAGCTGCGTTTCCGGCGCGTCGGGTGCAGTTTCCACCTCGCCAGAATTGGCCTCGAATGGATTGGTCGTCACAAGGAGGCTGAGGTCGGAACGGACGGCACTGTCCGATGACTGGCTGATCGGGGACGGGAGGGGGCGCGGCTGGAGCGGGGAAACAGCAGGTCCGGGGGCGAGGATGAGCCAGGAGAGCTTGGCGAGCAGGAAGGCTATGGCAATGATGAGAGCAAATTCCACAGCCGTGCGCACGCCATCAACAAGGCGCGGCGTCCAGTGCGGAAACGTGAATTTGCCCTCTGTCACCATCATCACTCTCGCCGGACTGGACGGACGCACTCTCTTGCGGCCATTTGGTCCGGCATCTTACGCCCCGGCGCGCGCAGCGTACCTTCCAACGTCCCCGGATGGTCTGCATAGCACTTTTTATCGCAAGCCCGGAGCATCAAATCCCATAAGCGGCCTCTTTAGGCTATGTAGATGACGTTTTTCTGACAGAAGCTGCAGACAAGCATGAGGGAAAAACTGGGCTGCCCGTGGCCGGGTATGACCCCCGTCCTGGTGAGGTGGTATCAGGTCGACAGTCCGGACGTGTCTTGAACAAGCGATTGTATGGTTCGCTACGCCCAATGAGGCGCTTGAGGGCCAGTGTCATCAATGACCGCCGCAGGCGCGACAACGATAAGCTGACTTAATTTTTCTATCTTGGCTAGATTAAAAGTTGTGGTAGCGTAATTCCATCTGGAGTGACAGAGCATGGCTGAGCTTACGATCCAGGTGACTCGCGCAGTCACATTCCGAAACCACTTCGGAGACGACATCTGCTCGACCAAGCCCTTTTACAATTTCGGGGCGGGCAACTGGTACCACCCGGACTTCCAGAACATTGACCTGCCACCTGAACGGTACGCCGGGAACCGCCCGGATATCGAATATGACGCCGCCTCGTTAAAGCCGCTGCCCATCGAGGAAAATTCAGCGCTGGTCTTCTATTTCAGCCATGTCAATGAACACTTGCCGGATGACATCAACATGCACCTTTTCAATGAGGTGTATCGCTGTCTGAAACCCGGTGGCACTGTCCGCTTTGTCTATCCTGACTTCGATACGGCTTGGCAAGCCGCACAGGATGAAGACATCGACTTCTTCATGCACTGGCAGCCCCACAAGTGGCGCGAGACACAGACAGGCTACACTTTCCTGCAGCACTTCGTGAAATCCTTTGCCAGCCGCGCACTGGATGATTCACCCAAGGACGGTAACAAGAAGTATTCTGCTGACGATCTTACCCGCCTGCTGGCTGAATGTGGATCAGTCGAGGAATTCGCCACCCGCATCACCTCTGGCCTCTGCATGAAGGCGCAGGCCGCGTCACCGGGCTGTCATTGCAACTGGTGGAGCCATGCCAAGTTCGAGACCATGCTTGCCAAGTCAGGCTTTTCCATCGTGCGGAGGAGCGCATATCTGAAAAGTCGCCTTGCCCCGCTGCGTGACATCAAGTTTTTCGATTCAAAGCACCCAACCATGTCAGGCTATACCGAAGCGGTGAAGTAGTTGCTTCGCTATCAGTGCCGCCCTAAGGCCAAAGGAATGGTGTGGTGCCGGCAGAGGGACTCGAACCCCCGACCCTCTGATTACAAATCAGATGCTCTACCAGCTGAGCTATACCGGCCGACGACTGCCCCTTTAGTCCGACACGCGGCGCGGGGCAAGATTCCTTTGTAAGATCACCTGTTCGCCACATTTGGAAAGTTTTTCGGCACCTTTTCGCCCTGACAGCGTTGTTTATCCAGTGTTGCAAGAAGGAGAGCCGAAATGAAAAAGACGATTTTTGCTGCCACGACCTCACTGGCCATCATGGTCGCCCCTGCCTTTGCAGACGAAGCGCTGCCGGCACCGCCGACAGAACCGTACTATGCGCCTGAGGTCACGACCTGCGACGCTGTCGACCTTCAGATCTATTTCGAACCGGGCACCGCTGAACTGACCAGTTTTGCCCGCGACGCCATTCGCGAAACGCGCGAACAGCTTTCCGGCTGCGCGGTGCTGAACATTGATGCCACGTCGAAAGCTGGCGATGCCGATACGGAAGCCGCGAAGCTGTCGCTTGCAGAAGCGCGCCGCGCCACAGTGATGCAGGAATTGCGCGCGCACGGCATCCAGTCGGCCAAGACCAATCTCAAGACCGATGTCTCCGCTGATTCCGCCAAAGTGATCATGGCGCGCGGCGTCGATGTCAAAATGAAAGCTGAGCCAGCCATTATCGGCTAGAGGCGTCTTGCAACACGCCACATAGCGGCCCCGGACTGCCCTCGCAGTCCGGGGTATTTTTTTCTGAGCGTTAATCGAAGAAGGACAGGGCCACGCAACCGACCACGAATGTGACGATTGTGTGCGAGGCGTCCACCAGGAAAGCCGGGACCGAGTGCCACGGAGAATAGACCAGCCCGTAGGCCATGAGCGGGACACCTATCAGCAGGGCCAGCCAGAAGCCGAACAAGGCAGCAGTCTGCGGTGACTTGATGCTACGCTGCTTCATGTGCCAGCCGAGACCGAAGGCCAGTACGAGGGGGATCGCAAACCCCGCTACCATCCAGCCCATCGCCATCGGCATCTGCGTCTCTGTCCGTGCGCCGTCCGGCGTCATCCAGGTGACGGTTTCCATCCCCTCGCTGAAATAGACGCCGATGCCGCCCATATAGGCTTCAGAAAACAGCAGCCCGTACCAGATGAAGCCGACCAGATAGATTGCGATCGCCGCGATCAGAATGCCGAGAATGTTCACTCCTGCTAGTCGTGGCATGGTTTCCTCCCCTTGCCCGTTTCATTTTTCATTCGCCGCGCTATGAGTGGCCCCCAGCAAGGCGGGGTCGATAATGCCCGCAAAAGTTGATTCACGGAAGTTATGATGACTGACACTGGCAAACGCCGCATCCTCGTCACCTCGGCCCTGCCCTATATCAATGGGGTCAAACACCTCGGAAACCTCGCCGGTTCGATGCTTCCAGCGGACGTATATGCCCGGTTCCAGCGGCTGCGTGGCCACGATGTCCTCTACATCTGCGCCACCGACGAACATGGAACGCCGGCAGAGCTTGCGGCGCAGGCAGCCGGCGTTTCGGTCCGCGCCTATTGCGACGAACAGCACGAAATCCAGAAAAAGGCCGGCGAAGGCTTTGCGCTTTCCTATGATCATTTCGGCCGGTCCTCGGGCGAGGAAAACGCCCGGCTGACACAGCACTTTGCGCACGTCCTGGAAGCCAATGGCCTGATTGAAGAACGCGCCATGAAGCAGGTCTATTCCATTGATGATGGCCGCTTCCTGCCAGACCGCTATGTCGAGGGCACCTGCCCGCATTGCGAGTTCGAGAAAGCGCGCGGCGACCAGTGTGACAATTGCGGGCGCCTGCTCGACCCGGTCGACCTGATCGATCCGTATTCGGCGGTGTCCGGCTCGAAGAATGTCGAAGTGCGCGAGACGCGTCACCTGTTCCTGCGCCAGTCGCAAATGCAGGACACGATCCGCGCCTGGGTCGAAGCCTCCGAAGACTGGCCACAGCTTGCCCGCTCCATCGCTCTCAAATGGCTGGATGAGGGCCTGCGCGACCGCGCGATCACGCGTGACCTCTCATGGGGCGTGCCGGTTACAAGCCCCGACGGATCGCCGAGAGAAGGTTTCGAAAACAAGGTCTTCTATGTCTGGTTTGACGCGCCGGTGGAATATATCGGCGCGACGGAGGAATGGTCCAAGAAGATCGGCAAGCCGGATGAGTGGCGCAAATGGTGGCGCACTGATGAAGGCGCCGACGATGTCGAATACATCCAGTTCATGGGCAAGGACAATGTGGCGTTCCACACCGTTTCCTTCCCTGTGACCATCATTGGATCGAAAGAACCGTGGAAGCTGGTTGACCAGCTGAAGGCGTTCAACTGGGTCACCTGGTATGGCGGGAAATTCTCCACCTCGAACAAGCGCGGCGTCTTCATGGACCAGGCGCTGGACCTGCTGCCCGCTGACTATTGGCGCTGGTATCTGATCGCAAATGCGCCGGAAGGCTCTGACGCCGCCTTCACCTGGGAAGGTTTCCAGGCCTCTATCAATTCTGACCTCGCCAATGTGCTCGGCAATTTCGTGAACCGGATCACCAAGTATTGCGCGTCGAAATTCGACGGTAAGGTGCCCGATGCTGGCCAGTCTGGCGAAGCGGAAGCGTGGATGATCTCCGAACTGGAAACGCGGCTGCCGCAACTCGTCCAGCATTATGAGAACATGGACTTCCGCAAGGTCGCCGCCGAAACACGCGCGATCTGGGCTGCAGGCAATGAATATCTGACCAAGGCCGAGCCGTGGGTAAAATACAAGTCGAGCGTCGATGACGCGGCCGTTGGCGTGCGCACGGGGCTCAACCTCGCAGCCCTGTTCGGCATCGTCGCACAGCCCATCATTCCGGAAGCTGCGAAGATGATCCTGGATGCCATCGGCATTCCGGAAAAGAACCGCACAATGAACGCCGAAGGACTCGGCGATGTCGCCGGTCTGATCGATGCCCTGCCGCACGGTCACGCAATTTCGCCGCCCGACGTCCTTTTCAGGAAGATCGAGGATGACCAAGTTGCTGAGTGGTCAGAGGCATTTGGCGGAGAAGTCTGAACGCGCACGGGCAATGTCGTATTGCCGACACTAAAAAGGGGTAATTGAACGGGGCATCGCTGTTGAGGAGGCCCTGCCATGACCTTGCAGAACCGCGTCGATCCCTTTGGAAAAATACATGCTGCGCCCTCAAGGGGCCTGTTCATGGGCAATCGCGGCGGATGTTTTCACCGCGACGACCAGACCCTGAAGCCCACGCATTGGGCGAGCCGACAGTGGATTATCTGTGTCCTGGAATTCAAGGGGCGCCGCCGCAAGCTGATGCAGCCCGGCCTCTACACCGAACTCTTCTTCATGGATGAGGCGACGGCGCTGGCGGCGGGCCATCGCCCCTGCTTCGAATGCCGGCGCGCTGAAGCGCTTGCGTTCCGGGCGGCGCTGATGACCCGAAAGGTGTTCGAGGATGAACCGTCAGCAAGTGAAATCGACAGCCTCATTGCCGGAGAGATGCAGGCGCGCATCCGGCACAATCTACCCCTCGCATTTATCGATGCCCTCACCCTGCCCGATGCAGCCATGTTCGAGCATCAGGGCAAGGCCTGGCTGAAATGGCAGGACACGGCCTTTGCCTGGAGTTTTAGTGGCTATGAGGGCGCGATGGCGCTGCCGCGAGGGCCGGTGAAGTGCCTGACGCCATCGGCCACGCTGGAAGCGCTGCGCGGCGGCTACCTGCCGACCCTGCATCCGAGCTTCAATCGACTGGCCGCGTAACAATCAGCTCATTGATCTTGCGGGTGCGTTGCTTGGCGAAGAGCACATTGTGCATGTGCCAGACCTCGCCATCGCCGAGCGTGACCTCGATGTCGCCGGTGACCACAAGGCCGAGGATGCGGTGCCGCAGGAAATCGTCTGAACGATACCGGCAGCGGGCATTTGCCCCGCTTTCGGCCCGGTCGCCGCTGCCCCAGAAGACGCGCTCATGCAGCTGCCCCGGCACGACTTCCCAGTAGCGCACCTTGTCGAAGGCAAAAATCATCAGTGCCCACTGCAGGAAGATCAGGACCGCCGTGACGAGGTAGAACATGTCGCTCATGCGGATATCCAGCTGCGCAAGGAAATCGGCAATCGGTCCGGACAGGTTCGCGAAGGTCAGGAGAATGAAGCCAATGAGCAGGATGAGACCGAAAATGACCGAATTGGCGCCGCGTAGCCTGACGGTTGTCGAGAATATGACGAAGGCCAGCGTGAATACGAAAATCAGGCCGAGAACCTTCTGATTGACAAGTTCTCCGACGATCCCGGTCGCCTGCAGGAAATAGAAGACAAACCCCAGCAGCCAGATTGGCCACCAGTAGAGGATGGGCGAATGCGTATAGATCTTCATGGGCTGGAGGACATTCCTGTCCAGTACATCGCCCTTTCGCGGCTCCGGGGATTTTGCCGGTGACGCACTGACCGCAGCGGTCGGCGGAGGAGGCGAAGACCCTTCGGGTGGAGGCGTTGGCCCACCAGGTGGCGGTGCGGGTGGTGTCGTATCGCTCATTTCGTCTCCCCCTATCAGAGCCGGAATGCTGTCATCTTATCCAAGCGACACAGCCTGACAAACGATTCCTGCCCGCGAGCGGTTTCGGATTCGCCCACTAGGCGAGCGGTGTCTATTTGATAGTGTGGCCGCTAGAGCGTTCATCCGGAAGGACATTGTCATGAAGCTTTCGCACCTTTTCGCCGCCTCCGCCATGGCCATCACCAGCGGCGCAGGCCTCGCCAGCGCGCAGGACACAGCCCCCGCGCCGGGGACGGGGCTTCTCGATCTCTACACCTACTTCCACTCCCATCCGGAGCTTTCCTTCAAGGAGCAGAACTCGTCTGCCATCCTCGCAGAGGAGCTGCGTTCACTGGGCTTCAGCGTGACGACCGGAATTGGTGATGAGTGGGTTCGCGCAAAATCAATGCGCGATGAGGGCACAGTTCGCGATGGCGTTGGCGGCTATGGCGTGGTGGGCGTCTTCGAGAATGGCGACGGCCCGACCGTCCTCATCCGCGCCGACATGGACGCGTTGCCCGTGCCTGAACAGACCGGCGTTTCTTATGCATCAGAGGTCACCAGCACGACGTGGACAGGCGTTGAGAGCCCGGTCATGCATGCCTGCGGCCATGATGTACACATGACAAGCTGGGTCGGCACCGCACGGGAGCTGATCGCGAAGAAAGATAGCTGGTCGGGCACGCTGGTGATGATCGCGCAGCCAGCTGAAGAGATCGGCCTCGGCGCAAAGGCAATGATCGAGGATGGGCTTTATTCCGACTTTCCGGTGCCCGATTACAATCTCGCGCTCCACGTCTCGGCCTCTGCACCTGCTGGTACGATTGCGTACTCCTCTGGATTCGCGCTCGCCAATGTCGACAGCGTCGATATTCTGGTGAAGGGCGTTGGCGGCCACGGCGCGTATCCGCACACCACGAAGGACCCCGTCCTGATCGGCGCATCCATTGTGACCGCGCTCCAGTCGCTCGTCGCGCGCAACATCGACCCGCAAAAGCCCGCCGTTGTCACGGTCGGATCCTTCAAGGCTGGCGCGAAGCACAACATTATCTCGGACCAGGCCGAATTACTGCTCACGGTCCGGTCTTATGATGACGCCACACGCCAGACACTATTGGAGGGCATCGAACGCATTGCGAAAGGCCAGGCCGCCGCATTCGGCGCACCAGAGCCGGAAGTCCGCATCGACAACGACTACACCCCATCCACTTTCAATGATCCCGAGCTTACGGAAAAGGCGGTTGCGGCCATGTCGGCTGTGCTGGGTGAAGAGAATGTTGTCCCCGTGACCCCAGTCATGGGCGGAGAGGATTTCTCGCAGTTCGGACGGACGGCCCACGACGTTCCGGGCCTGATCTTCTGGCTGGGCGCCGTCGAGAAGGAAAAGTACGAAAAGTCGCTGGGCGCACCACTGCCCTTGCCGTCCCTGCACTCACCCTTCTTCGCGCCGGATCCTGAACCCACCATCGAAACGGGCGTGAAGGCAATGACCGCAGCGGCGCTTTCGCTATTCTCAGCGGACTAGGTCAGAGCCGGGCCAACCAGTCCAGGAGGAGCGCGTTGACCTCGTCGGGGCGCTCCTGCTGCGTCCAGTGCCCACAGCCTTCGATCAAGTGCGCGGCCATCAGGTTCGGCACATGCGGCTTCATGGCGGCGACCATGTCGCCAGGGAACATTTTCAGGACGAGATCGCGCGTACCTCCGATGAACAAGGCAGGCTGGCGAATGATCTGGTCACTGGCCGAGCGTAGATAGGCATTGTCACGATGGGAATTGCGGTAACGGTTCAGCGGGCCCCGGAAACCTGATGCGCCAAGTTCCGCTGCGTAGTAGGCGACATCTTCGTCAGATAGCCAAGGCAGCGGCATATCAGGCTCTGGAAGGCGAAGGAGCAAGGAATCGCCGTGCCGCTTGTCTGTCGGCCATGTCCCATCAGGCGCATCACCGGAAATTGCATAGTAGAACCGCCGGATCGTTGCCGCGGGATCGGCTTCCAGCTCCGCTTCGGCCACGCCCTCATCCTGGAAATATATCTGATAGAAGAAAAGCCCGCGCGCCGTGAAGAACTGCCGCGCTGCTTCGATCTGGACGATTTCTCCCTGCGGGATGTGGGGCACGGACAGGCCAGCAACTGCCCTGAACTGGTCCGGGTAGAGCAGCGCCGAATTCCACGCGATGGGGGCGCCCCAGTCATGTCCCACCACCACTGCGGGTGCGTCCGGCTGCAGCGCTTGTGCGACGCCCGCGACGTCTGCCGTAATCGACTGCATATCGTAGGCTTCGACAGGATGCGGCTTGTCGGATCCGCCATAGCCGCGAACATCCATGGCCGCCGCCGTAAACCCAGCAGCGGCCAGCGCCTTCAGCTGGTGACGCCAAGAGTACCAGCTTTCGGGAAACCCATGAACGAAGAGGACAAGCGGCCCTTCTCCTTCAACAGCGACGCGAATACTGGTGCCATCAACGTCGATGTTGCGGAATTCATGGGCCATATGTGTCCTTATCCACCACCCGAGCGGGCAGCTTCTGCCTTTGCTTCGATCATTGCGACTGTTTCGGGATGGGTGAATACCCTGTAATGTGAATTGCTGTCCA
>Ga0310345_10003365_pt1 | contig 15267 bp, 13 predicted proteins | sample HC15DNA20500_MG_FD_204667 | JGI IMG/M metagenome (GOLD analysis project Ga0310345, IMG submission 204667) | Marine microbial communities from station ALOHA, North Pacific Subtropical Gyre - HC15-DNA-20-500_MG | ecosystem: Environmental > Aquatic > Marine > Oceanic | place: Pacific Ocean: North... | reverse complement strand
GGTGACCGAGAGGCTTTGGCGGGCCGCCGCGGGGTCGTACGAAGTGATCATCGAGATGCTCGACGATGAAGGCAGCAGGGTTCTCACGCGCTACGAGTCGACAACCGATTTTCCCAACTACTTCGTTCGTGAAACACGCAGTGGCAACGGGGACCAGATCACGGCGTTCATGAATCCGCACCCGCAGCTCAGCGAGGTCGAGAAGCGGTTCATCACCTACGCTCGCGAGGACGGCGTACAGCTCTCGGCTACGCTCTATCTGCCGCCCGGGTACGAGGAGGGTGACAAGGTTCCGTCCATCGTGTGGGCATACCCGCGCGAGTACCAAACCGATGACCTCGCGGGGCAGGTGCGCGGCTCACCCCACCGCTTTACACGCATCAGCGGCTACTCGCACCTGTTCTTCCTCACGCAGGGCTACGCCGTACTGGACGGTGCCGCGGTCCCGATCGTCGGGGGGGACGAGGCGAACGACACCTACGTCGAACAGCTCGTGGCCGGCGGCCAAGCGGCCGTCGACTTGCTCGTGGATCTCGGTGTCTCCGAAGCGGATCGCATCGGCATCGGTGGGCACAGCTATGGCGCCTTCATGACCGCCAATATGCTCGCGCACTCGGACCTGTTTGCTGCAGGCATCGCCCGCAGTGGTGCCTACAACCGGTCGCTCACTCCGTTCGGATTCCAGAGCGAGCAGCGCACGTTCTGGGAGGCACCCGAGCTCTACTTCGAGATGTCACCGTTCATGAACGCCGACAAGATCAACGAGCCGCTGCTGTTGATCCACGGCACCGCCGACAACAACTCCGGCACGTTCCCAATCCAGTCCGAACGCATGTACCACGCGCTCAAGGGGCACGGAGCGACTGTCCGGCTCGTGATGCTGCCGAACGAGTCTCACGGCTACCGCGGGCGTGAGTCGGTGCTGCACACTTTGGCCGAGATGATCGAGTGGTTCGACACATACGTGAAGCCGGGGAGGAAGATCACGTTCTAGGGCTGGGTCAGCCTCCGTGAACGATAGGGCCAGAAACCTCGTTGACGTAGCTGGTTCCTTCCTTAGGCCGAACGGTGACCTCTCCTAAAAGAGGCTGCGATGGACCTGGCAAAAGGCCGAGTTGACAACGGCAGCTCTCAAAGGCCAGCAACTCGGCCTCGTCCGCGGGCTCACCCGGCAGCCCCCGGTTCACCTGCACTATCACTGGCTCCGAATGGCTCTGGTTCGCGTCCAGTTCTATCCACGGTGAATCTCCGTTGAAAGAGACGCCAGAACCGCTTGTGATGGTACAACGGACATTGAAGTACTCGATGTCGGGGTGAAGGTCGTGAAGCTCCACCGGTACGTTGAACGTGAACTGGAACTCGATCTGCCCCGCGGCCGGCGAGCGCCCGCCGAGGACGGCTAGGACGACGATCATTAGCATGGGGATGTTTTGACGCTTCATGTAACCTCCTGGGTTCATTGTTGATTGCCGGATCCAACTCCGGTCATGATCAGTCCCTCGGTATCGATGACTACGCGGCTGAAGTGCACGCCGGTCATGGCGATTCCGTCGGTGGCGATGACGACCGGAGTGAAGCCGACGACGTCGATCGTTAGGTTCTGCACGTCGCTCTGGTTGCCGGCCCCATCGGTGACCACCACCTTCAGGCGGTGGCGTCCGGCCTCGAGGCCGTCGATCGGCACGGCCTCTCTGACCTTCTGCGCGCCGTCCAGGTGCACGCCCGTGGTGCCTCCGCGCCAACTGATCTGGATCGCAGCAAGGCCTAGGTCGTCGCTCGCCGTGACCCTGATACTGACCGGCTCCCCTCTTACCGCCTTGTCCGGAGCGTCGACCGAATCGATGACGGGCCGCGCGTCCGCCGCCTCGACCGTGACAGTGAGGTCGACTCGTACACTCCCGCCTCCGTGCCGATCACGAGCGGCAAGCCTGATCGGGTCGCGGTGCCCAAGCTGGCCGTGATCCCGACGACCTTCATGCCCCGATCATCCGGGACGATCATTGCCTCCGTGAACGAAGCGAGGTTGCGGCCGGTGAGCGTCACGGTGCCGCGGTCGCTGGAGGCCATCAGGGTCAAGAAGGACTGATCCGGTGTGGGCGCCGCCTGTGCGTGCGCTTGGCCATGCGGAAACAGCGCCGCGGCAAGCCCGAGGAGCGTCAGAAGTCTTGAGCACCCTGCCATGTTCCACCTATCTGGTGACCGGAGTTCCACCGTCTGAGGGCATGTTAGCCCTCCCCGGTCACGGGGTTCTTACTTGGCAGGTAGTCCTGAAAATCGGGGCCGTTACACGTCTCAGAGCAGCGCGTCGAGGTACAACTCGATCCGGAACTGCTTCAGCGGCCCGTTGAGGCCATGTGACAAGTCGAAGCGGAACAGGCCGTCGAGCACGCCCGAGCCAATGCCAATGCCGTAGAGCAGGTCGCCTGTGTCGAAGTCGGATCGCAGGCCGGCCCAACCGACATCGCCGAACAAGCTGAACGTGCCGACGTCCAACGTCCGGGCCACTTCTACGCGACCGCGAGCGAAAGACGACCCCATCAGAGCTGACGCCGGGAAACCACGCAGCGTGCTCGCTCCTCCCAAGAACCACGAGCGTTGCAGCGGCGCCTCGCCCCAAGTGGTTCCGCCGCCGGCCTCGATACCAAGACGCCAGGTCGGATAGACCAGCGGGACGGCCACACGTAGGATCGCGCTGGCGCGGGCATAGTCGGTTTCGGGCTTGGTAAATGTCGTCCTCCACCACGCTGTCTGTCCGTACAGTTCGAGCCCGACCTGTGTTTGGAAGGGATCGCCACCCCACCATGGAGAGAGCCTCCACTCGGCGCCGATCTCTTCGACCTCGTCGGCGTCGACGTTTCTGCGGAAGTCCCAACCCGAATCGAGCGCGTGGAACAGCGCGAAGCCGATCTCGGTGGAGACAGACTCCTGCCGCTCTACATAGGCTCGGAACTCGAAGGCCTCGCGAGCGGTAGCCGGGGGCCGCCATGTGAAGTCCACGCCCGCGGCCTGGTAGTATTCACCATCGTCCCGGCCGAATAGCAGCGCGTTCATCGAGTTGCCGAACCCTAGGTACCCACCTTTGGCATCGGTCGTGACGAGCTCGTGGTATACCCCTAGCCGGAGTCTGCGCCGTACTGAACTGCGTTCGACTCCTAGGCGCCCCTTTTGATCCAGATCGGCGACTCCGAAGAAGCCACCGGCTTCGAAGTCGTACGCCCCACTGAGTTTGTACTCGAACCGCCCCCCAATGGAGGGTCCTTCAACGCGGTTGTAGCGCACCAGGTCCTGCCGGGCCCAACCCCAGTTCATCGACCAGGGAATGCCCTGGGCGGTCGGCACCGGCAACCTGGACAGCGTGCGCACATAGTCTTCGATCTGGTCATCGGACGGGAAGCCAACGGCGTCTTCCCAGATCGGAGGCGGAAGGTGGGGGCTGGTATCGACCAAGCTCCGGTCCTGCGGCACGATCATCAACGACTGGCGATCCTGCGCGAAGTCGTCGTCGGTGGTCTCGTATTCGATGCCGTCCTGTTCGGACAACAGTTGTGAGATGAACGCCATCGCCTCGGCGCGGCTATCGAAGTGCCGTTCCTCGAGCCCCAGGCGCGCTGCCGATTCCGCTTCGGCCAGGTCCGACTGCGTGGTTACGGACTCGATCTGATACGAGACGTCCATCGAGATCGGCATCTTCAGGATGCCTGCGGCGACCTCTCCCTCCACACGCATGCTGCGAGGGAGCCAGACCTCGAAGTCCCAGAGCGTGTAGTCGACAGCCACCATCGTCAGATCGAACGCCCACGGTTTGAATATGCCTGGCACGTATTTGAACGATCCGGCGTCTTCCTCTTCCTGGAGATCGGCAATGTCGCGCATAGCGTCGAACTGCCTGCTCAGCCGGTAAACCGCGCGCACGAGTGCCCCGGACTCGGGCTCGATCCAGAGGCTCCCGGAGATGCGTTGCACGTCGGCTTCGCGGGGGATCACGTCGAGCTGGACGATGAGCAGCTGACGCCCGTCTGGGAGCGCAAGCGTGAGCGTGTCGCCGCTTTGATAGCTGTACAGCGAGTCCGCCCCGTTCGCCAACGGGTGTGCGATGCTGTAATCGTCGTCGTCGTCGTCGCCGCTCTCGTTGAAGGCGCCGTCGTCGCCGTCTCCAATGCCGAAGAGCAGACGCTCGCCGCCGGGCTCGAAGGGCTCGTCGAAGGGCAGATCCTCCAGCCAGTCCATGTCGCCTTCTCTCACGGCGATCGATCGTCCCGGATACTGTGAGTGCGTTCCCAGGACCTGGACCACGGCGTCGTAGTCCTGGTCCCAGAAGGCCCGGACGGCAGTCTCGTTGCGGTAGAGAATCCGGTCCTTGAGCGGTGTGCGCAGTGATGCCGAGATTCGCTGCTTGATGAGGGCCGTGTAGCGCACGATCGATTCGTCGACGGTTCTCCAGTTAGTTCGCGCGGCCTCGAATAGCGTGCGCGCCCCCGGATCGAGGAAGGTGTTGGGTGCGTAGGAGGCCCGCCCGGTCTGGGCAGCGGCGAATTCGACCGAAAGGCCCAACGAAGCGAGAGCACAGGCCCCCACGCAGATCAGCGCTCGTGAGTGTCTCATGAGCCCGGCCTCCGAGTGACGTCGATCGCACCGTGATCGAATCGAACCTCTCGGAATTCGTCCCAGGGAATCACCCGCCAACGCGATCCGCCGGCTGCTCGGCTGCGCGTGCCACCGGTCGGAGCGATGAGGATGCCCTTGTTGTCCCAGTCGACATCGTTGGAGTCCTCCAACTCGAAGCTGCGTCCGTCCAGCAGCGTCACCAGGGAGCCCCACGCTTCCCTTCGCTCGATCCGGCTCAGGAAGCCGAACTCGATCGTGAAGACCACGCCGTCTTCATCGCGGCCGTTCAGAAATTCCCACGACTCGGCCTCGTCCGCGTCCCACCGTATCTCGCCCTCGATCTGCTCACCCGATTCCGTGACCACGGTGCCTCGCAAGACGTGACCTCCATCGAAGGCGTCGTAGCCAACCACCCCCTCCGCCTCATGAAAGCGCAGAATCTCGAAGTCGCGCCACTCGACCTCCACCATGCCCAGGTTGGGGTCGGAGATCTGGATGCCCCGGTTGCGGCGGTCGACGTCGTTCGAGCCTCTGAGGTCCAACACGGTCCCGTCGACCAAGACGACCTGTGCTCCACGACCGAGACGGGCAATCGAGGTGATCTCGCTGAACCGGATGTCCAGGTCGCCACCGGTCTCCGTGTCTCTACCGTCCAGCACGTCTGCCTCGAGAATCTCGTCCAAATCGTAGGAAACGTATCCGGTGAAGCGACGGCCCTCGGAGTCTTCGACAGTTCCGTAGAGCCGGCCGGAGGAGGCCCGGGCTCCCGAAGGTGCCGCCGAGAACACGACCCGATCGAGATCCTCCCATTCGAGATCGACTTCACGCCCGCCGGGCACATCCACCACCAGCTCGCGGATCCGCCTTCCCAGATCGGTGGACGCGCCCTCCATTTCCACCACCTCGCCTGAACGTAGCGTCAGGTCGGCGCGGCCTTCCTCCAAGACGCGAAGAGACGCGATGTGCCCGAAGCGAATACCCGAAGCAGCCCTCGACGGAAAATCGGGGTCGTCTTCATCCCAGGAAATCCGATACCCGCGAAGGTCGATCGTGCGGGTTGGCGGTCCATCTTCCTCGATGGACTCGAGCCAGGCGAAGTAGTTCTCCTCGGGGATGTCCTTGTAGCCGTCCAGAATATCCACCCAGCTGCCCTCATTCCTCTCCCAGCGGATGAACCCTTCGTGGACGTCGCCGGAGGTCAGGTGGACTTCGCCCCAAATCCGGTGGCCGTCCTGTGCCTGAACCGGACCAGCTAGGCAGATCGCAAGCAACAATGAGCAAGCCAACGCGCGCGATAGCGTCATGTCGTTTTTATTGCTGAAGTGAAGACCGGCCCCGGTTAATGGTACGCCTTCAGGGCAAGGGTGGTTTCGCGCCAGCCTAAAGAGGCCAGAACCAGGGAATCAAGAGAACGCCCAAGATCCAGAAGATGAGATTGAGCGGTGCGCCGACACGGACGAAGTCCACGAAGCGGTACTGGCCGGGCCCATAGATCATCGTGTTGGTCTGGTAACCAACCGGTGTCATGAAACTCGACGACGCGGCGAACACGACCGCGAACATGAAAGTGCGTGGGTTCGCGTCGATCGAATGCGCCGTGGTGATCGCGATGGGCAGCAGCAGCGCGACGGTTGCGTTGTTCGACATCACTTCGGTCAGCAGCATGGTGGCGCCGAAGAACGCGGCAAGCAGCGCGATCGGCCCGAATCCACCGACCGCGTTGACCATTCCCTCCGCAAGCATCGTTGAAGCACCGGTCTTTTCCATGGCGGCGCCCAGAGAAAGCATGCCCGCCAGTAGGAAGAGCACGTTCCACTCGATTGCCCCGTAAGCCTCATCGGTCGAGATGCACCGGCTCAGTACCATCGCTAGCGCGCCTGTGGCCGCGGCCGCCACGATCGGTAGTAGCCCGGTCGCAGCCACGACGACGACCGAGACCACGATGGCCAGCGCCTTGGCAGCCTTGGGCCAGTTGAAACGCGGAATCCCGGCTCTGGACACCACCAGGAACACGCGCTGCTCCGTGAGATGCTCGATCTGGTCGTTGGGCACGTCGATGAGTAGGGTGTCACCCGGCATGAGCGTGATGTTCTCGAACTCGCTGTGTCTGAGCGTTCCGTGCTGCCGGACCGCTAGCACCCAGGCACCGAAGTTATCTCGCAGGTGTGACTCCGCGAGGGACTTGCCGGCGAGCGGTGAACTGGGCCCCACGACGGCCTCGACGAGCCTGGTATCGGTGGACTGGAGGTCTTCGTCGCGCCATTTCACACTCATTCCAAAGGCGACTCCGGCGCGGTCTTTCAGCTCGTTGATGGTGCGCAGATTCCCCTGGATCCGCAGAACGTCGTTTTCGCGGAGGATGGTCTCTGGGGTCGGGCGCAGAGTGTCCTCGCCGCGTCGGATCTGGAGAACTTCGATGCCGAGATCTTTCACCAGCGGCGCCGATGCTAGAGGCCGGCCCACCGACTTCGACCCGGCTTGCAGGATGAGGTCAGTCAGGTAGTCGCCCAGTCCGAAGCTCGTCGTCAGATCCCCTCGCCCGCGGTGGTCGGGAACGAGCTTTCTGCCCACCGTCATCATGTAGGTGACTCCGACGGCGAAAAAAATCACGCCCAGCTTGGTGAACTCGAACATGCCAAAAGCTCCGAGCCCCGCTTGCTCCGATATCGCGCTCGCCAGGATGTTGGTCGACGTTCCCAGCACCGTGCACATGCCGCCGAACATCGAAGCGAACGAGAGCGGCATCAGCAATTTCGACGGGCTCGTATCCGCTCTGCGTGCGACGACGATGACGACGGGGACTAGGATTGCCACCGCGGCCGTATTGTTCAGGAACGACGACAACACGCCGACACCGACCATCAGGACGAAGAGCATCAGCCCAGAGCTGTGCCGGGCTAGTCTCCCGAGCCCTCTGCCTACGAAGTTCACGGCCCCGCTGCGGAACATTCCGGCGCTGAGCACGAACATTGCGCCGACCGTGACCGTTGCGGTGTTGGCGAAGCCGGCGAACCCCTCGGCCGGCGTTAGCACGCGAGAGACGAGAAGCACGACCATCACAAGGATGGCCACGATGTCGGTAGAGAACTTCTCGGTGACGAACAGCACCACCGCAGCGATCGTCAGCAGCAGTACGAAGCCGATTTCCAATGTCACGTGCGTCCCCCGATCTCCGAGTCTTGGTGCCCGATGTGCTGGCCGGATGCCGAAGCATACACTGGTGCGTGCCGACTCTCACCCCATCCCCGTCTCATAGGCTCAGCGAGCGCATGACTCCAACCCCCTTCGAAGCCCTTCGCGAGGTCGTGCGTCCCGAGTGGATCGACGCGAACGGCCACCTCAACATGGGCTACTACGTCGTGGCCTTCGACTTGGCCACGGACGTGTGGCTCGACCACATCGGACTGACCCCGGCCGAACGGGACAGATCTGGTGCCACCACGTTCACGCTCGAGTCGCACGTCAACTATCTGCGTGAGGTCAAAGAGGGCGATCCGTTGCGCTTCACGACGAGACTGCTCGCATACGATGCCAAGCGCATCCACTACTTCCACGAGATGCACCACGCGACGGGAGGCTTCCTGGCCGCGACCAACGAGCTCATGTCGCTGCACGTCAGCCTCGCGACCCGTCGGGCGGCGCCGATGGCCGAGGACGTGCTCGCTCGCCTAGCGGAGGTGTTGAGCGAGCATGGGAGGCTGCCCATGCCTTCGCAGGTGGGGCGCCGCATCGGACTCGACGCGAAGCCGTAGTTGCCTACTCCATCCTTCCAGGCAGCCAGAGCGCGATTTCCGGGAAAGCGATAAGTAGCACGATCACGACCATCTCACCGAGCACGAAGGGAAGCACGCCCATGAAGATTTCACCCATGGGCACCTCGGGCGCGGTCCGGCGCATCACGAAGACGTTGGCGCCCACCGGTGGGGTCACCAGGGCGAGCTCAGCCATCACCACGGCGAAAACGCCGAACCAGATGGGGCTGATGCCGAGCTCGCCCACGACGGGCATCAGGAACGGAATGGTCAAGACGAGCATGCCGAACACATCGAGCATCGCGCCCAGCACCAGGTAGAGCAGAACCAGAAGTACGAGGAAGCCCACTCTGCCCAGGTCCATCACGACCAGGATGGACACCATGTTCTCGGTGATGCCCGTGATAGCCAGGAACCGGGCCACTAGATAGCCGCCGACGATGATCGCGAAGATCATCGCGCTGATGAGAGCCGTCTCCTCGAGTGCCTTGCTCATGGCCCGCCTCGTCAGCCTGCGCCTGATGGCGGCGGTCACGAGGACACCTGTGCACCCCACGCCGGCCGCCTCCGTGGGCGTGAAGATGCCTCCGTAGATTCCGCCGATCACCAAGAGGAACAGCCCCAGAATGGGCACGAGGCCGATGGTCGAGGTCCAGCGTTCCTTCCAGGTCGCCCCCGGTCCCGGCGGACCCAGAGAAGGTGTGATGATGCAGCGCACCAGGATGATCGCCGAGAACATCGCAGCCGTCAGAATACCCGGGAGGATGCCCGCGATGAAGAGTGCCCCGATCGACGTCTCGGTCATCACGCCGTAGAAGATGAAGATGAGGCTGGGAGGGATCAGGATGCCGAGTGTTCCTGAGGCGGCCAGCGTGCCGGTGGCAAGGCGCGGGTGGTACTTGTAGCGCCGCATCTCCGGCATGACGATCGCGCCCATCGTGGCCACCGTCGCGATGCTCGAGCCGGTTACGGCACCGAACGCGCCACACGCGATCACGGAGGTGATCGCCATGCCGCCCGGCACCTTGCCGATCCACGTGCGCACGCCGTCGTAGAGGTCTGATGCGAGCCCGGTGTGGAAGACCAGTTGGCCCATCAGCACGAAGAGCGGAATGGTGACGAAAACGAAACTGCGTCCCTCGTCCCACGGGATGAGCAGTGTATGAGCGAGAGCCGGCCCAGGCCCCTCCAGAATCCAGATGCCGACGGCTCCCGTAAGCGCCATCGCGAACGCGATGGGCACGCCCGACATCAGCAGCACGAACATTGCGGCGATGCCGAGCAGGCCTACGAGCGTGAGGCTCACGCTTGGTCTCCGTCTTCTTCGCTCTTCCCGTGCACTAGATGCTCCAAGCCGTCCTCGACGCCGGCGGGGTTCGAGAAAAGCCTCGCCACCAGCACGCACGAGCAGAACGACAGGAACGCCATGAAGGGCCAGATCTGTATTCTGAGGTCCTCACCCGTCTCCCCGGTCCCGATCATGAAGGGCACGAAGCGAGCGCCCTGCACGGCCATCAGCCCGAAGACGATGATGCCAGCGACGGCTGCAACCACGTCCGCGCCCTTGCGCCGGTTCCCCGAGAGGCGCGTGTACAGGACCTCCATGCGGATGTGATACCCGCGGTCCCAAGCATGGGGAAGCGCGGAGAAGATCGTCATCAGAAGCAGGAGCCCGTTCACGTCGCGGCCCCATTCGAGCGGAGCGTTGAACAGGTAGCGCAGGAAGACATCCGAGGTGACCAACACGACGAGCGCCGGCAGGGTCACGTAGATGCCGAATCGGAACAGCTCGTATGCGAGCCTCTCGGACCAGCGATCGACGCGCTCGGTCGCGAGGTCGAGCCAGGCCATCACGTTCAAAGCGCGATGATACCTTGCACCGGCCGCTCCAAAATGTGGTCCCAGAGTTCCTGGTCGGTCCAACCGTCGTACACCGCCGCGCGTTGTCTCGCTTCGAGAACGAAATCTCCCGCCGGCAGCCCTCGTGCCTCGTTCTCCTCGATGAAGCGCTGCTCCAGGGGGAGGATCGCGTCGACCCACTCCTGTCGCTCCTCCGGAGTGAGCTCGATGACTTCCACGCCTCCTGCAAAGAGCGTCTCGATCGAGCGGTCCAGAGCCTCCCCGCCGTAGTAGTTGCGGTGGGCGACCTGCCCGCGCAGACGGAAGAGATTGTACAGCTCCACGCGCAGGTCTTCCGGCAGACCGTCGAAGGTGCGAGGGCTCAGGCAGTATTGCAGCACCGTGTGCGTCAGGCCGACGCGGGTGAAGTAGTTCCCGGTCTCGTGCAGCCTATACGCGGCCATGTCGGGACCGCCCAGCGCGACCGCGTCCAGGATGCCTCTCTGGAACGCCGTGTAGGTCTCGGCCGCCGCCATGACTATGGGAACCGCGCCCACCTGTCGGATGATTGCCGCGGTGAGCCCGCCGGTCGCGCGCACCTTAAGCCCGCGAATATCCGCGGGCGAGCGGATGGGCGTCTTGGAGATGATGTCGTAGGCGCTCGTCGAGTCACAGTGAGCGAGGTACACGCCCATGCGCTCGTACTCGTCCTTCAGGTACTCGGGATAGAGCTCCTCCGAGACCAGAGCCGCGACGCCGGGGTTCGGGAAGAGGAAGGGCAGCTGGAGCCCGTGCGTGAGGTGGAAGCTGCCCGGCTGGTACGTGGCGTATGCGTGTGTGTAGTCGGTCACGCCCGTCGCAACCGCCTTGAATCCGTCGAGGGGCCCGTGCAGTAGCTTGTCGACGAAGTGCTCCCAGCGGATCCGTCCGCCGGTGCGCTCGGTGACGATCTCCTCCCAGGGCAGGAAAACTTTCCCGTAGAGTCCGTGAGAGTTCGGAATGTGCGCTGTGTAGCGGAGTAGCACCGAATCGCCGGTGATGTCGCGGCTCCCGCGCACGAAGGGCGCGACCGCTCCTACGCCGAGCAGCGAGGCCAGCACACGGCGCCGGCTCCAGTTTGCAGCGGAATCGTCCGGAGTCATTGGGCTGATCTCGGGCCTCGGCAGCGCTCAGCTGCCCGCTGGATTGAGCGTCAGGCGATGAACCGCGAGTTCTTCGACGGCCTCGCGCGTGAAGACGAGCGGAAAGTACTCCCCGTTCCCGAGATTCTCGACCAGGTTGTCGTAATAGGGGCTGCCCGGCTGTGCTGACTGCCCCGGCGAATTGCTGGCCACGGAGCGGTCCAGATCGGCCAGGTCGATGATCCTGCGGAAGTTGGCTCCCGTGGCGTTGACGGTCCCCGAACCGCCCGGTCGCTCGACCGTGGGCAGATCGAACGCCGATGCCATGATGTGGCGCAACTCACTGTCGTGAATCCTTCCGTATCGCCACCCTGTGCGGTCCGTTCCGAAGTCCCGCGCCAAGCGCTCCAGCGCGTCCTCAAGGCCCTGTTCGACCACCGTCTGTCGTTGGCTGGCGGACAATGAGTTGTTGCGCGCCCCGTCATCGACCAACGCAGCCCAGCGCACGTAGACCGCCGCTGCGCTGCTCTCTTTCGTGAACTTCGCGTCCCACCCCGCGACCGCAGCCCGCGCCCACTCGACATCCGCGTCCTCGGAGGTCCAGCCCTGGAAGGAGGCGATATCCCGCGCGGCGCGCAGTGAATAAGCGTCCAACTGTATCTGCATGTGGTCGTCGACCGACAATTGCTCGCCAGATCCGAGGACCTGATGGAGTCGCGTGATTCGTGACGTTTCTACTCCTCGTGTGGAGTGGTAGAAAACCGGACGCCCTTCGTAGCCCGGCGGATGCACGTTGTTGTTGGCGGTGGCGATGTATCCGCGGCTGGGATTGAACTCGCGCGGCAGATCGCTTCGGAAGCCGCGCCACTCGTACTGCCCGGTGCCTGGAACGGGCAGGCGTCCGTTCCAGCCATCGCGGTCCGGCGTGAGCCCGGTCACCTGCAGCGCGATGTTGCCTGATACGTCCCCGCAGATGAGGCTGTGAGTGGGCACCTTCCAATACATCGCTCGATCGAAGAAGTCCTCGCAGCCGCCCGCTTGAGCCAGCTTGAAGCTGCCTTTGTAGGCGGCGGTGCCCGGGTATTGCACCACGGATTGAACCGCGTAGGCGCGGCGGTTCTCCAGATCCTCGTAGAACACTGGGCCGTGACGGCTGAACTTCAACTCGACGGTGTGCGGTGCTTCGCCTTTGACCTGGATCTGTTCCTCGATGATGGTCAGTCGCTCCCAGCCATCTTGCCAGCGTACGAGGTTGGGGTCCTGCGGGTGCATCTCTTCGACGAAAACGTCGACCATGTCGGTGCCGGCGAACGTGAAGCCCCACGCCATGCTCTCATTATTGCCCGCGTCCACGCCCACGAAGGGAGGCTCTCCGCCTCCAGTCACGTTCCACCCTGGAGCCACGAGATGCACGAAGTACCGCAGCGCGGGCATCTCGATGCGCCGATGCGGGTCATTGGCCAGGATCGGCACTCCCGTTGGAGAACGGGCACCACTCATGACCCAGTTGTTGCTGCCCTCGGTCGGGACTTCCCGGCTCGAGACTTGGGCCGTGCGAACCGCGGGCATGAGAGACTGATACTCCTCCACGACCTCGAGGTCGGGCAGCCGACCAGCCACGAAAGGGTCCGAGTCTCCCGCGCGCATCGCGTTGATAATGTCCTGGGTGATGATGCTGACGTCGAGACCCTCGGGGACCTCCAGGTCATCCCAGGGATCCGGCGCAGCGCGGCGATTGGCTTCCTCGACTCCGAGGCGCGCGACGTTCATCGCGAGCTGCATCTCGCTGATCGCGTGGCCGCGAACGCTGGGCACGGCTAGTGCGGCCCAGCGCAGAACCACGGTGCGCGCGGTCCAGGGATCGGGCACGATGCCGGTGAGCCGGAACTCCACCGGGAGGTTGTCCCGGTTCTGTTCGATGTAGGCGTTCACACCGTTGGCGTAGGCTGTGAAGATACGCTCTGCTTCGGGGTGATAGCTTGTCCACTCGGACGCATCCCACGGCCCGCGAAACATCATCAGGCGCGTGCGCCGGTCGTAGTCGAGCCCCTCGGGCCCGAAGATCTCGGCGAGCCGACCTTCATGCCAGCGGCGCCACATCTCCATCTGCCAGAGCCGGTCCTGCGCCATGACGTAGCCTTGGGCGAAGAACAGGTCATCGTCGTTCTGCGCATAGATGTGCGGGATGCCGGTCTCGTCTCGCAGTACCTCGACCGATTCCCGCAGCCCCGGAATCGCCAGTTCGCCGTCGATCTGAGCCAGCGACAGGCGAGCCAGCTCATCGAGTGACTCGGGCGCGGACGTGCCACCGCAACCGGAGATCGATGCGGCAAGGGCCAGCAGCGCGACTCGGGCGACACCTGTTGTGGGTGCTGAGAAGTGGTGGACGGACAATGGAACCTCCCGACTAGGGCTGGTGCAGCTGGCTACGGCCCGGTCACAGTGCCCCCGCGTCGGGGGCGAGTCAATCGCGCGGAAGGCGGACCGTGTTCGGGTAGATGCTGCGGCTGTCCAAGTCGTCGGGAACTGGAATGCGCGCGAGTCCGGCGAGTGTGGGTGCGAAGTCCACCGTGTAGACCGGTGAGTCCGAGGTACCGGGCTCGACGCCTGCGCCCATGAGGATCATTCCCACGTGACGGTCGTACCAATAGGTCGATTCGTGGTTGGCACCGGTGGGGAATCCTACCAGGTCTCTTTCCCCGAAACGGACTTCGACTAACTAGGCCCTCCCCTGGCGGATGAGGCTGCTGGGGCGGATTGTCCCGCCTATGCTGACTGCACAGAGGCCTCACCGCGCCGCTTCGACGGTCCTCGTCGCCCTGCTGGTCGCCACGGCTTGTGGCGACCCCGCGCAGCGCTCGGGAGAGCCCGGGACTGACTCCGCCCGCGCGGACCTCCGTATCGTCGCTGTCACGCATGGTGTGTCCGCGAACCCTTTCTGGTCGGTGGTCATCAACGGGCTCGACGACGCGGCGCGCGACATGGGCGTGAGGGTCGAGTATCAGGCACCGAGCACGTTCGCTATGGTCACGATGAGCGAGCTCATCGACGCAGCCGTCGCCTCCCGCCCGGACGGGCTCGTGGTCTCCGTGCCCGACCCTGACGCGCTGGGTGCCTCGATTCGCGCGGCTGTCGCCGTCGGTATCCCGGTGATCACCATCAACTCGGGCGGAGACGTATCAGCCTCGCTCGGCGCCGTGGCTCACGTGGGCCAGGCGGAGTACGACGCGGGCTTCGGCGGGGGCGAGCGGCTGGCCGAGGCCGGCGTTCACCGAGTCCTGTGCGTGAACCAGGAGGTCGGCAACGCCTCGCTCGATACCAGGTGTCAGGGCCTCAGCGACGCGCTGGCGGAGCACGGTGTGCCGGTAGAGGTGCTGGCAGTCGAGCTCGCGGACCCGGAAGACACCCGCCAGCGGGTTGCCGGGGCGCTGCTGGCGGACGCCACGATAGACGGAATGCTCACGCTCGGGACCACCGGAGCGGAGCCCGCGCTCGCTGCGCTTCAGGATCTAGGACGTGTGGGCGACGTACACCTCGGAACGTTCGACCTCTCGACATCGGTGCTCGAGGCGATTCGAGACGGTGAGATCGATTTCGCCATCGACCAGCAGCAGTACCTCCAGGGCTACCTGCCCGTCGTCCTGCTCACGCTATACATCGAGACCGGCACCGTGCCGGGTGGAGGGCTCGCGCTCCCGACGGGGCCAGGCTTCGTGACGTCCGAGACCGCCCAGCAAGTCATGGACCTCACGAGTCGCGGCCTGCGGTGAGCGGGCCCGCGTCCAGCATCTCCGATCGACCCGCCGCCGGCGTGCTCGTGCGACTGTTCACCCGCCCCGGGGCCGCGGCGGCCGTAGGCGCCGTCCTCATCTGGCTGCTCTTCGCCGTTGTGGCCGGTCCGGCGTTTCGCAGCCTCGTGGGCACGGCATCGTACCTGAACGCAGCGGCGC
>Ga0310345_10003363_pt1 | contig 15269 bp, 17 predicted proteins | sample HC15DNA20500_MG_FD_204667 | JGI IMG/M metagenome (GOLD analysis project Ga0310345, IMG submission 204667) | Marine microbial communities from station ALOHA, North Pacific Subtropical Gyre - HC15-DNA-20-500_MG | ecosystem: Environmental > Aquatic > Marine > Oceanic | place: Pacific Ocean: North... | reverse complement strand
GAATTCCAGACCGCCGATGTGCTTCTCACCGCCACGCTGCGCATGCGCCCCGACCGGATCATCCTGGGCGAGGTGCGCGGCAAGGAGGCCATGACCTTTCTGGAAGCCATCAACACCGGCCATGGCGGCTCGATGACCACGCTGCATGCCGAAACCCCCCAACTTGCCGTGCAGCGCCTCGCGATCGCAGCACTAAAGACCGAGATCCCGATGACCTATGCCGACATGATCCAGTACATCGAGAATTCCATCGACGTGATCATCCAGGCCGGTCGCCATGACGGCAAACGCGGCATCACCGAATTCTACCTCCCCGGCGCAACTGAGATTGGAATTTCCCCATGAAGACCTTTGAATACGATATCCTGTCCTTTCCCATGACCCGAAAAACCAGCCTTGCCGACATGCAGGCCAGCCTGAATGCCAAAGGTGCGGAAGGCTGGGAGGTGGTGTCGATCAGCTCCTCGGAATTCGCCAATGTGGGACACACGGTCTTCCTGAAGCGTGAGACCACACCCGCCGGAGCCACGGCATGAGGCAGGCGGGCTGTACCCTCGTATTGACTGCGCTGGTCTTGGGCCTGACGTTGGCACCCGCCTTCGCTGAGCGCGATCTCGTGCCGACCCTCGATCGCAGCTTTGACGTCTGTCCGGACCGGCCCGCTGAACCCTTGTGGATGCAGGAGATCCCCCTGCGCCAAGCCTATCAGCGGGTTCTGGTTCAGGACATCTATCGCGCCCAGAATCTCGAGCGGGTCGTCGAGATCGGCAACTGCGACTGCGCGACCCGGTTCCCCTCTTGGGACGCAGCCGAAGCGGTGTTTCGTGAGCGCCACGCGAGCGACGAACGATGGGAAATGCTGCAAGCCTCGGACGCCTACAACCGCCGCGCCAACGCCGCCCGTCCGGAAGCCCAGACCATCTGCGACGTCGCGGGCAATTGGTAAGGAAGCCCCGCGATGAGCGTCGTCACCTATTTCGTTGAAACCTCCCAAGCCTATCTCGACACCGCCGCTGAGACCCAGTTTGGTGCGGTTGCGGCAACAGTCGGCACGCTCCTCGTTTTGGGGACAACGCTGGTGGTGATCCTCGTTGGCATCAACATGATCTATCAATATCGGGCCATGGATGGGCACACAGCCTTCTGGCTCGCGGTCAAGATCGGGCTTATCGGGATATTCGCGACCAATTGGATGCAGTTCAACGCCTTCTCGTCTGCCATTCTCTATGGGATTGACAGTATCGCGGGCGCGCTTGTCGCTTCGGTCGGGGGCGGCAGCCCCGGACCCTCCGGCACGTTCGCAGAAGAGTTCGACCGGCTGATCGCGGAACTGGGCGACTATCTGAACGCTGCCGGATCCGAGCTGAACTGGATGGCCGGCGCCATGCTCGACATCGTCGGTGTTCTTCTGCTCTCGATCCTCGGCGGACTGGCCGCCTTCATCCTCGTGGCCTCCCGACTGATGATCGCGCTTCTGATCGGGATCGCCCCGGTGATGATTTTCCTGACCCTCTTCGAGGTCACCAAGGATTATTTCGCTCGCTGGTTATCCGCGCTGGTTTCCTTTGCGCTCTACCCCATCGTCGTGGCCGGCGTGTTCGCCACGATCACTGGGGTTTCATCAGCCTTGATCGGTGAGCTTGGCGACCCGGAAGGGGCCTCCAATATCGGCGCGCTCATCCCCTTCTTCATGATGGTGCTCATGGCCAAAGGGTTCATAATCGCAACACCCTTTATCGTCCGCGCGATCTCCGGCAACATCATGATGCCCGCCCTCTCCGGAGGTCTCGGCGGCGGCTACAGCTTCGCTCGCGCAGCGATGGGCAGCCAGCAAGCCTACAACCGCTATCTGATCGGCGGTGCAAGCGGCGCAGAATACGCAGCCCTCAGGGCGCGGCAGTTCTTTGGCGTGCAGCAGTTTCCCGTGAGGCAAGGCATGGGGCAGACGAGTTCCGCAGGCGGCACAGGGTCCGCAGACTCTGGGTCAAAAATGCTGGCGCAGCTGGCGAGACTGGGACGGCTTGGGCGACGGTGACGGCCTATGGCGGTCACTCGCGACCAGTTCTTCGAACGTCTGACTTTCAATGTTTTTCCGTGTTTAGAGCCCTCACAAACAATTTCGACCTTAAACCCCGTCGAGGTTTGGCCACTCCTCAGGAACCAACGCTGGGGGTTTGGTCCACGGTTCTTCGACCAACGCGTCCTGAAACCACTGATCACGGAGGTTGGCGTGCTCGGTGACGATCAGCTGAAAGCCGGGTACGTCATCCTGCGTATATTTCAACAGCAGCTCGAACAATCGACGAACCGCGTTTAGATCCGCATCAGCCTCTGTTTTCTGGAAAGAGCCGTCGGCCTCCTTGTAGATTTTCTCAGACGGGAAGTAGACTTGGGTTGGCTGATCGATCAACAGGAAGCGCGGGATTGGGCGATTATTTTGCGCAGCGAATAGGTGCAGCGCGAGTAATGCAGAAAGGTGATAGGCTAGATGGTTTTCGCCGCCTCCTGTGCGACTCATAGGGACCGGACGCTCAGGCCGATCGAAGATGATCGTCAACTGTGGTAGGTTGAGCCGCGCCGGGAAGTCTTGGAATTCTGCCTCAAATTTCCGGATGAACCGCGTGACTTGCGCAGAGATGTTGTTGAGAATTGAGGCTAGGCGCTCGTCGCTATCGTCGGTGCCGATTTCCTCCTCCAGTTGCGTCACCCTGTTGATAAGACGGCGATTCTCCAATTCAAGTCTGGCAAGTTCTTCGTTCGGAGGGAGCGTTTCCAAGAAGTGGCTGATACGGCCTACGACGCGCGCGGCAGCATTGTTGCGACTTCCCATTTGGGCAATGATCTCATTAGCTGCGATCGCAGCGGACAGCTCAGTTTCTTTCTGTCTGACTTCTGCTGCGATGTCGTCCGCCTGAGCAGTCAATTCAGCCAAGTAGGCTTCGAGCTTGGGGCGCTGGCCGGTGGCAACACGTAATTCCTTATCTAGCGTTTCAAGCTCGTTTAGCAGGACGGCAGCAAGCGGGGAGTCGAGTGCTAGGTTCCGTTCGCTGAATGGCCATTGCCATTCGCCGCTATCGGGATTGTTTGGCAGTGCCTTGATCGAAGTGAGACGATCTATTTGTTCAGCGGCCTCGTTTTCGTAGCCGCCCGCCCTCTTGGCGAACTGACGCGCCGAATCAATTCTTGCCTGAGTGTCTCGCCGGTCTTGACGCAGTTGAGCCAACTCTTCTTCCAACAGGGAAATCCGGCTACCGTCGTCGTCAGGCACCTTTTCAGGTTTCCAAGAAAGCACAGATCTCAATGCTTCAATGATTGCTTCTGCATTTTGATTTTCATCGGCGCTTCCGATCACCCCAACCGCCGTCGCTTCCGAGTGCAGACCGATTGCCTGCTCGTGCGACGTGTCGACTGCATTGCGCGCCTGCTCTAGCTTTTTGTTGCTAATTCTCAGATCCCGTTTCGCAATCCGTAGCTTTGACTCCCATTCGAAGCGGTCGTGAGAGGAGACGCCAAGCAGAATTGGCAGGGTATCGCGTATTGCCTGCGGCTGGAATTGTTCGTTCTGGCGGTAGAAAAGTTGGTCCTTGTTAGCGATCAGTCCTTGCTTTTGAAACAGGTAGTAAAACGTGTGCTTTACGTTGGCGTCGTAGCTGGCGCGGCTGTGTTCACTCGCAACTTCGGTGCGATTTTCTGGAATTCCAAGCAGCCGCGACAGGAGTTCGACGATACTATCGTCGTCAGTGTTGATCGACAGATCTTCGAACACAGGAATTGGCAACTGGTTGCCCCTACGCAGCATTGCAGTGCTGCAACTCGCACCACCTCGAGACGGTGTTGGCTTCGCAACCAAAACCTGCTCTTTTTCAAATTGGTAGATCACAGCGAACCATGCCACCTTGTCGCGGATTATTCCTTCTGGAACGTTAAAAGTAGATCGTCCCATACAGTATTCGATAATCTCTGAGAGTGCGGACTTGCCAGTAGAAGAGCGGCCGGTAATGACGTTAAGCCCGTCAACCTTGAATTGCAGGTCGCGGCGTTGGCCGTTAGGGCTATAAATGTGAATGGATCGAATCTTCATGGGCGAATTCCGAATGTTGCATAAATTGTTGACCGGTCTGCAATGCGAGCAAATTCTCTACCAACTATCCGCGCGACTTTGTGGCAATCAACAGTTTCATCCGTTCCAGTAACGGTCTTGCGCACCTTCTTGGGCACGGTTTGGATGCGGCCGCTATCTGAGACTGTGATACAGCCCCTTTCCATAAGGAGACCAAATCCCTCGAAAGCATAGGGTAACATCTCTGAGACTCGATCGCCGAAGCCCACCATCAGTTGCTGGTTATTCTCCGTCGTCTTAAGCAGGTAGCTGCGTGGATTACTGACAATTACCTGGCGCGAGTCCTTGTGTAAGCAGAGCGGCAGAACGAGTAATGATAGTGAAAAAGGCATGCCTCGCTCATCTATGTCTTCATATCCGTTCAACGAGCGGAACAAGACCAAGCCGCAAAATGCCGGGTTGAATAGATTACGAATCTCGAACGGGCGTTGGTCCCATCGTTTCATGAGGCCACCCCCAACACTTTGCATACTCGTTCAATAAACCGTGGGTGCCAATAAACTCTAGGTTCAGGCGTGGTATCCGCGAGAATATGAAAGCTGCCTCGGACGACATAGGGTTCCGTCACGCGCGCGCGAATTCGAAGGGACTCGATCTTCCCGGTTTCAAATTCTGCCCAGTTGTAGAGAGTGGCTCCGGCTTCGCGCAACGCATCCTCGGCGCTGTCGTCCGTGAGCTTCTCGAAAACCACATCCCTGTAGCGGCTCCATTCCTCTGCGAGACGGTCCTCGTATTCCTCAATCTCTCCCGACACGATTAGGTTTTCGCGCGCCCAAGCCGATCGCTGCTCGAACGCTCTGTAGTAATCTAGGATCGCACTCCTGATACGGTTGGAAGAGATGCCTATCTCGTACATTTGTTTAACGAAAAGGCGCGGATCGGCATCGGTGTCAATCTCGGTGGCGGGCACCTTCCCGCGGAAGGTGATTGGCAGATTATCTGTTTTGTATTCCTCGGTGATATTGGAAAGCTTATCCGAGACTTCGTGGCCGAAAATGCCTTCTGGCCTGACGCCAGTCAACTGCTTGATCACAGCATCGGTCCACCAACCTTCCAGCCGTTCTAAGACGAACTGGCGGTGTTCGCGTCTTATGCTTCGCATGTGCTTTTCCCGGATGATGGCCGGGATGTCACTGATGCGCGGATTCCCATCGAGGATCAGGATGCGCTCGAGAAAGTCTTGCTTCGCTGAATCGCTTAATTCGTTAAACGCAGCTGCAATCGGAGTGATGAGTTTTGACTTTGATCTAGATAGCGCGGCGGTGGCCAGTTCGGCCAGTGTTGCTTCATTACTGGAAGAGGTGGCCTGTTCCGGGAGGAAGCGAGCAAGAAATGAATCAGTTGACACGGTGCCGGTGGTAAAAAGGAAGAACTGCAGATTTGATGCAGCAAGGCCATCCCGCTTGTATCGCACCAGCCAAATGTTGACTGATTTCCAGAAATCAGTCGACAGGTCTGTCAGTTTATCGCCAATCGCCTTGTGCTTTAGCGAAGCTAAGGACTTACCGCCTTCGGTGTCAATGAAATCGAGATCGTCGTCTTTTTCAATGAAGACTGCCGCATCTTCCGGAAGCTGAAGCAGTCGAAGCAACGCAAGGCGACTTTGGTAAATATATCCAAGGCCCTGCTCGCCTGCTGAGAACTTATCAGTTTCTTTTTCGACCATAGTTCTCCCGCCCAGTCAGATTATCCAATTGGCCGGTAGCGACCTCTGATCCGGAAACCACCGTATGGCACACTTGCTGATTTCACACATTGGCGCAAGGCACCGCGAACTTCCGCTTCCGGCCCTGTTCAACAGACATACCATCCTCGTTAGACTATCGAGCAACCAGCTTATCGCTATCCCCCTCCTGCAGCATCGCTTCCATTTCATCCAATCCATCGACAGCAGAGCGCATCTGCGCCTCATCATCCACGCCCACGGTCTCGGCATCTGCAACTTGGCCCCCAAAATCCATTTCCATCTGTCGCTGTTCCTCAGCGATAACGGCTTGAACGACAGGCGCAGTCTTCTTTGGGGCGACATCAGTTTGCCCTGACGATTGGCCATCAGCAGCCTGGCGTGCGGCCTCGACGTCGGCTTCTGTTCCCCCTGGCCCATCCGACGGCGGCGTCATCGGCATGGCGCGCACGCTCAGCGGCAGCGTTCCCTGCGGCCCCCCTCCCCCAGGCTCCGGAAACGGCAACTCCCCCGTCTGCGCCCCGTGGATTGCCTTGAACAACCGATCGTCAAAATATTGGATCCGTTTGGCCCGGACCGGCATTTGCGCGTCGATGACCATGACGATCTCGTCGAGCGGCAGGCGGCGCGCCTCGTCTTCAGGGAGCAAGGAGCTTTCTTCGGTCCGGGTCGACTGGCTGCGCCCTTCAAAGGGGTTCTTGCCGATGGACTGGGAGCGCGTGATGACGGTCTTCGTGGTCTTGCCGACCGCCTTGCTCAACTCCTCAACTGTCTTTTCATCGGAGGGCGTCAGATAGAGCTTCACGCCCGCGTTGCCCTGCAGAGCGCGGCGGGTGTTTTCGCCGTAAATTTCATCGAGGGCGGGGATGGTTTGGGTGACCACGGCCAGGTGACCACGATAGGTCCGCAGGGTCTCGATGCTCTCGACCACGATGGGCATCTTGCCGAGGCGATTGAACTCGTCGAGCATGATCATCACGGGCCAGGGCTCGTCGGGGCCAGGATCCTTTTCCTGCCACCTTCCACCAAGGCTGACCCTACCTTACGATAATATACCTATCTGTCAATTGTATACTTACGTTGCATTCAGTCTCAGGCAGCCTTGGTGTCCGCTTCCCCCGCGACCCGCAGGGGCGCGGGCCTGCCCCCTCACCATCAAGAACCCCATCCGTCCAATGGGCCCCCTTCCCCAGCACCGCCCGAGGGCCTGGCCGAACACGCATGTGTTCGGACGGAACCGCGGACGGGCGCAAACCCCACCGACAGGGCGGACAGGCAGGGTCAAGGAGGGCCAGATTTGGGTCCCCAAATCTCTGCCGCAAAAACCGGGAGGCCCTGGCCGACAGGTTTTTGTGGATGGCCCCCTTGAGGCTGACTGGCCGGTCTGTCGCGGCCTGACCCTTCCGGGCGGAGTGCGTCCGTTGAACGCGCAGGGACCGGCATCCCTGGAACGGGGATCGGGCCGCCCCAAGATCCTGCTAGGGCGGCCCATCCTCGTCAGAGGATTTAGTCCTGGGGATCTTTCGCGCTCGGTGGGAACATCACCAGCTCCGAGACCGCGACCGGGAAGTCGAGCTTGAGGCTGAAGAACTCCGATCCATCCCCGTTGCGGGTGTTGCGGAACATCGCACCCACGCGCTGAAAACGGGTGCGCTCCTGGCCATCGGTGTCGGTGAACTTGACGGGGACGGTGGCGACGTAGTGGTTGGTCATTTGGGTTACTCCTTGTTGCGATGGGGATCTGCCAGCACGGGGGCAAGAGGCCCGGTCGCAAGCGCAAATGCGGAGGGTCCGCGGCTCCGCCGTGGAAGCCATATTTGTGCTTGCCGAAGCGTGAGCTGAGGGCACGGACGGGCCGACCCCGTGCGATCCACATCTATGAGCAAAAAGGGGTGATCCGGATGATCTTTGCCATCACGCAGCCGCCACCTTCCCCGTCCGCGTCCCGCCAAGCCTGGCCGGGGAGCTGACGGAGCCCGCCCGCGTGGATGCGATGTTCCGAAACACGCCCCGAGGGACGTGCAGGGCTTCAGCCTCATGTGCGACGTCTCGACCCCTCGGTCTTGCGCTGCTGACGATGTGCGAGGTGCGCACCATCCCCAGCCCGTACCGATGCGGATGGGCCGCACGCTGACGGACCGGGTAGAGGGATGACGGTGCTGGACGCCGTGAGCTGCCGATCACGCGTAACCGACCGCACGCGCCATGAGACATGACGAAAGGGCCGCGCCAAGCGCGACCCCCTCTCTTCAATCCTGCGCAGTCTTCTTCGCCGGGTCAGCAACCCGCATGACCGTCAGGCCTTTCGCTTCCGCCTTCTGCCCGAGGTTCAGAGCGACCCCGTTGCCGCCGAAGAGAACAACCCCCGTCGCCGCGAACTTGTCGTCCAGCATTTCGTCGTTGCACTTGAACGGTGCCGCCCGCCCGTGCGCGGACCAGCGCGGATCGAAGCGCGCCTGCGCGATCCCGCGTGCCCGGGCCCACCGGGCCGCAATCATCTCCGCCCCGTGCTTGCCACCTTTGTGGCAGAGGAATATCTCCTGATTGCGGTTCTGCTTGATCCGTTCGCGAACCTTGTCGAGCGTGTTGAAGATCACATCGACATCGGTCCAGTCGGTGGCGCCCGAGACGATCAGGGGAACCCCCTCGACTTTCGACTTCTCGGCGGTTTCGCGGTCGTGCTGCTCGAGGAGCTGCCGCGCCTCGAAGACAGCCCCGGTCTCCTGCGCCCTGACGCTTGCGCGCGACCCGGCTGCCGGGATGAAGGCGTGACCCGTCTCGATCTCGTAGCATTCCGCCGCCGCCTCGCTCATCACCTCGATGGCGCCGACAATCTCGCGCAACTGCACAAAGCGCGCCTGCGCCTCTTCGAGCGCGGTCTCGGCGATCTCCGATCCGTCGTGGGCTTTTGCCAGCGCGCCGATCTTGTCGGCGGTGCGGTCGACCTCTTTACCAAGCGCCACCTTGCGGCGCTGCAGGATCGTCGCGAGCCCATGGGCCAGCGGTTCGATTTCTGCTTCAAGCCCGGTCCCGCGCAGCTGCCCGAGCAAGGTCTCGAAGCTCTCGCGGATGATGCGGTCGGTCAGGATGTGATCCTCCGGGATCGGCAGCTGTGCGTCCTTCTCGGTCAGCCCGAAAAGCTCGATGGTCTCGTAGGTGTTTGCGGTGTCGTAAGCCATGTCTGGTCTCCAGTGTTCGGTTCCTAGGCCACCACGTGAGTGTGGGGGCATGGCCGAATGCCTGGTTTCCGAATCTGCCCGGGTCAGGGACGGCGCAGCCGCCGGCTTGCCGGGCGCAAAAGTTTTCCGAGCGCGGCATCCGACACATGCGCGCGCTCACGCACGGGACCGCCCCAAGCCACTGGCGCCGTCCTCGCCGAAAAGTTTTGCGATCCTTGACGCGGGCTGATTTGGGGGCCATCCGGAGGATATGCTTCCACGCTCATGTGTGTGTGTTTTGACGGTAGGTTTGCCCGACACGAGCAGGCAAACGGCCCGACCGGACGCGGGAGACGGATGGAGCGGCGGGATCGTTTTGGCCTCAGGCCAAAACAGACCAGAGCGCAATCCGGCGGAGCGGCCGGGGAGGGACGTGCTCGCGAGGCGGGCAAACCGGGGGTCTGGGTGCGACGCCGCGGTGAGGCCGCATGGCCGAATGCGCGACGGACCGAAGGGCCGTTCTCCCCTGCGACACGCGAAGCCGAGCAGGGGAGGCCGCAAGGCTCTGGCCACGGTTGATGTGCAGGGACTACGCTGCCGACTATAGGGATTGCTTGTCCAGGCATTCGACGTGATCGGCGGAAAGCGGACATTCACTGCGAGTGCGAAAGCATACTGTCTGAGACATGATTGCGACAATTATTGTCTCAGCGTCAGCGCCAGTTTGACCTACCCCCATTTTCAGAACCACTCGTAAGTCGAGCCTGATGGCACGAAAGCATCGTTTGAGCCCTAATTGCAGAATGATACACGATGCGCCCGGGTCGATAACCGGCGTCGTTATGCTGGCGTGCGCATAATCTCACGGATCAGATCATTTGTTTCTGATCTCGTCGTTTGGTGCCGATATCGAACGGCCAAAACAGTTCGTGTTATTTCAAAGCCATCGATGGGTTTCGACACCAGGCCCATGTCTGATGGAATAGCGGTGGCTGGTAGGATCACCGCACCCGAACCCTGCCGGGCAAGTTCGATTAACCAATCCACGCGATTTGACCGATAGGCCGCGTAGAGGTCGTAACCTTGATCTGCGCAGGTTCCATGTAAAGTATCCCGCATTTCGCAATTCAGTCTGTCAAGCATGTCAGTTTGAGCAAGCGTCGAAAGAGAAATTGTATTTAGTTCAGACAATGGATGCGACTTTGACACCACGACCTTGTAGTCCTCTTCATAGAGAATGTCTATACGATAGAGGTCTTCACTGACCTTGTCCGCGGTGACGACAACGTCAAAGTCACCATCTCGCAACCCGGAAAGAAGCTCGTGGGATGACGCAACGATCAATTCGATTTCGGCTTGCGGCACGCGCTTGCGCATACGCTCCATAGCTGCCGAAATTCTGCTGTGGCCAATCGTTTCGCCGACACCGACAGTGATAGGAACTCGCTCCAACCGCATATGACGGACTGCCTCGGCCTTCGCCTGTCGCGTCTCGTCGGATATTTTCTGCAATCTTGGCTGCACGAGTTTTCCCAGCGCGGTCAGCCTGCAGCCTGCACGGTCTCTGACAAACAGGTCACCTCCAAGTTCGTCTTCAAGTTTCTTGACCGCAGTCGTCAAGGAAGGTTGGGAGACATTGGAGGCACTGGCCGCGTGGGTGAAGTTTCGGTGCTCGCAGACAGCGAGAAAGTATCTGATCTGGTTCATTTCCATCGCCGCATTCTCCGTCACATCTCCGGCCGCGCCATCAAAACAAGTTCGATAGTCCATGTCTATCAAAGAATAGCATTTCGGAATTGGAGTCCACCGCATCCGGCATGGGACAAGAGTGCATCGAAACCAAACACGATGCACTTCAAAGCAGGGGCCGACCATGAAATCGCAAATTCTTCAGACACTCGCCGCACTGGCTCTGATCGCAACTTCTGCAACTGCACAGGACAATCCAATGGAAAATCATACCGCCAGCTACATCGCCATGCCCGCCGCCGAAGGCCAGTCCGAAGCTTTCGCGGAGTTTCTGGCGGGTGCCGCACCTATCGTGCGGGACACAGAGCCGGGCACCGTCCTTTGGTTTGCTCTGCAAGCCAACGATACGCTCGCAATCTTTGACATCTTTGCAGATGAAGAGGCACGGAACGCTCACTTCTCAGGAGCGGTTGCTGCGGCTTTGAACCAAAACGCCGACACACTGGTCGACGGAGGATGGGACGAAGGTGTTGTCGCGAATATCAACAACTCCGATGTCCTGTCGGTCAAGGCGCCGGTTGATCTCACCACGGCAACGACCGCAACTTACATCAAGCTTGAAGCTGCGCCGGGGAAAGGCCGCGAATTGGCAGCCTTGCTGACCGCCGCCGGCCCCATCGTCGCAGATACCGAACCCATGACATTGTTCTGGGCGGCGCTGCAAATTGACGAGAACAACTTTGCCATCTTCGACATCTTTGCCGACGATGCTGGCCGCGAAGCGCATTTTGCCGGACAGGTCGCCGGGCTACTGAATGAAAGGGCTTCGGAATTGGTCTCGGGCGGATGGGACGATGGTGTGGTGGCAAACGTCCGCAATTTCGACATCCTTGCTGCCAAGTAATCTCGAGCTGCGTTAACAAAGAAGTGCCCGGTGCAACCCATCGGGCACTTTGCTATTTGAGTTGAGAGTAAAGCCAAGTCGGTCGATTAACCGCAGCGAAATGGCATTTTATCCCAGTCTGCTGATGCTTACCCATTGAAAATTCTGCCGCCGATGCAAATGACCGTTCTAGTGCAGCTGCGCTCCAGCGCCGGACAGCTCGCCGAGCGGCAGCTATGGGCCGACAACGTAGGGTGTACTGCTTCAGTCCAAATCGACACCGCCGAGGCGCGGCACATGGACATGCGTCCGGACAAGGGATGCAGCGACAGCGCCCGCGATGGCGCCGAAGAGATGCGCCTCCCACGAGACGCCGGGTTGGCCCGGAAGAACGCCCCAGAGAATGGAGCTATAGAGGACACCGACCAGTAGTGCCGCGCCCAGCGTGATCGGGGAGCGATCCACGAAGCCGCGCGCGACGAGGAAGCCAAACCAGCCGAAGACCAACCCTGACGCACCGATATGGATGGCGGAGCTTCCGAACAGCCAGACGAGTCCGCCGCCGAGGCCGATCACCACTGCGTTCACCGGCAGCAAGGCTCGCGTGGTCGTGGCAACCAGCAGCCCACCCATCACCAGGAGAGGCGGCGTATTGGCCATCAGATGCGCGAAGCTTCCGTGCATCAGCGGCATGGCGACAACGCCATCCAAACCATCGAGCTGCCTGGGGATCAGGCCGAAGGCCGGGTTCAAACCGTAGCCGGTGATCCAATTGACGACCTGAACCGCCCAGAGCAGCGCGACAAAAGCGGCAAGCGTTGCGGCGCGCCGCAAGAAAGCGCGCATGTGATCCCGTTTCATCATGTTCGCGACAGTAGACGTCCCCACAGCGCCTTCAACAGCTTTCGCGCGCTGCACAGGGTGCCCCTTCCGAGAAAGGGGGTTTGAGGCGGCCAACCTCGGTACGGCTCAAGCCAGGAGAATCGCTTCGATCTTACACAGTGTTCCCAGGCCGCAGCGGCATGATTTCACGCTCGGGGCGCTTCAGGGCTTCGGCGTATTTGCGGGCATTGTCATCGATCGTGCTGTGCCACAGCTTCGAGACAAACGCCCGAGCGTCTTGGACCGTCATATCGTTCAGCGATGAGGACAACGCCATGAAGAGCTCATCCTCGCTGATCGCGGCGGCGCTATGCATGGCGTCCGCGTAAAATGAAGGGTCGTTCAGGACCTGTTGGCTTAGCGGCATCAGCGCGAGGTTCTCTTCCGGGATCGCCATGAAGATCGTGTCCTGCAGGTCGGTCAGATACGCACGCCGCGAGGTGGACACCGACTTTCCCACCGGCTTGGCCTCCTGATATGCCTGCCTTGTCCTGTCGAGCTTCGCCCTTGCATGGGTCATGATGACTTCACGCTTTCGGGCGGGTAGCGAAAATCCAGTGCAGCGCTCGATATGAGCAAGGAGTTCTGCAACCTCTGCCTCAACATCAAAGCTCTCGAACCATGGAACCGTCCCTGATCTAGCCGCCACGCGCTCGCCCTCGATATTGCGTTAATATATTATTGTATCGCATTTACACCAGATCGCAAGCGGGTGACGTCCTTTACGCAAACGGACATGGAAAAAGGGGAACCGTGATCCCACGGCTCCCCTTTCGATTCAGATCGTCTCCCCTCGCGCGCCGATTAGGCGACCAAGGAGAGCCCCGCGCCCGCGTCCTGCGGCTGCTCACCGCTGTCGATGAACGGGATGATCGAGAAGGTCTGCCCGCCGCGCTGTTCTTCGTTCTGCACGGCGTTGACGCGCAGGTCGCCATCGGGCGTGTTGATCAGCAGCGACAGGTAGTCATTGCCCGTGCGGCTGCTTTTGGCCATCCACGCCGAGCCGACGCGGATTGGTTTACCCCGGGGCGAGCTGACCTCGATCCGGTAATCCGGGTGGGTCTCCTCGGATTTGTAGCTGTTCTCGATCAGCATGAACTCCAGATCGAACATCATGTTGGCGATGTAGCCGGTGAACGCGTTGTCGGCGTCCATGGCGGTGAGCTCGCCTGAGATCGAGCCGGATTTCATCAGGCCGTTCGAGACCAGCGGGATGATCTCGAACTCGCTGCTCTGGGCCGCGCGCGCCTCTTTCGTCTGGACCGCGTTGACCCGGAACGGGCCCAAGCCGACATCGATCTGCATCGAGATGTAGGGGTTGCCGCTGATATTGCCGGTCTCGTTCCAGGCCGTGCCGATGCGCACCTTGCGGCCTGATTTGTTGATCGCCGTCACGTCAAAATCCGGGCTGCGCGCGGACATCTTCGGGCGGGTTTCAAGCTGGATGGCGATGTCAAAGCGCGTCGAGTGGATCATGCCGGTGTACTGAGCGGCTGCGGTCTCGACATTGCGGGTGATGGTTCCTGCGAACATGGGATGGTTCCTTTTGGATTGGCCGGTGTCTGACGTCCTTGCCAGCGCATCCGGGATTGCTTTCTCGACCCCTCGTGGGATCACAAATCAGAAAGCCTGCTTTCCTTTCAGCCCCGCCCGCGGGTCAGGGCCGCCCTCCGAGTGGGTGTGCAACCGCGCCTCCGGGTGCTGCGCCCCTCCCCTGCCCGTCTTGTCTTGATTGGCTGCCCGGATTTTCCGCGCTGTCCTTCGATCGCGCGATGAAGAACTCCGTTTCTTTTCCGTTCAACCGGTGCCCGCTCCGGTCGGTCAGGCCGATGCAGCTACCGTTCGGCTGATAGGTGATCAGGTACTGACCGAGCCTGTCCTTGTGGACAATGTAGCCGGTATTGGCCCAATGCACGGTCTGGCCCGCATCGACGGCCGCCTTGATATCATTGAGTGTCATGCGATCCTCCTCAAGAAGAATGGTGGGGAAACGACGCAAGAAGCCCGATCTTCCAACCGGGCTTCCATACAGTATTCGTTTGGCAAACGGCCGAGAGCTGTCAGGCGCTTTGCGTGGCCCGCGTCGCGCGCGCCGCCATCCAATCTTTCAGGCCAAGAACCGTTCGTCCGGCGGCAACCTCGGAGGCCCAGGCGACCCTTCGGTCGCCGCAGGGCTCATCGCCAGAATGCCGGTCGATATGGCCATTGGCCATCCATGGCTCGGGCTGGATCCGTCGCAGCCAGTCCGCCATGCTCGGGATACGGCCCTGACAGTCTTCGCGGATATGCTGCTCGCCGATCCAGCGCACGGGAATGTCCCGACCCGCGCTATTGGTCAGGGTCAAGCCGAAGACACGTTCGGCCTCGAACAGGCCTTGTGCATGGTGGCGCATGGCTCGGTGCGTGAAGAGCGCGAGGTGCTCTTTCGAGGCGTCAAACCAATCGTGCACAGACTGATAGTCAGATGGCACCCCGCCGAATTTCTGGGCAGAGCTTTCAGCATGATGAAGCGGATGGGCCATCTCACAGCCCCTCGACATAGCTGTGCGAGCATTCGACATAGCGGTCCGCGTGATCGAGGATGATGCTGTCTAGTGCTATGTCCCATGTCAGCGTGCCGTAGCCGCCCTCGTTGTTTTCGAACCCCGGGTGATGGTGATAGGCGAGCGACCAGGCGAAATCGCCAACTTCTGTGACAAGCGGCTCCGGCAGGTTGACCTCTGCAGGCCGCACCGTCACATCCTCGACATTGCCGGAGTCGCCATAGCCTTCATATTCGGCAGTGACCTCGCTGATGCCAAGCGCACGTAGTTGCGCGAGCAGCTCCACTCTGGATGCCTTCAAGGTGGTTTC
>Ga0310345_10003362_pt1 | contig 15276 bp, 13 predicted proteins | sample HC15DNA20500_MG_FD_204667 | JGI IMG/M metagenome (GOLD analysis project Ga0310345, IMG submission 204667) | Marine microbial communities from station ALOHA, North Pacific Subtropical Gyre - HC15-DNA-20-500_MG | ecosystem: Environmental > Aquatic > Marine > Oceanic | place: Pacific Ocean: North... | reverse complement strand
TCTTTTCTCGTCGAGCACCTTGTGAGCCGCTGCGTCTCCCTGCCCGCGGATCGCGGGGGCGCCAGGCCCGTGGTCTGCGGAATTCCGCGCCATCCGATCGAGCGGCTGTTGCGCGGAGGCTCGCGCGGGAGGATCCTCGCGGCTACCTTTGCCTCGCGGATGGGCTGGACCTCGCGGGCGTTGCTTCGCAAGAGGAGCTGGACGCCCAGGCAGGCATCGCTTGGAAGAAAGAGGCGTCTGACGAACCTGCGCGGCGTTTTCAGTATTCGCCGGGCTCTCCGGCCACCCCCTCATGTGCTGCTCGTCGATGATGTCCTGACCACGGGAGCGACCGCGAGGGAATGCGCCGGTGTCCTGAAGGCCGCGGGGGTCGTGCGCGTCGATGTGATCGTCGTCGCCCGATCCATGGGATGAGCAGCGGGACATCTGTTTCTACTGCGCCATCGGGTCTCCGCATTCTCAATACGGGAGGACTCCCGTACAATAGGGCCGTTGAATCCAGCCTGGTTGACAGGAGGACAGGAGCTTGCATCGCGACACTCTCGCTTATCTCTTCTTCGGGGTCTTTGCCCATAGCGAGGACTACCTGGTCGCCGCGCGCGTCCTGGTGGAGGATGAGTACGGACCGCTGGATTCCCAGGGCATCAGCGAGATCTTCGATTTCCCCGATGCGGCCAGCTACAGGGATTCGATGGGGACCGGCCTGAAGAGGCAGTTCTTCGTCTGCCGCGAGCGCCGCAGGCAGGACTGTCTCGCGAGTGTCAAGCGCGATGCGATCGAGATGGAGGAGCGTATCACACGGGAGAGTACCGCGCCGGTGGAACGCCCCGTCAACATCGATCCCGGGCTCATCAATGACTGCAGGATCATCCTCGCGAGCACCAAGGACTATTCGCACCGGCTCTATCGCGGCGATGGGATCTGGGAAGAGATCACGCTGATGTACAGAGATGGGGCCTACGGGTCTCTGCCATGGACCTACAGGGATTTTACGAATCCCGGCTACCACGAGTTTTTCGAGGTTTTTCGAGACCGTGTAATTGCCGAACTCTGAGCCGGGGCGTATTTTTTGACTGGCTTGAACTTGACGGGTGAGGGCATAGAATGGTCGCTTCGTTTCAAGGCGAAAGTTCCGTCCTCAAATGTCGGGTGCGAGCCGGGCATCGATCACAGAAGAAAGAAACATGAGCATCGAAGTAACCGATGAGCTGGTAGGGAAGATAGCGGTCCTCTCCCGCCTCAATCTGACCCCGGAGGAGATCGCCGGTCTCAAGGAACACTTTGAGAAGGTCCTCGAATATGTCGGTGAGCTGCAGGAACTGGATACCGATGGCGTCGACCCATCGCTTTTCACCACCGAGACCTCCAACGTTTTGCGTCCGGATGAGGGGGCGCCAAGCCTGGATAACGAGACGGCTCTGCGTCCGGCTCCCGAGAGCGAGCCTCCCTATTTCCTCGTTCCCCGGATCGTCGGGGATGCGGAGAGCTCCGAGAGTTGATCGAGAGATAGACCATTGACCGAAAGCGTATTTGATACCAGGGACAGGATTCGAGCCGGAGAGCTGAGCGCCGCGGCCGCGGCCGAGGAGGCTCTTCGCCAGGTCGAGGCCGTGAATCCCCAGCTCGAGGCGGCCACCGACATACTTCGTGAGGATGCTCTCGCGCAGGCGGCCGAGATCGACAGGAGGCTCGGAGTGGGCGAAGAGCCGGGCCCCCTCGCCGGCATCCCCTTCACCGTCAAGTCGAACATCTGCACTCTCGGCGGCCGTACCAGCGCGGCCAGCAGGATCATCGAGGGGCACGTCTCGCCCTATGAGGCGACCGCGGTCAGGCGGCTGAGGGAGGCCGGCGCGGTCTGCGTGGCGAAGACCAATCTCGATGAATTCGGCATGGGCTCCTCGACGGAGAACTCCTCGATCAAGGTTACGAAGAATCCGTGGAAGACCACCCATGTCCCCGGCGGCTCGAGTGGTGGTGCCGCGGCGCTTTGTTCCGCTACCCGGGGTATGCTCCACCTCGGCTCCGATACGGGCGGCTCCATCCGCCAGCCGGCGTCCTATTGCGGGGTCACCGGCCTCAAGCCTACCTACGGCAGGGTCTCCCGCTACGGCTTGCTCGCCTTCGCCAGCTCTCTCGACCAGATCGGGCCGCTGCAGCATTCGGCCCTCGAGTGCGCTCTCGTTCTCCAGGCTATGGCGGGTGTGGACCGGATGGATTGCACGAGCAGGGACGTCGAGGTGAAGGATTACGTGGAGAGCGCCTCCCGCGACATCTCCGGATTGCGTATCGGGCTCGCCCCCGAGCTCTTTCCCGAGGGAGTGGAGGCCGAGGTCCGTGAGAGCGTCGAGCGGGGAATCGAGGTGCTCCGGGGGCTCGGCGCCGAGGTGAAGGAGGTCTCCCTGCCCAACGCGCGCTACGCCAACCCGGCCTACGTTCTCGTGTCGGCCGCCGAGGCGAGCTCGAACCTGGCGCGCTACGATGGGGTTCATTTCGGGCACCGCTCGAAGAATGCCGGGGATCTCGTCGAGCTCTACAAGAGCTCGAGAGCCGAAGGATTCGGCCCGGAGGTGAAGAGGCGGATCATGATCGGCACCTTCGTCCTGAGCTCGGGATATTACGACGCCTTCTATCTCAAGGCCCTGAAGGTGAGAAAGCTCATCCAGCAGGATTTCGAGAAGGCGCTTGGCGAGGTGGACGCGGTGATCTGTCCGACCTCCCCGATCACCGCGTTTCCCATCGGTGAGCGGATGGATGATCCCATGAAGCTCTACGCTGTTGATGTGCTGACCGTTCCGGCCAACCTCGCCTCCCTGCCCGCGCTCAGCATGCCCTGCGGCCTCTCCGGCGAGGGCCTTCCCGTCGGGATGCAGATTTACGGCAGGCAGATGGAGGATGACGTGGTGTTGCGGATCGCCAACGCTTTCCAGTCCGAGACCGACCATCATCTGCGGGCGCCGGGGGTGAATGCCTGGGATGGCGGAGGCGGGGCCTGATATGTGCGCCGAAAAGAAGCTCGATCCCCTGGAAAATTCCGCCTATGAAGCGGTGATCGGCCTGGAGGTTCATGTCCAGCTGAACACCAGCACGAAGATGTTCTGCCGCTGCGAGAACAAGTTCGGCGCCGATCCGAATACCAATGTCTGCCCCGTATGTCTCGGCTGGCCCGGCGCTCTCCCCTACGCCAACCGCCAGGCGATCGAGCAGTCTCTGCGCGCGGTGCTCGCCTGTGGTTGCGAGGTGGGGGAGTTCAGCAAGTTCGACCGCAAGAATTACTACTACCCTGATCTGCCGAAGGGCTACCAGATCTCCCAATACGACCAGCCGCTGGGCCTTGGCGGCCAGGTCGACTTCTTTCTCGAGGGAGAGAGATCCGGGGTCCGGCTGACGAGGATTCACCTCGAAGAGGATGCCGGCAAGAATACCCATGTCGGGGGCCGCCCGGTCAGCTTCGTGGACCTCAACCGGGCAGGCACTCCCCTGCTGGAGATCGTGACCGAGCCCGACATCTCTTCGGCGGCGCAGGCCGGTGCCTTCCTGAGGAATCTCAGGCTCATCATGCTCTATCTCGGGGTCTCGGATTGCAATATGGAGGAGGGATCGCTGCGCTGTGACGTGAATATTTCGATCCGTCCGAAGGGTGCCGAACATCTAGAGACCCGCTCGGAGATCAAGAACCTCAACTCCTTCAACTTTATCGAGAAGGCGCTCAATTACGAGATCGCCAGGCAGATCGAGCTGAAGGAGCGCGGTGAAGAGGTGGTGCAGGAGACCAGGCTCTACGATCCGGACCGGGATGAGACCCGCTCGATGCGCGGCAAAGAGGCGGAGCACGACTACCGGTATTTTCCGGAGCCGGATCTTACCCCGGTCACCTTCACCTCCGGGCAGCTGGAAGAAATACGTTCCGAGCTACCCGAGTTGCCGATCGACCGTCTCCAGCGTTACACGGGGGAGCTGGAGCTCGAAGAGTATCCGGCTGACCTCCTCGTTCGAGACCACGAGGCGGCGGTATTCTTCGACAGCTGTATGGAGGTCTATCCCCAGGCGCGCTCGGTGGCCAATTGGATCCTGAACTCCCTGAAGGAGGAGGCCAATTCCCGCAAGGTCGGAATCTCTTCGCTGGGACTGGAGCCCGGGCGGTTCGTCGATCTGGTGAAGGCGGTGGACGATGGCATCGTGAGTTCTCAGAAGGCCAGGGATGTTCTCGAGCCGATGCTGGAGACCGACAAGTCGGTGGCGGAGATCATCAGCGAGCTGGGGCTCGAGCAGATCAGCGATGACTCCATGCTGCGCGAGCAGGTGGAGAAGGTGCTCGCTGAACATCCGGGGCCGGTCGAAGATGTCCGGGCGGGCAAGAAAAACTCGGTCAATTTCCTCGTCGGACAGGTGATGAAGGAGACCCGGGGAAAGGCCAATCCCGGCAAGGTAGCCGGGATCATAGGTGAAATCCTCTCGGCGTGATCGCCGGGAACCCGCCCCGGCGCTTTTTCAGGAGGTTCCCGGGATAGAATCGCCGATTTCCTGGGGTAGAATATCGAAATGAGAATCACCCGAGTTGTTCAGCTTCGATTGACGAGGCGGGCCCTGTGGCCTCGAAGCGGCGATGGCGCCCGGACCTGCCTGGCCGTGTTTTTTCTAGTGGCGGCGATTTTTCCGCCTGCGCTGGGAGCGGAGGAGCCCGAGGGCGGCTGGAAGTCGGCCGAGAGCGCGCTCCGCAAAGCCATCCTGTCGAAAAATTTCGAGGTAGCCCAGCGGCTGGTCGGAGAGTTGGCGGATACCGATGATGTCCGTGGCTACAGGCTCATTCTCAAGTACGCCGTCGGTGGTCACAGCTACGACCTCGACCGCCTGGCAGGCCGGAAGCTCGTCGCCGTCGAATCCGCCAATGTGCGCAAGGAGGTCTTCAGCGCGGTGTCGAGGGGCAGGAACGCGAAAGCGAAAATCGTTCTCCTGGCCGTGTTGAGGCGCTGGAGAGATGATCCCCTGGCGATGAAAACCCTCCATGCCGAGCTCCGGAATCCGCGCAAGGAGGTCGTCTTCGCCACCATTCGGTTGATCAGGGAGCTCGACAGCTCTGAGCTGTCGATGGATGCGCTGATCGATGAGCTCGGGCGGCGCGAGAGGAGGCCCCACGATCGGATCTACTTCGATCTGCAGCGAACTCTCGAGGACCTTTCCGGGTATAAATTCCCGGTCGCCGCGGACTGGCGCAATTACTGGAAGGGGAGAAAGGGCGGAAAGAAACCGGTCCCGAAAAATACCGGCGAGAGCCGCACGGTCCTCTTCAAGAGGCCGACCTTCTTTTCGGTGACGGTGGATTCCGACCGTGTTCTCTTCATTATCGATGTCAGCGACAGCATGAAGATCCCCGACACCGTGATCCAGAAGCCCCGGCGACCTGTCGAGGAGCCCGGCCGCAAGGGCAGGACGGTCGTGGTAAAGCCCGATGGAGCCTCCGGAAGCGAGAAGGTCCCGGTGCCGAAGTCGAAGCTGGTCCCCAGGATTACCCGGGTCAAGCACGAGCTGTTGAAGACGCTTGCCGGGCTGCCGACTCACGTTCGCTTCGGGATCATGAAATTTAACCACCAGATCGGGTTCTTCGGATCCGCGCCGCCTCCACTTCCCGAGAGGGACAAGCCCATTCAGCACGCCGCGGCGCCGGCGTTGCTCCAGGCCTCCAAGGCGAACAAGCAGAAGGCCTACGATTGGGTTCGGACCCTGAAGCCCTCCGGCGCCACGCGAACGGATCTCGCCGTTACGAGGATCTTCGGGATGCCTGAAATCGACACCATCTACCTGTTGACCGATGGTGAGCCGAGGGATGAGAAGAACCAGAAGATCGCGCCTGAAATAGTTCTGACGATAGCCAGGATCCAGAACCGTTTTCGAAAGGCGAGGATTCACACCATAGGGTTCTCCCAGGCCGGCCACACCATGCAGAAGCTCTGCCGGGATCTCGCGGGTCAGAACGACGGCAAGTGCGTGCTCCTCGACTGAGCGTGGGGCTCAGCTGTTGAAGGCCGTGAAGAGGATCTCCGCGACCTTTGAGCTGCCCCAGAAGAGGGCCGCCCAGAGGGCCGCCCAGAACGGCAGGCTGAAAAAGTTCTTCAGCAGGCTGGGGCGGGGGCCCTGCGTGCTCTCCATGAGCGGACGCGGGCCCGAGGTTTTCAGATCCAGCCGCGGCTGGGTGAGCGGGGGCAGGGGCCCAGAGGCCTGGAGCTGCTCGGCGGCTTCCCCGGGATGCCCGTCCGCGGGTTCGGGATCCCCGTGGAGCTCGCCCTCCTCCGCGGCGCCCCGGATACTCGACAGCACCGGGTCGAGACGATCCGCGGTGCTCGGTCTCGCCGCGGGATCCTTCTCGAGCATCTCACCCAGCAGGTCGGAGAGATTCTCGGGAATATCCGCTTCGATGAGGTTGGCCGGGGCGGGCTTGAGCTCGCGGTGCTTCTCGAGAATCTCCGAGGCCTCTCCCTCTCCCATCACCGGGGCGCCGGTGAGGAGGTAGTAGGCGAGAGCCGCGGCGGAATAGGCCAGCGCCTTGTCCAGCGCCGGTGCCTCGCTGTTTTCGCCGGTGGTGAGCTCCGGGGGCAGGTAGTCGGTATAGGCTCCCAGATGGTGGAGGGCGTTGTCGTGGATGCTTACCAGGGTCGGCAGCTCGAGAGCCGCGCAGGAGAGGGTCCGCCCACCGCCCCCTCCGGGCTGGATTTGAAGCTGCGCGAGGCTCAGGGGGTAGCAGATCCCGGGGAGCTCGCACCTGGTGAGGGTTATGCTCAGCAGCTGGTGGACCAGGCCGAGCCTGGTATCGAGTGGCTCCGCCAGGATGCTGTCGAACTCGGCTTCGAGCGGGGTCCCGCCACGCGAGCGGTGAACCAGGTAGCTCCTGGAGCCGTCTGAAAAATTCGGGTACACGGCCGCATCGATAAGGTCGTGCTTCAGCTTCGAGGTCGATTCCACGGCCGCCAGGATCCTGTCGAGGAGCTCTCCCTCCGGCGCCTGGCCCTCGGCAAAGAGATCCACTCGTACCTGGCGATCGAGCGCCGCCTGGAAGGCGTTGTAGACGAAGACGCAACCTTCCTCGCGGAGGGTGTCGAGGAGGCGGGAGCCGTGGATCTCCCGGCGCGGGGGAGGAAGATTCTCGGTTTCCTCGAAGACCAGGAGGGTGTTGCCTATCTGTACGGTCGACTGGTCCCGCAGCGGGCTCCTGTCCACCTTTTCGCCGTTGAGCTGGGTCCCGTTGGAGGAGCCGAGGTCCTCGATATGCCAGCTGCCTGATACCAGGATGGCCTGGGCGTGTTTGCGCGAGCAGCGGTTGTCATCGAGGCAGATCTCGGCGTCTTCACTCCGGCCGAGAACAGTCGGCGCCTTGCGGGAAAAGACGGCGAAGGCTTCCCCCTCATTCTTTCCTTTTCTTACGCGTAGGACAGGCATCGTTCCAGTATTATACTCAATTCTGTACACCTTATCTCGATGGAGCCGGTATTGATCGACATCAGGGCGGATTCGCGGGGCGTGGTCAGGCGCTGCGCCCAGATTCTTGACGAGAACAAGCTCTCAGACATCGAGATATTCGAGGTCGGCGATACTATCCAGATCACGGACTATTTCGTTATCGCGACCGGGTTGACCTCACGTCATTTGCTTACCGCGGCGGCGGATCTCAGCAAGGAGCTTCGAGTCGCCGGTATTGTAGATGACCGTAACGAAAACTTTCACAAAGAGGGGCATCACGGTCGTGAGGGGCGTTGGGTTCTGCTCGACCTGGATCAGATCGTCGTCCATCTCTTCCTCGAGGAGAGCAGGAAGTATTATGACCTCGAGTTGCTGTGGGGTGACTGTCCCAGGGTGGACTGGGAGCCTAGCCCGAGGCCTGCCGCAAGCGGCTGAGCCCGTTCTTTCACGTGCTGTGGCGTATCGGTAGGGGACGAGAGGGGAGATTGGGACCGCCCGGATGGAATGTGTTGAAAGATTGACAGGGAGCGCTGAGGAGACCTTTGAGGTTGCCCGCCAGCTTGGAGAGAGTCTCTCTGGAGGTGAGGTTCTCGCCCTGGTCGGTGACCTGGGATCGGGCAAGACGACCTTCACCAGGGGGCTGGTCTGCGGAGCGGGCTGCGCGGATTATGCGAGGGTGAACAGTCCGACCTACGTTCTCGAGCAGGTATACCAGGGCCGGGTGCCGATTCGTCACTATGATGCCTACCGGCTCGGGAGTCCTTGCGAGCTTGATGAGCTCGGCTTTCAGGAGGCCCTCTCGTCGAGGGCTGTCCTGGTCGTTGAGTGGGCGGATCGGGTCGAGTCCCTCCTGCCGGCTGACAGGTTGCTCCTGGAGCTGTCCTTTGCCGGGGTGGAGCGGGAAGGGGAGGGCCCGGGTGATGGCCGCCTGCTTCGGTTCAGCTCTTCGAGCGCCGCCTGGGCTGCGCGGCTGGCTTCTCTCGGCGGCGCCTGTGCCGATAATGAGCAGGGTTAGCACCAGGCCCGGGATGTTGTTTGATCCCCCTGGGCGCTGAATCGCATGAATTGGGGATTGAGGACCTCGGGACAGAAAATATTCTGGGTAAAAGAGGATTTTGTCTGTCTGGGAGAAACGTTCGGGGCATGATGTCTTTTTCGATATAGCTATAGTCGCCGAGGGTTTACGTTCAATGCCATCCGGTCGATATAACATAGAGGTGCGTAGAGATTTCGATGCTGTCAGATAACCCGTCCAATCCAATTCCCGGTGACCAGGAAGATCCCACCCAGCCGGCAGAGCCGGAATCCGTCGCAGCCATGTCGCTCTTCAGCGGAATTTTCATGCGGGGGCCGTTGGAGGAATTGGAGCGGGTTTATCAGAATCGCTCCCGCGGCCTGGAGAGCTCGGGCGGCCAGGATCAGCTCGAACGCCTGTCCAGAGGCTTTGAGATCGCCAGGGATCGTCTCTCGATCGCCCTGGGCCTCAGTGGAGATCCCGAGCAGGACAATGCCCGGCAGGACGATGGGGGCGAGGGACTCGACGGATGATCATTCGCTCCATCAAAGCCGAGAATTTCATGAAGTTCTCCAGGCTGAATCTCATGGATCTCCCGGAGGCGGGAGTCATCGGCATCATCGGTCCCAATGAATCCGGCAAGAGCACGATAGGTGAGGCGCTCCTCTTCGCGTTTTTCGGCCGCACGAAAATATCGAAAGATTGTCCCCTTGAGAGCCTGATCCACTGGGGGAGTGAATACATGAGGGTCGAGATCGATTTTATCCTTCGCGACCAGGAACATGGGAGAAGGAACCTCCGTATCTACAGGGAGATCGATCGCTTTGGAACGAATTACGCGAAGATCCTGGAGCTGCCCGGCAAGCAGGAGGTCGCCCGTGGGAACATAGAGGTGACCTCGTTCATCCAGGCGCAGGTCGGTTTTGATTTCTTCGAGTTTCAGCACGCCTTCTACCATGACCAGTACGGGAGCCGGCTGGTCGATGATTCTCAACGGGAGTTTCTCGAGAGGATGACCGGTGTTCGCCAGATGGACAGCGCGATCGAGAGGATCAAGACCGAGGTAGAACAGCTCGAGAGAGAGTTCGGACATTACCAGAAAGACATCGGCCGCAACCTGAAGCAGATCGAACATTTCGCCCGGACAGTTGAACGGCTTCCGGAGCTTCGTGAAGAGGAGGAGCAGGCTGTTTACGACTACGTCAACATGAAGGAAACCGTCGAGGAAAATTCGAGGTCGCGGGAAGCCTACGGTAGTCTCGTCGGCTCTGGAAACGGGAGGGAGCAGCGCTTCGTCGAGCTGGCCTCCGCCAGGGGGGCCCAGCTCGAAGATGGAGTCGCCGGGCTTCTCGATGATTACAGGAGCCTTCAGTCGCGCTGTATCGATGGAGAACTCGATGATACGGAATTGGCCGAGGAGACGGGGAAGATCAGCGACGCGCTCGAGCAGGCGAACGAATTTCTTGATACCTACAGACAGCTCAGGGGGAGCTTTGTCGAGGCACGGGAGACGCTGGAGTCGGAACTCTATGGAAGCGATGAAAACTCGCTGAAGACGAGGTTGACCGCCCAGGAGCAGGAGAGGATGAGCCTGGCAGCCGTGCTCAAGGGTCGCTCGAAAGGGCTGCTGGCCGGCGGAGCTCTCTTCCTGGTCTTCGCGGGACTGGCGGTAGCTTTTGCCCTGAAAATCGAATCGCTGGAGAATTTCCTCGGTGAAATCCCGTCGTCTTATGTGAGCCTTGGCTGCGGAGGAGTCGGTCTCCTGGCGATGCTCTTTCTTTCGCTCAAATACGTCAGCTACAGGGGATTCCAGTCCCGCCGCTCAGGCCTCACGAAGACCATCTCCGTGCTGAAGAAAAAGATCCAGAATACCAAGAGCCGGATCAGGGACTATCTGCGGCTTGAAGAGCTCAAAGATTCGGGGGCACCGCGCGATTATGTTGAGGCCGCCGGGGAGATCGCCACAGGCGCCGCGGCTAAGCGCCTCGAGGAGTTCCGGGGCAGGTACTCGGCGCTGCTGGGGCTGGACCCCGAGGCCGGACCGGGGGATTATACCGACCTGCTTCGCCAGCAGGTGGAAAACGAAAAGACCTGCCGCAAACGCATCAAGAATCTCACCCAGGGCTGTGCCAGGAAGCTCAAGGACAGCGAGGCGGCCTTGAAAAAATCCCAGAGTTCACGTGACAGGATAAGCAACGAGCTTCGGGAGGCGGAGGGACAGCTCGCCAAGAAGGAGACCCTCGAGGAGAAGGTCGCCGAGTTCGAGAGCGCGGCCCTGAAGATTCGCCGGGAAATTGATGACAGGCGTACCGCGTGTGAGCTGCTGCAGCTCTGCAGCGCGACGACCCGGGAGAAGGTCGGACCGACGCTGAGCCGTTATCTGAAGTGCATCCTTCCAAGGTTGACCGAGGGCAGGTACAGGGACGTCAAGCTGGATCCCGACCTCAAGATCCAGGTCTTCGCCGATGAACGTAGTGATTTCATCTCCGCTGTTGAGCTCAGCGGGGGTACCAACGAGGCCCTCATGCTCGGCTTGCGCCTGGCTCTTTCCCAGGCGCACATCACCTCACGCACCCGGCAGAAGCAGTTCATGTTTCTGGATGAACCCTTCAAGATGATGGACGGCGCGAGAGTGGTGGGGGCTCTGGAGTCTCTTGGCAGGCTCAGCGAGGAGTTGTGCCAGTTCTTTGTCGTTCAGCCACGATGCGAGGAGGAGCAGGTCGCGGCCTTCGACCGGGTCATTCACACCGCGGTTGAAATGACCGAACTCAAGGTCGATTTTACCGCGTCTTCAGCCGATGAATCCGCTTGACGGTAGCTTGGCAGGGGAGTTTCATTCCTGTCGCAATGGTTCAGATTATCCTGACGGGCCCCACAGCTAGCGGCAAGGGAAGCGTCGCCTTCGAGTTGGCCGGCCGCATGGGGGCTTCCATCGCCTGCATGGATTCCATGAAGGTCTATCGCGGGATGGATATCGTTACCGCCAAGCCGCCCCGGGAGCGCAGGGAGAGGTGTCTCTACCACCTCATCGACCTGGTTGACCCCGAGGAGGAGTTCAGCGTTGGAGAGTATCTACCATTGCTCGAGGATGCGCTCGGGGCGGAGGTCGCCGCCGGGCGGCCCATGGTGATATCCGGAGGGACCGGTCTGTACCTCAAGGGGTTCCTCGATGGCCTCGTCGATGGTCCCGGGGCGAATTGGGAGCTCAGGCAACGACTCAAAGAGGAGGCTCGCAGGAGCGGACCGGAAGGCCTGTATGAGCGCCTGGTGGAGGTCGACCCGGTTGCGGCGGCGAAGCTGCTTCCGACAGATGAACGGCGGATCGTCAGGGCGCTCGAATTTTTTGAGAGCTCCGGTCGGCCCCTCGGAGATTCCTGGGAGTGGTCCGCGGCCCCGAGGCCGCGGCGTGATGCCGTTCTCTTCGGTCTCGGCTGGGACCGGGAGGTCCTCTATGCTCGTGCGAATGAGAGGGTCCTGGCGATGGTCGAGCAGGGACTCTTCGAGGAGTGCGAAGGACTCATTAGCCGGGAGCCGTCGCCAGGGCGCAGCGCCTCACAATGCATCGGCCTGCGGGAGATCAGGGAGGGGCTCGAGGCTGGAGAGAGCCGGGAGGCTGTCATCGAGAAGATCCAGAAAAACACCCGGAACTTCATCAAACGCCAGCTGACCTGGTTCCGGAAGATGGATATCGAATGGCTGCCTGTTGAGGGGGAGCTGGATCCCGTCGGCGCGGCGGAACTGATACTGTCCCGCCAGGGCTGAGCAGCCTTCTGTCCGCCCCCCGCGGTCACCCCAAAAAAAGAACGGGAACCCAGAGAACCGGGCTCCCGCCTTTTCCTCGTTTTTCAATTTTACCAATCAAACCCTGGGATGGGTTGAATGGGTCGAGAGATCAGTAGTCGAGCTCTCGGGGGTATTCTTCCATGTCGAAGAGAACCCTGTCGAAGTCCACGTGGAACTCGTGGAGGTCATCAATAATGGTGCGGATCCGGCGCTTGTGGTGCGGCCAGCTGTAAATCGTGGGCTCGGTGGTCATACAACCCGAGGTCGCCAGGATACTCAGCATTCCAACACAGAGGAGTACTTTCTTAAGCATATCAACCGATGACTGCGGTACTGAGAACCGCAGAATTCCTTATATCAGGACCAGGTCTTTTCAGGACCAGTCAAACTCGCTTGGCCTAGCTGATTCCAGGAGATCAATCTGAAAGTTCTCCCAGCGCTCCAGGGACACCCTCCCTGGTTTTTTTGCGCCAAACTTGCTTCCTTACGTACGGTTATTTTCAAACGGAGATTAAAAACCTATTTTGTGGCCGTCTTCCCATAAAGTCAAGCCACCTACGGGTCTCCAGTGAATTGTTCATCGTCAATCAGATGAGTTTTTCCCTACCAAATTCCGTCTGGATCGGCCAATTGCGGCCGAATCGGAACATACCGGTCATTACCGGCAAAAGCGGCCCAGGAGAGTTTTTTATCAAAAAGTCTCCGGGTAAGAGGGACGGGCAAGGAAAACGCCAGAACACCGCGAAAAAGCGTATTTTCGCCCCATCAGAAGTGTTCAAAGCCGTCTGTCCTCAACCGCGTAAGAGTACCCGATGAATCAGTTTTCAGCCACAAGCCGGCTTTTTTCGATGTCACGGTGCCTATTCGCGTGATCGGCACGTCGAATTTCTCTCTGAAGGCACGCACTCGTGCCGTCGTTGCCCGGCCTGGTGGAATTGCCAGGAGGAGTTCGTAGTCTTCGCCTCCTTCCAGGGAGGCCCGGCAGGGTGAGAGACCGGCTTCTGCGCAGAGCTTTCCTAATGGTTCGAGGGATTCGATGGCTTTTTTATCCAGCACGATGCCATTTGCCGACAGCCCTTTTTTTGTATTCGATTCCAGAAGGTGCAGGAGATCCTTGTGAAGACCATCGCTGAGATCGATGGCCGCATTGGGGCGCCAGGAGCGGCCGAGGGCGGCGGCTTCCCCGGTCCGGGCTCGGGGATTTTTGAATGCCGAAATGGCCTGCCGGGCTCCGGGAGAGGGGGAGCGGCCGAAGAGCCGATCCTGCAGGTGAAGCAGACCGAGGCGGGCGAGACCGGGATTGCCCGTGACCCAGATTTCGTCGCCATTTTCCATGCCGTTTCTTCCGGTCAGATCTTTCTTCCGAGCCTCTCCAATGCAGGTGATGGTGAGGGAGAGGGGGCCGCGGCTGATATTGCCGCCAGCGATGAGGGCTCCGTAGTCTCTGCAGGCTTTGTCGATTCCCCTGTAGAGCTTTCTGAAAAAGTCTTCGTTTCGCCTTCTCTCCAGCAGGAGCGAGACGAGGACCAGCGCCGGGCGGGCGTTCATCGCGGCAAGATCGCTGATGCTCGAGCTGACCGCCCGTCTGCCGATTTCGCCAGGGCTGAGCCAGCCCGGCATGAAATGGGTCCCCTCGCTCTGGGTGTCAACAGTGAGAACCGTTCGGTATCCCTGCCGGGGCTTCCAGACGGCCGCGTCGTCACCGATGCCGAGAGAGAGTCCGCCCCGGGGCTGCGATTTCAGGAGCTTCCTGATCCAGTCGATGCGCCGGCTCTCGACACTTGCAGCTCTCGTCGGCTTCCTGGCTTTCCTGTCTTTTTTCCCGGCCATTGTCGTTCCAGCGTATGCAGGGGTTTTGAATCGGCCCGCTCAAGCCTACTTTTATCTGTTCCGGAGGGGATAGGGAAGAGGGCAGGGGGACATTGCTGAGTTGACAACCCATTCCATGCTGACTTAACTGGTCAGTATGAGTCGCCTATTGGTCATCTTCGCGGGCCTGGGGAAGCCGGGGTCTTTCGGGGCAGTTTTCACGTTGGGCTTTATTTTATGCCTGCTTCATGCGGTTCAGGGAGTCGCTGCTGATCATGAGGAATTGCGCCGGGAGGGCGCCAGGCATTACGGAGCCGGCCGCTATTTCCAGGCGATTGAGGCTTTTGAAAAAGCCCTCGCCAGCGCCCCTGAAACGGATAGAGATTCCATCAAGGGTGATCTCGCACATGCTCTCGCCGGTCTCGGTTTTGAGTACCTCAGCGAATCCGAGGGTGGGATGGCAGAAGAGACCTTCCGCAAGGCCATTGGAATCAGCGAGGATTACTACGCCAACTTCGGTCTCGGTTACCTCTTCTTCATGCGTCGCGAAGATGGTGAGGCTAGAACGTACCTGCTGGCCTCATTGGGCGCCCGCGGGGATTACGCTCCCACCCACAAACTCCTGGGGCTGCTCGATTACCGCAAGGGATTGACGAAGGAGGCCATCGACCGTCTCTCCGTGTCCCTGCGGCTGGATCCGGCCGATGACGAATCAGCCTTTCTCGTCAAGCGGCTGAAATCCGAGGCAGGGGTTCTGAGCAGCTTTCCTTCCGTTGAGATCAAGCATTTCAAGCTCAGGGTGGATCCGAAGATCCCCGGCAAGTTGGCCACGCGCCTGCAGGTCGAATTGGAGAGAACCTATTCGGAGCTCGGCAAGGCCCTGGGGGCGTGGCCGAGTTCCAAGGTGACCGTGGTGCTTTATTCCCAGGGACGATTCTACGAGGCGACGGGTTCGCAGCACTGGGTGGGAGGGTTTTACGACGGGCAGATCAAGCTGCCGGTCCCCGTGAAGTCAGATGAGAAGGATCCCGCCTTCCGAAAGCTCCTGGAGGTGGTGCGTCACGAATATGCGCACCTGCTGGTGCTGGGTCTGTCCGCTGAATGTCCGATGTGGCTGAATGAAGGAATCGCCCAGTACTTCGAGGCTTCCTATCAGAAGGATGCGGTTTACGCCCGTCTGAAAGAATCGCGAGAGGCCAGGATACCGCTCAAGAAGATGC
>Ga0310345_10003360_pt1 | contig 15281 bp, 11 predicted proteins | sample HC15DNA20500_MG_FD_204667 | JGI IMG/M metagenome (GOLD analysis project Ga0310345, IMG submission 204667) | Marine microbial communities from station ALOHA, North Pacific Subtropical Gyre - HC15-DNA-20-500_MG | ecosystem: Environmental > Aquatic > Marine > Oceanic | place: Pacific Ocean: North... | reverse complement strand
AGCCCGCCGAAGTTGCGGAGCTGGTCGACCCAGCCCTTGAGCACGACGGTCCGGCCGGCGTCGCCCTCGCGGAGCGCGCCGCACGTGTCGGTGCGGTCGCCGTGGGTGGGGCGGTCAATGGGGGTCAGGCGGGGCTCGGCCATGGGTCTGCGGAATGGGGTCGGAAAGCTAGGCGGGCCGACGGCGGCGGACGGAGGATCGAGGATGGAGAGTGGGCGCCGGGGGGCGACGACCGGAGGGCGGCGCGTTCGGCCCGCCTTGGCGCCGAGGCGGAGGGGGCCGGCGTCAGTCGGTCGCGCGGCGGCAGGCGTCGAACGTCTGCCCGTCGACCTCGAGGAGCGCTTCGTCGCCCCGTGTCCAGACCGTCACGGGGCCGTCTTGGTACTTCGCGCCGCTGGCCGCGCGGACCTGGCCGAGCACGTGGTACGTCCCGCCGGCGCGCCCCTCGAACCGCTCCGGTAGCCAGAGGGCGATCTCGCCGGGGCCGGTGCGGAGGGTGAACTCGAACGCGTCGCCGCCGGCGTCGCAGGCGTACGTGAGCGTCTGGCCGGTCGGCTGCGGACTCATGCCGCCCGTGTCCCCGCCGGCCCGCTCGAAGACGAGGGCGAGGTTGGAGCCGCGGAGCGTGAGACGCCCGTCGATGACTGCGTAGCGCTCGACGTTCGCGAGGCGCCCGGCGAGGTCCACGGCGGCGTCCGTAGGCAGGCAGGCGGCGAGGGTCACCGGTCCAGGGGCGAGGTCGAGGGCGTCGCCCGCGCCGGTCGTGAACGCGCCACCGTAGCGGTTGCAGTCCTCCTGGCCCGTGTAGCGGCCCTCCGCGTCGAACGTGAGCGTGTAGGTCCGGTCGGCGTCGGGCTTCAGGTGCTCCGTGCCTGTCTCCACACGGACGAGCCGCCACGTGGGGCCGACGAGCGCAACGGACGGATCGGCCTCCCGGTCGTGAGGGCCGCGCGGGGCGTCGGCGGCGACCTGGACAACGCGGACCTCGACGTCGTCGGACGGGCCGCCCTGCGTGAGGACCGGAATCGCGGTGTCGGTGGCCCAGCGGAGGGCGCCCGCGCCGTCCCGGATCTCGGCCCGGACGACGTAGCGGCGGCGCGGCTCGATCTGGTCCGGGGCATAGGTGAGCGCGAACGGAACCGGCACCTGGCGGCCGGCGAGGGCGATCGTGGCCTCGGCCAACGGGGTCGAGGGCGCGTCGGCGAGGCTCACGTCGAGGAGCCGGACCGTGACCTCGGCGTCCGGCGGCAGGGCGATGCGGGGGAGGTAGGTGACCGTGCCCGAGAGGGTCGCGTCGGCCAGGGCGACGGCCGAAGGCGGCGGGCTGCTCGCGCACCCGGCGAGGCCGGCGGCGAGGAGGACGAGGAGGAGGCGCATGAGAGGGCGAGCGGAGAGGGACGGAGGCAACGCGGTCGTCGAAGGCGATCGTCCCCCCGCACGAGAGGTTCGCATGGTCGGCGCCCCCTCCTGCCTGACGGCGTCGACCTGACGGTTCGGCGCCGAGGCGGGAGGGGCGGGGCAGACGGTCACGGCGCCTGCGATCTTCCGCCTTCCGCCTTCCGCCTTCCGCCTTCCTGTGCCCGACGCCTCCGACCTCGCTCCCGACGTCCGCAGCGGCCAGCGCCGAGCTGTGGCCCGCGCGCTCACGGCCGTCGAGAACGGGCTGCCGGGCGCGGACGGCCTCGTGGACGCGCTCTACCCCCATACGGGCCGTGCGTGGCGGATCGGGATCACCGGGCCGCCCGGCGCCGGCAAGTCGACGCTCACCGACCGGCTCGTCACGGCCTTCCGAGAGCGCGGCGAGACCGTGGCCGTCGTCGCCGTCGACCCGTCGAGCCCGTTCACGGGCGGGGCGCTCCTCGGCGACCGCGTCCGGATGGACCGGCACGCCGAGGACGACGGCGTGTTCGTGCGGAGCCTCGCGGCGCGCGGGGCGCTCGGCGGGCTCAGCGAGGCGACCGAGGCGGCCTGCGACGTGTTCGACGCGGCCGGTTTCGACATCGTGCTCGTCGAGACGGTCGGGGTGGGGCAGGGCGAGATCGACGTGGCCGAGGCGACCGACACGACGCTCGTCGTCCTCGTCCCGGAGTCGGGCGACGCCGTGCAGGCGATGAAGGCCGGGCTCATGGAGGTCGCCGACGTGTTCTGCGTCAACAAGGCCGACAAGCCAGAGGCCTCGAACCTCGTCCGCGCGCTGCGGTCCGTGCTCCACCTCCGCGACGGCGAGGCGCCCCCGGTCGTGAAGGCGTCGGCCCTCGGGGGTGACGGCCTCGGCGCGCTCGTGGACACCCTCGACGCGCACCGCCAGCGGCTGGCGGAGTCGTGGGCCGAGATCCGGGCCGAGCGGCTCCGGCGTCGCGTCCGGCGCCTCGTCGAGGGCCGCTGGCGCCTCGACTTCTGGGCCGGCGGCCGGGCCGACGCGCTCGCCGAGGCGGTCCGGGCGCTCGACGCCGAGGAGCGGGCGCCGCACGCGCTCGCGGACCGCGTCCTGGCCGGCGACCTCGGCCGCGCGTGACGCCGCGCGCCGCCGGGGCGGCTCTGGGGGCCGGGCGGGCCCTCCGCTATCTTCGCCCGTCCGGTTTCCTCCCACTGACCCCACCGACATGAGCAAAGGACCCGACGCCGAGGCCGCGAGCGACCTCGCCGCCCGCGAGATCGCCGCGATGGGCGGCGCCTCCGCCACCGGCGCCCTCTCCGCGAACGACACGCGGTTCTTCGGCCACCCCCTCGGGCTCTCGAACCTGTTCTTTACCGAGCTCTTCGAGCGGGCGTCCTACTACGGGATGCGGGCGCTCCTCATCCTGTTCATGACGGCCGAGACCGTCGACGGCGGGCTGGGCTACGACGTCGGGACCTCGGCCCTCGTGTACGGGCTCTACACCTCGCTCGTGTACCTGGCGAACCTGCCGGGCGGCTGGATCGCCGACCGGATTCTGGGCCAGCGGCAGAGCGTGCTCTACGGCGGTATCCTCATCACGGCCGGCCACTTCACGATGGCCTTCGACTCGATCCCGACGTTCTACGGCGGGCTCGGGCTGATCATCCTGGGCACCGGGCTCCTCAAGCCGAACATCTCGGTCATGGTCGGCCAGCTCTACGGGCCGGAGGACGGACGCCGCGACGCTGGGTTCACCCTGTTCTACATGGGGATCAACATTGGCGCGTTCGCGGCCCCGCTCATCTGCGGCGCGCTGGCCGTCAACTACGGGTGGCACTACGGCTTCGCCGCGGCCGGCGTCGGGATGCTGATCGGCGTGATCGTGTACCTCATCTTCGGCAACCAGCTGGGCGAGGTCGGCAAGCTGACGGCGGAGGCGGAGGCCGAGCGGGACGCCTCGCGGAGCCTGTTCTGGAAGGGGCTCCTCGGCACGGTCGTCTTCTTCGGCGGGCTGGCGGCGCTCATGCTCGGCGGCGTCGTCCCGGCCACGAACGGCGTGATCCAGGGGATCTACACGGTCCTCCTGCTCACGATCACGGTCGGCCTATTCGCGTGGCTCCTCACGCGGCCGTACTGGACGGAGGGCGAGAAAAAGCGGCTGTGGATGATCATCCTCCTGTTCCTCGGCTACGCCGTGTTCCTGGCGGCGTTCGAGCAGGCCGGCTCGAGCCTCAACCTGTTCGCCGAGAACCAGACCGACCGGAGCCTCCCGGGCTGGCTCCAGTGGATCCCGGGCCTCCAGAACGGCGACACGGTCCCGGCCGCGTGGTTCCAGTCGCTGAACGCGTTCTTCATCTTCACGATCGCCCCGTTCGTCGCCATGATCTGGACGGCGCTCGCACGGCGGAACGCCGACCCCTCGACGGCCACGAAGTTCGGGATGGGCCTCGTGCTCCTCGGCCTCGGGTTCGTGACGATGGTCGGCGCCGGGCTCGCGGCGGCCGACGGCCAGGCCTCCCCGTGGTGGCTCGTCCTGACGTACCTCCTCCACACGCTCGGCGAGCTGACGCTCTCGCCGGTCGGCCTCAGCGCGACGACGAAGCTGGCGCCGGCCCGCGTCTCGTCACTCATGATGGGCGTGTGGTTCCTCGGCGCGTCGGTCGGCAACTTTATCGCCGGCTCGATCGCCGGGTTCTACGACACGCTCGACCTCCCGGCGTTCATGGGGCTCGTGGCGGCCATCGCCATCGCGGCCGGCATCGCGTTCTTCTTCTTCGCCGGCCCGCTCAAGCGGATGCTGGCGCAGGCCGAGGACGCGCCCGCCGCGGTCTGACCCCGCCGGCCTCGGTGCCTCCACGGAGGCACCGAGGCGGACGGCCGGATTCTTCGCACGCCCCGCCGGCACGCGCTGCCGGCGGGGCGTTTTCTTGGGGGCATGACCGATCTCACCGACGTCCGCGTCACCGTCCTCCCGCACGGCGAGGGCCTCGCGCTGCCCGCCCACGCCACGCCCGACGCCGCGGGCCTCGACCTCCGCGCCGCCGTGCCCGAGGGCGAGCCGGTCGTGCTCGCGCCCGGCGACCACGCCCTCGTCCCGACCGGCCTTCAGATCGCGCTCCCCGACGGGACCGAGGGGCAGGTCCGCCCGCGCTCTGGCCTCGCGTTCAAGTACGGCGTGACCGTGCTGAACTCGCCGGGGACGATCGACAGCGGGTACCGCGGGGAGGTCGGCGTGTTGCTCGTCAACCACGGCAAGGCGCCGTTCGAGGTCACGCGCGGCGAGCGGATCGCGCAACTCGTCGTGGCGCGCTACGTGCCGGTCCGGCTCGTCCCGAGCGAGGCGCTCGACGCCACGGCGCGCGGGGCCGGCGGGTTCGGCTCGACAGGGACGGCGTAGTGGCCGTCGTCTTTATCCACCAGGGCTACAGCCCGTACCTCGAGTTCACGCTCCGTCAGGCCCGCGCGGCGGACCCCGAGGCCGACATCGTCCTGCTGGGCGATGCCGAGAACGACCGGTTCCCGTTCGTCCGCCACGTTGACGCGACGGCGCCGGCCTACCGAGCCGCGGCGGCCGAGGTCGCCGACGTGTACCGGCATTACTCGACCAACCGGGCCGCGTTCGAGCTCGGCTGCTACGAGCGCTGGTTCCTGCTCCGGACGTTCGTCGAGGCGGAGGGCCTCGGCGACGTGGTCGTCCTCGATTCTGACGTCCTCCTCTATTCGTCCGAGGCGGAGGTCCGCCGGACCCACCTCGGCCGGGCGTCGCTCGGCGTGGCCCACCCGAACGAGCAGCCGCCGTTCGGGTGGACGACCTCGGCTCACGTCTCGTTCTGGACGCGCGAGCGCCTCTCCGACTTCTGCGCCTACGCCGTCCGGTCGTTCGCCGAGGCCGAGCCCCGGGCCCGCTACGAGCAGAAGTGGCAGCACCACCTCGACCACGGCCTGCCCGGGGGGGTATGCGACATGACCACGCTCCACCTCTACGTGACGGATACGTTCGGCCCCGAGGGCACGTGGCCCGACGAGGTCGTCAACCTGCTGTCCGTGCGCGACGGAGCGGCCTTCGACCACAACATCGGAGTGGCCCACAACGAGTGGCCCGATGAGTACGCCGCCGAGGGCGGCTCCAAGGCGCTCCGTTGGGCAGGCGGGCGCCCCGTGGGGCGGAGCCTCCGGACGGGTGAGGACGTCCGGTTCCACGCGCTCCACCTGCAGGGCCACAGCAAGGCCCGGATCCCGTCGCTCTACCGGGGCTCTGACTTTCCGAGGCGGGCGGCGATCCGGCGACAGATGGCCTCCCACTACCGCTTCAGGGGCCTCGCGAGCCGGCTCCTCCGCCCGATCCGCCTCCTCGCGGGGCGGCTCAAGCCCTGACCGCTACAGGCGGGCGAGGGCGCCCTGCCACTGAGCGCCGACGGCCTCGGGGCTGAACGCGCGCTCGAACCGGGCGCGCGCCGCCGTCGAGGCGGGCGCCCAGCGGTCCGGAGCGGTGAGGGCCTCGACCGCCTCGGCGACGGCCTCCGGGGTACGGGGCGGTACGAACCGGCCCTCGACGCCGTCGGTGATCATCTCCGGGAGCCCCCCCTGACGCGTCACCACGACCGGCGTCCCGGCGGCGAGCGCCTCGATGACGGTGAGGGGTTGGGCTTCGACGGGGTAGGCTGTCGGAAGCGCGAACACGTCGGCGTCGAGGAGGAGGGCGCGGAGGCGCGACCGGTCGGAGACGCCGCCCGCGACGTCGACGTGGTCGACCAGCCCGAGCTCCGCGACGCGCTGCCGGAACGCGGCCTCCTCCGCGCTGGACGGCCACCGCCCGACGAACGTCCCGTGGGCGTCGACCCCCCGCTCGCGGAGGACCGCCAGGGCGGCCAGCACGTCGCCGTACCCCTTCGACGGGATCATGTTGGACAGGAACAGCACGCGGACGCCCGCCCGCCGGCGGCGGCGCTCGCGGGCCTCGGCCACCTCGCCGGGCGTGGCCGTCGCCACCGCGTCGATCGTGTTGGGGACGACCCACCGCTTCGCGTCGGGGACGTACGGCGCGCACCGGTCCGCGAGGCTCTCCGAGAGGAACACGATGGCGCGCAGGCGGCGGACGAGCGCGCGGCCCGTGGCGGCCGTCGCCGGAGACCGGAACAGCCGGTCGAAGTCGCCCCGATGCACCACGCCGACCACCGGCCGCCGCCCGAACGCCGGGACGACGGTCAGCAGGTCCCGCGCGTGACCGAGGGCCGACGGCGAGATCGACGGCCAGAGGACGGGCGCCTCGGGGTGCTCCCGGAGTGACTGGCGGAGCGCGCGGGGCAGACCGAGGAAATGGAGGACCCGGCCCAGCCCGAGCCGCTCCGACAGCGCCCCGAAGCGGACGTCGGGCGCCCCCACGTCGTGCCGGCTCACGGCGAACCTGCCGCCCTCTGGCGCCGCCAGCAGGTCGGCCAGGCGCGCGGTGGCGATGGCCTGCCCGTCGAGCGGCGGCGGAAATCGGCCGACGACGGCGAGCGGCCGGGCGGGTGCGGGGGCAGGGGCGGTCACGCTTCGACGGTGTGGAACGAGGTCGCGTCGCGAGCGCCGACGCGCAGCGCCGCGAGCACGACGCGGGCCACGAGGCTCAGGCCGCGGTCCGCCCGAGCCTCGCCCAGCCGGACGGCCTCGCGGAGCGCCTCGCCGTACGTCTCGGGGGTGAACCGGGCCACGAGCGCGCGGGACTCGTCCCCGAATGCCGCCCGCTCCACGTCGGAGAGCGCTGCGATCCGGCAGAGCCCTTCCGTGAGCGCCGCCACGTCCGCCGGCGCGAACGTGTAGCCGTTGCGGCCCTCGGCGACGAGGTCCGGGGCGGCGCCGGTCCCGGTCGACACGAGGAGGGGGAGGCCGGCCGCTGCGGCCTCGTTCACGACGAGGCCCCACTGGTCGCTCTCCGCCGGGTGGACGAACGCGCCCGCCAGGCCGTAGTAGGCCGGGAGGACGGCGGCCTGCTGGAAGCCGGCGAAGACGACGCCGTCGCCGGCCAGGCGCTCCACTTCCGCCCGCCCGTCGCCGTCGCCCAGGAGCACGAGCCGCCAGGGGGGGCGCCCGTCGGCTTCGGACCGGGCGCGGTACGCGCGGTACGCACGCACGAGCGCCGGGAGGTTCTTCCGCCGGATAAACCGGTTGGAGGCGAGGAAGAACGGGGCGCCGGCGTCGAGCCCCGGCAGCTCCCGCCAGGTCGCCGGCGACCGGCGGGCCGCCTCGGCCCCGGCCGCGAACGCCTCGTTGTCGACGACGCTCCGGCCGAGGACGACCGCCTCGGGCGGGATCCCGAGGCCGACGGCGTAGGCCCCGTGGGCCGCCCCCGACGCGAAGCACGCGTCGAACTGGCGGACCAGGACCCGCTTGACGGCCTCGCGAAGCGGGCTCCGAGCGGCGTCGCCCGCCCGGCTCTCGTAGAGCATCACGGCCGCCCGCCGGTGGCGCCGGCACCACGCGACGACGGCCCGCGCGTCCGGCGTCGAGTAGCTGGGGACGGCCACCGCGTCGGGGTCGATCCGGTCGAGCGCGGCCGTCACGCCGGCCTCCATCTCGGCAGGGGGGACGTCCTCGTAGGCACGGCCGGGGAACGCGACCTCGCGGCGGAACGGCGTCGGCGCGTCCTCGACATCCCAGCCGTAGAGCCGGTCGTCGGTCGCGACGTCGAGGGCGACGGCCTCGCCGCCGTCGCGGGCGAACCGCTCGTGGGCGCCGCGGACGCGGGCGAGGTGGTACGGCCCGAGGCGGGGCCACACCAGACAGACGCGCCGGGCGGGGAGGGACGGCTCAGGCACAGGAAGAGGCGAGGATGTCGAGGATCGGGGCCGCAAACGCCTCGGTGGTGTGGGGCCGAACGAACGCGGCGGCGGCGGCGAGGTCGCCCGGCGACCGCGATCCGTCGAGCGCGTGCTCCATCGCGCGGGCGAAGGCCGCCGGGTCGGCGGGGTCGGCCGTCCACCCCAGCCGGTGCGTGCGGACGGCGTACCCCATCCACCCGTAGGCCTGCGAGAGGACCGGCGTTCCCGCGGCCGCCGCACGGACGAGGAATCCGCTCGAGCCCACATGGCGGTCATACGGCAACGCCAACAGGTCGGCGGCGGCGACGAGCGCGGCGAGGTCCTCAGAGGAGAGGAAGGCGTCGCGAATCACGACCTGCACCCCACGATCCCGCGCGGCGCCGACGGCTCGGTCGAACCCCCCCCGGTCGGTGACGACGACGCGGCCGGCGAGGACGGCGGCGGTCCGCGCGGCGGCCTCCGGCCGGAGCGCGGCCAGCGCTCGGAGCCCTTGGACCGCGCCCTTCCGGTCGTCGAGGACGCCTGCGAAGGCGACGAGCTTGCGGCCCGGCTCGAGGCCGTACTCGGCTCGGACCTGGGCAGGCGTTCGGCTGGGCGCCTCAGGCGGGGCGGGGTCCAGAATCGCCCGGACCGTCGCACGCGACGTCCGGGCCAGCGCAGAAACTGCCGAGGGGTCGAGACTGAGAACGTCGGTGAGGGCCGGGTGGCGGAGCGCCTGCCGGCTCACTGCCGCCTTGGCCCACCACTGAACGCGGTCGCTCACGGACCTCGGGGGGGAGCCGATCTCAGGGTAGTGGAGCGTGGGCCGAAAGAGGATGCCTCCAAAGCGCTCCACGCCCGGGAGAGCCCGACGGGCCGCGAGTGGGGGGAGGTAGTGGTCGAGAATCTGGACGAAGACCCGCCGTGCGTCGTGGCGGTCGACCGCCCCCGCGAGTGGAGCCCAACGGTCGATGCCGCCCGTCACGAGGCGCCCCGCCGGGTCGCGCCCGTCTGCCAGGTCGAGCACGATGCCGGACCGGTCGGCGACCGTCCGGATCTCGGGCCGCCGGTCTGCCAGCTCTGCAGGAGCGCACACGACGAGGCGCCGCCCCACGGGGCGGGCGCGTGCCCACGCCTTGGCGACCCACAGCAGGTACTCGGCCTGGTGAGCACCGACGTTCGGTTCGTAGACGAGCGACGTCACGGTCATGGCCTGGGAGCGCGGAGCGCGTCGCGGAACGAGCGGAGGCCCCCGCTGAGGGCCGCCACCAGCGCCCAGGCCGCGACGACGGCGGGCACCCAGGCCCACACCGGCCACACGTCGCAGACGGCCCACGCCACCACGCCCGCAGTGACGGCAGGCGGGACGGTCCGCAGCCACGTCCCGGCGTAGAGTGCCTGGGTTTCCCGCCGGTGGAGGACGGCCATCCCGACCAGGATCGAGGCCTCCGTGCAGAGCGTGGCGCCGGCGGCGCCCGCGGTCCCGAAGCGGCCGATGAGAAGGAGGTTCAGCGCGACGTTGAGCGCGGCCCCGGCAGCGACGACCACGAAGTAGGCCCGCTCTCGGTCCCACGCCGTCAGCGGGACGCCGTACGCCATCGCCACATACACGACGCCCGCGTTGGCCAGCAGCAGCTGGAGGGCCGGCGCCCCCGCCGTGTACTCCGGGCCGAACAGGAGGTCGAGCACGGGCCCGGCGGCGAACGGCGCGACGGCGAGCACGGGCAGCCCGATGAGGAGGAGCGCCGACGCGAACCGGCGCGCCGCGTCGGCCCGTTCGGCCTGGGTGTCGGCGCGCGCCAGCGTGGGGAAGAACGCGGGGAAGAGCGCGGCGGCGGGGGCCACCGCCAGCGCGTAGACCTTGTACCCCGCTCCGTACAGGCCCACCTCGGCCGTCGTCCGAAGGGCCTCGAGCATGATCTTGTCGAGGTTGTAGTACACCTCGCTGACGAACGCCGAGGCGGCGAGCGGGAGGGCCGGGACGAGAAGCGCGCGCCACGCGCCTGCCCGAGGCCGCGGGGGACCAAACTCTCCGGCGTAGGCTCCGAGGAGAATGCCGTTGGCCACGAGCGGGGCGGCCCCGACGGCGACGGCCGCGACGACCACGTCCGTGCCGTCCCGGACGAGTGCGAACGCGAGGCCCGCGAGGAGCCCTGCCGCTCCGGCAGTACGGAGCGCCAAGACCCACATCCGCTCGATCCCTTGGTACACCCAGTCGAGTTGAACGGCCCGCGCGACCAACTGGAGCCCGAGGACCGCGAGGGCCACAGCTGCGGGGGCCGTCCCGGCCACCCAAAACGCGATGCCGACGTAGAGCGCGGTCGCGACGAGCGCCAGCGCCAGGCGGAGCCCGAGCACATTGGCGACGAGGGCGCGGAGGGAGCCTACGTCGCCCGCCGGCGCCCGCGCGATCTCCCGCACGCCGACGACGTCGAGGCCCAGCGTCACCGCCAGCAGGAAGTACGACAGGATCGCGAGGCCGAGCGTGAGGACCCCGAACCCCTCCGGGCCCAGGGCGCGCGAGAGGTGGACCCACGCTGCGAAGTTGACTCCGAGCGTGACGGCCTGCCCGATCCCCAGGGCCAGCGTGTTCCGGCCGATGGTCTGGGCTCTAGGTCGCCCCACGCCTGGCCCGAGCCGTTCGGAAGGCCGCATGGTCCGCCACGCCGTTGGTGAGGCCCATGAGGAGGGTCACGACCAGCATCTGGTCCATGATCGAGAACGGGTTGGAGGTGACCGACGCGAGCGAGAGCGCGACCAGCGTGGCCGCCCCGCCGAGCGCGCACGCTCGAGCCGCCGCTTCCTCCCCCGCGGTGCGCGCTGCGACGACCCCACGGAGAATCCCGCCGACCCACACCGTGAGCATCGTCAGGAGCCCGAAGAGGCCCGTCTTAAACCACAGGGCCACGTATCCGTTGTGGAGAAAGCCCCAGTGGATCGTCCCGTAGGTCACCATGTCGTATCGCGTGACCTGGACCCCCCAACCGTAGCCCAGGATAGGGTTCACGCGGATCCGGTCCCACGCCGCCGACGTCTCGGCAAACCGGTTGACGAGCGAGATGTCGCGGGTCGACGCCGTCGAGAGCGTCGCGAATCGGCGGATGGTCCCGTCGGCGAGGAGGGCCAACTCCTCGGGGAAGAGCGCGATCGCGAGCGCCGCCACGAGCGCCAGGCCGAGCAGGACGTAGAGTGCGATCTGGGCGCGTGCACGCCCCGGAGCGATCAGCCAGAGAAACCCGAGCCCGAGCGCCCCCGACACCCAGAACCCACGGGAGCGAGTGAGGACGAGGGCGGCGAGAAACGCCCCCGTGGCCACGACGCAGAGGACCCGCGCGCTCCACCGCCGCGAGACGGTGAGGGCCGCGAGGCTGAGGAGGAGCCCCGCCGTGATCGACGTCTCGCCCAGAATGAACCGGGCGTCGGCGATCTGCCACGCGGCGTCGGCGCTGGTCACGACGGCGCGCAGGGCCAGCCCGTTCGAGACGGCCGAGTACGCGCCAAGCCACGCGAGCCCGACGGCCACCACGACGGCCCCCCGGGTCGACCGCGCCGCGGCGTCCTTGACGGGGAAGTAGAGCGCGAACGGGAGCGTCGCCAAGAGGTCGGCCCGGAAGTCGTAGGCGTCCATCCCGAACACGAGCCCGAGGACGATGCCCAACGGGACGAACCCGAACAGCCACACCGCGGCGGCCCGGTCGGGGAGGGACGAGACGAACGGGCGCCCCGTCAGCAGCGCCTGCCCGTACCACGCAGCCAGGTACCCAACGAGGACGAGTCCGGAGAGCACCTCGCCGGCCCCCAGTCCCGGCTCGCCGCCCACCAAGAGGGCCGACGTCGCGAGCACCGCCCCCAACTGGACGTGGGCCGACGGCCGGCTGAGCGCGAGCGCCAGCCCGCCGCCGAGCAGGACCGGGATCGCCCAAACGGCTTGCGACCCCGCCATCACGAGCGTGCCGATCACCAAGAGCGCCACCGCCCCAGCCGCCGCCACCGCCGTGACAGCGAGGCGTGTCTGGAGTCGGAAGGAGGAGGCGGGAGCGGCGGCCTCCATGGCTCAGGCGCCGGCCTCGAGCCGCGCGAGCACCGCCGGGAGCCGCTGGCGGATCCAGGCGACCGACAGCGCGAGGACGACGGCGAGGAGGGCGACCGAGAGCGTCGCCCCGATGACGAGCAGGGACCGCCGCGGCGCGGCCTTCCGCGACGGCGGCGTCGCGGGGTCGAGAACCTGGACCGCGTCGGCCTCGCGCTGCTCCTGGAGCGCGGCCTGCTCGTAGAGCGGCTGGACCGTCTCGATGATGGCCCGCTGGATCTCCAATTCCTGGAGCACCTCAGCGTACTGCCGCTGTACGCGCGGGAGGCCGCCGAGGCCCGGGAGGCCCGCCTCGGCCCCGCCGCGGAGCCGGTCGACCTGCCCCCGCGCGGCCTGGACGGCGGCCCGGGCCGCTTGGACGTCCGGGTTCTCCGGGCCATACTGCGAGAGGAGCGACTGGTACTGGACCTCGGCCGTGGTGACCCCCGCCTGGGCCACGGCCAGGGCCGAGAAGAGGGCCTCGGCCTGCGCCGTCGGCTCCACGACCCCGGACCGCTCCTGGAGGGCCTGGAGCTCCGCCTGCGCCGAGTCGAGGTCGGCGTTGGCTTGGTCGAGCCGGCGCTCCAGGAAGACCCGGTTGCCGGCGGCGCTGCTCGACTGGAACTCGATGTTCCGCTCGTTGAGCCGCTCGACGAAGTAGTTCGCGATCTGGGCGGCCACCTCCGGGTCCTCGTCCGCCACCGAGATGCCGAGGTAGTCGAAGTCGAGGGCGACCTCGAACTCGGCCCGCTCGGACAGTTCGCGGACGGCCTCGTCGAACGGGTGCTCTTCCTCGGCGAGATCGTACCGATCGACGAGGTCGAACCGCTCGACGACGGAGGCCATCGTGGACGGGCTCGACAGGATGGCCATGTAGCGCGTAAAGCCGCCGCCGCCGCCGGAGAGCAGCGCGGCGGCGGTCGGGGAGATGCTGCTCAGCGCGCTCGCGACGAGCCCCCCGCCGCCGTCCTCCGGCATGAGCACGCGGGTCTCGGCGCGGTACTGGTTCGGGATCTGGAGCGAGAGGAAGACCGAGGCGACCGCGGCGAGCACGGTCGCGCCGACGATCCACCACCGGCGGCGGTACAGCACCGACCCCGCCCACCACAGTCGGTCCTGCGACCGGTCGGCGGCGGCCAGGTACTCTCTCGTGACGTCGGGCGCGGGGAGGCCGGCCCCGTCGCCGGTCCCGTCGAGGTCGGCGTGCTCGGGCCGGTCCTGTGCGAACGGTCGTGCCATGCCTAGTTGCTGAGCTGGACGTACGCGAAGATGGCCGTGCTGACGGCCGAGATCGTCGTGGCGATCGTCTGGATGAGGAACTGGCGGCGGTCCCGCTCTGCCTCGCGCTCCTCACGGGCCGCCTGGAGCGCGAGGTTCTCGATGGTCGCCGAGTCCGAGGTCGGCGGGCGGTCGACGAAGACGGCGTCCCCCTCAAGGACGGGGGTCTCGCGGCCGGCCGTGAACCGCCCCGTCCGGGCGTCGACGGTGTAGACGGTCGTCGCGGCGGGGCCCAGGCCGCCCGCGCGGTCGACGTAGTCGCCGGCCGTCAGGCCGGGCTCGAACGGGACGAACCCGGGGTCCGACACCTGTCCCGAGACCCGGACCGCCCCGAGGTCCCGCGGGACGACGAGGCGGTCGCCGTCGCGGAGAACGACATCGCGGCTCCCCCGGAGGGCCTGCTCCACGTCGACGGAGAGCCGGGCGGTGGAGATGTACTCCTGGATGTAGTACCGGCGCCCGACGAGCCCGAGGTCGCTGAGCTGGCCCAGCGAGGTGACCGACGAGTCGAACACGGCGACGGTCCGGGGGCGGTCGGTGGGAATGGCGAGCGGGTCGAGCGCGGCCTGTGGGGTCGGGCGGGCGGTCCGCTCGAGGTACGCGCCCCGGAGGAGGGCCTCCGAGGTCAGGCCGCCGGCGGCGTCGACCAGGTCGCCCAGCGAGGTCTCTCCGGACACGATGGGGTAGGCCCCGGGAAAGCGGACGGCCCCGACCGCGCTCGCGTAGCCCGCGTCGGGGGCGTCGGCCACAACGGAGACCTGATCCCGCGGCTGGAGGTCGAGCGTGCCCGCCTGGTCCAGGGACACCTCGACGCTCTCGGTGCGGCCGTCGCGGGTCCGGGTCCGCCGGACCGTCGTGCCCGATGCGCTGAGCCCGGGGCCTCCGGCGACCGCGACGAGCGCGGCGGCCGTGTCGTCGGGTCGCCAGTCGTAGAAGCCCGGCCGCTCGACGTCGCCCCCGATCGTCACGCCTTCGCGGATGGGGTCGAAGGCGGGGACGAACACGGCGTCGCCGTCGTCGAGGCGCGGGTTGTACGCGAGGTCGCCCGTCGTGTAGTAGCGGTACAGGTCGACGCGGCGCTCGGACCCGTCGCGGCTCGTCACGCGGACGTTCCGGAGGGCGACCCGGCGCTCGACCTCGAACCGCGGGGGGGTCTCGTAGTCGGTCAACTCGAGCGGGTTGAGGTCACCCGTCGTCTCGGCGATCGCGTCCTCGACCCGGCCGAGCGCGGTGACGACCTGCCGGCCCGGCAGCGGGACGGCCCCCGACACGTAGACCGCGAACCGGCGCGGGATCGAGAGGGCTACGTCGGTCGGGACGTTGGCGTAGCGGCGCCGGAGCGCGACGCGCGCCTCGGCCGTGACGGCCTCCAGCGTCCGGCCGGCGGCGTCGAACGTGCCCGCCTCGGGCACGACGAGAAGGCCCTCGGCCGTCACCGTCGTCTCGGTCTGGCGCGGCGGGCTCGACACGGAGCCACCGCCGACTGATACCGTAAACACGTCGCCGGGGCCGACGACGTACTCGCGGGGATCCACGGGGCCCCCGAGGACCACGTCGTCCGTCGCGGACCGGGCGGCGCGCGCCGACGTGCTGAGCACGGGGATCCGGGCCGTCGAGGTGGTAGGGGGGACGATCTGGGCGGCTGCGTCAGGGCTCGCGAAGAGGCAGACGGCCGCGAGCACGGGCAGAGCGATCCCGCGAACGGGAAGGGGCATGGGGGCGCCGGGAGGAGAGCAGGCGTAGCAACCGTCGCCGAAGGTACGGTCCGGTCTGAGAA
>Ga0310345_10003358_pt1 | contig 15285 bp, 11 predicted proteins | sample HC15DNA20500_MG_FD_204667 | JGI IMG/M metagenome (GOLD analysis project Ga0310345, IMG submission 204667) | Marine microbial communities from station ALOHA, North Pacific Subtropical Gyre - HC15-DNA-20-500_MG | ecosystem: Environmental > Aquatic > Marine > Oceanic | place: Pacific Ocean: North... | reverse complement strand
AATTGGGGGTGGGGGGTATGGGGCCTGTTGATTGCGTTGCATTGTGGGACGATTGCGATATTAAACAACAAAATTATCGATGGCAGTCCCACAAGGTGTGGAAAGTTACCAAGATTGGCCGGACAGCCCCCTCCATGCCGCCTATTCCAAAGGCATGACAAGGGGCGGCGTTAACCAATCGATCCGACCACGAGCCATCCCAGCGCGCGCAGGATAGACGAAAGCACATGGCAACTCTCGACGGGATCGATCGGCGTCTGCTCGCCGAACTGCAGGATGAAGGGCGGGTCACCAATGTCGAGCTGGCGCAGCGCGTCGGCCTGACCGCGCCGCCCTGCCTGCGCCGGGTCCGCGCGCTCGAGGAAGCGGGCGTGATCCGCGGCTATCACGCCGAGCTTGACCCGTCGAAACTGGGCTTTGCGATCACCGTGTTCGCGCTGGTCAGCTTGAAGAGCCAGGCGGAGGAATCGCTGCGCCAGTTCGAGGAGCACATGCGCACCTTGCCCGAAGTGCGCGAGTGCCACATGCTCAACGGCGAGATCGATTTCATTCTCAAGATCGTCAGCCGCGACCTGCAGAGCTTCCAGGAATTCCTCACCAGCAAGCTGACGCCCGCGCCGAATGTGGCGAGCGTGAAGACTTCGCTCACCATTCGCACGGCCAAGCAATTGCCGGGCGTGCCGCTGGATGATTGAGCCGGCGCCGGAAGCGCGGCGATCACGCCGGATCGGTTCAATTTTTGTGTGCGGATGATTAGGCAAAGCCCTGCTGCCGCGTTAACCTCCCCGGTGCGGAACATCGTAACTGGAGAGCTTGCCCATGCGCCGTGCCCTTCTTGAAACAACGGCGCTGATCGCCGCGATCACCGGCATATCGCTTGGCGCCGCGGCGGCCGAGGGACGCGAGCCGCCACGTCTGCTGCAGCATCCCAGCCTTTCCGCTACCGAGATCGCCTTCGATTACGCCGGCGCGATCTGGACCGTTCCGCGCGGCGGCGGTGCGGCGCGGGTCATCGCCACCGGGCAGGGAGACAACAGCGGGCCGGTGTTTTCGCCCGACGGCACGATGATCGCTTTCACCGGTCGCTATGATGGCAACCGGGATGTCTATGTCGTGCCGGCCGGCGGCGGCGTGCCGCGGCGGCTGACCTGGCACCCCGGACCTGACGTCGTGCTCGGCTGGTCGCCGGACGGCAAGAGCGTGCTATTCCGCTCCTCGCGTGAGACGGTGCGGGATCTGATGCGCTTCTATGTCGTGCCGGTGGAAGGCGGTGATCCCCGTCCGGTGCCGCTGCCCTCGGGCGATACCGGTGCGCTGAGCGGGGACGGCAGCCATATCGCCTATACCCCGTTCAACCAGTGGCAGCCGGCGTGGAAGCAGTATCGCGGCGGGCAGACGGACCGCATCTGGATCGCTGATCTCAAAGACAGTTCGGTCGTCAAGATCCCGCGCGGGAATTCGAACGACCGCAATCCGATGTTCGTGGGCAGTGATGTCTACTTCCTTTCGGATCGTGACGGGCCGCGCACGCTCTATCGCTACGGCGCGAAGGAGGGGACGGTCACCCAGGTGATCCGCAACGATCGCGGGTTTGACATGGCGTCCGCATCGGCCGGGCCGGGCGGGATCGTGATCGACCATTTCGGCAAGATCGAGGTCTATGACCTTGCCAGCGGCACGGTTTCGCGCCCCGCCATCACCATCGGTGCCGAGGCGCCTTCGGTGCGGCCGCATATCAAGGACCTCGAAGCGGGCGATATCGCGGCTGCCGTGCTCACGCCTTCGGGCAAGCGCATGCTGGTGGAGGCGCATGGTGAGATCCTCTCGGTCCCGGCCGAGAAGGGCGATACGCGCAACCTGACGCAGACGACCGGTGTGGCCGAGCGCGATCCCGCCGCATCGCCCGATGGCAAGTCGGTGGCCTACTTCAGCGACGAGAGCGGCGAGTATGCGCTGCATATCCGTGCGGCGGACGGAACGGGGGCCGTGCGCAAGATCGATCTCGGCACGCCGGGTTCCTACTTCTACACGCCGCTGTGGTCGCCGGATTCAAAGCGCATCGTGTTCCATGACAAGCGGCTCAATCTGTGGCTGGTGGACGTGACGGCGGCGGCACCCAAGCCGGTGAAGATCGCCACTGATCGCTATGACAGCCCGGACTTCAATTTCGATCCGGCCTGGTCGCCTGACAGCCGCTACCTTGCCTATGCGGTGCAGGGGGCCAATCACCTCCACACGATCATGATCCACACGGTCGGGACCGGAACGTCGCAAGCGCTAACCGACGGGATGAGCGATGCGGTCTCGCCCCGCTTCGATGCGGGCGGCGAAGTGCTCTATTTCATCGCGAACACGAGCCGGGGTCTGGGAGCTGGCTGGCTGGACATGTCGAGCCTGGGCCGGGCCACCGAAGGCGCGGTCTACGCCGCCGTGCTGCGAAAGGACGGCAGTGCACCGACCGCACCGCAGAGCGACGAGGAAAGCGCGGGCGATCCCAAGGATGGGGCCAAAGACGGGGCCAAGGACAGCACCAAGGCCGACGCGGGCAAGAGCAAGGACGATGCGAAGGCTGCCAAGGCGCCGAAGCCGGTTCAGATCGATTTTGCCGGGCTCGACCAGCGCATCGTCGCGCTTGGCCTGCCGGTGGCGCCTTATGTCGGGCTCCTTGCGGGCGAGGCGGGAGCCGTGCTCGCGGTCACCGCACCGGTCGTGTTCACCGATCGTGATCTGACAGACGAAAGCGGTGCGCCGGTGCCGGTTTCGGTGGTGCGCTATGATATGAAGGCGCGCAAGCCCGCCACCCTGATCGAAGGCGCCGACGCCGGGTCGGTATCGGTTTCGGCGGACGGCAAGAAGATCCTTTTCGCGAAACGGGGCGAGCGGTTTCTCGTCTCGTCCGAAGCCCCGGCGGATGCCTCGACCAAACCCGCGCCAGCCGCGGTGAAGTTCGCTGCGGCCATCCCGGTCGATCCGATGGCCGAATGGCGGCAGATGTACCGCGAGGTCTGGCGTGTCCAGCGGGACTTCCTCTACGATCCCAAAGCGCACGGGCTTGATCTTGCCAAGGCGGCGAAGCTCTATGAGCCGTTCCTGGCAGGGTTGGGCAGCCGGGGCGAGCTCAATGCGCTGTTCGAGGAAATGACCGGGCATATCGGGCTTGGCCACACCTTCGTGAACGGCGGCGAGGGACCGAAGCAGAATTCGGTGAGCACGGGCTTGCTCGGCGCCGATTTCGAGCTCGCCAACGGACGATACCGCTTCCGCAATGTGCTCAAGGGCGAGAGCTGGAACCCGCAGCTGCAGGCTCCGCTGGCCCAGCCCGGCGCCGAGGTGAAGGCAGGCGAGTATCTGCTCGCGATCAATGGCCGCCCGGTCGACACCGGTTTCGAGGTCTACAAGGGCTTCGAAGGGCTTGCCGGCAAGCAGACCGTGCTGACCGTGGGGCCGACGCCCGATGGCAAGGGCTCACGCGACGTGAAGGTCGTGCCCATTGCGCGCGACATTCCGCTGCGGCTGCACAGTTGGATGGAGGCCAACCGGCGGCTGGTCGACCAGCTTTCAGGCGGCAAGCTGGGCTACGTCTATCTGCCTGACACCGCCGGCGGCGGCTTTGCCAACTTCAACCGCTATTACTTCGCGCAGGTCGGCAAGCAGGGGATGATCATCGACGAGCGGTTCAACCATGGCGGCGATATTGCCGACTTCATCGTCGACCAGCTCAAACGCACGCCGCAGATGGTCAATTCCACCCGCGAAGGCGAACCGATGGTCGAGCCGGCGCAGGCGATCTTCGGCCCCAAGGTCATGCTGATCAACCAGATGTCAGGCTCGGGCGGTGATGCGCTGCCCTGGCTTTTCCGGAAAGCCGGTGTGGGGACGCTGGTCGGCACGCGCACCTGGGGCGGCCTGGTCGGCATCGGCCTCTACCCCACGCTGATGGATGGCGGCATGGTCACTGCGCCGCGCTGGGCGATCTATGGCACTGGCGGGCAGTGGGAGGTCGAGAATATCGGCATTCCGCCCGATGTGGAAGTCGAGCAGGATCCGGCGCAGGTCAGGCTGGGGCATGACCCGCAGCTCGAGGCAGGCGTGCGCATCGCGCTTGATGCCCTCGCCAAATCGCCGCCGCCGACCTTCGTCCAGCCGCCCGCGCCGGACAAGAAGCCGGTCCTGCCTGACACAATCGACTAGGTAAAACTTCGCAGGCGATGTGAAAGCATACCGGCGGGGCTGCGATGCTGCCCCGCCAAGGCCGGAATGACGCAATTCTGCGCCCGGCACACGGTTTCGCTGGCCGCGCGTCGGTACCTCGGCTGGGGAGAAATTTAACCCTTATCGGTTAACCCGTCCCGCAACGGATTGGACTGCATCCGCCGAGACCCGAGCGCAGCGCTGCCGCTGCGTCTGGCGCGGCGCGGTGCATGCGGGGACCAGTATGGTTGAAATCGTCAAGACGGGCGGCGAGTTTCTCGTTAACACGCAGACCGCCGGCTTTCAGGAAATGCCCTCGATCGCGGGGCTGACGGGTGGCGGCTTCGTCGCGACCTGGACGGACTATTCGGGCGCCGGCGGCATCGGCGTCGCCAAGGCGCAGCTCTATAGCGCGGTGGGTGCCAAGGTGGGCGGCGAGCTCGCGGTGGCAAGCGGCGCGGCGACCGACCAGTCGTTCCCGACCGTCACCAATCTCGCGAATGGCGGGTTCGTGGTGACGTGGACCGAGGCGGGCGTCCAATCGGACTACAAGATCAAGGCGCAGGTCTACAACGCAAGCGGTGCGGTGGTGACACCAGCGTTCCTCGTCAACTCCACGACCTGGACGCAGCAGGGCGGCAACAACCTTCCGGGCAACCATAACCCGAGGATCACCGGGCTTTCGGGCGGCGGTTTCGTGGTGACATGGCAGGACTATGCCGGGACGGCGGGCGACGCGAGCGGGGCAGGTATCCTCTCGCAGCTCTACAGCGCGGCGGGGGCGCCGGTGGGCGGCGTCGTGCGAGTCAATACGCAGACGACCGGTGACCAGACCCAGCCGACCGTGACCAGCCTTGCCAGCGGCGGCTATGTCGTGACGTGGATGGACACGGCTTCGACCGACACGGTGCTGAAAGCGCAGATCTTCAGCGCGGCCGGCGCGCGGGTCGGCGGCGAGATTGCGGTCGATGCCAAGGTCCTCAACGATCAGGCGCTGCCGGTGGTGACGGGGCTGGCAACAGGCGGGTTCGTGGTGGCGTGGCAGGATTCCAATCCGGCCAGCGGCGATCCCGATACGCTGATCCGCGCGCAAGTGTTCAGCGCTGCGGGCGTCAAGGTGGGCGCATCGCTGGTGGTGAGCGATACCGGCGCGGGCGAGCGTGACTTCCCCTCGATCGCCGGGCTGCCGAACGGCGGCTTCGTGGTGACGTGGCAGCACTTCGTCAGTCCGACGGACAGCGACATCAAGGCGCAGGTCTTCGATGGCGACGGCACCAAGCTGGGCAGCGAAATGCTGATCAACTCGGTGACCGCAGGCTATCAGGAGCGCCCGGTGATCGCGAGCGTGACCGGCGACGGCTTCGTCATCGCGTGGGGCGACGACAGCGGCCTTGGCGGCGATGCGGACGGGACGAGCATCAAGGCGCAGCTCTTCAACTACGGCGCCTACAACGTGATCACCGGCACCGACGGGATCGATGCGCTGACCGGCACGAGCCGCGATGACCATATCATCGGGCTGGGCGGCAACGACACGCTGACCGGCCTCGGCGGCAATGACCTGCTTGATGGCGGCACCGGCAACGACACAATGATCGGCGGGCTGGGCAACGACACTTATGTGGTCGATGCGGCGGGCGATGTGGTGACCGAGCTTGCCGGCGAAGGCACCGACACGGTTCAGACGACGCTGGCAAGCTATACGTTGGGCAACAACGTCGAGAACCTGACGTTCACCGACAATGCCGCGCATACCGGCATCGGCAATGCGCTGAACAACGTGCTCACCGGCGGCGGCGGCGCAGATATCCTCAACGGCAATGCCGGTGCGGACCGCATGGTCGGCGGGCTGGGGAACGACACGTACTACGTCGACAATGCGGGCGACACGACGGTCGAGGCGGCGGGCGAGGGGACCGATACGGTCTATGCCGGGATCACCTGGACTCTGGCCACCAATGTCGAAAACCTGCTGCTTTCGGGCACGGCGGCGATCAACGGAACGGGCAATAACGACGCCAACACCCTGACGGGCAACAGCGCCAACAACGTGCTGACCGGGCTTGGCGGCAACGACATTCTGAACGGTGGTTCCGGGGCCGACACGATGATCGGTGGGCAGGGCAACGACAGCTACACCGTCGACAATGTGGGCGATCTGACCGTGGAAGCGGCGGGCGAAGGGATCGACACCGTCACGTCCTCGATCACCTGGGTGCTGGCGGCCAATGTCGAGAATCTGACATTGGCAGGTTCGGCGGCGATCAACGGCACCGGCAATGACGATGCCAACGTGATCCTCGGCAACACCGCGAACAACGTGCTGACGGGCGGCGGCGGCAACGACACGCTGAACGGCGGCGCAGGCGCGGACACGATGATCGGCGGACTGGGCGATGACAGCTACTTGGTCGACAATGCGGGGGACGTCGTGACCGAACTCGCCGAGCAGGGCACCGACCTCGTGACCGCCTCGATCGCATGGACGCTCGGCGCGAACTTCGAGAACCTGACCCTGACCGGAAGCGCGGCGATAGGCGGCACCGGCAACACCGCAGACAATGTGATCATCGGCAATACCGCGAACAACGTGCTGACGGGCCTTGCCGGCAATGACACGCTTAATGGCGGTGCCGGCAGCGATACGATGATCGGCGGGCAGGGCGACGATACCTATGTCGTCGATTCCACCGGGGACGTGGTGACCGAACTCGCGGGCGAGGGCATCGATGTCGTGCAGACGACATTGTCGAGCTATACGCTGGCGGCGAATGTCGAGAACCTGATCTTCACGAACTCCTCGGCGCACACCGGCATCGGCAATGCGCTCAACAACGTGATCAGCGGCAATGCCGGGAACGACACGCTGAACGGCGGCGCGGGTGCGGACACGATGCTCGGCGGCTTCGGAAACGACAGCTATGTGGTGGATGACGCCGGGGACGTGGTGACCGAGTTTGCCGGGCAGGGCACCGATCTGGTGACGGCGTCGGTCAGCTATGCGCTTTCCGCCAATGTCGAGAACCTGACGCTTTCGGGCACGGCGGCGATCAACGGCACGGGCAACAACGATGCCAATGTGATCACCGGCAACAGCGGCAACAACGTGCTGACCGGGCTTGGCGGCAACGACACGCTGAACGGCGGCGCGGGTGCGGATACCCTGATCGGCGGGCTGGGGGATGACATCTACGTCGTCGACAACGCGGGCGATGTGGTGACCGAACTGGCGGGCGAGGGCATCGATACGGTGCAGACGACGCTGGCGACTTATGTGCTGGCAGCCAATGTCGAGCGGCTGACCTTCACCAATGGCTCGACCCACAGCGGCACCGGCAACGCGCTCGACAACGTGCTGACGGGCAACACTGGCAATGACACGCTCGATGGCGGCGCGGGGGCAGACAGGCTCATCGGCGGGGCGGGCAACGACAGCTATGTGGTCGACAATATCGGCGACGTGACGACCGAACTCTCCGGGCAGGGCACCGACCTGGTGACGGCCTCGATCAGCTGGACGCTGGCGGCGAACATCGAGAACCTGACGCTTTCGGGCACGGCTGCGATCAACGGCACCGGCACGAACGACGCCAACGTGATCACGGGGAACGCCGGAAACAATGTGCTCACCGGGCTTGGCGGGAATGACACGCTCAACGGCGGCGGCGGTAACGATACCATGATCGGCGGACTGGGCGATGACATCTATGTCGTCGATTCCGCCGGTGACGTGGTGACCGAACTGGCCGGCGAGGGAACCGATACCGTGCAGACGACGCTGGCGTCTTTTACGCTGGGAGCGAATGTCGAGCGGCTGACTTTCACCAATTCCTCGGCGCATACGGGCATCGGCAATGCGCTCGACAACGTGATCACCGGCAACAGCGGGGCCGACGTGCTCGACGGCGGCGCGGGGGCGGACACGTTGATCGGCGGCAGCGGCAACGACAGCTATTTCGTCGACAATGTGGGCGACGTGACCACCGAAGCGGCGAATGGCGGCACCGACCTCGTCACCGCCTCGCTCAGCTGGACGTTGGCGGTGAATGTCGAGAACCTGACGCTTGCGGGCAGTGCAGCCCTCGACGGGACCGGGAATACGCTCGACAACGTGCTGACGGGCAACAGCGGCAACAACATTCTTTCGGGGCTTGATGGCAACGATACGCTGACCGGCGGGCTGGGCAATGACACCCTGCTCGGTGGGATCGGCAACGACCGGCTGGTCGGCGGTGCGGGGAATGACGTGCTGAACGGCGGTGCAGGCACGGATACCTTCGTGCTCGATACCGCGCCCAATGCGGTAACCAACCTCGATACCGTGCAGGACTTCACTTCCGGCACGGACAAGCTCTCGTTCAGCCGCGCGGTGTTCACGGCCTTCTCGTCGACAGGCGCTATCAGCACGGATGCGTTCTGGTCGGGCGCCGGGGTGAACGCGGCGCACGATGCAACCGACCGGTTCATCTACAACACCACGACCGGGGCGCTGTGGTACGATGCGGACGGGACGGGTGCGACGGCAGCGGTGCAAGTGGCAGTGCTGACGGGCGCGCCGGCGCTGGCGTTCACGGATTTCCTGATCGCGGTCTGAGACTACCTGGCAAGCAGCTCCTGCAATTCTGCAGCGGCCGCTTCGGCTTCAGCGATCAGGCGCTGGAGCGCTGCGGCCACATCGGTCAGCAAGGCCGGGCTCAGCGGTCGTTCGCCATTGATGAACCGGCGGATGGCGCGTTCGTCGATATGAAGCCGGCGCGAGGCGGCGGTGACCCCGCCGAGCACCTGGATACAGTGCGCGAAGTGGTCGCGCGCAGTGGCATCCGGGGCGGCGCCGCTCATGGCGCTACACCGCCGGCCGCCCGCTCGTGGTGGCGGATCACTTCCTGGATGATGAAGCGCAGGAACTTCTCGCTGAACTCCGGGTCCAGCTTGGCATCGACCGCAAGCGCGCGCAGGCGGGCGATCTGACGTTCCTCGCGGCCGGGGTCGCTGGCGGGGAGCTGGTGCGCGGCCTTGTAGGCGCCGACAGCCTGGGTGATGCGGAATCGCTCGGCCAGAATGTGGATCATCGCCGCGTCGATATTGTCAATGGACTGGCGGTAACCTGCCAGCACCGGGTCTTCGCTCATCCCAAATCTCCGTCCATCCGCCCCACCGCGTGGCGCCTCAAGCCCACTCTGGCACAACTTGCATCTTGCCAAGCGGCGGTGGGCAGGCCAAGCGAGCGGCAAATGACCGCGACCATCCACTCGATCCCCCGCCGCGCCGAGCCGTCGCTGCAGCCGCTCATGGCGCTCGTGGCCGATGGCATGAACAGTGTCAACGAAGTGATCCTCGGCCGGATGCAATCGCGCATTCCGCTGATCCCGGCGCTGGCCGGTCACCTCATCGCCGGGGGTGGCAAGCGCATGCGTCCGATGCTCACGCTCGCGAGCGCGTCGCTGCTGGGCTATGGCGGCAGTCGGCACTACAAGCTGGCGGCGACGGTGGAGTTCATCCACACCGCCACGCTGCTGCATGACGATGTCGTCGATGGCTCGGGCATGCGCCGCGGCAAGCAGGCGGCCAACATCATCTATGGCAACCCGGCGACCGTACTTGTCGGCGATTTCCTGTTCAGCCGCAGCTTCGAACTGATGGTGGAAGACGGCAGCCTCAAGGTGCTCAAGATCCTCTCGGGCGCTTCGGCGGTCATTGCCGAGGGTGAGGTTGATCAGCTTGTCGCGCAGCGGCAGGTGGAAACGACCGAGGAGCGCTACCTAGCGATCATCAACGCCAAGACCGCCGCGCTGTTTGCCGCCGCCTGCCGCATCGCCGCGGTGGTGGCGGAGCGCAGCGAGGCGGATGAGCTGGCGCTCGATTCGTATGGCCGCAACCTCGGCATCGCGTTCCAGCTGGCCGATGACGCCATCGACTACGATTCGGACGCGTCCGAAATGGGCAAGGACCAGGGCGACGACTTCCGCGAGGGCAAGATGACCTTGCCGGTGATTCTCGCCTATGCGCGCGGCACGGAGGAAGAACGCACGTTCTGGCAGGAAGCCATTGCCGGAGACCGCAACAGCGATGCCGATCTGGCGCACGCGGTTGCCCTCATCCGCAAACACGAGGCCGTGAACGCCACACGGGAACGTGCGCGCTATTATGCCCAGCGGGCGATAGATGCGATTGCGGCCTTCCCGGCGAGCGCTGCAAAGGCGGCCATGACCGAGGCGGCGGAGTTTGCGGTGGCCCGGCGGTATTGAGCCTTAGGCCCGTTGTAGCGGGAAGGGCACGGCGAAAGCCTCGTTCGGCAGGCGGGCGGCGTTCGCGACGAAGCTGACGGTGTGATAGGCGCCGCAGAGCGCGAAAATCTCGAGTTGCTGCTCCTTCGTCCAGTCGGTGATAAAGGCGGCGTGGAGATCATCGTCCATTCTGCCTTCGCCGCACAGCGCATCAACAGCTGCAATAAGCCGCGCTTCGCGTTCGTCCCACAAGGCGGGATCGGCTCCGGGATCGCGCGTGGCGGCAATCTGCTCTGGCGAAAGCTTGGCGGCCCTTGCGAAGATCGCGACATGAACGCCCCACTCGTATTCGCAGTTCCGGTTGGCGGTGGTGCGCAGGATCACGATCTCGCGAATGCGCAGCGGCAGCGGACTTTCGCGGTCGAGCAGGTTGGGGACGCCCTTGCGCAAGAAGCGCAGGCTGTTCGCAAACGTGCGGAACAGCGTGAGGATATAGCCGTCCTGTTGCGGGTAGGTGGCGAGGATGGCAGCAACTTCGGGCGGGTAGGGGTCGGCGAGCGGGGTGAGCTGGTTGGTCATGGCACGCTCCATATGCTACAGGATCGGTAGCAATCGTACGCTACATAAAATGTAGCTTCAAGGAGGAGTACGCGCGTGGCAAAGCTTCCCGGCACCCCGGTCAGGGGATCGCAGACAGGGCGACCAATCATGGTGCTGCTCGATGTGCTCGGCCAACGCTGGACGCTGCGGCTGCTGTGGGAACTGGGGCAGGGCCCGGCAACGTTCCGGGCGCTGCGGACGCGCTGCGACGAAGTTTCGCCGACCCTGCTCAACCAGCGGCTTAAGGACCTGCGCGTGCTGGCGCTGATCGAGCAAGGCGAGGCGGGCTATGCGTTGACGGAACATGGCCTCACGCTCGCGCAGCGGTTAGCGACGCTCGACGGCTGGGCGAACGAGTGGGCCGCGATGCTGGCAGCGCGAGGCGGCTAGGCCTTACCCCATCGGGTACATGATCTCGCGGCTCACGGCGTTGATCGCCTTCATCGCTTCGTCCGGCAGGACCAGATCGGCAGCGGCGAAGATCGGGGCGCATTGTTCCTCGGTGGTCACGCCGACGATGGTCGAGGCAACGAAGTCGTGCTGCTTCGACCATGCGACCGCGAAGGTCACCGGATCGAGACCGTGCTCGCGGGCGATGGCAGCAAAGCGTTCGGCTGAGGCGATCGACTTCTCGTTGACGAACCGGCGTGCCATGCTCGCCTGACGGCCGCCCATTTCGAGGTACTTCGAGAAGCGCGCGCCTTCGGGCTTGGCGCCACCGCTGTACTTGCAGGCCAGCACGCCGCCGCCGATGGGCGAATAGGGAATGAGGCTCACGCCTTCCTTGCGGCAGACTTGCGCGAGTTCATCCTCGAAGCGGCGGTTGTTGAGGCTGAAGTTGTTCTGGATCGTCTGGTAGCGCGCGGCGCCGACGGCCTTGGAGGCCTCGATCGACTTCATCAGGCCCCACGAGGTCTCGTTCGAGCAGCCCAGAATGCGTACCTTGCCGGCGCGGACCAGCTCGTCGAGCGTTTCCATCGTCTCTTCGTAGGCGGTGTCGTGGTCCGGCCAGTGGGTCTGGTAGAGATCGATATAGTCGGTGCCGAGCTTCTTGAGGCTGTCTTCCACCGCGCGGGTGATGTTGTGCCGGTCTAGCGCGGTCATGCCGTTGCGCTTGGGGCTCTTGAACCAGACGTGGCTGGGGCCGGAGACCTTGGTGGCGATGATCACGGCATCGCGCGGCTTCGTCTTCAGCCACTTGCCGACGATTTCTTCGGTGCGGCCGACCCACTTTACGTCTGGCGGGACCGGATAGCCCTCGGCGGTATCGTAGAAATTGATGCCCGCGTCGTAGCTCATGTCGAGGATGCGCAGCGAGGTCGCTTCATCGGCCTGGCTGCCGAAGGTCATCGTCCCCATGCAGATATCGGAGACGACGATGGGGGACGTGCCGAGGCGGCGGTGTTGCATGTGTGAGGAGCTCCCAGAGGTTTTCGGCAACGTGGCGCGGGCCTGCGCACCGGTCAAGCGGCGGCTCGGCTAGCGAAAGTGCGGATGGCTCAGGAGCGTTTGCCGATCAGCCACCAGAGCGCACTGGCGGCGAGCAGCGCGGCAGTGGCGATCAGCGCAGCGATCACGGCGCCGCCGGTGAGCAGGCTGGTGAGAAGCGCGATGAGGATTTCGAGGCTGGTCCTCATGGTGGTGGCCTAGCATGGATTGCAGCACGCTCGGAGGGTGCTTAGGGCAACGCTTGTGAGTGACCTTCCGATCCATGCTATTTTGCCACAGTTGCTGGAGGCGCTGCGTGCCAGCCCCTCGGCCGTGCTTATCGCGCCGCCGGGGGCGGGCAAGACGACAGCGGTGGCACCAGCGTTGATTCGGGAGGACTGGTGTAAGGGGCAGGTAATCGTGCTCTCGCCCCGGCGCGTGGCGGCGCGGGCGGCGGCGGAGCGGATGGCCGAGCTGCTCGGGGAGCAGGCCGGCGAGACGGTGGGCTATGTCACCCGGCTCGATGTCAAGCGCTCGGCAAGGACGCGGATCGTGGTGATGACGGAGGCGATTTTTGTCTCTGCGCTGCTCGCCGATCCGGAGCTGGACGGCGTTTCGGCGGTGCTTTTCGACGAGGCACACGAGCGCGGGCTGGGCAGCGATCTGGCGCTGGCGCTGGCGATCGAGGCGCAGGGCGTGCTGCGCGATGACCTGCGGCTGCTGGTGATGTCCGCCACGCTCGATGGCGCCCGGTTTGCGCGGCTGCTGAATGATTGCCCGGTGGTGGAGAGCGAGGGCAAGGCGCATCCCTTGGTGATCCGCTGGCTGGGTTCGCGGCCCGACTTGAGGCCCGAACAGGCGGCCGCGAGCGCGGTGGTGCAGGCGTGGGGCGAGGAGGAGGGCGATATCCTCGCCTTCCTGCCGGGCGTCGCGCAGATCGAACGCTGCGCTGACCTTTTGGCGGAGCGATTGCCGAAAGCGCTGGTGCTGCCCCTGCATGGGCAAGTGGAGCCATCAGGCCAGCGCGCGGCGATCCGGCGCGATCCGCAAGGGCGGCGGCGGGTGGTGCTGGCGACGAGCATTGCCGAGACCTCGCTGACACTCGACGGCGTACGGATCGTGGTCGACGCTGGGCTTTCGCGGCGGTCCGAGTTCGACAAGGCGGCGGGTGTCTCGCGGCTGGTGACGGTGCGGGCTAGTCAGGCCTCGGCGGCACAGCGGGCAGGGCGTGCGGCGCGGCAGGGGCCTGGTGTCGCATATCGGCTGTGGGAGGAAGCGGCGCACGCTGGGCGCGAGGCGTTCGATCCGCCGGAAATCCTGACCAGTGACCTCACTCCGCTGGCGCTGACTTTGGCGCAGTGGGGCGCGGGCGATCCGGCGGCGATGGCGTGGATCGATCCCCCGCCTGCGGCTGCAATGGCGGCGGCGCGGGGCGCTTTGGCGGCGCTCGGGGCGCTTGATGCTGGCGGACAGATCACGCCGCATGGGCGGGCGATGGCGGCGCTGCCGATGGAGCCGGCTCTGGCGCATATGCTGCTTTTTGCCGCGGCGCGGGGGCAGGCGGAGGATGCGGCGCGGCTGGCTCTGCTGCTGCAGGAGCGCGGGTTGGGCGGGCGCGGCGAGGATCTGGCGGTGCGGCTGGAGCGGTGGAGCCGCGATCGCGGCGGACGGGCGGACGCATCGCGCAGGCTGGCGGAACGTTGGGCCGCGAGTGCCGATAAGGTGCTTCGACAGGCTCAGCACGAGCGGTCCGGGTCCGATGACAGCAGCAAACCCGCTCATCCCGAGCTTGTCGAAGCATCAGGCGCGGCCTTGCCGCTCGGCGTGCTTCTCGCTGAGGCATTTCCGGACCGGATTGCGCGGGCGCGGGGGACAAGCGGGGAGGAATGGCTGGCTTCCGGCGGGCGGGGCTACCGGCTCGATCCGGCGAGTTCGCTGGTGCGGGCGCCGTGGCTGGTGATCGGCGATGCGCAGGGTGAGGCCAAGGGCGCGCGGATCACGGCGGCGCTGGCGCTGGATGAGGCCGAAGTCACGCGGCACCTCGCGCACCGGATCGAGGCGCGGCATGCACTGACATGGAATGCCGCAGAAGCGCGCGTCGAAGCGCGGCTGGAGCGGCGGCTGGGCGCGATTGTGCTGGCGCGGGTGCCCGATCCGGCGCCGCCTGCCGAGGCGGTCGAGGCGCTGCTGCTGGAGCGGCTCAGGGCCGACGGGCTGGGGCTGCTGCCGCTGGGGGATAAGGCCAAGGCTTTGTTGGAGCGGGCGCGGTATGCGGGGCTGGCTGCGCTGTCCGAGGAGGTCTTGCTGGCCGAGGCGGAGGAATGGCTGGGGCCACTGCTGGCAGGTCGGCGCGATTTCCAGCTCGGGGCGGGCAAGCTGCATGATGCACTGCTTGGGCGGCTTGACTGGAATGCGCGGGGCACGCTCGATCGGCTGGCACCGGCGGAGTTCACGTCGCCCGCCGGGACGTGCCATGCGATCGACTATGGGCACGAGGGCGGTCCGGCGGTGGAACTGCGCGTGCAGGCGCTGTTCGGTCTGGACCGGCATCCCACAGTGGGCGATCCGCCGCGCCCGCTGCTGCTGTCGCTGACCTCGCCGGGGCAGAAGCCGATCCAGACGACGGCGGATCTGCCGGGCTTCTGGCGCGGATCATGGCGCGATGTGGTGAAGGACATGAAGGGCCGCTATCCCAAGCACCGCTGGCCTGAGGCGCCATGGGAGGAAGAGGCGAGCCTCAGGACCAAGAACGCGTTCGCGGCGGGTAAGCGATAGCTCTCCACCCACCCATCCGTTCGTGTCGAGCGAAGTCGAGACACCGTGCGCCGGGGATGGTGTCTCG
>Ga0310345_10003357_pt1 | contig 15286 bp, 16 predicted proteins | sample HC15DNA20500_MG_FD_204667 | JGI IMG/M metagenome (GOLD analysis project Ga0310345, IMG submission 204667) | Marine microbial communities from station ALOHA, North Pacific Subtropical Gyre - HC15-DNA-20-500_MG | ecosystem: Environmental > Aquatic > Marine > Oceanic | place: Pacific Ocean: North... | reverse complement strand
CGGAATTTCTCAGTCAATTCGGTCAGCGTATCTATGCACGCGCAGCATAGCATTACAAACTACATATTGATACCTTTATTTATTTACGTGTCCTTAGTGTCCTCGACGAGCTTATTCGGATGTCACCCAGGGGCGAGGCTATCTCCTGTCGGGGAAGTGGTCAACTGCTCTGAAGCAGATGATTCCGGTAGACTAGGCCCAGTAATCGGGCTTATGACTTATGGAACGTAAAAATTGGACCCAGGACTCTATCCCCAGGAGGATCCCGTGGAGATTTCCATAATCAAGCAGATCGGCGTGGTGGGTGCAGGGACGATGGGAACCGGTATTGCCCAGCTATTTGCCCAGACCGGATATGAGGTTACCTGGTACAGCCGCTCCCCGTCACGAATCCAGGGCGCCCTATTGCAGATTCGAGCGAGTCAGGAAACACTGGTTCGAAGTGGATGCCTGACGAAAGGTGAGGCCGATGCAGCTCTGGATCGAATCCATCCCGTCGCCGCACTGAACCATCTGGCCCCGGTTGGCCTGGTTTCCGAGTCGATCACCGAGAATCTCGAGAGCAAGCAGGAGTTATTCGGTCGACTGGACCGGATCTGCAGCAAAGAGACCCTACTGACCACTGACACCACAGGCTTGAGCATCTCTGGAATCGCAGATCGCGTCTCGCATCCTGGCCGATTTGCGGGAATGCACTTCTTCAACCCAGCTCATATCATCCCCGCCGTAGAGATCATCCGGGGGACGGAAACAGCAGATTCAACCTGTGAGGTGCTAATGGAACTGATGCGGCACATCGGCAAGCATCCCGTGCTGGTTCAGAAGGAGATTCCCGGCTTTGTTGCCGCTCGGCTCCAGATGGCCATTATCCGGGAGGCTCTTTACCTGGTTGAAGCCGGGGTAGCCTCGGCTGCCGATGTCGATGCTGCGGTGAAACATGGACTAGGGCTGCGCTGGGCCCTGCTAGGCCCCCTGGAAACGGCCGATCTAGGTGGACTGGACGTCTTCAACACGGTAGCCAGCTACCTCAATCAAGAACTGTGCGATTCCAAGCAGTCCCAGAAGGTACTCAGGGATCTGGTCGCGAGCGGAAATCTAGGGGCCAAGAGTGGGTCTGGTTTTTACGACTATCCTGCAGGCAGGGGAGGGCAGATCCTTGCCGAGCGAGACGAGAAGCTGCTCAAGCTGCTGGTGATCAAGTCGGAAAAGGGTGAGGCCTAAGATTCGGCTCCGGGTCGACGTCATGAGTGGTTCCTATTTCCGTCTTGCCGAGATTCTGGTGGTGCTGGCATTTGCGCTGGCCATTGCGGTCGCTGCTCAGGAGGTCCGGAATCAGGAATCGGATGAGCTGGTCCTGGGTCTAGCTGGAGATACCATGCTGGGCCGCCTGGTTGACGGAGTCATCGAGGAGAAGGGCTATCTCTATCCCTGGGGAGATATGCTGTCGATCCTTAGGAGCACCCACCTGAATCTGGTCAACCTGGAAACCACACTCACCCACAGCGACAAGAAGACTCTCAAGACCTTTAATTTCAGAGCCTCTCCCGACCGGGTGAAGTCACTGCTTGAGGCGCGGATCAAGATTTGCAATCTGGCCAACAATCACATCCTCGATTTCGGAATCGAGGGCATGCGAGAGACGATGGCGGCACTGGAGCAGGCGGGCATTGCCTACGTCGGTGCCGGTGCTTCAAGCAAGCAGGCCCGGGCACCCGTTATCCTGGATCTAGGCGGGATGACGCTCGGCGTCCTCGGCTGTACCGATAACGAGCCTCTTTGGGACGCCGCGTCCACTCGGCCGGGGACCTACTTCGTATCGGTGCTCGAGCCAGAGGAGCTGGAATCTCGGGTGAAAGAGCTGGCTAGCAAAGTCGATCTGCTGATCCTGAGCATTCACTGGGGACCCAATATGAGGAGGGCGCCTCCCCAATCCTTCGTGCGCTTCGCCCACCGGCTGGTCGAAGCAGGAGTAGATATATTTCACGGACACAGCGCCCACATACCTCAAGGCATCGAAGTCTATCGGCAAGGTATCATTTTCTATGACAATGGAGACTTCGTCGACGACTATCGTGTGACTCCCGAGCTTCGCAACGACCAGTCTTTTGTCGCGCTGGTTAGAGTGGGTTCCACGGGCCTCAGAAGCGTTCAATTGATACCGACGCTGATCTCCGAAATGCAGGTCAACCGGGCGAGTGGAAGGGACTATAGAGAGATCGTCGACCGAATCAAGCGATTGTCTGCAGTCCTTGGGACCGAGGTAGTCGAGCGGCAAGGGAAAGTATGGGTTTCGCTTCCGTAAAGACCTTCGAAGCGGCCGGAGAAAGCAGGGTGCGCCTTCTAATCAGGTAGCTCCAGTGCCCATAGAACCCTATGTTCGAAGTTGCCAAGCAGCTCAGACGGAGTCGAGAGGGCTTCGGCCGGCGAATTTTCTTGCTTGCCGCCGGTCTAGGGATAGCCGGTTCATTCGCCTATCGGTGGTGGTGAGAGCAGCCCTTCGAACTGCTGGAACGACCCGTACGCTTCATCACACCAACCAGGAATTTTATCGGGTTTCCGTCAATCCGACCTATCCAGAGAAGGTGGACCTGCTGAACTGGGCCCTGGAGATCAAGGGGCTGAGTGGAGTCTCTCGGCGTTACAGTCTGGCCGATCTCGCTTCTCGAAATCCTCATACCGTCTACCGGACTCTTATGTGTGTCTCCAATCGTGTGGGCGGCGATTCAATCGGGAACGCCGCTTGGACGGTCACACCCCTGGGACCTCTCCGGGAGCCACTATTAGCGGGGGCCGGTGATGGGCTGCGAGCGGCCTTCTATGCGGCGGACGGCTTTCACTCCAGCGTGCCGCTGCAGGTTGCACTAGATCCGGAGGCGTATCTGGCTTGGGAAATGAATGGTGTTGCACTGCCACGCGAGCACGGATTCCCGCTTCGTGTACTGCTGCCTGGCAAGTACGGAATGAAGCAGCCGCGTTGGCTAGAACGGATTGAGATAACCGGCGAGAGCGTCAGCGGCCACTGGGAAAAGTGGGGATGGTCGGACGAGTGCAATGTCAGAATGATAGCTCGAATCGACTCGGTGAAGCGCACTCCAGCCGAGCACTGGCGGGTTGGCGGTATTGCCTATTGTGGCGCCCAACCGGTGACGGCGGTGGAAGTGAGCGACAACGGGGGAGAGGTTTGGGGCGTGGGGCGAGACTTATCGGCGAGACGCTGACCAATGCCTGGGCGCTGTGGGAACTCGACTGGGATCCGCCGGGCGAGGGAAAACATGTGCTGGCGGTCCGCGTCACCGACGCAGCCGGAAATCACCAGATCGCAGGCCACTCTGGGATCTATCCTTCTGGTTCTACAGGGTTTCACCGGGTGATTGTTAGAGTGTGAGCTAAACAGGGTTGACTGTCGGTCAATCGGAAAAGTACGCTAAAAACGTACATCTAAGTTTTGGAGGATTCGAGTGGTGGTCAACGTTAAGGAAGTACGGGAGCACTTTTCCACTTACGTATCACGTGCGGAACAAGGTGAGGAGATCGTTCTCACTCGCAACGGTCAGGTTGTGGCTCGACTGGTTCCTCCCGAAGCTTCAGCAGTGCTTGACCTCGATCTTCTCGCGTCGCGTCGAGACCGCCTAAAGACCTACCGAACCTTGTACTCTTGGCGAGGCAGGAAGAGCGCTTTTGAGGTGTTTCGACACCAGCAGGGGGAGAATCAGCTGGGTTAGAAACCGACGGGATACATGACGTAGTCGGAGTAGCCAGTAGTGACTCGGATATATCCGATCAACGACTCGTTGAGCGCTTCGTCTCCGGTGTCCACCAACAGCGGCTTACCGGTCAGTGCGGTGAGCTTTCCCTTGGTGGCGATCACGATAATGTTCTCTCGCCCCACCTCGCGGATGATCCGGGGACTGATCTGCTGATTGCCACGGCCGAACAGGTGTCCCTGTCCCCCGATGATGGTCAGAATGATCTTGGCTTTATTTCCTTGGATCAGTTTCAGCAGCTGGTTTTCTGAGACGTCGCTTGCCACGACTTCTCCCCCTTGTACGACGTCGACCCCCAGCAGGGTGTTTCTGAGTTCGAGGGCCTCCATGATGCTTCTGGTGGTGGTTCCGGGGCCGATGATGAAATAGCAGTCCGGATCGGTCATCAGTCCGACGACATCCGATGCGATTCCCTGCAAGGCTTCTTTCTCCGAGAGGACGCTGCCGGCCTTGACGCTTTGAACGAATCTGTTTTCCTCGGGAACCCGAAGATAGCCGTATAGCTTTGCTTTGACGGCTCCCGCCCGAAAGGCGTCCTCATCAATATCCATGACTTCGGCTTCGCGGATCGCCATCAGCCTGCCTTCGAGGAACATCAAGGCCACTTCGCCGGCACCTCGAGGTGTGACTGCGTACACCGCCGAGTGGATCTTCACACCTGCCGGAATCCCGAGCGCAGGGACTGCCTCTCCTACTGCGCGGTAGATATCCCGAGCAGTCCCGTCTCCCCCTGCGAAGAGCATCAAGTCCACTCCCTGAGCCTTCATGTCTCGAGCCGCGCGGGCGGTGTCTTCGGGGGTGGTTTGACCGCCGTCGATTGAACCGATCACGGTTGGAGAGAAGCCAGCCTGGCGGCATGCGTCCTCACCCATCTCTCCGGGATAGGTCAAGATTCTGATTTGGTTCTGAAGTTTGAAGAGCCGCTCGAGCGCGGAGACGGTTCGTTGTGAAGACTCGCTGTGGGCACCCAACTCGCGGGCGCGGCGCAGGATTTGGGCGCCGTCACTCCCTTTGAGTCCCACCCTTCCACCCATTCCGGCGACTGGATTGACTATGACACCGAGATTTTTCATCGGTATGGGCTTGTGATGTTGGATTCAGTTCAGTCGCGGCCGGATCATTCAAGCGGTAACGTCAGTGTCGAGGACGGGGGGAATGTTGCTGTTGTCCAGCTCTCTCCTCGGAACTCGGCCTCATGTTTCTAGTACGCTGTAACACAGATTATGACGGGTTTGACGATGGGGGTTGTGGACGATCTCTATGTTGGTCGTCGTCGAAGATGGCCAAGCATCGCCTTCCTCCTCCTGCCTTGATCTCGCCTCACAAGCCCCACCGGAAAACCCGTAAAAATCTGTGTCACAACGTACTAGCGATTCAAGTCGTTCGCGGCTCTGTCTGGCGGCAGCAGAGAACTGCTTACTTCCGCCTACCCGCCACCGGCCTCTCGCTTCTTCAGATACTGGCGCCAGGTTACGGCAATTCTCTCGGGTTCATCGATGCTCGGTGCCGGAACCCTGTGAACGACCGAGTTGTGGGGAGCGTTCTTGACCAGATCGGGATTCTCGTAGGCTTCTTTCGAGATCTGACGAAGGGCCGCAACGTATTCATCGATATCGTCTTTGGAGTAGGACTCGCAGGGTTCGAGTGTGAAGGGCTCTGGAACGATCCAGGGATGATGGCTGGTCCAGTAGTGTTGGATGCCGTAGTCAACCAGCCTTCGGTTGACGTCGTCGGTACCGACTCCGGTATCCTTTTGCAGCTTATCCCAGCTGTATCGGACCTGTTCCATCCGCCGCTTGCCCTCGGCATACTGGACAACGACACCAGGGACTTCCCGGAGCTTCTTTTCCATGTAATTGTTGTTGAGGACGGCGCACTCCGCAGCTTCCCTCAAGCCATCGGCGCCAAGCTGCATGATCCAGGCATACGCCTTTACGGCGATGGCAGCGTTTCCCCAGAAGGATCTCACCTTACCAATGCTCTCGGGGTGGTCATAGTTCAGGGAGTATCTCTGGCCATCGAACTCGACCGTGGGGGTGGGAAGGAACTTCGCCAGCTCGGTCCGAACCCCCACCGCACCCATGGCCGGTCCCATACAGCAGTGTGGAGTGGAGAACGTCTTGTGAACGTTGAAATGGCAGAGATCGAAACCCGCCTCCTTGGCTCGGGCAATTCCCAACATGCCGTTGGCATTGGCCTGGTCGTAGGCGCAGAGGGCTCCTGCGTCGTGAGCGGATTTCACGTACTCCTCGATGTTGGGATTGTAGATCCCCGTATCTTCTGGGTTGGTGATGAAGATGCCCGCGGTGCGCTCGGAGATGGCCGCCTTCAGCGCACCCAGGTCCGGATAGCCGCCGCTGTCGGGCATCAGTGTGATCACTTTGTATCCAGCCGTCGCCGGTGAGGCTGCATCACAGGGATGGGAGAACATGGTGGTAATGATTTCGTCGCGTTGATGATCTCCTCTGGAGGCGTGGTATGCCCTGATGATGCTGGCATTGGTATAGACCGCCTGAGCCCCTCCGCCAGGCTGAAAGGTGAAATATTCCAGCCCCGAAATCTCCTGAAGGAACTGCTCCAGGTGGTGGTAGATCTCGAGGATCCCCTGGATGGTGTTCTCGTCCTGCAGCGGATGGACTTCTGCGACGCCGGGATCCCGGGTCGCAATGTGCTCTTGTATCTTGGGGCTGTACTTCATGGTACAGGTGCCCTGGCTGATATCAATGGTGACATCCGTGCCCAGAGTCTCCTGCGACAACCGCATGAAGTGACGGTTGACCCTGACCTGGTTCACTTCAGGCAACGCCGCTGGCGTCTTTCTCCTCAGGTTGTCTGGGATTACCGACACCCCATCTCCGACGGCGTCCTGGATCTGGGATTCGGCTTTGGGAACCAAGACCCCTCGTTCCCCAGGGACACTCTGTTCGAAAATGATTTCCTCGTCCCACCTGGCCTGGTGGAATTTCCTGAGCAGTGTTTCGTTGTCTCTACCCATTGCGATTTATCCTTTCTCGCCTTCGGCGAGTCTTGCCCGCTGCTCCCGGTTCACTGCGTCGATGCCGTCAGGGCTTGGACCAGACTGTCGATGTCCTTCTGGGTCATGATCTCAGTAACGCAGTAGAGTGCACTCTGGCCCAGTTCTGGGAATTCGGCCGATACGTCCTTGCCACCGAAGATCTTGTGCTCGAGCAGTCTCCTGTTGACCTCTCCGACGCTTGTACCCGTGTCATCGAAATTGACTACGAATTCCTTGAAGAAGGGAGTGGGAAACGCCAGCCTGAGCCCGGGAATCTGAGAAATACGCAGCGCCGTATACTGGCTCTTCTGCATGATGGTCTGGCTGACCTCCTCCATGCCTTTGGGCCCCATCAGGCTCAAGTACACTCCGGCGGTGATGGCCAGGAGGCCGGTGGTGGTGCCGGTGTATTCCTTGCCCTTCTCCCGCGAGCCGTAGGAAGTCCGATCGTAGAGCACCTCTCCGAATCCCCACTCGCCGTCTTTCACGGTTTCGGTTAGGCCAAACATGAGATCCTTGAACTCGGCGATGTACTTCATGTCATCGTGAGCTGCGACGAAGCCGCCCTGTCCTCCTCCACACTGCATGTGCATGCCCAGAGGCTGGAAGTCCCCACAGGCGAAATCAGCCCCGTAGTGCGCTGGAGGAGCAAGCGCGCCCAGCGAGATGGGATCAGTCTGGACGATCAGATCAGCCCCGGCATCTCGAGCGATCGTTCCGATCTCCTCGGCCTGAGTCTCGATGAAGCCCAGGTAAGACGGGTTCTCGATCAGGACGGCAGCCGTGTTGTCGGAGATCTTCGACCTCAAATCTTCGAGGTCGAGCAACCCAGTTTCCGCATCGAAATTGATCATTTCGATGGCAACCTGGGGGGCTCCGATGCCCTGGAGGTAGTTCTTTACGATGGACAGCGTATCGGGGCTCATAGAGCGAGGGAGAAGGACCTGTCCTCGGCCTCTGACTCGAGCTGCCATTCGCAGAGCCGTGCCCACGGCGGCCGAGCCGTCATAGAGCGGACAGCTGAGGATGTCCATGTCAAGGAGCTCACCCATGAGGCTGGCGTATTCGAACAGGGCCTGCCATTTACCGTGATCGGCGTAGGATTCTCCGACGTATGCGGTCAGGAACTCACCCCGGCCGTTGATCTCGTCACACACAGCCGGCACAAAATGTTGGGCGCAGCCTGCTCCCAGGAAACTCAGGTAGTTTTTACAGTTCTGATTCCTATCGAGTAGCCCTTCCACATGCCGTCTCAAGGAGTACTCGTCCAGGATCGGCTCCGGTAGGTTCATCTTTCTTTGAATCTTGAGGTGCTCCGGGATCTCGGAGTAGAGTTCTGTGATATTGCTTGCCCCAACTTCTTTGAGCATCTGCGCCTTGACCTCTGGCACCGAGTTGGGAATGTAAGGGTAGACAATTCGACTCTCACTCATTGCGTCTCTCCATCTGAAAGCGGATTACTACCTGAATTTCGGCAAGCTTATCTGACCTTCTCGAGAATTCAGTTGATGGCCTATTCAAACCGAACGAGGGTAATCTTAAGCTGCCGGGTATGGGCCCTGGCCTTTTCCCACTGGACCAGGATCGGACTCTGGTAGGCACCCTCGACGATTGAGCCCTTTCCGTCTCCATCCTCATCGGAGATCAGCAGGCTGAGGGATCGTTTCATGCCTAAGAAGTGCCCAGCTGGAGCCGCCAGAAATCGGTTTACCATCCGTTCGAAGACGGAATTACTCAACCCCAGGGCATCCACCACCTCGTTAATCACCCGAACCAGGTCGTACTTGGCGTAGTCCATGGCCTTGGCGGGTATTGCCCTGGGATCACCGAGAAGATGCTTTCCCTTTTCTGCCATAAAGCCCAGTGGATTTTCCAATACTTCGGCTAGATCGTGTTTCATCAAGAGGGTTTCGTACTCATTCACGGTGAGTCCTGCATGCTGCTCTTCGGGGGCAAGAGCGATGTCAATTCTTCCCGTGACGATCCCCAGTTGATCGACCAACTCCTCGAGCCAGTCAGAGAAACCCAGGCGAGAATCTTTGAGATTGACCGAGTCCACTGGGTGGCTGGAGACTGGAATCGAAAGCTTTTTGCGGTCGACGACAGTTTCCCGGTTGAAGCCGACTACCGTGGTGCGGCGACGACGCTTCACGTCTTTCCAGATACCATCCAGGTCCACAAAGTAGACCGGGATTCCAGTGCGGTTGGGATAGACGGCACAGTTGGTTAGGCCGGAGCTGATGAAGGCGAGGTGGGAGTGGGCGTTTAGAGGCTCCTGTTTGCGTTCCTCATCGTTCAGTTCATGTCGCAGGTGGAGCTGGTCATGACGATAGGCTCCCTTGGGTGGAAAGAGCCTCAAGAATGCCAGAACAAGGGCGCGAAGAGCTTCACTGCTGTGGCCGAGTTGAGCACAGAGATTCTGGTCAAAATAACCGGCAGTCGTGTGGTAGGAGTAATAGAGAGTTTTTGAGTAGTCAGATAACGGGTCACCAAACTGATTGCTAACGCACTCGTTGACGTTGATGATGTCCAAGGGCGACTGCGGTGTGAGTTCAAGCGTGACCTGGGCGCTGGAAGACACTCGTGCTCTCCTCCCGTACCTGATAGGCAACAGGCTAGCCCACTCGTCTGACCGATTCAAGGGGTCTAGGCGAAAAGGATAGGTCCAGCCGCAGGATACGCCCTGCGGTGACCGTTAGCTCCCGACAGAAAGCTCTAGCAGAATGCTGTCTTCTGTAGAATGCTGTCTTCTATTGTAGTCTTCTTCCCGTTGTAGCAACCCAGGCCAGAAAGACATGAGGTATACGATGAAGAAGATGTCTGTTGCCGCTTTCATTCTGGTTGTAGTCTCGATCGCCATGACGAGTGCGCCAAACGCACTGGCTCAGTGCAAGTGGCAGGCGTACCTGCGCGGGCTGGAGGCGGTTTCGGCGGTCTCTAGCCCAGGTAGCGGGACTTGTACGCTGGAAGTGAATGAAGCTGGGACCGAGGTTCAGTACACACTCAGCTATCAGGACACATTGGGGGTCGTCCCGAAATCTCACATACATTTGGGCCAGAAGGGCGCCGGAGGGGGAGTGTCGGTCTTCCTTTGTTCGAATAGGCCCAACGCACCTGAGGGCGTACCGGCATGCCCGGTTTAAGGAGAAGTGTCTGGCACCTTTTCGGCGGCAAATGTGATCGGTCCCACAGGGCAGGGCCTCGCAGCCGGCGATCTCGAGGCGCTGATGCTTGCCATAAGTCGCCGAGCGACCTACGTGAACGTGCACACGGATGTTGTCCCAGGTGGTGAAATTCGGGGCCAGGTCCGAAGGGCCAACTAGAAGGCGAGATAAGAGGGTCTCTTTTTCAAGGATCCAGGGCTGGCGAAGGCTCGACTGAGCCTTCGCCAGCCCTATTGTTTTGCGGCAGCCTGCTGCATGGCCTCTTGCAAAGACTGGGCGAAGGCTGGATCCTGCATCATCTTCTGGACGGTCGCGTTGAATTTGTTCATGGCACCCATCAGGGCCATGCTTTTATGGGCGGCCTCGGGACTCTTGTCCGGCGGGAGGCTGCTGAACTTTGCTTGGATTTCCTGAAGCCTGCTTAGTTGGGCTTGCAGCGCTGGACCCACCGCCTTGGCGTCTGCCTCGTCCTTGAGCCCCTCGTTCAGGTTTTCAAGTGGCAATGTAGGCGTCCATCAGGCCCGAGAAGTTGGCCGTAAGCTCCCCGCTCACTTCAGGTCCACTGCCACCGTCTCCCTCATCACCCGATCCACTGCAACCCCCTAGCAGCGTGATCGCTATCAGTAGCGACGGTCCGAGCGACTTCATGATCAATTTCATCATTCAAGTCTCCCCTGTAGTCTGCTGTCCAAGCTTTGTGGTATCTAGTAGAAGCGACAGTCGCGCACCCGCTTATCGTAGCCGCTTGGATGACCGTTGGGAATAGCCCTGCTCCAGCCGTACCGTAGAGCCTGCGTCGCGAACTCGCGATAAGAAGTTCAGGCTGAGCCTGATCACTGCCGGTTGAACGAGGCGCCGAGCCCCTCCAGGTAGATCCTGCTCTGATCGAGATGCTCCCAGATCCGGGCGTGGGAAGCGATCTCAAACAGCGCGGGTCCCGTGTATCCGCTCGACTTCAAGACAGAGATCTGACGGCGCCAGTCAATCTCTCCCGGTCCCACCAGCTGCTGAAACTCTTGGTCTCGGAACTGTTTCAGGTGCAGCATTGAGAGGGTCTCGGGGGCCAGCCCTCGGACCACCTCGGTAGGCTCAGGGGTATCGCTGGCCATCAGCAGATTGGCAGGGTCGTAGCAGATCCGGAGGCCAGAGGCGTCCTCACCCAGGAGCTGGCGCGCTTCCAGGACAAGGGCCAGGAACCCCCCCCACGGTTGCCTGGCGTGCTCGAGCGAGAGCCAACCTCCCGTCTGAATTAGCCTCCGCGTCAGTCTGGCCAGATGGGCTGCCAGATCGGGCAGGGGGACAGCAGTCAGCCGCTCAGCGCTGGTATCGAGGTCGACTAGACGCAGGTGGGGATGAAAACGTCTGGAAAGGGCCTGCGATGCTGCCACCCCGGTCTCGAATAGACGATCCAGGAAGGCATCGCCAAACGGATTCAGGAAGGGAAACGCAAGTGCGAGGTCGAAGCGCAGTTCGGGGAAGGCTTGCGGGAGGTCAGCCAGGGCCTTCGTTCTGGGAAGAAAGGTCTGCGGGTCTTCGAATCGCCCCAGGCAGGTCTGCCGAAGCTCGATCGCCCGATAGCCACTCTCAGCGGCCCGGGAAATCAGTTTCTCCAGAGAAATCCCCTCGGCCAGTTGCTGGTGCCAACAGTTACTGACCAATCCCAGAATCATTAGGGTCTTTCAGGGCGCCATGATTGTGAGTGAGCGACCCTGGGTTCAAGTCGCCCTGCCTCTTCTACGCTGAAAGCGTTACTGCTAACGTGTTTCTGGTCGGCAATAATCCCTTTGGGGTAGCGCATTTTCTTGAACGATCTTGCTCGCTTCGTTCCGCATCGCCAACCTGGGCTACGCGCAATAACGCGGTTGGCGTAAGGACGTGCTCCCGGGAACTTATAACTGCATTCCAATTTCACTTCAGTGTCAGGTTAGACAATCGCCTCAGATACGCCCGATCCATTTCTCGATCAATGGGTTACGGCCTTGTTCCATCCAGAGCAAGCAAATGAAGTTTCAGCTTAGTCCCCGGCGTCCCTCTTGACCTTCTTTTCTGTTTTCGCCAGGGTCTCCATCCTCTGCCTCAGGCTCAAGGGCCTCATGTCGGTCCAGACTTCTTCAATGTAGTCCAGGCAGTCCTGCTTGGCTCCTTGCTTTCCGACACCTTTCCAGCCTAGCGAGATTTCTCGGTCCAGGGGCCAGATGGAATACTGTTCTTCATGGTTGATGACGACGCTATATTGGGTGGTGTCTTCTTCCTCGTCCCAAGCCATGCTTCCTGCTCGGTTAGTCGTGTGGTTCGAGATCCTGTTCAGAGAGTCGATCTGACACTAGCACAGCCCCTGGTGGCCATCAACAACCGAGCACCCTCGTCAGAGCTCCGGTCTGTTCGGCTGTGAGTTCGTAGAAAGTACTAATTAAGTAGCTTGTATCCTATTGTTTCCGGGTGCTGACTCAAGTCCTGTGCACCTGGTGAAGTGCAGCTTTATCGCGACTATCTAAGGGAGCCCGTAGCCAAGTTTCCGATAATCCGGTCGGTGAAGGCTGCTGTTCCCAGTTCCCCACCCAGGTCGGGAGTCGTGGACCCCTGGGCGAAAGTTGCCTCGACAGCCGCGTGGACCGCGGACGCTGGCTTGGGCAATCCTAGCCACTGCAACATGTTGGCGGCACTCAGAATGGCCGCGGTCGGATTGGCGATTCCTTTGCCTGCAATGTCGGGTGCCGAGCCGTGGACTGGCTCGAACATGGACGGGAAGGTTCGCTCTGGGTTGATGTTGGCGCTGGGTGATAGCCCCAGGCCGCCCGCCAGAATTCCGGATAGATCCGTCAGGATATCTCCAAACAAATTCGAGGCGACCACGACGTCGAAGCGCTCCGGCCAACGCACGAAGTTCATCACGGCCGCGTCGACGTGAAGCTTGTCGATCTCGACGTCGGTATAGTCACCCTCTAACCCTTCCAGGACCAAGTCCCAAAGAACGTAGGCATAACGCTGCGCATTAGACTTGGTAATCATCGTCAAGTGGTTGCGCCGCTCTCGAGCCAGGTCGAAGCCGAACCGGAGGACTCGCTCAATCCCCTTCCGGGTATGGAGGGCGCTCTGGACGGCGAACTCATCCTCGGTCCCCACCTTGAATTTGCCACCGTTGTCGACATACTCGCCTTCGGAGTTTTCCCTGACGACCAGGATGTCGATATCAGAGGGGCCCTTGTTGGCCAGGGGCGTTCTGACGCCGGGGAACAGCCGCGCAGGCCGAACACAGGCATACTGGTCAAATGCCTGACGGATATTGATCAAGGGCTTCAAGGTGATGTGATCGGGTACCCGATCCGGATCACCCAGGGCACCGAGAAAAATGGCGTCCGAGCCGCGGAGCGTATCCAGGTAGTCGTCCGGCACCGTATGGCCGTGCTCCATGTAGTAGTCGGTGCTCCATGGAAGCATCTTGAGCTCTAGTCGGAAGGAAGCATCCGATTCTTGTATAGCTTCCAGTACCCGAAGGGCCTGCTCCGTCACCTCAACGCCGATCCCGTCTCCGGGAAGGACCAGGATCTCGAAAGTTTCCATCTTGCTTCTCCTTTGCTTCAACCAATCACCGAAGGAAGCTGAGAAGCCTACTCTGGCTGCTGGCATGCGTCAAGAAAGGAGTAGGCCACCCTGCCGATGCGGGTTTCCCGAGGTGCCTTTGGGTTTTTCCAGTAGAATGCTCTGCGAAAAGATGAAGATAACCTCTTTCTGGGCAGCCCTGTTTCTTTCTGCCTGGTTCTTACTGGGATCGGGGGCCTTGGGACAAACCGGCGGCTCTCAAGCGGCGACTCCGCAGCGCCCGACCTTTACTTTGGATGCCTCGACCGCTGCCCCTGGGACCATGGAGCTGGAGATGGGAACGGCCTCGTGGAGGGGTTTTTTCGCCCTGCCCGTATTTCTGAGATATACACCTAACAGCAGCGCTGGCTTGTTCCATCAGGCTGAGTTTGGCTTCGCCTTCGACGCCGTCTCGAGCGTCGGTCTGGGGCCGGATCGGATGACGGAGTTTGGGGATCGAATCGGCGTTGTGTGGCGGCGGCCAGTCTACTCAAGCGGACCGGTTGCTTTCGCCATAGCTCCAACGGCTACCTTTTTGCTGTGCGGGGACGAAGGAGCTAGAATCGGGGCAACCGGAATAGCTGCCTTCGGATTCGGACAGAATGGCGCCGCCGTGAACGCCGGATGGAGTTCGGCGACCAACTCCTCTAACAGCAATCCAGCCTATGACTACTTCGTTGCGGCAGATTTCGCTCGAACGTTGGGGACCTCTGGTGCGCTGTCCCGCTTGTCTCCGTTTGCGGGTATCCTGTATCAGGACACGACTCTCGATTCGGCCTCGGTGTCCTTGGGTCAGGGTGTGAGTTATCGAGTTCGGCCCAACTGGGTTTTCGACCTCGCCGTCTACGAGCACGGCTTTTCTCTCGGTACGAGGGATTACCAGGTCCTGGTCGGTTTCACGGTCAATCTGGGACGACCTGGGCGCTGGTAGCTGCGGACCCTAAAGCAGGGCAAGCAGCCAAGCCGGGGCGGTTCGGGGTGTTCCCCAACCCCTCGCTTGCGCTTCACGCTTCCATGGCTCGGAAGTTTCTTTCTCGAATGGGGCAGCACAGCGGGGGCGGGACTAACCTGAAACTTCAACCACGAGGAAACGAAGCAATCTCCGCCAGTTGTCAGCTGACTGTCAGGGAGCGGGGCTCGACAGGGACCATACGTCCTAAGGAGCTTCTAGGTTGAAGCGGTGGGTACAGATGTCAATCAGGGTGTGCTCCTTAAGTTGAAGCACAAGATCCCACTCCCTCATGGTCATGGCTCTGTAATCACGCCGAAGCGACAGTGAGATGGGATCTTAACCCTTTCAATCTCCAAGGGCTTTTGCGACACCCTAAAAGGACCGGTCTAACTAAACCTGCTTGCCCGACGAACCAGAACCGCGCCTTCTGGCCAGCTGCTTATGAGCCAGAATCCCAGTGACAATCAGGGAAAGCCCGACGAGAGTGGACAGTAGAATTCTTTCTCCCACGATCAGCTGAACCAAGAACAGGGAGATAAAGGGAGAGAGGAACACCAGGTTACTGACGCCGGCAGCAGAAGCAGAGAGTCGTAGCGCTCTGAGCCAGATCACGAAGGTCAAGCCCATCTCGAAGAGTCCGGAATAGATTGCGCCTCCTAGGCCTGGGAGGGAAGGGCGCTCGATTCCCGCTCCGAATCCCAGCACCGCCAGCACGTAAAGAAATCCGAATCCAAAGCTGATTGACAGCTTGGCGACGTCTTCCCTCTCGTCCTTGAGGTTGAAGATCCAGAAGGAGGCCCAGATTAGCGAC
>Ga0310345_10003356_pt1 | contig 15287 bp, 11 predicted proteins | sample HC15DNA20500_MG_FD_204667 | JGI IMG/M metagenome (GOLD analysis project Ga0310345, IMG submission 204667) | Marine microbial communities from station ALOHA, North Pacific Subtropical Gyre - HC15-DNA-20-500_MG | ecosystem: Environmental > Aquatic > Marine > Oceanic | place: Pacific Ocean: North... | reverse complement strand
CAGCGCCCCGCGCTGGGGTCGCGGGGCCAGCGCGCGAAGCGCGCGAGGCCCCGACGGAGTCGGGAGGGGGGCCCCATTGGGCTTTGCCCAATGGGGGGAGGGTTTGCACCAAACCCTCCAAGAACCTCAGTCGCTGGCGAGGGTGAGGCTGACGAGGAAGGAGCGACCGGGGAGGGGGAAGCCGAGGAGGTCGGTGCCGCGCTGGTCGAAGAGGTCGCGCAGGGCGAGGTCGAGGCGGAGGCGGCCTCCCCACGTGGACAGCGCGGCCCCGACGCCGACGCGGGTGCGCGAGGGGAGGGCGGAGGTGTTGGCCGGATCCCAGTGGGACGCGCCGACGTGGAGCAGGTCCGCCCAGAGCTCGAGGCGATCGAGCGGCCCGAGCGCGAAGAGGCGGAGCGACGGGCGCACGTAGGCGGTCACGCCGGGGCGGAGCGGGAGCCGGCGCGTCTGCCCGAGGTAGGGCGTCCAGGTCTCGAGCACGGTGAGCGCGCCGCTGAGGTGGAAGTGGCGGGTCACGCTGCCGTTCACTCCGAGCTCGCCGCCGACGAGGGTGGCCGAGTCGACGTTCTGCGGCACCGCCTCGAAGGTGCTCGTGCGGAAGTAGCGGATGAGGTCGCTGGCGAAGGTGGCGAAGCCGCGGAGCTCCGCCTGCCCGCGCACCGGCCCGGCCCGGCCGCGCAGCGTCGCGCCGAGGTCGAAGGTCTCCGCGCGCTCGGGCCGGAGGCGGGTGTCGCCCCGCAGGAAGGCGCGATCCCCGAAGAGCTCGAGCGCGGTCGGCGCCCGGGTCGCGGTCGCGAACGAGGCGCTGAACGCCAGCCCGCGGGTCGGCTCGATCGCGCCGCCGAGGCGGAACGTCGGCGCGACCTGCACGACCTCGTTCGTCTCGCCGAGCCGCTCGGGGCGGATCTCGCTCAGCCGCGCCCCGAAGACCGAGAGCCGCGCGGACGGTCGGAGCTCGTAGCGCACGCCGTCCGTGCGGCCGTGGAGCCGCGCCTCGGCCGCCGCCGTGCCGCCGTCTCGCTGGCTGTCCTCGGGGGCCCGCCGCGCCAGGGCGTCCTCGGGCCAGAGCGACTCGTGCACGTAGAGCCCGAGGCCGGTCAGCTCCAGCCAGTCGGCGACGCGCCCGCTCGCCGCCACCCGGGTGACGACCCGCAGCGCCTCGTCGTCGGTGGCGGTCCGCAGGGGCGAGATCTCCCGGTCCAGGTCGGTGAAGCGCCGCCGTCGATAGCCGGCGGACGCGGCCGCGGTCACCCGCCAGTCGGCCTCGGTCTCCGGCCGCCCGCCTTCGGTCACCGCCCAGCTCAGCGCGCCGAGCAGGCTCGTCTCGCTCCGGCGGGTGTCTTCCGTCGGCTGCACCGCGGGGCCGGGCACCCCGCCCAGCCGCTCGAGGCCGAAGAAGACGGCGCTCAGGGTTCCGTCGCCGATCCGCAGCCGGAGGTGGCCGAGCGCCGAGCCCTGCCGGAGCCACGCGTTCTCCCGGTGTCGCTCCACCGGCGCGTCGCCGTCGAGCAGGCCGACGTCGGCCAGGTAGGGGAAGTCGCCCTGCGAGGTGGTCGCCCCCACCGCGGTCGTCCAGGAGACGCCCTCGCTCGAGGCGTGGGCGCCGGCCCGAGCGTGGGCGAGCCCGAACGACCCGGCGCCGATGGTGCCGAAGGCGCGCGGGCCGTCCTCGCGCGGCACCAGCCGGATCACGCCGCCCAGGCCCCCGACCCCGAGCCAGGTCGGGGCGCCGCCGCGGTAGACCTCGATCCGGTCGAGCACCCAGAGCGGCACGGTGGAGAGGTCGAAGGCGCCCCCGTCGGCGGTGGTGAGGGGGACGTCGCCGAAGAGCACCTCCACCTGGTCGGCGTCCGAGCCGCGGAGCGAGAGGGTGGTCGGGCTGCCCCAGGCGCCGCTGCGGAGCGGGCGGGCCCCCGGCACCTCGAGCAGCCCGTCCTCCAGGGTGTCGAGCGCGCTCGGGCGATCCTGGGCGTCGACCTCGGTCGCGCTCGCCGTGGGATCGTCGCCGCCGGTCGCCGGCATCGGCCGCTCGACCCGCGCGGTCACGCCCAGCTCGCCCGCCTCGCCCGCCTCCTGGGCCTGGGCGGGCGCGGCGATCGCGACCAGCGCGAGGGCGACGGCGAGGCGCATGCCGCGCTCTATCAGGCGGCCGACGGCCGGTCACGCGGCCACTCCGCTGGCAATCTGGCGCCGCGGCTCTAGCTTGGCGCCGTGGACGGGGGGATGCCGAGCGCAGGGATGCGGACGCTGCTGGCGGCCCTCGCCGATCCGGTCATCGGATACGGCGGGGACGGCACGTGCCGCTACCTCAACCCCGCCGCGGAGGCGACGGTGACCCGCGAGCTGCTCGGGCGGAGGCTCTGGGACGTCTACCCCGGCCTGCGCGACTCCGAGTTCGGCCGCGCCTTCGACGAGGCCCTCGAGACGGGCGGGCCCGTCCGTCATCGCTCCCGCTACGAGCCGACGGGCATGGACTACGAGGCCACCCTCGTCGGCGTCGACGGCTGGGTGATCGTCACCTTCCGCGACGTCACGGAGGCGCTCGCCAGCGCCCACCGGACCCGGCAGCTCGGCTCGCTGGCGCGCGCCTCGGAGCTGCTCGGCTCCGACCTCGACACCGAGCACGTCCTGGACGAGCTGATGCGCCTGGTCGTGCCCGAGCTCGCGGACTGGTGCACGGTCGATCTCTACCGCGGCGGCCGGCTGGTCCGCATCTCGGTGGCTCACCGCGATCCGAGCAAGGTGGCGCTCGGCTTCGAGATCGCCGAGCGCTGGCCGATGGGGCCGGGAGAGAGCCCCCTGCTGGCGCGCGTGATGGCGGGTGAGACCGTGGTCGTGCGCGACATCGACGAGGCCGCGCTCGCCCAGATGGCGCGGGGGCCCGAGCACCTCGCCATCCTGAGGGAGATCGGCCTCGGGGCGGTGGTCGCCTGCCCCCTCGTCCGGCCGGAGCGCCCGCTCGGGCTGATCTGCTTCGCCAGCGAAGGCGAGCGGACCTTCGACGACACCGACGTGACCGTGGCGCGGGAGCTGGCTCGCCGCGCGGCCACCGCGCTGCACCTCACCGACCTCCTCGTCGAGCTGCGGGAAGAGCGGGACCGCGCGGAGGAGGCGGTCCGGGTGAAGGACGACTTCCTGGCGGTGCTGGGGCACGAGCTGCGCAACCCGCTCGCGCCGATCCGCACCGCGGTGGAGGTCCTCGGGGCGGAGCCTCGCTTCGCCGAGGTGAAGGAGATGGCCATCATCGACCGTCAGCTCCGGCACGTGACCCAGCTCGTCGACGACCTGCTCGACGTGGCGCGGATCACCCGGGGCACGATGGAGCTGCTGCGCGAGCCGATCGACCTGGCCGACGCGCTGCAAGCGGCGATCGAGATGGCCAGCCCGCTGGTGGACCAGCGCGGCCACACCCTGGAGATCCGGGCGCCGGCGGGGGCGTGGGTGGACGGGGACGCGCGGCGGCTCGCGCAGGTCTTCAGCAACCTCCTGACCAACGCCGCCCGCTACACGCCGCGAGGCGGGACCATCGAGGTCGCGGGAGCGGTGGTCGGTGACCGGGTGCAGGTGGCGGTGCGCGACGACGGCCGCGGCATCTCGCCGGACTCGCTGCCGCGCCTGTTCCGACCCTTCGAGCGCATCGAGCCGTCGGGTGCGGACGGCGGGCTGGGCCTCGGGCTGAGCATCGTGCGCGGCCTGGTCGAGAAGCACGGCGGCGACATCACGATCGAGAGCGACGGCGTCGGTCGCGGCACGACGGTGACCGTTCGGCTCCCGCTGCTGCCGAGCGAGGGGCGGGTCGCGCGCGCGCCGAGCCCCTCACGCGAGCGGCGGGCGGACGTGCGCGGGCGGGTCCTGCTCGTCGACGACAACGAGGACGCGGCGCTCCTGCTCGCGGTGGCGCTCCGCAAGCGCGGCTTCGAGGTCGTGGTCGCGCACGACGGGCCGGCGGCGCTCGAGCTGCTCGACGGACCGCTCCACGCGGCCATCCTGGACCTGGGCCTGCCCGTGATGGACGGGGTGGAGCTCGGCACCCGGATCCGGGAGCGGCTCGGGGACGCGGCGCCGCCGCTGGTCGCGCTCACCGGCTACGGCCAGCGCGGCGCCCGCGACCGCACCACCGCGGCCGGGTTCGCGGCGCACCTGGTGAAGCCGGTGGAGATCGCGGCGCTGGTCGAGCTGCTGCGAGGGCTCGTGGCTCGGTAGCCGACGTCGCGCCCCGATTGACGGATGAGGCGGCCCGCGACAGGCTGGGTGGGCCACGAGTCCGGCCGGGTGGTGGCTTCATCCGGACGGGGAGACGTCCCCTCGGGGGCGTCGAAGAGGGAACCCGGTGTGAATCCGGGACTGTCCCGCAGCGGTGAGCGGAAACGAAAGCCGTCAACGCACTGGGCGCGAGCCTGGGAAGCGACGGCCGGTAGGAGCGACCTGGGTCGCGTGTCCGCGAGTCCGAAGACCTGCTCGAGGTGCCGGCGCGGAGATGGTTCCGTCGCCGGGGGTCACAGGGCCTCGCGGAAGGGCCCCGGCCGATCCACGCGATCGCCGGGGTCCGGGACACGGACCGAGATGCGAACGACGATGGCGTGGGCGCTGCTGCTCACGAGCTGGACCGGCTGCGACGGCGGGGGGCCGATGTCCCCCGACGCGGCGACCCCGATGGGCGACGCCGCGGTCGAGGCGGTGTGCGGAGACGGCGCGCGGCAGCCGGGCGAGGGCTGCGACGACGGGAACGCGGAGACCGGAGACGGCTGCAGCGCCACCTGCGCGGTCGAGGCGCCCGCCGCCGACGCGGACGAGGTGGTCGACGCGCCCGACGCCACCGGCGAGGGCTTCGGCGATCCCAGCCGGGCCGTCAACGGCGTGCGCGGCGGCGGCCTCACCGCCCAGAGCCTCGACGTCTACTCGATCTCGCTGGAGGGGCACCTCGTGCTCGGGTGGTCGGGCCGCCGGGTGATGGATGGCCCGGGCGTCGACCTGGTGGTGTTCGAGAACGCCTTCCACTACGGCGACGGCGCGACCTTCATGGATCCGGTCGTGGTCGAGGTCTCGAGCGACGGCGAGACCTGGGTCGCCTTCCCGCACGACTACGTGGCCGAGGACGAGGCGCGCTACTCGAACCGGGCCGCCGACTGGCGCGGCTTCGCCGGGCGAACCCCGGTGCTCTTCCACGAGGAGGAGCGGGCGGAGCTCGATCGCTTCGACCCCGAAGAGGCGGGCGGCGACGGCTTCGACCTGGCGGACCTCGGGCTCGCCTCCATCCGCTACGTCCGGCTCAGCCCGGCCTCCGCGCACACCAACCCCGACACCGGCGCGCCGTTCCCGCGCGACCCGGTGAGCGACGGCCCGGACATCGACGGAGTCGCCGCGCGCTGGCTCGCGGAGGCGCCGTGAGGCTCGCGCTCGCGCTGGCCCTGGTCACGGGCTGCGCGCCGGCCGCCACCTGCGAGCTCGACGCGCCCCTGACCGCCGAGCCGGAGGCCGCCTGGGCGGTGGTCTCGAGCGACTACGCCTCGAGCGCCATCACCCTGCTCGGGCCCGACGGCGCGCTCGTCCGAGAGGGCTGGCTGAGCTCGGGGAGCGCGCCCCCGGGCATCGTCGCCAGCCTGAGCGGCGACGTGGCGATCGCGAGCGGCCCGATCACCCCGTGCGTGGTCGCCGTGGTCGACCGGTTCGGCACCGACGTGGTCAGCTTCCTCGACCACTGCGCGGGCGAGGTCGTCTCGCAGATCGACGTCGGCTCGAGCTTTCGCGCGAACCCGCACGACGTCATGCGACTCGACGAGCGCCGGGTGCTCGTCAGCCGACACGAGCCGAACCCGGGCGCCGACGATCCGCTCGGGGCCGGCAACGATCTGCTGGTCGTCGACTGGCGCGACGGCGAGGTGCTGCACGCGATCGATCTCTCGGCCCTCGACGCCGAGGTGGACGGCGAGCGCCTCCCCGCGCGGCCGAGCCGGGTCGCGCCGCTCGGGCGCTTCGTGGTGATCGGGCTCGGGCGCGCCTCGCTCGACTTCATGGTCTCGGGGCCGGGCGCGGTGGCGGTCCTCGACCCGGAGAGCGGCGACCTCGAGGCGCTGACCCTCGACGGGCTCGAGGGCTGCGACGAGGTGGACGGCGCCCCGGGCGGCGACGCGGCGCTCGTGACGTGCGGCGGCCCGGCCTTCGTGCAGGAGGACGCCCGGCGGGCGGGCGCCGGCCTCGCCACCCTCGCCCTCGACGGCGGCGAGGTGGTGGTGCGTCACGTGTGGCGGGCGGCCGAGCACCCCGAGGCGCCGGTCTTCAACGCCTGGGGCGTGCCGCTCTCGGCGGACCGGGCGGTGGCGGTCGCGATGGGGGACCTGCGCGAAGGGGTGAACGACCGGGTGGCGGTGATCGACCTGCCCAGCGGACGGGTGGAGCCGCTCTTCGAGGCCGGCTCGGCCTTCGTGGTCGGGGACGGCGCCTGGGATCCGCAGCGGGAGCTCCTGCTCGTGCCCGACGCCCACGAGGGGGCCGCGCGGCGCTTCTCGGGCGAGGCGCTCGAGCCCCTGCCGGCCGCGCCGACCGGGCCCTGCACCGGGCTGCCCCCGCGGGAGATCCGGCCGCTGTCGATTTAGGTGACGGAACGGCGCGACCCCGGCCACCCAGTGATGCGCAGGATGGGGAGGACCCGGGAAATCAGATGCATTCACTTCGACTTTCGCTTCGCCTCGCGTGCCTCGCGGGGCTCGCCCTCGCCGCCAGCGCGTGCGGAGGGCAGGTGCACGTGGGCGACGACGACGGGGGCGTCGGAGACAGCGACGGCGGCTCCAGCCAGTGCGGCCCGGTCGTCTGCGGCGCGGGCCTCGAGTGCTGTAACGCCAGCTGCGGCATCTGCGCCCCGCCCGGCGTCGCCTGCCCCGCGATCGCCTGCGCGGACGAGTGCACCACCAACGCCGACTGCGCGGGCGGCGAGTACTGCCAGCTCGACGAGGGCGCCTGCGGCGGCGTGGGCGTGTGTACGCCGCGGCCGTCCGCCTGCGACGAGCTGTACGATCCCGTCTGCGGCTGCGACGGCGTGACCCACTCGAACCGCTGCTCCGCGGCCGGCGCGGGCGTCAGCGTGGCCTCGGTCGGCGAGTGCGGCACGGACCCCGTCTGCGCGCCGCTCGACGCGCGCGGCGAGGGCGCCTGCGACGCGATCGTGGGCGTGACCTGGGACGGCACGCGCTGCCTCGAGATCAGCGGCTGCCGCTGCGTCGGCAGCGACTGCGGCCGGTACGGCGCCGGGGGCCTGGAGCGCTGCCAGCGCGAGTACGCCAGCTGCGGCACCTGCGCGGCCCAGGACGCCGAGGGGGTCGGGGACTGCCGCGCGCTGCTCGGCTACCGCTGGGACGGCGACGGCTGCTCCTCGATCGGCGGCTGCGAGTGCGCGGGGGCCGACTGCGACCGCCTGTACATGGACGAGTCGAGCTGCCTCGCCGACTTCGCGCACTGCGGCCCCGGCCCGGCCTGCGCGCGAAACGCGGACTGCGAGCGCGGGAGCTACTGCCACCTCGAGCCCGGTCAGTGCCTCGCCGGCGATGGTGGGACGGGCTTCGGCGAGTGCCGGAGTCGTGTGACCGATGTGTTCTGCACCGACGACGGACCGCCGATCTGTGGCTGCGACGGCCGCACCTACGCCTGCGAGTCCGAGGCGAACCAGGCGGGGACCTCGGTGGCCTACGACGGCGCGTGCGACGGTGGGCCGTGCAGCCCGCAGATCGCCCGCGGCATCGGGCCCTGCTTCCTGGACCTGGGCGTGGCCTGGAACGGCACCGAGTGCGTGAGCGTCGGCGGCTGCACCTGTGAGGGCCCGGACTGCGACTCGCTCTACCGCTCGCACGCCGAGTGCCGGGCGGCGCGCACCGGCTGCGGCCCGGAGATGCGCCCCTGCGGCGGCTTCGCCGGCCTGGTGTGCGATCCCGACGAGTGGTGTGACTACCCCGACGGCAGCTTCTGCGGCGGCACCGACGAGACCGGCGTCTGCCGGCCGCGCCCGGACACCTGCCCGCCGGTGATCGACGAGGTCTGCGGCTGCGACGGGGTGCTCTACACGAGCGCCTGCGACGCCAACGCCTCTGGCTACGACACCTTCGGCGGCGCGCCCGGGCCGAGCGGCTGCGGCGCGCCCCCGCCGATGCCCTGACCGTTGACGGCGCGCGCGGGTCGTCCCAGAACGCCCGCGTGTGCACCATCGTCGCGATCAAGGGCCTGCACCCCGACTCCGGGCTCGTGCTCGCCGCCAACCGCGACGAGTTCCACGCCCGCCCCGCCCGCCCGCCCGAGGTGACGCACGCGTCGCCCCGGGTCGTGGCGGGCGTCGACGTGCCGAGCGGCGGCACCTGGCTCGGCGCCAACGAGCACGGCGTGTTCGTGGCGCTCACCAACCAGCGCCAGTACGAGGGCGCAGACGACACCCTGGCCTCGCGCGGGCCGGTGGTCTCGAGCGCGCTGGCGGCCGGGCGGCTCGAGGCGGTGGACGCCTTCGTCGAGGGGCTCGACGCGCGCCGCTACAACAGCTTCAACCTGTTCTGGGGCGACGCCACCACGCTCCGGGTGGGCTACGCCCGCCGGGCCCACGCGGCGGTGAGCGTGGAGACCCTCGGCGACGGCGTGTGGGTCCTGCCCAACGATCGCATCGGCTCGGCCGAGTTCCCGAAGACCCACCGGGCGATCGCGCTGACCGACCCGTTCGTCACCGCGCCCTGGCCGCGGCTGGCGGAGGGGCTGGCGGCGATGCTCGGTGACCACGAGGAGCCCCCGCTCGAGGCGGTCCCGGCGCCGCCGGCCGACGCGGTGTTCGATCACGCGACGCTGCGTCGCCTCCAGGCGCTCTGCGTGCATCTGCCGGTGTACGGGACCCGGAGCGCCACCTTGCTCGCCCTGGCCCCGGGGCGGGTCGCCCACCACCTCTTCGCCGACGGGCCGCCCTGCGTGACACCCTTCGAGGACCAGATGGAGCTCTACCGATGAACGTCCGCCCCCCGCTCGCCCTGGTCTTCACGACGGTCGCCACGGCGCTCGCGCTGCTCGGCTGCGGCGACACCCGCCGCGCGCCGTCCGGCCTCGACGTCGATCCCTGGCTCCCGAAGACCGAGGAGGAGCTGGACGCGCGCATCCTCGAGGCGCGCGCGCAGGCCCGCGAGAGCGACCGCCAGGTGCTGCTCGACTTCATCGCCGACTGGTGTGAGGACTGCCGCGAGGTCGTGCGGCTCAGCAAGCGCCACGCGGCCCGCGGGGTCATCGAGGAGAAGTACGTCGTCGTCTACGTCGAGGTCGGCCGCTTCGATCGGCACCGTCACCTGATCGAGCGCTACGCGATCGACCGCATCGCGACCCTGGTGGTGCTCGACCCCGAGTCGGGCGAGCGGGTGGCCCAGACGACGCTCGAGCCGATCACCGGCGGCCAGCGCGGGCTCACGTCGGCGCAGCTGGCGGCGTGGCTCCGCGATCCCAGCTGATCGCGTCGAAGCGCGCGCGCAGCGAGGCCCCTCGCCGCGGATCGAGCCGCTCGATCCAGCCCACTCGACCGTCGAGGTGGGCCCTGAAGTCGGCGTGCCCCTCCCGGTTCGCCGCCTCCGGGCCGCGGCGCGCGCAGTCCACGAGGATGGCCTCGAGCCGCTCGCGCTCGGCGCGCCGCACCGAGAGCTTCCGGTTCACGATCACGCCGCAGAGCTCCTGCCTCCCGCCCGCGCGCATGACCCGCGTCTTGCGATGATTCGGCGTCAGGCCCTCCTCGAGCGCGATCGCGCCGACGCGAGGGAGCAGGGCGTCGATCCGCCGCTCGAAGCCCGCGTCCCCCGAGAACGCCAGGTCGTCCGCGTAGCGCGTGTAGACGCCCCCGAGCGCCCGGGCGAGGCCGGCGAGGCGGCGGTCGAGCCCGAACGCGACGAGGTTCGCCAGCATCGGGGAGCTGGGCGCGCCCTGGGGCAGGTGGCTGGCCGCCAGTCGCTCGCGGAGGGCTCGGTGCTCGGGCCCGCGGAGCGCGCGCAGCGCCCGGCGCGGCGTGGACGTCGTGGCGAGACCGGCGAGCAGCCCGGCGACCTCGCGGGGGTAGCCGCCGACCGCGAAGAGGCCGCGCACCCGGGCGAAGCCGACCTGCGCGAAGAAGTCGGTCAGGTCCATGCGCACGACCACGCGCTTGCCGACGTGCGCGCCGACGTGATCGAGGAGGTCTCGTCCGGGCACGAAGCCCTTGGCGGCCTCGTGCACCGGGAACGCGCAGAGCACGCGATCGAGGAGCCGCCGCTGCGCGATGGCGAGGGTGGGCTTGGGCGCCTCGAGCAGCCGCGCGCCGCCGCTCCGCTTCGGCACGAGGCGGCAGACGTAGTGGTGGAGGCGAGCGTCGCGCGCCTTCGGGTTCATGCCGCGCACGTCCGCCAGCCAGTCGAGCGCGTCCAGCCGGAGCTCGAGGTGGGAGGCGACGTCGGCCGCGTCGAGGAGCGGCGGCGCCGCGAACGGGGCCGGGCGCATCACCCGGGCGGGCAAGAGCACGCGGGTGACGTGGAAGGAGCGCAGCGCGCCGCCGGCGCTCGGATCCCGGGAGACCGCGCGCTCCCGCAGGGCGCGGAGCCGGCCGATCAGCGCGGCCCGATCCGTCGGCGCCTCCGGCAAGGTCACCGCCAGCCGGCGCGCGGCGTGCCGCAGGAAGCGTCGCTGGGCCTCGCCCTCCGCCCGCACGCAGCGCTCGAAGCGCGCGTGGATCGAAGCGACGTCCCACGGCCCGGCGAGGGCGGCGTCGGCGAGCACCTCGAGCGCGCGGCGGTGATGCGTCATGGGCAGGTGACGGCGGGGGCCCGACGTGACGCTCCTGGCGCGAGCGGGTCTGCGTGTACGCGCAGCGAGGCTCGTGCGGTGATCGGCATGGTACGGGCATGTCCCCGGGGGAGCCCCGGGGAGGTGGAGCCGCGGCCCCACCGGGCTCGGGCCCCCACCGTCGCGAGGAAGCCTACCTACCGGGGCAGCGCCCAGTCCATCGTGAAGAACCCGTGCGAGCGGTATTCGCAGCCCGTGCCTCCGCACGCCCACTGGCCGCGCGCCGGCCCCACGCGCTCGTCGTAGACGACGTAGTCGGGGAGGATGTCGGGCAGGGCCAGGCTCCGCCAGGTGCCGAGCGGTCGCGGGCCGGCGATGACGAGCACGGCGCGCTCGGGCGCGAGCGGGCTCGGCGCCACGAAGACGGCGCCGACCTGGGCTCCCGCGTGGCGGGCGTCGCCGACCGTCACCGCCTCCTCGCCCACCCGGATCGGCAGCCCGTCCGCCATGCGCGCATGCACCGCGTTGCTGTGCGGCGGCCCGACCAGCACCAGGGTGCGCTCCCGGATCATCGCCTCGGTCACGTCGACGTCGTCGACGATCGGGTAGTCCACGATCCAGCCCTTGGGTCTCGCCCAGTGGGCCGCGACCAGCCGGTTGATCAGGGTGTGATCGGGGTCCTGGGTCCCGATCACGAACACGAGGGGCTCGTGGTAGACGTCGCGGATCGGCCCGCTCACGCCCTCGCGCTTGCTCCCCGGAGCTGGCCACCCCGCGGTCGAAACCCGCCAGCGCGCGTCGGCGCGCTCGAGGGTCAGGGGCGAGGCGCCGGTCAGGCGCTGCCCGTCGACGACCACGGTCAGCGGGCCTTCGACCTCGGGCGAGAAGGTCACCGCGCGCGCGCCGGTGATCGAGGCTTCGACGGTGGCGCCGTCGAGGCGGGCGTCGACCTCGGCGAAGGCGTCGGCCGCCTCGCGCGCCTCCACCCGGACCCAGTGGGCGGCGCGGGTCCGCTCGCGCGCGGTGCGCAGCCGGACGTGCGAGGGGGCCTCGGGGCGGCGATGGCGGCCGAGCCAGTCGAAGATGGCGCCGCCAGCGTAGGTCTCGGTCCAGACGTTGTGGCCGAGGTCAGGCTCGCGGTGCTCGTGCGGGTAGTCGAGCGCGTCGAGGCGGCGCGCGAGCACGCGGGTCCACTCGAGCGGGCGGTCCCGGGTGCCGCGGACGAGCAGGGTGGGGAGGTGCAGCCCGTTCTCGGCCCAGTCCACGTCGGAGCGGTGCGCGACGAGGAAGCGCTCCACCTCACCGAGCGCGTCGTGGTCCGTGTCCTGGCGCACCCGCTGGTCGTGATAGCCGGCGAGCGCGGCCGCCGCGGCGAAGCGGTCCGGGTGCCGGTAGGGCAGGTAGGCGGCGCCGGTCCCGCCCATCGAGCCGCCGGTGATGTAGACGCGGCGTGGATCCACCCGGAAGCGGGCCTCGACGTCGGCGAGCGCCTCCATCACGTCGACCTCACCCGCGTGCCGGTAGTACGCCTGCCCCCGGCCGGTGGGCGCGACCACGATCATCGGCCCCTGCCGGGGCGCCTCGCCGGTCCGACCGTGCCCGAGGAGCGTCTCGCCGCCCTCGTAGTCGCGCGCCAGGCCGAAGGTGTTGCGGAAGTAGTCGCCGGCGTTGCCCTTGTAGCCGTGCAAGGTGATCAGCACCGGCCAGGCGCGCGAGTCGCGATAGGCCGGCGGCACGAACAGCTCGTACTCCTGGGCCGTTCCGTCGAGGCGCGAGAAGAAGGCCATGCGCTCGTACCCGCGGATCCGCGCGAAGGGATCCCGATCCCGCGCGAGGCTGCGCGTGATGCGCCGCGCGTCGGCCTGGAGCACGTTGCGCCACGCCTGGTCCCCGTCGTGCTCCCGGACGACCCGGGTCAGCTCGTCGATCCGCCAGGCGATCGGCGCGCGGGCTCGCTCCGGCGCCTCCCCCAGCGCCTCGCGCAGCTCGGCCGCGGCGGCGAGGGCGCGGCGGTCGCTGATCAGGTGCCGACGACCGGGCCGCGCCTCGCGCTCCCCCACCAGGGCGGTGACGTCGAGCAGCCCGCGGTCCGGGATCGCCCACGCGCGCTCGAGCGGCGCCTCGAGGGCGAGCGTCTCGCCGTCGATCACCACGCTCGGCGCGCCCTCGAGCCCCCCGCCCGGGCGGTGCAGCCGGAGCCGGACCTCGGGCCCCTCGTCGCCGAGCCCCCGCGTCTCGTCCAGCGCCACCGAGCGCTGCCGCAGCGTGACCTGGGTCGCCTCGTCGAGCTCGCCGTAGGTGATCGCGACCGCGCCGGGGCCCGGCCGGAGCCGCGCGCTCAGCAGTCGGACCGCGCCGCGCCAGGCGCCCCGCTCGGGCTTCTCGAAGCGCACCGAGAGCGCGCGCTCCCCCGCGGCGAGAGGGAGGCGCACCAGGCCCCAGTCGCGATGGAAGCGATCGGGGCTCGCCACCCGCCCGAGCGCCTCGCCGTCGAGCGAGATCTCCGCCGCCCCCCGCATCCCGACCATCACCCACGCGTGCGTGTCGCGCGGCACCAGCAAGGTGGCCGCCAGCGTGATCGCGTCGCTCCCCGCCGGCGCCGCGTCCGCGAGCTCCATGCGCCACGAGGGGAACGCGACCACCTCCTCGCCCACCCTCCAGGTCGAGAGGAAGCCCTCCGGCCCCGGGCTCGCCAGCGGTCGGCCCTCGGCCAGTGCCCGCGGATCGGGCGGCGGCTCCGCCGTCTCCGGCGGAGGCTCGCTCGGCTCGCTCGGCTCGGCGACCGAGACCGGCTCGGGCGGCGCCGTCGGCTCGGCCGGCCGCGGCGGCTCCGGATGCCCACACCCCGCGAGCCACACCACCAACACGCACGCCGCCGCCCTCATCCTCCGTGAATTTCACGCCTTCCCGGCCAAAGGCAAAGAACCCGCCCGCCGCCTCCGGTCCCGACGCCCGCGTCGTCGACGCAGAAACCAGGGAGCAGGCCCCTCGGTGTCGACGCAGAACGAGGGAGAAGGGAGGTGGGAGGCGAGGAGGAGTCGCCAACCGAGCCCGGCGCCGCGCCCGGCCCCGCTGCCGCGTCCGGCTCCGCCTCCGCCTCCGCCTCCGCCGCCGGTCTCGCTGCCGCCGCCGGTCTCGCTGCCGCCGCCGGTCTCGCTGCCGCCGCCGGTCTCGCTGCCGCCGCCGGTCTCGCTGCCGCTGCCGGTCTCGCTGCCGCTGCCGGTCTCGCTGCCGCTGCCGGTCTCGCTGCCGCTGCCGGCCGCGTGCACGGGGTCGGCCTAGGGCGGGGACGCGGAGACCGGGGACGATCCTATTCGATTCATCGATCGCGCCGAGCTCTGGGCGAGTCCGGTGCCGAGTCCGGTGCCGAGTCCGAGTCCGGTGCCGAGTCCGAGTCCGCTGCCGGGGCCGAGTCCGCTGCCGAGTCCGAGTCCGCTGCCGAGCCCGAGTCCGCTGCCGCATCCGAGTCCGCTGCGGAGTGCGAGTTCGCCGCCGAGTCCGCTGCCGGTCACGCCGTGCTCGTTGCGTCTCATCCGTATGGAAGGCAGACGTGTTGGCGCCTCGTCCTCCTCCTCCGACGGTGCCGGACGCGGCCGGGCGAGTAAAGGACGCCGGCTCCGCCGGCTCCGCCGGCTTCGCTCGCTGCGCTCGCTAGTCCTTGACTAGCCCGTCCGCGCCCAGCGCGGAGGCGGCGGAGGACGATGCGCGACACACCGTCGACGCAGGCCGCCTCTCTCGGAGAGAACGATGCTGAACATCACCTCGGAAGCGATCGACTGGCTCACCCGCGTCCGGCCCGTCTGGGAGGCCATCGCGAAGCACGACAAGAACCTGTCCCGGCAGCTGCGCGACAGCGCGTCGAGCGTGGTCGGCAACCTCGGCGAGGGCGAGAACCGGCGGGGCGGGCATCAGCGGGAGCGGTTCGAGACCGCCTACGGCTCGGCCGGCGAGGCGCGGGTGTGGCTGCTCGCGGCGGCCGGGCTCGGCTATGTCAGCCAGGAGACCGTCGCGCCGCTCGCGGACTGGGCGGACAAGGCCCGCGCGGTGACCTGGAAGATGATGCACTGACGAACCCGCGGCGGCTCCGGCTTCGGTCGGAGTCGCCGCTCGTGCTCTCCCGGAGAGAGGAGGGGAAGTTACACATCTCGCGCGAGACCGCTGCCGAGTCCGAGACCCCTCACGAACGGGCTGGGACGCGGAGACCGGGGACGATCCTATTCGATTCATCGATCGCGCCGAGCTCTGGGCGAGTCCGGTGCCGAGTCCGAGTCCGGTGCCGAGTCCGAGTCCGGTGCCGAGTCCGAGTCCGGTGCCGAGTCCGAGTCCGAGTCCGCTGCCGAGCCCGAGTCCGAGTCCGCTGCCGAGTCCGCTGCCGAGTCCGCTGCCGAGTCCGCTGCCGAGTCCGCTGCCGAGCCCGATTCCGAGTCCGCTGCCGAGTCCGCTGCCGAGTCCGCTGCCGAGTCCGCTGCCGAGTCCGCTGCCGAGTCCGCTGCCGAGTCCGCTGCCGAGTCCGCTGCCGAGTCCGCTGCCGAGTC
>Ga0310345_10003354_pt1 | contig 15290 bp, 11 predicted proteins | sample HC15DNA20500_MG_FD_204667 | JGI IMG/M metagenome (GOLD analysis project Ga0310345, IMG submission 204667) | Marine microbial communities from station ALOHA, North Pacific Subtropical Gyre - HC15-DNA-20-500_MG | ecosystem: Environmental > Aquatic > Marine > Oceanic | place: Pacific Ocean: North... | reverse complement strand
CCTGCTCGAGGACGAACGGGTTTCTCAGTTCCAGGTCGGGGCCATGTTCACGACCGACTGGTGGGACGTCAGCAACCGGGACGCGGTCGAAGTCGGCACCGAGGGCGGCCTGTACCGTCCCCTCTCCCTGCTTTGGCTCGCCTCCATGCGGGCGGTGACGACCGACGCGGCGCTGCGCGAGCGGAAGTCGGTGCCCGTCAACCTCGGCAACGTGTTGCTGCACCTCATCGGTGTCGTGCTGCGCTTCATGTTGCTGCTCGCGATCCTCGAGGGGCTCTCCGGGGCGCGCAAGTGGGCGCTCGTGGGAGCGTTGATCCTCGCAGTTCACCCGATCTCGACGGAGGTCGTCGCGACCCAGGTCGGTGCGGCCGAGGGGCTGTGCATCGTCCTCTCTACCGCGTCGATGCTGCTGTTCCTTCGGGCGTTGGATCGAGGGGGAGGGGTCGCGTGGGGACTCCACGGGATGACGTTGTTTCTGGCCTTGCTCTCCAAGGAGAGCGCGGTGGCCATGCCGGGGGCGATGGTCCTGATGGCCTGGCTCCTGCGAGGGCGGGGCCTGTTAGGGGGGCTGCGGGCCGCGATCCCCTCGATGTTGGTCGTGCTCTCATGGCTCGGGCTCCGCGCCGTGATCCTGGGGAGCGTCGTGTCGGTGGGTGATCCCGTCCTTGCGCAATTCCCCGTCACGTCATCTATCGCCACGGCGTTCGCGGTGATCGGCGCCTACGACTTGCAGGCGATCTTCTTGCCCTTGTGGCTGCATCCGAATCCGTCCGTCCAGGAGATCCCGGCGGCCGTCGGCTCTGGTGACCCCCGGGTTGTGTTGGGCCTCGTATCGGTGACGGCGTTGGTCGCTGGGGGAGCGCTGGCGTGGCGCCGCGCCCCTCGGGTTGCTTTCGGGCTCGGGTTCTTCGGTGGCACGCTCCTTCCGGTGACCAATCTGATCGTGCCGATCGGGGCGCTCGCTGCGACCCGGTTCTTGTATCTGCCGCTGACCGGGGCTGTCGTGGCGATCGCGGCGGGGTGCGCGCGCCTCGATGGCCCACGGGGTCGTTTGATCGCCTGGGGGCTCGCCGGTTGGTTCCTGGTGGTCCCGGGTTGGCTGTGCGTCTCCGAGGTCGGGGTCTGGTCGGATCAGGGGGCGCTGTTCGAGGTGGCGACCGAGCGCTATCCCGGTGCGCCTCAGGGGTGGTATCAGGTCGGCGTGTCCGAGCTCGAGCGCGCGGCTGGTGGCGATCCAGCGGCGTTCGCGCGCGCCGGCGCGGCGTTCGATCGAGCCATGGAGTGCCAGATACGGGAGATCCCGGGACGTCCGGGTATTTACCATGAGGACGCCCTCGAGGTCGTCTACCAGGCTGCGATGAATCGGGCTTCCCTCGCCCGGCGGTCCCTGGGGGACATCATGCGCCGCGGCGACCGGCTCGGGTTCGATCAAGCCATCGAGCGAGCGGAACGCGCCCTCAGGCGCGGTTTCGAGATGACGCAGCGCGGCTTGAAGATCGCTGATGGGGGCGCCGGCGCGAAGACGGACTGGAGATCGCTCGGCACTGATGTCTTGCTCCAACGTGTGAGCTTGCGCCTGCAACGGTTCGGCATCCTGCGTCCCGAGCAGCGTGCGAGTGCCCTGGAAGGAGTCGCCGTCATTGTCCAACGGATGCGCGATCTCCACCCCCGTAGCGTGAGGACGGCGCTCGCTGCCTTACAGCTCCGCTCCGCGCGAAGTCAGATGAAGCCGGAGGAGTTCGGCCGCGCCTTACAGGGCTTGTTCCAGCGCTCGCTGCGGACGTCCATCTCGGAGGCGCGCGATGTCGTGCAGGCGTACGTCGGCCATCTTCATGGCCAGAAACGTCCGGGGGAGGCCGCTCGTGCGTTTCTCGAGGCACACTTCGCTGGCGTCGTGACGCCCAACGCGATGGAGGTGTGCCGCGCGGGTCTCGAGGCCGTGAAGGCGCGAGACGCCTCGACTCGTGCGCTCGGACAGCGCGCGTTGCGGCAGGTGATCGCAGGGCCGGATGGGCTGGAGGCGTCGTTGCTCACGCAGGCGCGGGCGGCGTTGGCCAGGTAGGGGAGCGTTACGGCAGCACGGACACGCGCCAAGACCCGTCCTCCTGCACCAGGCGCGCTTCGTGGGATCGATCGGCCGTGCGGACGCGGACCCTCGCGAGGTTGCCCTCGATGATCTCGGATTCGACCCGGTCAGGAGCATCTGTGGGCAGCGGCGGGACGCCGTAGAAGCCGGGGCCCGCGACCAGGCGCTGGAAGAGCAGGAGACCTGCAGGGCCGTCCACCGGTCCGGTCGGGGCGTCCCCGGGTGCCAGGGGGTGGTCGCCGCCAGCGAGCCACGCGGATTCGGCTTCCGCGAGCGTTCGTCGGCTGCTGGAGCAGAGGAGTCCGAAGGCCTCCTCGACCTCTCCGCGGACCAGGTGTCCGAGCCATGCCTCCAGGACGGCTCCTGGGCCCGGCTCGGCGCCGCACGCGACGAGAAGGAGGAGGGCGCAGAGCCCGAGGCCGTATCCTCGACTGAGCATGCCCCGATCTTCGCCCATTCAGCCTGATCTGCAAGGGCTCGAGGCCCTCTCGAGGGTAGGGTTGAGACGGGAGGAATCCCCCAGCTTGGTCGGAGGCCCGCCTGTCTCTAAAGTTGTGGGGTGGAGCGCCCAGGACCCGGACGCGCCCAACGGATGGATGCCATGAAGAAACTCGTCGTCTCTCTCCTCATCCTCGCCGGCTCCCTGTCGGCTCAGTCCTCGTCCCGAGGACCCAGGATCTCGTGTCCGCGGGAGACGTGGGATTTCGGCAAGGCCGCGCAGCAGAAGGAGCTCAAGCACGTGTTCGAGATCAAGAACACGGGCGACGATGTCCTGGAAATCCGCCAGGTCATCCCTTCTTGCAACTGCGCTGCGGCGATGCCTGAAAAGAAGCGCCTGTCGCCGAGCGAGTCGACGGTCATCAACGTGACGCTGAAGACGCTCACGTTCAAGGGACGCCTCGAGAAGATCATCACGGTGGTCAGCAATGACCGTCAGCGGCCGCAGCTCCGCTTGAATGTCTCAGGTGAGGTCCTGCCGCCGTACTACGTGAAGCCCTCCTCTTTCAACTTCGGGAAGTTTTCGAAGAGCGACCCCAGCAAGGAGATCCCGTTCACGATCGTGACGTTGGGCGGAACCCAGATCGAGATCAAGGAAGTCATGCCGAGCAGTGACTTGATGTCCGTGCGGTCGACCGGTGATGCCGAGACCCGCGCGGATGGGAGCGTGATGCGCAGCTATGTCGCGCAGGTGAAGGCCGGGGCGAGCGTGGGGCTCTTGCGTGAGAACATCACCGTCGTGACCGACTTCAAGAACCTGGCAAAGATCGTCATCCCGGTGACGGCGGATGTGGCGGGTGAGGTGCTGTTGTCCCTGCAAAACCTGAACTTCGGTGCATGCAAGTTGGGGCAAGAGAAGAGCAAGGAGTTCATCGTCAACAAATCAGGCGCCGCCGATCTCGCGATCCAGGGAGTGGATGTCCTGCCCCCGGGCCGCTTCGACGCTGCGGTGGAGGAGCTGGAGAAGGGGCGTAAGTACAAGGTTCGCGTGACCCTGCGGAAGGATGCCAAGCCCGGCTACCTGAAGGGCAGCGTGAACATCCGTACGAACTGCCCGGGCGAGAAGACCGTCCGTGCGTGGTTCCATGCGTATGTATCGAAGAAGTGAGGTGGGTGGGTTGCTCGTCGCGTCGACCTTGGTCGCCGTGACGCTGGCTTGGGGGGCGCTCGACGGGTCTCCTCGTGCCGCCGTGGAGCCTGAGGATCCGAGCCTGCTCGCCGGACCGCTGATCGTCCTCACCGGCAACGAGAAGGGCTTCATCAGACCGTGCGGCTGCAGCAAGCCGGCGCTGGGCGGAGTGCATCGCCGCGCGACGTGGCTCGAGAAGCTGCGCAAAGAGGAACCCGGGCTGCACCTCGTTAGCCTCGGCAACCTCCTGGTCAAAGGCGGCCAACAGCAGCGCATGAAGTTCGAGACGTTCATGATGTCCATGGACCTCATGGGCTACCAGGCGTTGGCGCCAGGGCCCGGCGAGTTCTCCCTAGGGGCTGATTACCTGCTGCAGATGCGGTCCTTCGCGTCGTTTCCGTTTGTCGGGTGTAACGCCTTCAAGGACGGAGAGCGGGTGTTCAAGGAGAGCGTCCGATTGGGTGATGGGCCCTACCTCGTGACGGGGCTGATCCCCGCCGTGTCGGGGGTCGAGGGCGTCGTCATCAAGGACCCGGCGACGTCGCTCACGGAGTGGTTGGGGACCCTCGACGTCAACCATGATCGCCCCGTCGTCCTGTTCAACGGTGACCGCAAGGGCGCCGTCGCGCTGGCCGCCGCGGTCCCTGAGGCGTGGCGGGGGCAGACCGTCATTGTGTTCGGCGGTGCGTTCGACGGGCCGTTCGAGTTGACGGATACCGCGGTCCCCGTGGTCTCTGTCGGTAGCAAGGGGCGCTTCCTCGCCTATCTGCGTCCGGAGGCCAAGACACGCTTATCCCACTTCCGCCTCGAAGAGGAGATCGTCGGGCACGAGGACGTCTCGATGATGCTGGACGGCTACCGTCAGTCTCTGGCCGACGAGAAGCTCGTTGAGAAGTACCCCCGTCGCCCACTCGAGAACGGGTATCTGGGCGACGCGTCCTGTGTGGAGTGTCACGAGGACTCCTGCAAGGCGCTCGATCCGACTCCGCATGAGCACGCCTGGGCGAGCATCAAGGAGACCAATGACCATCACGATCCTGAGTGTGCCAGTTGCCACGTGACCGGTTGGGGCGATAGCACAGGATTCCTGAGCGAAGCCAAGACCCCCAAGCTCATCAACGTCACCTGCGAAGCCTGCCATGGGCCGGGCGAGGAACACGCCAACATCCAGACCAAGACGCCCAACGGAAAACTCGGCAAGAACTTTTGCGTCCGCTGCCACGACCCGGACAACTCTCCCCACTTCGACTTCGCGAAGTACTGGCCCAAGATCGCCCATCCTCCCGAGGGCAAGTAGGGTCGGCCCGAGTGTCTCGGATTCTGACGAGCGTTTCGAGTCGGTAACGCTCGCGACGTGCGGCGGTGCCCGCGTCCCGATGGCTTAGCGGCGGCCCTTCATTTGCGTTACTCGCGGGGGTACTCTCCGCCCCCTGGCCGCAAAGGAGCTGCGACATGATCTTCGCCCGCCTGTCTGTCGTCGTTTCACTTTCCCTGTTGGCCTGCCTGCCCGCTCAGGTGGTCGTATACGTCAGCCATGACGAGGAGCACAGTCGCCGCATCCTCGACTTGTTCGAAAGTGAGTCCGGCATCGAGGTCCGAGCGACCTATGACACGGAGGCGACCAAGACCGTGGGCCTCGTGCAGCGGATCATCGCCGAGGCCTCCAGTCCCGTCGCGGACGTGTTCTGGAACAACGAATGTGGTCAAACTGAGCTGCTGAAGGAGCGTGGGCTCTTGCAGGCCTATCGGTCTCCGGTGGCGAAGACGATCCCCGCGCATCTCAAGGATACGGAGGGCTGGTGGACCGGGTTCGCCGCACGATCCCGTGTGCTCGTGTGGAACACGACCATGGTGACCGAGGCCGAGCTGCCGCGGCGGCTGGAGGACCTCACGGCGCCCAAGTTCAAGGGCAGGATCGCCGTCGCCAAGCCCTTGACGGGGACGACGCTGACGCACGTCGCAGCGCTGTACACCGTTTGGGGGGAGGAGCGCACGAACAAGTGGCTCGACGGCATGATGGCGAACGATGTCCTCTGGGATTCCGGCAACGGTCCGGTGGCGGATAAGGTCGGAGACGGAGTGCGTCCGTTCGGGCTCACCGATACCGATGACGTCAACGTCCGGCGCCTCGGCAACAAGCCCGTGCGGGCGTTCTTCCTGGACCAGGAAGACGGCGGACTGGGGAGCTTCGTTATCCCGAATTCGGTGATGATCCTGAAGGACGCGCCGCACGTCGACAACGCCCGCAAGCTGGTCGACTTCTTGCTCTCGCCCCGCGTGGAGAAGCTGCTGGCGGAAGGGGAGGCGGCCCAGATGCCGTTGCAGCCTGGTGTCGCGGTGCCCGAGCACGTGACGCCGGTTGACGAGCTGCAGACCATGGACGTCGACTTTGCGTCAGTGGGTGAGGCTCTCGACGAGCGTACGCAGGACCTCCATGATCGCTTCGCCAGAGTACAGGGCGGCAAGGTCATCGAGGGCGAGACGGGCGTCGCAGCGTTGATCTGGGCTCTGCTCGCGTTGGTGCTCGCGGGCGTGTTCGTGTATCTCGCGGTGAAGCCCTCGGGCGGAGGAGCGAGCCAGGGATCATGAGCTGGCAGGGACGGAGCGGCCTGGCCCTGGTCTACGGGGCTGTCTTGCTTGCGCCCCTCGCCTGGGTGCTCGTCACGGCCATGGAGCCGGGGGCGGGGGAGGCCTTCTCCCGTGCGACGGGTCGGGCGGATCTCGCCGGCGAGTTGGCGACCAGTATATTCCTCGCTTTGCTGACGACCCTCTTCGCCGTCCTGCTCGGGTTGCCGCTCGCCTTGCTGTTGAACTTGCGGAGGTTCCCTGGCCGCGGCCTGGTCCGCAGCCTCTACCTCTTGCCCCTGCTCATCCCACCCCACATCCATACGATCGCGTGGACACGGGTGATCGGGGACAAGGGGTGGCTGAAACTCTGGCTCGCGGAGCGCTTCGCCTGGAGTCCCGATGTCCGCGCCGCGATCGGTGAGCCGGGGACCGACGCGCTTCTCGGGCATCTGTACCCCGGGCCCGCCTGGATCATGGCGTGCGCATATTTCCCCCTCGTGGTGTTAGCGGTCGGCGCTGGATTGCGATCGTTGGATTCGGAGGGCGTCGACGCCGCCCGGCTGCTCGGGGGGCGGCGTGCGGCATTGCGCCGGGTGATCCTGCCCCAGGTGGCGCCTCGGCTGTTGGCAGGCGCCGCGTTCGTGTTCATCCTCTCGCTGACGACCTATCCCGTGGTATCGCTCCTCGACACGCCGACGTTGGTGCACCGTGTGTTCAGCGTCATGTCGCAGGCGCAGGGGAGCCTCGCGACCGCGACCATGGTCGGGCTGCCCCTGGTGATTGTCGCAGGCGCTGTGATTTTCGGGCTCGGTCGTATCGAGTCGCGAACCGGCCTTGCGCAGCGCGCCGGCGTCGCGCCCGCGAAGCGACGGGCGGGGGTCGGGACCCTCGTCGCCGTCGTCTTGCTACTTGCGTTGAGCGCTGGGGTGCCGCTGGGATCGTTGGTGTACGTCGCCGGTCCGCTGAATCTGTCGGGAGCCGGCGACCCGGATTTCTACCAGCAGGTCTTCCCCCGGGTCGACGAGGCGTTTGCTGAGAGCCTGCTCATCACCGGGATCGCGGTCCTGGCGTTGCTCATCCTGTCGTGGCCACTGGGGCGCGCCCTGGCGCGGGCGCGGGGGGCCCTGGCGGAATCGGTGAGCCTGGGGGCGCTGGCCTTCCCCCCCGAGATCCTGGGCGTCGCGTTGCTGTTGATCTGGTCAGAAGCCGCCGCGGGGGTGGTTCCCGTCTGGTTCACGTTGCTCGTGGCGTTAGGTGTCGCTCTCCCGGCGTTGTTGCGGAGACCGGTACGGGAGTCCCTCATCGCCTACGGAGCGCTCGCAGGTAGCTTGTTCGCGCTCGGTATGTTCGTGGTCGAGAGCGGTCTGGCGGAGACCGTCCAGAAGCGTGGCTTCGCGCTCATCGTGCTCGCGTATCTGGCGCGGTTCCTTCCCTTCACGGTGAGGATGCTCCGTACCGGCTTCCAGGCGCTGGATAAAGATGAGGAGGACGCGGCCAGGCTCTGCGGTCACGGGGCCGTGTCCCGTGCGATCAACGTGGTCGGGCCGCGCATGGCTGGGGCGGTGGCGGGGGCCGCGGTGATGGGATACGTGCTCTGCTTTACGGAGCTACCGGCGACGCTGCACACGATCCGACCTGGCTGGCAGTCGATCCAGATGCGGATCTTCAACATGGTCCATTATCAGCAGATCGAGGAGGTCTGTGCGCTCTGTGTGATGGTCGTCGGGATGGCGACGATCCCTGTCATTGTTTTGGTGATGCTCATGCGGAGGCGCTGGGACATCCTGTGAGCGAGCGGCTGCACATCGCATCCCTAGGCGTGACGCTCGGCGGGCATCGCGTCCTCGACGGCGTCGAACTCAACCTGGACGCGGGTGCGTACGGCGTGGTGCTCGGGCCCTCCGGAGCCGGCAAGTCCACGATGCTGCGTGCCATCGCCGGCCTCGTCGACGCGTCCGGGACGATCGCCATCGGTGACTCGGTGGTGTTGGGCCCTGGCATCTGCGTTCCGCCCGAGGCCCGCGGCGTGGGGTTCCTCTTCCAGGGCCTGGCCCTATGGCCCCACATGACGGTGGAGGGGCACCTGCGTTACTCCCTCAAGGGGGCTCGCGTACCGGTCGCCGAGCAGGCCAATCGCATCCGCGAGACGCTTGAGCCGCTCGGGATCGCGGACCTCGCAGAGCGGCGCCCGTCCGAGCTCTCCGGTGGTGAGCGCCAGCGGCTGGCGCTCGCGCGGGCCCTCGTGGCGCGTCCGCGGCTCGTCCTCCTAGACGAGCCGACGTCGTCCGTTGATCCGGCGACAGCCGCCGATGTTCAGGACCTATTGGCTGATCTCAATCGAAACTTCGGGAGCACGATTCTCCACGTCACCCACGATCAGAGAGAGGCGCTGGCGCTTGCCGATACGGTCTTCGTCATGGATGACGGCGCGATCTTGCAAGCCGGTTCACCGGATGATGTGTACGAGCGTCCGGCGTCCGCGACCGTGGCGCGCTTCATCGGCGCCGGCGGCCTGCTACCCGCTACCCTGGTGGGGGACGGTGAAGCTGACACGCCACTCGGGCATGTCCATGTCGATCCTGCCGGCCTTGCCGGCGCGGTCTGGCTGTTGCTCCGTCCGCAGCATCTGGGTGTCGCACCCGTCGGGGAGGGCGTCCCCGCACAGGTGTCCCGGGTGCGTTACCGTGGTGGCCGCTACGCGGTCCGCGTAACGGTTGGCGAGTGGCCGTTGGAGCTCAGGCTCGACGAACGACCGGCTATGGATCAACCCCTGCGGATTCGCGTGGTGAGGCCGCCTCGGGCGGTCGCGATTCGGAGGGACTCATGACGACGAAGCTCATCGGGCTGCTCGTTCTCGTCGGCGCATCGACGTTCTTCGTGATGCACGTGATGTCACCACCGGACGGGACCGATGGCGGCCCCGGCGCCGACGCGCAGGAGTGGGAGCCGCCCGGCCGGAGCTATCGGGATCCGCTACCGTTTTCCAAGAGCGAGGACTGCAAGGGGTGCCATCCGGATGTCTGGTCGGAATGGTATGACTCGCACCACCGCATCGCTTACACCAATCCCGAGGTACAGAAGCTCTCGACGGGATTCCAGGGCAAGGGGCTGGACTGCCTCCCCTGTCACCTCTCCAGGCCGATGTTCGAGACCGGTTTCGGGGTACGACCCCTTGAGCGGCTGACGCGCCGGGAGGACGGCGTCGATTGCTTCACCTGTCACTACTGGCCCGAGGGCAACGCCATGCTCACGTCAGGGCCGCTCGGGGGCGCGGCGTCCCAGGCGCCATGCCAGCCCGCGGTGACGCCGTCCATGGCCTCTCTCCAGCTCTGCGCTCCTTGTCATAACCAGCACAAGGTGCACGAAGACTGGAAGGAGACCCGGTTCGCGGTCAAGGGGGACGGGTTCAAGGACTGCAACGATTGCCACATGCCCACGGTCGAGCGCCCCAACGCAGCTGGCGGGATCCGTCGCGGCCGCTCCCACCGGTTCCCCGCCGCCCACGATCCTGTTGTGCTGCGGGAAGCCGCCGCGGTGACGCAGAGCCTGTCAGCACGGAGCCTCTTCGTGACGGTGCACAACTCGGGTGTGGGGCACAACCTCCCGAGTGACGAGCGCCATCGCGCGGTCGACCTGCACCTCGTCTTGGACACAGGAGACGGGCGACCGTACGACGTGCGTATCGAGCGCTGGCGGAACCCCTATCGCGACGAGTTCGAGGCCGTCAACCCGCTGCCGAATCCGGGGGACGCGTACGAGAAGACGGTGACCGTACCGGAGCTCCTCGCGGACGTGGGCGTGCGCGTGAAACGGGTGCCCGCTCCCCACCGGCCGAATCGCAAGGTGTGGTACCCCGCGTCCACGCAGATCCCGGCGGGGGAGAAGCGAGAGCTCTCGATCACGCTCCCTGACGGTGTCAAGGCGGTCACCGTACGCCTCTGGTACCGGACCAATCCATTCCAACCTGACAAGGACGCCGTATTGCTCCATGAGAAGACGCTTCCTGAGTGATCTCGCCCTGTTGGGGTTGATCGTCGCGGCGCTCTCGGCCTGTGGTGACGGGCCGGGTACGGACGCGGGTGTCCCGCCGCCTGATCCTTTTGCTGACCCGCTCACCCGGAGCCTATTGGATCCTGGGGTCTCGACCGATGTTCGCATTGAGCGCATCCTGGCCATCGGGGGAGATGGGTCATCCGGCGCCGTGCACGCGTTGCTACGGGCCCTACGGGATCGCAGCCAGGCCGCGTTTCTCCTCGCGCCGGACGAAGACCACGAGCTTGGCTATCGCGCCGTCGAATTCAAGAAGACAGGAGACGACGCGTATCCCATGGAGCGTGTCGCGGCGGTCGTGGCGCTGGAGAAGACTGGTTCTTACGCGGCGCTCCCGGACCTCTTGCTGGCCCTCGACGACCGCAATGAGGTCGTGCAGAACCACGCGGCGCGAGCCCTGATCCGGCTCGGTAGCAAGGCCGGTATTCCGGTGCTGCTCGCGAACCTCGAGAAGCGCATCCTCCAGAACGAGACAGCCAATCAGATCCTGGAGGACATCTCTGGTGAGGACATGGGCTTCAATCCGGATGCCGGTTGGGACCTCAAGGACCGGGCGATTCGCAAGTGGAAGGCGTGGTGGGACGGACTGCCGGTGAGCGGAACGAGGCCGCCGCTCGAGGGGCGCCCATACCAGGAGGGCTCTGATCCCGTTGCCGACCGACGCATCGCGTTCATCGTCGATATGCTCGGACAGATGCAGTTCCTCTATCACGAGCAGGCGCGGGCGACGCTCGCGCGTATGGGGGCGCCGGCGCTGCCGTTTCTGCGAGCTGGGGTAGAGAGGGCGCGTCGATCGGGCAACGCGACGACGCGCGCTGGCATCGCCCATGTCCTCGCTCACATCGACCACGCGAACTCTCTCGAGCTCCTGGCCGATCTCCTGGGCGACGCGCATCCGACCGTCCGATCGCGGGCGGCTGAGTCGCTGGGGCAACGGGGCGGTGCGGTGGCGGTCCGAACGCTCTCCGATGTCCTGGGCGACCCTGATCCCGCGGTCCAGCTCGCGGCCGTGGCATCCCTCGGTCGCGTCGGAGGGGACGACGCCATCGCCGCTATCCGGGGGTTTGATGACAGCGCAGACTCCGCGCTTGCAGCGACAAAGACGCTGGCGTTGTTTGAGGCCACCGGCGGCAAGGAGCAGCGGGAGGCCGTCCTGGGCATGCTGCTCGCAGTGGATATCCCTACCCGCAACGCCGCCCACCTAGTGCTCGCGCGGCTCACCGGCGACGACGCGGGGTACGACGCCATGGCGGCGGAGAAGGACCGGGAACGGGCCGTGAGGCGCTATCGCGGGCTGCTCGACGGATGAGGTGCATCGTCCTTGTCCTCCTGTGCGCGGCCGGCGCCCAGTCCCAGGCGACGATCCTGATCGCCTCCCACCTGGAGGCGCTGTGGTCGGATGGTCAGGCGTTGCTGGTGCAGACCGATCGGCGTATCCATCGGATGCTCCCGGATCCCAACGGAATGCCGCAGGCGACCTCCGCTGCTGGAACGGAGATCCCCTCGTCCGCGTCCTTCTTCGATGTCCGTGACGGCCGCTCCCTCTGGGTCGGCGACCGGGTTTGGGGAGACGCGGTCGCCGGTGATGAGGACCTTGGCGGAGACGGCCCGTTCTTGCGACGCGAGGTCGGCGGTTCTCCCGTTCGGCTGCCGTTGCTGCTCGGGGGCGGGGGGTTCGTATCACCCGGACGCCCTTGGTTTCTTTGCCGCTGGCCGGGTGGTTCCGAAGTAGATCGTCTCGTCGTCCCGCTTCATGGCGCGCTTGAGCTTGGTTGGGGAGCGGGGGACCAACTCGAGGTCGACATCGTCATTCCACAGCTGCTGCCGCGCCGCAGCGCTGGTGGCCTTGACCTCGTCGTCGGGATCGGCGCTCGCTGGACCCGACACCGTCGCGGCGCGAGGCCCGCGCCGTTGGATGCGCCACCTGTGGACGGAGAGGATGGGATCCTCGATTTCCCGTTCTCCGTTCCGCCAGTCTGTGCGGACCTGGACGGGGACGGGGATGACGACCTGGTCGTCATCGATCCGAGCGCTGGGGCCGTGGCGGTATACACCGATCTCGACGCGTCGGCGCCCGCCCCGGCGCGCGTGCTCCTGGTCGACGGGCTGTGTCTGGCTGCGTGGGTGGGCGACTATGACATGGACGGGCGAGTTGATCTCGTCCTGTTGCGCGCGCGCAAGCCCGGCTTGGCAGGGCAGCTGAAGGTGTTGCAGCGCGGCTTGCTCTCGGCGGAGGCGCTGCTTTATCCCGGCGCCGCTGACGGGACGCTCCCCGCCTCACCCGGCTCCCGTAGGAAGCTCGACGTAGAGATCCGAATCGGGATCCGTAACGAGGCCCGCGAGGCGGAGTTCACCTCCATGTGTGTCCCGCGGCCCGGGCCGGTGCTCCTGGTGGGTCGCGGCGACGGCACCCTCGCTCGGGTCCCCTTCGGCGACGGCGAGGCGATCCCCGTCGGCCTGATCCCGGAGGGCGCTGCGGTGGACGCGTTTCGCGTCGTCACCTGCGGCGGCGGCGTCGCGTTCGGGTGGCAGAGCTCTGGCAGCGCCCGCGTCGTCTGGCTCAAGGACGCATGATGTAGATCACCTTGGTGGTGGTCTTGAGGCGCACGGCCGGGCGACCGCGCTGGATGGCCGTCGTGGTGTAGTGGATGACCTCACCTTTCCAGGAGAACGCGGCGCCGGAGTCGGCAAACGCGAGGTCCGGTCCGCTGCCGACCGCGTGGCGGACCTGGACGTGGCAACTGCCGTCGTCGATGTGTACCTGAACCAGGTCGAGCATTCCGTCGCCGTCCCAGTCGTCGGTCAGGATGCGGCGGTGCCTGATCCCCCAGGTCTCGAAGGTCTGCGTGTCGACCTTGTCCGTTAGTGAGTGGCTCGGCGACCGCGGGAACGGCTGGGTGTCGCCGGTGCCGAGGTAGAGGTAGTAGTCGAGCCGCACGCGTCCGAGGAGTCGGCGGGTGATCTCGGACTTCACATCGCCGGCGAACACGGAGAGGAACAGATCGACGTGCCCGTCGCTGTCCACGTCCGCGAGGCTGGGCCCGGACGACAGAACTCCTGGAAGTACGATCACCTGGGTCGGCGTCGGGTTGGGCTGGCCTGTGTTCTTGAACAGCAGCAGGTCGGTGCGGCGCTCCGGGATGGTCCCGACGCGCGCCTCTGTGCGGGTGAGGCAGAGGTCGGCGAGGCCGTCGCCGTCGAGGTCGTCGAGGTCCACGTCGACGCGGCGCAGCAGGCCGAGCCCGGATGGCGCGTCATCCTCGAGGGGGAACAGGTTGATGGGGGCGTCCGCGAAGCCGTCGCCCTGTCGTGGCAGCACGTGCAGGCCGGACCGATCGAGCCACGTGGGTAGGAGAACGCCCTTCGCCATCCGGGCCAGCTCCGTGCGCGGCCGCCCGCGGCGGACCCGGAGCAGGCCCTGTGTCCGGTCCGCGGTTGTTCGTGAGCGGGGGTGGGCGAGCACGGTCGGCGTTTTCTTTGGCTTGCCATCGGGGCCGACGAAGACGATCAGGTCCCGGTCGATCCCTGGCAGGAGCACGTCGTCGTGACCGTCGCCGTCGATGTCCCTACCCCATCCCCAGTGCTTCGGGAGGCCTCGATAGCCTGGAGGGAACAGGAGCTCGGCCGCTATCCAAGGCCGGGCCTCCCCATCCTCAGAGGTCCCCTCGACGATGCTGGCTCCGCTCGCTGAGAGGTACAACACGTCCTGTCCTGGGGAGATCACCTCGGCGACCATGATCCCGGCTGTGCCCGCCGGGATCTGCCATTGCGCGCGCCTGCCGAATCCCTTGCCGTCGTGGTCCTGGTAGCGGATGTCCAGCACCGGCGGCGTGCCCTCGATGAGGAACAGCAGGTCGTCTTTCCCATCGCCGTCGAGATCGGCTTCCGTTAGGTCGGCGTGGGGACCGCCCACATCGACCTCGACGGAGACCAGCTCCTGCGCGCATGTAAGCGGGCTGACGAAGACCCACACCACGAGCCAACGGATCATGCGAGCACTTCCCGCGAACGAAACAGGGTGCAGGAGACGGCGACGCAGGCGAGGGCCCAGCAGCCGGGCTGCCACACGGATTGCCACGTGTATGCGGCGTCGGACACCACATCCTGGTGTAACTGGACCCCCTTGGCCAGCTCCGCGAGCGAGTTCAACGGATGCAGGGCGCGCTCGGTGAAGAGCCACGCGATCGTCTCGTCCGTGATGAGCCCGAAGAGCAACGGCCCCAGCGTCACCATCAGGGCCAGGACGACGGCCGTCGCGGCGTCGTCCGTCACCGCGGAGATGCAGAGCGCGATGAGAGGAGGGATGGCGAGAGCCGGCAGCGCCAGCAGGAGTAGCCGAAGTTGGAGGGTGTTCATGGCCTCCTCCTCCAACCCCTGGATGGGGAAGACGCCGAGGCTGCTTCGGTACATGACGTCGCTGAACCCGAAAGCGTAGCGCGCCGTGATCCAGGCGATGCTCACGCATACGCAGTACAGGGCGACGGAGAACGCGGCGCACGTGATCGCGTGGGCGAGGACGACAGCCGGTCGTCCGACCGGGCGCACCATGACGGCGCGGAGCGCTCCTGACGCTGCGTCACCTGAGATCGCGACGGCGCCGAGCACGGATGTCAGTCCCACCAGCGTGGCCGCGATCAGGCGCGCGGCAGCCGCCACCGCCTGGTAGCCCTCGCCGTCGCCGACGCCGGAAAAGAGGGTCGCCACCACCGCTGCGAAGACGGTCGTTCCTGCGATCCAGCGGGGCAAGCGGCGGCGCATGAGCAAGGCCGCGTCCAGTCGAATGAGCGCGAACAGGCCGCTCATGGGGCGCCCTCCGTTCGTGCGATGAACAGATCCTCCAATGACGGTCGGTGCGGGACGATGGCGCTGACGCGCACCCCGGCTCCCACGAGGGCATCGCACAGCGCGGGAGCCGCGTCCAGCCCAACGGTGACCTCGACGCCTGACCCGACTTCGCGC
>Ga0310345_10003353_pt1 | contig 15293 bp, 10 predicted proteins | sample HC15DNA20500_MG_FD_204667 | JGI IMG/M metagenome (GOLD analysis project Ga0310345, IMG submission 204667) | Marine microbial communities from station ALOHA, North Pacific Subtropical Gyre - HC15-DNA-20-500_MG | ecosystem: Environmental > Aquatic > Marine > Oceanic | place: Pacific Ocean: North... | reverse complement strand
CAATCAAGACAATTTAAGTCTTATTTATGGAAATGATCGTACACATTTTTTGCAATTTTTGGGGAAACTTCTTGGATTAACTGATCTAGGGGAGTAGACGCTATCCGCCGAACACTACCCAGTCTTTGAAGAAGCAGTTTAGCAGTTTTGTTCCCCACCCCTGGAATTTCAACAAGTCTTGATGAGAGTGTCCTTGCTGATCGGCGTTGTCGATGAAAAGTTAGTGCAAACCGGTGACTTTCATCCCTAATTTTTTGGATCAATCGTAGAACGGGAGAATGTTTTTCTAATCGGATGGGTTCTTTTTGATTACCCCTAACATAAATTAGTTCCTCTTTTTTGGCAATGCTGGCTAGGGGCTGAGTTGTTAAATCGAGTGCGTCTAGAGCCGAAGCAGCTGCATTAAGTTGACCTAAACCACCATCTACTAGAACTAAGTCTGGTAAAGACTGGTTTTCTTTTATTAACCGACTGTATCGACGAGTTATAACTTCAACCATACTTTTAAAGTCATCAATTCCTGATACTGTTTTTATAATAAATTTTCGATATCCTTTCTTTCCCATCTGGCCATCTTTCCATACAACCATGGATGCCACAGAATCAGTTCCTTGGATGTTTGAAATATCAAATGCCTCAATTTTTCGGGGCAAAGTTGCCAGATCCATTAACTCAGCGAGGGCTTGTTTAGTCATTTGGGCAGGAGGATTCATTGTTCGAAATCGTTGATCAAAACTTAATTTTGCATTTTTTTGGACAAGGTGAATGAGTTGTTTTTTGTGACCACGTAAGGGAACTTTGACTTTCACCTTAGTTTTTTTTTGATTTGAAAGGAAAATTTCTAAGGTTTCTTGATCTTCAAAACTAGAAGTTACCAAGACTTGATCAGGGACAAATCTAGAATTAAGATAGTATTGTTTTAAGAGGGAAGAAAAAATATGACTGGAAGTTGTACCTATCCTAAGGTCCTCCCAAAAATATTCCTGTCGGTCAATGATACGCCCTTTTCTCAAATGAAATAACTGGACTGCTGCTTTGGTTCCTTCTTGGTGTAGTGCGAACAGATCGATATTAATAGACTGGCTTGAGGAAATTCGTTGGGGTTTAGATAATTGGTCGATTGTTTGAATAGTGTCTCGCAGATGGGCAGCCATCTCAAATCGTTCTTCTTTAGAAGCTTGAATCATTTTTTTACGAAGGCTTTGTAATAGATCAACCTGTTTTCCTTCTATAAACAATTTTAAGTCTTGAACACGACTTTTATATTCCTGCTGGTTACAAGTAGATGAAACACAAGGACCCATGCAACGTTTAATGTGATAGTCAAGGCAAACTCTTGGTCTTTTCCCATCTATATTTATAGAGCAGGTACGAATCTGAAAATGGCGACTAATCAATTTAAAGGTTCGTGAGGCCAGATTAGAAGGAGAAAAAGGGCCAAAGTACAGTGCCCCGTCCTCTTTAATTCTTCGTGTTACGTATATTCTTGGAAAAGGCTCATTGATTGTTAACTTAATGCAAGGGTAAGTTTTGTCATCTCTTAAAAGAATATTGTATTTAGGTTTATACTGCTTGATTAGATTATTCTCTAGGGCAAGTGCTTCCATCTCATTATCAACGACAACACACTCAAAATCAGCTATATCTAACTTTAATTGATCTAACTTAATGTCAGTGTTTTTTGATCCCTGGAAATAGCTCTTCACCCGATTACGAAGAGAATTAGCTTTACCTACATAGATTACTTTTCCTCGGGAGTTTTTGTAGAGGTAAACACCAGGTTCTTTGGGTACATCTATAATTTTCTGTCTAAAGGTTTGCATTAGATTTCTCTGCTGAATCATGTCATTTTAGTAGATGCTAGAAAAGTTACTGACGATTCTAGTGAATGATATTGGTCTTTGGTAAATTCAGTAGATTGAAGGTAAAGAAATTAATACCTTAGCAAAATTGATTAGTTTGATCATGTGTTAGTGCCTCAGGTCAAATTTGAAGATATTTGGTCTTTATATTGGAGTTGATATAGTTTGAAGTAAAGTCCTTTTTCAGCCAGTAATTCCTGGTGATTACCCATTTCTCGGATTTGACCTTTGTGCATTACAATAATTCTGTCAGCACTTTGAATGGTAGAAAGACGATGAGCGATTATAAGGCAAGTACGTCCTTTCATTAGTCTATTAATTGCATTTCTGATAGTTAGTTCTGTTTCAGTATCAACACTAGAAGTTGCTTCATCAAGTATCAGGTTTTTAGGATTATGAGCCAAGGCCCGAGCAAAGGCAATTAACTGTTTCTGGCCAGTTGATAGCGTATTTCCTCGTTCCTTAACGATTTCTGCATAACCGTTAGGAAGGGTTTGAACAAAATCATCAAGATTAACATCTTGGGAGGAAGAACGAATTACTTCTTGGGTAATAAAGGAGCTTCCTAGGGAAATGTTACTAGAAATGGTTCCTGAAAAAAGAAAGATGTCTTGAAGTACTATACCAAAGGTTTTTCGCAGTTGGTGTAGGTCTAGAGTACGAATGTCATAACCATCCAAAAGAATCTGCCCTTGTTGAATATCGTAGAATCGCATTATCAAATTGATCAGCGTGGTTTTCCCAGCTCCTGTATGTCCAACGATTGCTATAGATTTTCCAGCAGGGATCCGGAATGAAACGTCCTGTAAAATCCAATCCCAGTCGTGCCTATTGTTTGTCTTGGAAAATTCAGGTTCCACTGAAAGTTTCTTGTAAGCGAACCAGACATTACGGAATTCGATCTCTCCTTGAATGTTAGGAATCTTAACTGGTTTAAGTGGTTGCTGAATAGCTATGGGTGTATCCAGAAGCTTAAAAATTCGTTCTGAACTGGCCATTGCTGATTGCAGGACATTATACTTTTCACTTAGATCAGCAATTGGCCGAAAGAACTTTTCCGAGTATTGAATAAAAGCAACTAGGGTTCCAAAAGTTATTTCAATTGCTAGTACTTGTCCGCTTCCATACCAGATTATCAGTGCAATAGCTAGGGCACTGACCAGTTCTACTGCTGGATAGAAAAGGGAGTAGGCAAAAACAGAGTCTAAATTGGCCTTTAGATGTATACGATTAATTGAGTCAAATTTCTGAAAACTTTTTTTCTCGTGGTTGAAGACCTGCACTATATACATACCGGTTATTTGCTCCTGCATAAAGGAACTGATTTGGGCAATAGCCGTCCGAACCCGCCGGTAAGAGCCTCGAGCCTTGATCTTAAAAATGATCGTAATTACAAATAAAATTGGAATTACAGAAAGAGTAACTAGAGCTAGTTGGACATTAATAGAGAACATAATTAGTACGATACCTAATAATATTAACAGGTCTCCCAGTAGTGTAACTACACCTGTTGTGAAGAGTTCGTTTAGTGCATCAACATCGGTAGTGACCCTCGTCATTAGTCGACCTACTGGGTTTTTGTCATAGAAAGAAAGGGGTAACTTTTGTAGGTGTCTCAACATATGCAGGCGAAGATCAATCATAATTTTTTGACCAGTAAGGTGCATGATATAGGTTTGTAGGTACCCAAAAAATAATCCGGCGATGATAATTGTTACATATAAGATAGCGATATTATCTAATCCAGAGGGATTGTTAGTGGTAATGAAACGATCAATTGCTACTTTGGTTAGATAGGGACCACTTATCTGAACCAAGGAAGTTATAGTTATGGTCAGTAAAGCTGCTAGGATCCAACCCTTATAAGGGTTTAGGTAAGATAGCAACCGTTTCATCAGTTGGATGTCATAAGTTTTTCCTAGAACTTCTTCTTCATAAAATTGCATTGTTATATGAGTTCCTTAGCCCCACTCTTTGTAGATTCCTACAACTGGATCCAAATTTAAATGGATTATTCCTCTTCAAGCTTTTCTTTAAGTAATTGCTTTTTATGTAGGTCAGCGTAATAACCATTATGTTCTATTAGTTGATGGTGATTCCCTTGTTCCACGATGACCCCTTTTTTTAAAACTATGATGTGATCTGAAAACCTTACAGTAGATACACGATGGCTAATCAAAAGTGAGGTTCGATTAACCATAACTTTTTTCAATCTTTTTAGGATTTGTTCCTCAGTAAGAGTGTCAACACTAGAAAGTGAATCGTCTAGGATAAGGATTTGTGGATTTCTAATTAATGTACGAGCAATTGCTGTCCTTTGTTGTTGTCCTCCAGATAGTGTTACACCCCTTTCTCCAACCATCGTTTGGAAACCCTGAGGGAATGCTTGGATATCTGAAAGAATGTTAGATTGGATAGCTGCTAAGTAAAGTTCGTCATTTCCAACTTGACTGGCACCAAAAGCAATATTGTTTTTTATAGTGTCACTGAAAAGAAATGCCTCTTGAGGTACATAACCTATTTGGGATCGTAAGGTTTTAAGTGGATAATCTTGAAGATTTTTTCCATCAATGAGTATTTGGCCTTGAGAAGGCTCAATGATTCGAGCTAGTAATTTAACTAGGGTGCTTTTCCCAGAACCTGTTTCCCCAACAATGGCATAGGTTGAACCTGCTGGAATTGTAAGATTAAGGTTATTTATAACGATTGTACTGTTATAAGAAAAGCACAAATTCTTAATTTCGATTTCTCCCTTAAAATAAGAAGTCTTTGGCTCTTTTTTCTCTAGATCTTTGGACACAGATATATGATGTTGATTTTGAATAGGGTGTTCTAGGTGGCTGGATTGAATTTCCACTGAATCATCAAAAATATCTGGGGTTACTTGAAAGATGTAGCCTATGCGTTTTAGTGAGGCAGCACCACGCTGGATAATGTTGATTACCCAGCCTAAAGCAATCATTGGCCAGGTCAGCATGGTTAGGTAGATATTGAAGGCTACAAACTCACCTAAACTAATGTTACCGTTGATAACTTCACCGCCTCCAAGCCATAGAACGCAGACAGTACCCATCCCAAGTAGTGCTGATAATGATGGATAGAAGATTGCCCATATGCGGATCAGTTTAACGTTGTTTTGAAGGTACTTCTGGTTAATGTTTCGGAATTTTTCAATCTCTGCTTCTTCTTGATTAAAAGCTCTAAGGACTCGCACACCAGCTAGATTTTCTTGAATATTAGAACTAAGTTCTGAAAAAGTTTCCTGAATTTTTTCAAAGTGGTTATGGATAATTGAACCAAAGTACTTTACTGCTAACGAAACCAATGGAATGATGATCAAAGAAAATAAGGTGAGCATAGGACTAATACTAAGCATTAGGTAGAGAACGATGGTCAAACGTACAAAAGTGTTCGTAGAGTACATAATGCCAGGTCCAATCATTGTTCTAACTGCATTCATATCACTTGTTGATCGAGACAGAAGGTCTCCCGTCCTGTTTTCTTGGTAAAACGAACACGACAATTTTAAAAAGTGAGCGAACAAGTCATTACGTATGTCATATTCGATATAACGTGAAACGCCGATCATAATGCGGCGCATAAGGAAGAGAAAAACTCCAGATAGTGCTGTAAAAACAATAATTAAGATTCCATAACCCAAAATTTTTTGGGATGAGATAGATTTATCTAGGCTATCAATTGCTAGTTTTAGAAACCATGGAGAAGCAGTAGCAGCTAGGTTAGAAAAGATTACACAAAGAAAGCCTACAATAAGACGAGTTTGATATCTTCGTATGTACGGTATCAAACGGGAAAATTGAGAAAGATCCATATTAGAATCCGGATTATTTTGTTCCATTGTTTCTAAAACGAGGAGCTACTCTGTAGGATTACTTAGAGTAACATATCAAGTTAGTAAGGCACCGATCTTACGAAAAGTGATGCTTCTGGGCAAGTATAAGATCTAATTTATTACTATTCATGGGTTTTTATTATTTCGATGAATGCACATAAAAATATTTTGGTGAATTCAAAAGAAATTTAAGGGCTTGAATAAATTTTGGGCTATTTCTAAGTATTTTTCTTGGAGAATTATGACTATTCTTAATGGTTAATCTGGTATCTTAAGTAGGGGCCTTACCATCATGGATAAAATTGTTCTTAATGATGTTAACCTTGAGATGAAGGTTGGTACTACGTTGGACGAACGTAGAAAATTTCAACGTTGTCAATTGCAGCTAACTTTATTTGTATCATTGGAAAAAACTGTTAATGGTGAATTAGGAAAAACTGTTGACTACAAAAGGGTTTATGAATTTGTCAAGGACCTATGCCAGTGTCGAAGCTTCGTCTTGCTTGAGGAGGTTGCACTCTTGATTTGTCGAGAAGTTTTAAGGAAATTCAGGGTAAAAAAAGTTAAGGTTAAGATTGGTAAAGTCGATACCTTTAGCAAAAATGTTGGCTTTGTGGGAGTTGAGGTGACACGAGATAGTTCTTGGTTAGGCTAGATGAGGAATGCTTATGAAAGCAGTTATATTAGCTGGGGGAGAGGGGACTCGGCTTAGACCCTTAACACTCAAAGTTCCTAAACCTGTGGTTCCTATTGTTAATGTACCGTTCCTTTGCTACCAGCTGGAGTTGCTTAAGAAATATAACATTGATGAAACTATCCTAAGTGTTGGCTATCAACCAGAAAAGATCCAATCAGTGCTCGGAGATTCTAACAAACTCCACTACATAGTGGAAAATATTCCTTTAGGAACTGCTGGAGCCTATAAAAATGCTGAGTCTTTCTTAGATGGTGCTACTTTGGTTTTTAATGGAGATATCTTGTGTAATTTCGATTTGAATAAGATCATTCGTTTTCATCAGGAGAACTCAGCTGTAGCTACTATAGTGCTTACTCAAGTTGGTAATCCATCCTCCTATGGGTTGGTAGAAACTGCCGAGGACGGGCGAGTGATCCGCTTTCTTGAAAAGCCCGATGTTGAAGATATTACCTGCAATACAATCAACGCAGGTTGCTATGTCCTCGAACCAGAAGTTTTGGAAATGATTCCTTTTGGAAAAAAATATTCTTTCGAACAATCAGTTTTTCCTGATCTGCTTACCAGTGGGAAACCCGTTTATGGTTATGTTGCCTCAGGTTATTGGATTGACATTGGTACGCCAGAAAAATATCTAAATGCCCATTTAGATATACTCCAACGCCGGTTTGTACCTTCGGTAGTTCTGCCTTGGGAAGATGCTATGCCGAAGTTACAACCTGAAGCTAAATCTAAATTTCATAATTCATTCATCTCTTCTTCATGTACTATTGGTGAGAAATCTCAAATCTTTTCTTCATCGATTAATGACGGTTGTCGAATAGGTAAAAGGGTCATTATCGATCACTCAGTGATTTGGAGCGGAGTGGAGGTTGGTGATGATGCAAAAATAGAAGGTTGTGTTGTAGGAAATTCCTGTCAAATTGGAAAGAATGCTGTTTTATCGGGAACGATTCTTGGAGACAATACTATGGTCTTAGACTATTCTCGGTTAGAAATGGCTTCGAAGTAAATTACTGAGTTTTATTCTTTTGAACAATTGATTCGACACCAAATATAGAAATCATTTATTTATTCAATTTTTAGGAAGTTTTGATTGGAACTTGCTCCACTATCCTAATCCCATAACCTTCTAAACCAACTATTTTACGAGGATGGTTGGTTAGCAATCGAATCTTCTTAAGATTCAGTTTAGAAAGAATTTGAGCCCCAGTACCGTAATGCTTTTGGATTTTGTGGCTGTTAAGATCCTCTACCATGCTGTTTTCTAAACCGTGATATTTTAGCCGGTTTCCAGACTCTGATTTTTGAATTTCAAAGCCCCGTCCAGTTTGGTGTAAATAAAGTAACACCCCGCTTCCCTTTTGTGAGATACGTTCCATACATTTTTCAATTTGAGTATGACAATCACATTGAATGGAATGTAAGACATCTCCAGTTAAACAATGAGAATGCACTCTCACAAGTTCAGCCTGATTCGACTGGATATTACCGAACACTAAAGCAACATGAGTTTCTTGCTCAATTTCACTCTTGAAAACCAGCATTTTAAAAAGACCAAACTTGGTAGGTAGATTTTCCTCAGCAATTAGTTTGACAAAAGATTCAGTTTTCAATCGATATTTGATTAAATCAGCTACGGTAATCATCTTTAAATCATGATTTTTACAGAACTTTTTTAGTTCTGTGGATCTTGACATGCTTCCATCGTCATTCATGATCTCACAAATAACCCCTGCTGGGGTTAGACCTGCAATACGTGCCAGATCTACTGATGCTTCTGTTTGACCTGCCCGAATTAGAACTCCTCCTTTGCGAGCTCTCAAAGGGAAAACATGGCCAGGTTTCGCTAAATCATTTGGTTGAGTTTTAGGATGAATGGCGGTTAGTATTGTCTGAGCACGATCAGCTGCGGAAATTCCTGTAGAGATTTTTTGTCTGGCTTCAATTGAAACACAAAAAGCAGTTCCATATTTGGAATTATTTTCATTAACCATAAGCGGAATGCTTAGTTTATCTAGATGTTCCGCTGTCATCGAAAGACAAATCAATCCCCGTCCAAATGTTGCCATAAAATTAATTGCTTTAGGTGTTACTTTCTCTGCGGCAATTGTTAAATCACCCTCGTTTTCTCGATCCTCATCATCTACTACGACGAGCATTTTTCCTTGCTTGAGGTCTTTGATAGCTTCTTCAATACCCGAAAACAAATCTTTCAACCAAAACTCCTTTTAAAAGTTAATCCTGATTGCAGTGAATAGGTGTATCAAACGTCCTTAATTGATTAAATCCTGGGCGATCAGTTTAGATTCATTCGATTTTTCCTGATGTGGTCCTAAACATTTCTTGACATATTTTGCAAGTACATCACATTCAATATTTACTTGATCGCCTCTGAGTCTATAACCGAGATTAGTGTGTTTTAAAGTGTGCGGGATAATAGAAACTTCAAAGAAATCTTTTTGGAGTTTTGATACTGTAAGGCTAATTCCATCAACTGCGATAGAGCCTTTTTCTACCACATATGGCTTAATCGGATCTGGTAGTAAGAACTGAAATGTAGCAAATTCTTGAGATTTTTCGATACTGTACACCTCGGTTGTTGTATCAACATGGCCTTGAACAAAATGTCCACCCAATCGTGTTGTGGGTAGTAATGGAAGTTCAAGATTAACGGGGTCACCTGGCTTTACTTTTCCTAAATTAGATCGGTTGAGTGTTTCCATGGATAAATCAGTTTTGATACTGTTAAAACTTTGATCTCTAACGGTAAGACAAACCCCATTTATAGCTATACTGCTACCTGGCTGGAGTTCAGAAATTAATTCATTGACAGTTAGGTGTAAAATGGCTGTTTGTTCTCTGCACTTAACTGAAGAAATAAATCCTATTTTTTGAATTATGCCGGTAAACATTATTATCTAAGAAATCTAGTTTTAAAATTGTTCTTGCAAATGTTTCGATTGTGAATCAAAACAGTAGGCCTCAATCATCAAATCTTGACCAAGCTTTTGAGTTTTAGAGAAAAATAATAAAGGGGCCTCTTCTAATGTGGCAAAGCCCTGACCTCCAAATAATCTGATTCCAGCTGGTCCTCCTAAAATTTTAGGGGCAACCAAACAAATAAGCTTATCAATAATTTTAGATTGCAGGGCACTAAAATTAACTTCAGAGCCCCCTTCAATCAAAAGGCTTGTTATTTCCCGTCTTCCCAATTCATTCAACACCATTTTGAGCGGAATACCCTGGGTAGTTTTAGCTACTGGAATGATCTGAATACCTCTGTCTTCTAGTTCCTTATGACGATCTAGATCTCTGTCCTCTGAACAAAATATGATTATATCACCGTCTTCTAGACTATTAACTAAGTTGCTATTAAGTGGAAGACGTAGCTTAGAATCTAAAATAACTCGCATTAAAGGTCGGTGCCGTTCCTGACCACTGCGATCAGTTAGCCGTGGGTTGTCTTGGAGTATTGTTCCAATTCCAACCAAAATTGAATCGGTCTCAAGACGTAATTGGTGAGCCCATTGTCTCGATTCCAAACCAGTAATCCATCTCTGTGACCCTTTTTCAGGAGCAATCTTTCCATCTATAGTTACACCTGCTTTGACAGTGACAAAAGGATGTCCCAGGACAATGTATTTACTATAAGCTTCGTTAAGCTTTTGAGCTTCTTTTTCTCTTATTCCTACTGTAACTTTAATACCTGCGTCCATCAATTTTTTCAATCCTTTACCCGCCACAATTGGATTAGGGTCTTTCATTGCTGCTACTACATGTACAACTCCCGACTTAATTATTTGGTCACAGCAGGGTGCAGTCCGTCCTTTGTGGCAACAGGGCTCCAGATTGACATATAAAGTTGCTCCATTTGTTTTTTCTTTGGCATTTTCCATGGCCCACACTTCAGCATGTTTACGTCGGTCATATCGATGAAATCCACAACCAACAATTTTACCGTCATTAACTAAGATTGCTCCAACCATAGGGTTTGGACTAGTCAATCCTCTTCCAAAGAGAGCTTGTTCTATAGTTTTTACCATGAAGTCATCGTCTGTTTTCAACATGTTATTTGTTTTATTTGTCAAATTCTTAAGAACCAATCTAAAGAGAAAACAGTTAAGAATAAATAATCAGTTTGAAGCATGACCTTCTTCAATACAAAAAGATCTAACTATAGATTTTTGAAACTAATTAAATGGCTGATCATGTGAATTTCTGAGATCCTTTTAATCTAGGTAAATAATGAATCAACAAAATCTTCAGGAGAAAAGGGAATCAAATCATCAAGTTGCTCACCAATACCAACATATTTAATTGGAGTATTAAGATCTCGTGCAATTCCAATAACAACTCCACCCTTAGCTGTACCATCTAGCTTACTTAAAATAATTCCACTAATACCAGAAATTCGAGAAAATTCCCGAGCTTGGATCAAACCGTTTTGTCCTGTGTTTGCATCGATGACAAGTAAAATCTCATGGGGTGCTCCTTTAACTTCTCGACCAGCAATCCGTCTCATTTTTTCTAGTTCGGCCATAAGGTTTTTTTTAGTATGAAGACGTCCAGCAGTATCAATGATAAGAATGTCAACATGTCTTGACTTAGCTGCATTAATGGCATCGAATAGGATTGCTGAAGGGTCAGTTCCTGCATTTTGACGAATTACCTTTACCTTGGCCTCAGTTCCTAACTGTTCCATTTGCTCCACTGCAGCTGCCCTAAAGGTATCAGCAGCACACACCAACACATTCTTATTTTGTTGGGTAAATCGTTTAGCTAGTTTACCAGTAGTAGTGGTTTTCCCCACCCCATTAACTCCGACAACCAAGATCACCGTTAATTTTGAATCAATATTATTAGAAGAACAGCTGGATGCAGATTTTAAAATACGGAGCAGTTCTGATTTAATACATGCTTTTATTTCATCTCCATTTTTGATTTGTTTTCGATCAACCTGGTTTTTAACGACCTCTAAAATTTCTGTAGTAGTTGTAATCCCAATATCAGCCCCAATAAGAATACTCTCAAGTTCTTCAAGTAGATTTGAATCAATCTCTTTTTTCCCTTGGAATGCATCCTCTATGCATTCCACTAGATTCCTCCGGGTAAAAGTCATGGCAGTCTTCAGCCGGCCTAAAAGACTGTTTGACGAGTTTTTTTTCATAAGATCCTTATATGTGAAATTCTTTGTTGTCGGAACAAGTTTTTTAAGAAAAAGTGAGAAATCTTCATCTTACACATGGAGAGAACAACAATTTAATATGATTATCTTTTTGTAATAGTCTGGTGGTACAAAGCATTACAATTTTTCTTAATCCCCTCGTTCAAGAATTATTTTATTCCTTAGTTACGGATTAGTTGTAGTTTTTATTTTGGATTAGGGTTTGCTATTTTTTACAATTAATACTTTTGGGGGCAGTTTGAGTGCAGGCAATACTATCTGTCATGCCTGAAGAGATCTGGGCACAAGCAGTATCAAGGGCTGTTCTTATGGCCTCTTCTTCGGTATTACCAATAGCTGTACGACAATCATTTCTCCCTCGGAAATCGACGCAAACCTCACAGCTAAATTGATCTAGCTGTGTTGAAGAGTATACGATGTAACCAAACACTAGAATAACAGTAAGTGCAATAGAACATTTTATTTTATTGGACATAAGGCGTTAATTATACGCTAGTTTGGCTTTTCTTGTTGTAAGAAAGCATCGCTTTTCTTGTTGTAAGAAAGTGTCTAATGTTGATGCCTTTTTTGAGAAAGTGGGTTGAAGATAATAATAGGAATGGGTAATGAGTTTTTATTTTGAATGAGTGATTAGTTCTGTATTGAGATTGAGTAGATTGAATTTTATATTGATAGCACTCGAAATATAAAATAAATTTATTAAAATCATAAAAAATATAAATTTATCTTGATCGATTCTTTCTTTTAAAATTATATAGATCGGATTTTGTATTAATCCTCGTGCATATTTTCCCCAGTGGTGGCTAGATGAAAGCTGTGGTCCAATGAGAAGGCAAAGAATATTTAATCTACCTTTTTATGATCAATGGCTTGATAATATCTAGCTAGTAGGTGCCAGTTTCTGTGAATTGCTACTAACTTTTCCTATTCAAGAAAATATAGGGAGTTGAGATTGGCGAGGTAAAGTCCTTGGATTTCTCTTATGAGGAATCTAAGAGAAAGACTTTTTGCACTATTGTCTCTATGTAAAATGAGAGAGAAATTTTCGAGTAATGAGGTAATAAATGAGTCAGGAAGGACTACCAGTAAAGCAAGGTCTCTACAACCCTGAGTTTGAACATGATAGTTGCGGCGTAGGTTTTGTAGTTAATCTTGATGGAGTTAAGAGCCACTTAATTATTAATCAGGGGTTAGAGGTGCTATCCAATTTAGCCCATAGAGGAGCTTGTGGATGTGACCCAGAAACAGGAGATGGAGCTGGAATACTGGTTCAGATTCCAGATGAGTTCTTTAGGGAAAAATGTGGAGATGTTGGTTTCAAACTTCCCCCTTCTGGGGATTATGGGGTTGCTATGGTCTTCTTACCTCAGGATGATAACAATCGCAAACCTCTGGAAGATCTTTTGGAAAGGGTGGTTATAGAAGAGGGACTATCCTTTTTAGGGTGGAGGACAGTTCCTGTCAACAATAAGGCCATTGGTAGTCTAGCGCGAGAATCGGAGCCAATAATTCGTCAATTATTTGTAAGTATTGGTAGTTCAGGCTGTAGGATTAATAAGGATCTCGATCGAAAATTGTATGTAATTCTAAAACTTGCTGAGAGCAAGTCAGAGAATCAAAAATTTTCTGGAATCCAAAACTTTTATATTTCTAGTTTTTCAACAGCTACTATTGTTTATAAGGGTCTTCTAACGGCAGAGCAAATTCCAGCTTACTACTTGGATCTTGTGAACCCTCTTTTTAAAAGTGCATTAGCTTTAGTCCACTCTCGCTTTAGCACAAACACTTTCCCTTCTTGGAGACTTGCCCATCCTTATCGGTATTTAGCCCATAATGGAGAAATTAACACTCTTCGTGGAAATAGAAATTGGATGCGTGCCCGATCAGGAACTTTATCTTCTGATACTTTTGGGGGTGACCTTAATAAACTTTTTCCTCTGGTATCTGAAACTGGCAGTGACAGTGCAACTATTGACAATGCGTTGGAATTTCTGGTTCAGGGCGGACGCTCTCTTCCTCATGCAATGATGATGTTAATACCTGAGGCTTGGCACAAAGATCATCAGATGGATCCTGAAAAGCGAGCATTTTATGAATATCACTCTTTTTTGATGGAACCATGGGATGGTCCTGCTTCAATTGCTTTTACTGATGGTATTCGAATTGGAGCTGTTCTTGATCGCAATGGGTTGAGACCATCACGTTTTATAGTAACTAAAGATAATTTGGTTGTCATGTCTTCTGAGGTTGGAGTTTTGGAAGTTCCCCAAGAAGACATTTTACAAAAAGGACGTCTCCAACCAGGTAAGATGTTTCTAGTAGATACCCATCAGGGGCGCATTATTGACGATACTGAAATTAAGCGTACAACAAGTACTCAGCAACCTTATAGAGTATGGGTAGAAAATAACCGAGTCAAACTTTCCGATCTACCATTAGTGTCCTCAAATAATAAAAAAATAAAGAATCTTCTTCAGCAACAGCAGGCTTTTGGTTATACGATAGAAGACCTGCGCATTTTGATGACTCCTATGGGTAAAGAGGGTGAAGAAGCAGTAGGATCTATGGGAACTGATACACCTTTAGCCGTACTATCAAATAAATCGCCGTTGCTGTTCAATTATTTTAAGCAGCTATTTGCACAGGTCACTAATCCTCCTATCGACTCAATTCGTGAAAATATGGTGATGTCTGTAGAAATTCATGTTGGTAGTGAACAAAATCTTCTGGCAGAGACACCGCGACATGCCAGTTTACTTAGTCTACCTTGTCCTATTTTAACTAACATGGAGTTAGAGAGGATCAGAAAATTTGAATCATCAATATTCAGAACTAAGACATTAAGCATGCATTTTGCTGATAATGAAGGGGATTGTGGGCTAGAGCCAGCTGTCGAGTCACTTTGTTTAAAAGCTTCTCAGGCGGTGAAGCAGGGCTACAACATTTTGATTCTCTCTGATAGAGGAGTAAATTCGAAAAAGATTCCAATACCTAGTTTGCTTGCAACATCTGGCGTTCATCATCACCTTACCCGTGAAGGAACTCGTACTAAGGTTGGGTTAATTGTTGAATCTGGTGAAGCTCGAGAAGTTATGCACTTTGCATTGTTGATTGGCTATGGTGCTGCGGCAATTAATCCCTACCTTGCCTTTGAAACCCTAACTGATATGGTCGATCAAAAAGTTTTTTCACCTGAAGTCGCTATGGAGAGCGCTTTCAAGAACTCAGTCGTAAAGGCCCACTTTAATTATATTAAGTCTATAAATAAAGCACTGCTTAAGATCATTGCTAAAATGGGTATTTCCACAATTCAAAGTTACAGAGGGGCTCAGATTTTTGAAGCTATTGGTTTAAATTCAGAATTAATTGAGCGTTACTTTACAGGTACTGCTTCTAGGATTGGTGGAATAGGTGTAGAGACTCTTGGACAGGAAGCAATTAAACGACATCAATATGGTTTTCAGAAGAAAGAAACTCTTAAGCCCCTCTTGAATGTTGGAGGTCAGTATCAATGGAGAAAAGAGGGTGAATTTCACCTTTTCAATCCTGAATCTGTTGCCAAGTTACAATTAGCTACCCGTCACGGTAACTATAAATTATTTAAAGAATACTCTACCTTAATTAATAATCAGAGTAAGAATCTGTGTACTCTTAGAGGTCTTTTTAAATTTCAAAAAGCTACTCCAATTCCTTTGG
>Ga0310345_10003349_pt1 | contig 15319 bp, 9 predicted proteins | sample HC15DNA20500_MG_FD_204667 | JGI IMG/M metagenome (GOLD analysis project Ga0310345, IMG submission 204667) | Marine microbial communities from station ALOHA, North Pacific Subtropical Gyre - HC15-DNA-20-500_MG | ecosystem: Environmental > Aquatic > Marine > Oceanic | place: Pacific Ocean: North... | reverse complement strand
CGGCGTCGTAAAGCTAAGAAGACGACTACTGAGTACACGGACTCAAACGAGTTCTTTAACGATACCGACTTTTAATAACGACGCTTAGCCTCCTGGCGGCGTCAGTGAGGTAATTATAATGGCACATGGATCGTCTGTCGTATCTGGTGACCCAACAGCTGACAGAGCTAACAAGGGTGAAAACAGGGTCGGCTTGCTCAATGAACTGTTCAAAGAGATTTATGCTGACAACTTAGAGAACCTTCTTCCGAAGGGTCTTAAACTACAAAAGGACATCGCCTGGATCGAGAAGTCAAAATCTCCCGGTGCGAAGTATAACCAGCCTGTGCTCATGCGACATGAGCATGGCTTTACGTATGCAAACAATAACTCGGGAGCGTTCAGCCTCGAAGCTGCGGTTCCCGGTCAGACTGCGACCTGTAATATTCTAGGCACGCAGATGATGTTGCGTTCGGTTATCGACTATGAGATCGCTGCGAGAGCCTCCAGTGCTGGAAAGCGTACTTTCCGTCGTGCTCTGGACCTTGTTGTAGAGAATATGTTCGCTTCTTCTCGTAAGAGAATGGAGATCGACTATTTCTACGGACAGCGTTCCTTGGCCGAGTTCAGGGATGCTTCTGATAATGCCGATTCCAAGACGGTTCTCACCTGCAATGATCGTGAGTGGGCTCCTGGTGTCTGGGCTGGAATGGAAGGATGTCAGCTTGACTTCTTCAATTCCAATGGCGCTGATGCCGGAACGTCATGGGACAATGTCCAGGACATACCGAAGACATCCGACACCATCCTTCAGGCTGGTCTCGGAGGCGTTGACATCGCATCGCAGACGTTGACCCTGGACTCTAACACCCATACTTCGGCTCTCGTTGCTAATAGCGACGCTGCCCGTGGTGACTGGGTTTCGTTCAAGGGTGCGTTTGGTACGACCAATCCGACTGTAGACGGCAACGTCTTTGCGGGCATGGAACGTATCATGGACCCTGGGCGCGCTGGCGCGACTTCGTTGTTCGACCTTGACTTTAGTGCGAACTCTCTCTGGCAGGGCAATGTCGTAGACGCTGCTACTGCCGTTGGTGGTCTCAACCAGACTGTCGCTGACGGGGATACCGGTGGTGGACGTCTTACGTTCGACATTATCGCCAACCAGATTGCCACGGCCAGTGCCAAGGGGCTGGATGAGAACCTTATTCTCTATCTGAACCCTCATATCTGGACCGACCTGGTTCTCCAGGAGGTTGATACTGGCGGTTCCAATAGGGACAAAGTTCGTGGCAGCGCGGATGCGAAATCTGGCTACGATGTTGGTGGAACCTCTGTTCGTTATCACACGGCTAACGGTGTCGTGGAGATTAAGCCCTCTAACTACGTGAAGCGGGGTCTTGGGTTCATGTTTGCTCCCAAGCTGTGGAAGAGAATCGGTGCTACCGACCTCACCTTCCGCCTGCCTGATCGTGGCGATGAGTTCTTCCTCCACCTGCCGGAACATGCCGGATACGAGCTGAGGAACTATGTCAGTCATGCCCTCTTTACGAAGGCACCTGCCAAGTCGATCCTTATCAGGAACCTGAAGGTTGCTGCCGCAAGCTGATCCAAGAGGGTATGTGCGGGTACCCTCCTTCTTCCGGGGCCAGGGCTTGGTTGCTCTGCCCTGCGCCCCGGTTTTTATTTTATCGGAGGAAATATGAGACAAATAATCATGATGCCCTTCTTGGTCCTCTGTACTGGCTGCGGAGCCATCTCAGAGATCATTGATAATGGGCAGGCTATTTTTGCTGGTGCGTCGGAGTCGTTTGTAGCGGCTGCGGTGCCTGAGAAGGTTGCGGCTGTGGTCGCAGCCCCGAGCGTTATAAGCGTTACTGAGCTCATCTTGGCTGGAGTCGCGGTCGTAACTGGCGGTGCAGCCGGTTGGGTCGGGGTCAAGAAGGGTAAAAAAGCAGCTAACGGAGGCTAATATGCCCGAAACTCCCATACCGTTGTTCGGGACCACCAGGACTGTACCAGAGTCGGGAGACACTAACTGGGGGGATAACGTCACCGGTATATTGACAGATGTAATCAAGGCCCTTAATAAGATGGCTACCCTTGTCGGGGACGTGCCGTTTCTGCTCATGCAGGGCCGTGGAAGCATTCAGTATTGCACGGAGGACCTGGAGCTGCCGGTTACTGGCAACAGGATTGACGTTAAGGGGAACACCGTTGTCGATGGGTCTGGAGATGACGCTGCCGTTACATTGGGAGATGATGATCCCGCAGTCAATTCTATAGCTGACCCTGACGACACAACAGTTGACGGGCAGACGCTTCTTGTGGTGGGTACGAGCGATAGCGCCACGGTGCGGCTTGACTCTGACCATCCAAACATTGTTATAAATGGCGATATTGTCTTGTCAGACAACGTCGCCATACTTCTTCTTTGGGACAGCGGCACCACGAACTGGGTAGAGGTTTCCAGGAGTAATTAATGGCTGGTAGAAACATTGTTATAAGCGACCAGGGCACGCTAACCTTCACGGAAGACGAGTATGATGCTGTCACTGACGGCTCTGTCTCCATCCAGGGGCCAGAGTCCATAGGTACTTCATATACCCTGAAACTGCCTGCCGCTAAAGGCTCCACCGGCCAGGTCCTTTCCACCTCTACGGCTGGTTCTGTCTGTACGCTGGGCTTCAGTAACCCTTCCGAAGTCGCTATGGCGGGTCTGAATGTTCTGTTCCAGGTCCCTGGGGATGATGATGGCGCTGACGACGTGACAGATGATATTGCCGAGCTTATAGAAGATAGCCATACGTCAAGCGCCAGCGATGGCAACAACAGGGTTATATTCCCTGCTGGCACCTATCAATTTAGTGATCTGGGGAAGGTTGGCGGGGCTGCGGCTTGCTTTACGTCTGATAATTCTTATTGGCTTGAAGGGGCGGGCATGGGGATGACCACTATCCGCAATGTCGCGTCCGCTACTGATCCAATAATCCAATACGGCGAGGCTGGCAGTGGCTACGGCAGCGGTGTTGCCGAGTCCCGCATGTTTGTCATTAAGGATATGACAATAGACGGGAATGACTGCACTGTAACAACCGGCATGTCGGCAATCAATTTGAGGGCCGACTATATCGTTATCGACAATGTTGAGTTCACCAATATGGGCCCAGCCCTGAGGATAGTTGGCTCTCCCAAGCTGGTGGCCATTACTAATTGCCGATTTGATGGCATGAAGGCCAACACTGGTGTAACAGAGGACTTTGGCCTTGTTCGCATGGACGAGGTTACCGGCGACGAGACGACCTTTGTGTTCACCAACAATTATATGGTCGGGGGAACTCCCACCGTAGCAGGCGAGGGCCAGGGCGGCATAGATTGTGTCTCGGACGGCACAGCCAAGAGTGTCAGGTGCTTCATACGCGGGAACACCTTCAGCGAGCTGGGAAACAGCACCAAGGCGGCAGTAAATATCAAGTACGGCAATGATTCTATCATAGAGGGAAACACCTTCTCCAGCTGTATAGGTGGGGCCATTAGGTCGATTGACAGTGAGCGAATCACAATCGCCAATAACAAGATAGTGTCAGACTCAGCCAAGATAGCTGCCTCAGTTTCCGGTATCTATGCGGACTCAGATGGTGAAAACGTCATCGGGATTGACATTGTTGGCAATGAAATACTGACGGCAGGCGGCATTGACGTGGGAATTGATGTTGCGGGCGACGCAGATGGCGTAGCAAAGAGCGTCACGGACGTAACCGTCGGTGATAATGTTATAGATGGGGCCCCTGTGTCAATAAGTCTTGATGATGTGGCCGGTAGGGTGTCCCTGGTGAACAATACTTGCCGCAATTCGGGCAATATAGCGCCGCATTACGCCGCAATGTACATAAAAAACCTGATTGGGGATGCCAAGGTTGTTGTTGAGGGCAATGTATTTGCGGGTGGCGGCAATTCGGGGCGTGCGTTCTATCTGGACAGGAATAATCCTGGCGGATTGGTTACAAACACACCCGGAAACGTCGATTTCGTGCTTAATAACAATTCTGTGATCGCTATGGGGGTAGCGACCGCGTTTGTCAAGGGCACAGTCGGTGACATGGCCCATATTTTCATAAATGGACACGCCACCGACTCAGTCTTGAACCATTTCTCTGCTTCTGGCAATAGTTATGACTTTACGGGCAGCAAAACAGGCTCATACGGGCTATATGTCAATAGATTCGTGATTTCCTGTGTCTTTGATAGTGTTTTAGAGTTCGGGGCCTCGGATGACGTCACGGACTGTACAATGGCCCTGAATAGGGCCGGTCTTGCCGCTGGGGAGGGTGGGAGCATATATATCCCGGCTGGGACGTATAGTTGCACTGATAATGGCGACAGACTGGAAGAATCGACTGATGCTAGTGTGGCCGCGACGGAGGAGATCATAACTGTAGTGGCATCTGGCCAGGTGTGGCACGGGGAGGGCATCATATTTGACAAGACAACCCCGGCTTCGCTTACTGGGATAGACTGCAAAACATTCAAGACGACAGTAAGGGGCCTAACTTTCAGCCATGACGGTGGCGATGCGCCCGATAATATAGGCATAAATGGCAGCGATCAGGACGGAGATTTGTTCGAAAACTGCACGGTTGTCCATGCCAATACGGGCATAGTGGTCAATGGCGACCACGCTACGGTGCGGGACTGTAGCGTTACCGATCTATACAATGGAATGGGTGTCGAGATTAAAAGCGGAGCGAGCGACGCCATAGTCACTTGCAATCATATAACGAGTAGCAGCGCTGATGACGATGACATTGGCATTGGTGGTAAGTGTGTAAGGGCAAATATAACAAACAATGTTGTCCGTAACGCCGGGGGTATTGCCATTAAGCTCACCTATGGTTCTGAGGGGACCATTATTTCGAATAATGAACTATCTGGATATGGAGACGGGGGCATTCTACTGAACGGCGGGGGTGGGGGGCTCGCCTGCACGAACATATCCGTACTAGGCAATACTCTGTCTTCAACGACCGCCTACCAGGAGCTTGCCAATGAAGACATAGCCGCCTCTGGCCTTAAGGACAGCTCTATAAGCAATAACCATATAACCTCCAGGCACACCCACATTGAGGTGTCCAGTGCCGCTGCGACTTCAGAGAATATAGTAGTGTCCGGCAATATCCTTGTCAATAATCACACCGAAGTGGACGAGTACGGCATGGGCATTGTGCTTCAGAATGTTAATGATTCTATCGTCGCCAATAACTTTCTTCGTTGGGTTTCGGGTGGGGGAGACGAATGTATAGCCATTAGCCTGGACACCTCAGACCGGTGCTTGGTGACCAATAATTCAATACACGACGCCCTTGTTGGTATCAGTATTCTTGCTGGGGCCGAAGACAATCGCCTGGTCAACAATATCATGGTGGATGTTGAACAAGAGGTAATAGACACCTCTGGCGCATCCACTCCGTCGATCTTTACAGGCTCTGTCAGTGAGATCGGCGCGGACATTATTAGAATCGGTGGTGGCGGATACCTGGGCACGTTTGAGAATGAGGGCTCAGCTACTCAGTGGGGTCATGTTGACCCACTTATAGTCTATCACGACGCGGACGATCTCACGGCGGCGGGCAGCCCCGAGGGCGAGGAAATAAACACTATAAGCGTAACAAATAGCTTCCACCATGTTACTCGGTATGGCACCGACTCCGCCGATGCTACTCTAATGACCATAAAAATAAACGGCCAGCACACCAGGATCACAGAGAAGGGCGGCAACACCGGACAGGCCAACGCCTGTTCTGCTTATGATGGAATGATTTTATTCCTGTCCATTGTCCAGACCTTAAACAACGCTGGGGTCCGTATGGTAACTTACCAAGATGACTTAGATGACCCGACAGCGGGATCAACTGCCCATACAGTGGCCTCTGGGAGGAATATAATTGGCAACAGACGCACTGCCGCAGTTGACAGTGACTATGTCCCCAATATTAGCCACACGGGGGATCTGTGGATGTTTAGATTTGAGCATGATGGCTCAGAGGGCGTGTGGCGGCTCCTGAATATCAACAGTAATATGGAACATTGGGTTTAAATGGCACGTAAATACACAGCAGATGAACTCATTGCACTGGTCAGAGACGAGGCCCGTATCCCCGATACGGCTGCCACCGGCAATGCTGACTCTGATATTCTCAATAGAATCAATGAGACTTTGTCCTCCTACCTGTATGGCATGGTTATGGAGGTCAAAGAAGAGTATTTCCTTAGGACCACCAGGTACGACCTGGCCTCCACGGAGGAGAGGTACAAAATTCCAGCGCGGGCTATGTATCAAAAACTGAGGGATGTTAAATGGGCAGAGACGGAGACTGGTGGTTACTCCCCTCTTGCCCATATGAATGTAGGCCAGCTGGACTCCGAGTACAGCTCAACGGCCACCAGCTCCAGCCCTAGTGCCTTCTATGTCGAGGGGAACCACATTCATCTGTGGCCCAATCTTTCCGGGGCCACAGGCTTCATCGACCTCTCCTTCTACTTCGCTCCCGGCGACTTAGTCTTGCAAGCAGAAGTGGCAAAGGTGGCGGATGTAGACTTTGACACCAAGAAGGTAACCCTTGATCGAGCCCTCCCCACCACAGGAAGCGCCACCTGGGACGTCAATGCCCTATATGACGTACATTCCCCTGACTCAGGGGCAGAGATCAGGAAGTGGCATGGAGAATTAGCTGGGGCCCCAGATGTTAGCACCCCCGCTGCGCCGATACTTGAGTTTACCACGCCCATAGACGGTAGCGTTGTGGGCGAGGACCCTGTAGAGATAGGCGACTATGTGTGCCTGACCAACGAGGCGGCCCTACCTGGGGTCCCCAGGGAACTTCATCCGACCGTAGGGAAGCTTGCGGCGGCCAATATACTGGAGGATGAGGGGGACACAGAGGGCTTCCAGGCCAAGACAGCTCTCTCAGACAGGGAACTATACGGATATAAGAAGTCAATAGGCGCTCTGGGGCGAATGGAGAACCGGGTGGAAGCCAAGCCGAGGTTCATCAGGGGTGGGAACTTCCTTGACGCTCATGGGAGATGGTAAATGCCTATACAGACGAGCCCTAAGAGGACACTGAAGGGTCTCTACTCCAACATGAACCATTCTTCGGGCATACCCGAGGGTGGTCTCCTGGAGGCAAACAACTGCGTTGTAGAGCGCCCTGGGCTGCTCAGCAAGCGCAAGGGCTTCCAGCGCTACGGAGAGGCCAGGACGGGGCCCATCAGGTCCCTCATGGACTATCAGGGCCGCCTTGTTGTGTACGATGGCAGCAAGTTGTCATGCGACGTCGATGGGGATGGCGAGCTTGTTCAGTGGGAAGGGAACTTCGACCCGCCGACCGAGCGCCATGCCATAAGAGGGGCAAATACAAAGAAGAATTTCTACTTCACGTCTTCGAACGGAGTATACCGCAATGACTCACTTACAAGTGCGCCCCAAGTGGCCGGTATGACAGAGGGGCTGGACATAGACATAGAGAAGTATGGCTCTGGGGATGGCTGGTTCCCGCATAATAGCCAGGTGTCCTATATAGTCACATGGAGCATGGAGGACGCCAATGATTCAACCATACTTGGATCTCCGAGTTTCAGGCATATTGTACAGAATAAAATGTCCCTGGTGCAGCTTACGAATCCCGGCCAGGGGGAGATACTAGTTGAAGATAAAGATCACGGGTTTAATACGGGCGATATAGTCACTATATCTGGGTCTGATGTTCAGGACTATGAGGGGTCCGGTAAAATCATAACTAAAATAGATGACGACAACTATAGATTCGACTTCTCTGTCGATCAGGGCCCGGCCATAGCGCAATCTGGCAAGGACTATTTTACTAGGCTTACGTTTACGGTCCCAGATTCTATCGTAAGTGGCGATAAGTACCAGATTTGGAGGACATTTGCCTCTGAAACCGACGATGATGATCCAGGGGATGACCATATGTTGGTCATCAGTAAAGAGATTACCGACGAAGAGGTTACGGCGGGGGTTGTCGTATTTTCCGACACTGTTTTGGAGATTTCCCTTGGAGAGTTCCTGTATACCAACGCTTTCCAGGAGACCATCGACCAGGGCAATGACAGGCCACCACTTTGCAAAGACATGACTGAGTGGCGGGGGCATTTGTTTTACGCCGATCTCACCTATAGATCAGAAAAAGAGATACATCTATCCGAGATAGAGGACCTGATAGATGGGGATAAAATATCGTTGCAGTTCGCGGGCGCAGCTCTCAATTATACGTTCTCTGGCTTTGAGAACCTTGAAAAGAGAAAGGTTGAGCTGAGGACGAGGGAGGAAACAACAGAGCAGAACATTGAATACACCATGCGTAGCTTTGTTAGGGTCGTCAATAGGGACTCCACCAACTCTCTTTTACACGCCCATTACATTTCTGGCCCTCTTGACTCCTCCGGTAAAGTCTTGCTTAGGACTCGTACCCCTCATATAGGCGGGTTCTCTATCACGGTCAGCAGAACGGAAGTCGGGGACTCTTTTAAAGAGCCCATTCCGACCAGCGGGGAGAGCTATGCGTCTAAATCCGATACTATTCCTAATGGGCTGGCATATTCCAAGGTCCTGGAGCCCGATGCTGTGCCCAAGATTAACGTGATTCATGTTGGCCACGCGAACGAGCCTATACAGCGCATCATGGCCCTCAAGACCTCTCTTATAATCCTTAAGGCCGATGGGGCATACAGGCTGACCGGCAATACGCCCTCCACATTTGTCTTGCAGGACCTGGACCCCTCAGTGAGCTTCAAATGCCCCAATGCGGCCACGACTCTTAATGATTCTATATATTGTCTGGCCACCCAGGGGATATTGAAAATAGGCGAGAATGGCACAACCGCTATAAGTTATCCGATTGAGGACCAGATAAGGAATATAGCTTCTTTTGAGGGCAACGACAAATATGCCTTCGCTGTGTCCAATGAGCAGAACAGGGTGGCCATTATCTTCACCCAGAAGAACTCGGGTGACCGTTCAGCCAAGATCGGCTGGGTATATAATTATATGACCAAGGAATGGACCACCTGGACCAAGGATGTGAGTTGCGGGACGTCCCTTTTGGGCGACCGGAACTTCTATCTCGGTCATTCTCTCGATAATTACGTCCTCAAGCAACGAGGGGGAGTCTCCGAGCGCAATAGCAGGGACTATATAGACGAGGAGATACCCATCACTGTCTCTGGTGTGGTTGGCACACAGGTCACTTTCATTCATGACTATGATATGACCGTTAGGCCGGGGTATTTGTTCATCCAGCGGGGAGAGGGCGTTGCTGGCAATTACGGCCTGTTTTCTTCTAAGATTTCCAGTATCATCTCCACGACGCCTGCTTTGGGCGCGCCCACTACGGTGGTGGCGGTCCTCGAAAGGGTGCCTGGGGCGGATTCAGATATAGATATAAATATTGGGTCCGCCACGGTTGGCTTGCCGATAGATTCTACCGTCAAATGGGCCCCCGACAACCTCGGTGTGTCTGAGGTCCCCAAACAGTTCACCTATGCCATGCTCACCATGGAAACCGGCACAACATTGACAAACGAGTTGGGCTTCTACTCGGACGCTGTTCGCGCCTCTGAGTGGGTGGGGGATATAAAACTCAATGTGCCCGAGGGGTGGGGCGGCGGAGAGTGGGGGACAACGCCATGGGGTAACGAAGAAAGTCTATCTGTCGTTCCCCTTGTATCGGCGGTGCCACGACAACACCAGCGCTGTCGAGAGCTGACGGTTATGTTTCGGCACCGGTCTGCAAATGAAGAGTTCAATATAGAGTCTATTGCGTTAAGATATAAGTCCTATAAGGGCAAGCTAGTTAGAGCGCCAGAATGAAGATCCCAAACTATACTCCTCCCAACAAGCTTGACCACCCTGGGCTACCGGACTCTGCGTATGAGGCTATGGATGTTATTTCTGAACAGATGAATAAATTAACTACCGCCCTACAGAAGAACATGAGCCCAGAGGACAATGAAAATGCCGAGACTCGAACGGCGGTCTTCGAAAGCGGCAAAGAATACGACATTAGCTTGCAAGAAATCAGCGGCAGGCCAACCGAGGTGCGGGTATTGGAACAGTCTGTATTTGAAGACGTTAAGGTTGCCTGGAAGGTAGAGTCTCAAACCTCCGTGAAGGTCAAGCTTACATGGCCAGATGCTACTTCGGGAACCGCGACCTTATTAATCAGGGGAGCCTCCGATGGGGATAGCTAATCCAAACATAGCAGACCCACTTGAGCTGACAAAAAAGCCCGAAGAAGAACATGCGTTAAGCGGTTCGGCGGTCCTGCCGTCCGGTGAAGATATAGATTCACAAAATCGGAGGCTCAGTGACTTTCAGACCTCTGTAAAGTCGCCGGTTTCTAAGAAAAAGGGGGGAGATCCTGGTGCTGGTGCGAAGCCCGTCGAGTCTCCAATGGCAGTGCCGACGCGCATGGGGATAGGCCCAGGTGGTGCCGCCCTTAGTTTCGATCAGGCATTGAAGATGCTTGAGGCCCCAGCCAATATAGGTGAGGTTAAGGAGGCTCTACAGACGGGGCAGACCGGCAGCCAGCAAATGTATGAGCAGTTTCAGCAGGCGGCGGGCAGCCCTTTACAGTATGGGGCCAGGGAAAGGGGCATTATAGACAAGGCCCTGTTGCCTTATGCCCAGGGCCAGGAGAAGGAGAAAGAAGAGGCTTATTCTGCTGCGCGAGAGGTTATTAACAGGACATATAAGGGCCCAGCGGCCATGGGGGAAAAGGTAGAGGGTCAGCCTGGGCGATCTGATTATCAGAAGACCAGAGACATAGCCTCTGGTGCCCAGATAGGGGCAGAGGCCATGGGAACGGGCCGGGGTCGGGCAGCCCTGCTCAGGGAGAGCGCAGGGCTTAGTTCGGGGCAGGCGGCAGCTGAGGCGGCGAGGCTGCATGGTCAGCCAGGATATACCAGGGGGGTCAGGGAAACGGCTGGAGAGGCCGGTGAGTCATATGCCGAGTTTGAGAAGAAAAGACAAGAGACCGAAGTCCAGGGGGTCATGAGCGAAATTGCGGGAGGGATAGCGGCAACCTCAGCCTGGACAGACCTGGGTGACAGGCAGGACCAGATAGTTGCTGCGGCTGGGCGACGGACGGAGGCGAAGCAGGAGGAGCTTGACAATGCCAGAGAGCATTATGCTGCATTTATGGAGTCGGGCGATATGTCTGAACTCCAGGGCCTTGTTAATACCTCTGTGTTTGATGGGCATCTGGCCGCCGTGGACGCGAGGGCGGCATGGGAAGAAATATGGACCAATGAGGAGTTCGCCACTGTTTCTGACCATCCTCCGCTTGGCCTTGGGACGCACTATACTGGCCAGCAGATGCTTATCCCTAGCGATATTAGCGTTGAGAAGTGGAGGAACGATAGACGATACAGCACATTCACTGACTGGGTATGGGATAATATGCGCGGAATTACGGGCACCAGCGCTAGCCGCCCAGGCCGTTGGTTGCATAGCCTGAGGAACGCTGCTCGCGCCAGTATCAACACCGAGCACGCCAACCAGGCCAGGGGTTTCCTGGCAGAGCTGCAAAAAATATATTCAAGACAGAAGATGCTCGAAGCTAAATTCTCTCCGGCCCTGCCAGCATTGCTACGGAGTGGCCAGGATGTACGGGGCGGCGAGCATAGCATAGAACACCCCTCGCAGGTGTCCGCCTACGCCCCAGGAACCTATACTGGTAGGGGGCATTACTCTACTGGCATCCTTAGGCCTGGAGGGGGCAATGTTAGGGGCGAATTTGCTGGTGAAATGCCGCTATATCTCGGAAAACCGGGCATGGGCGTGCCCTTCACCGACCTTAGAGAGAGAGACCCCGAAACCGGCAGTTCCTCGTTCATTACTGGACCAGAGGGTGGGATGCCGACTAATCATTCCGAGATGACGGAAGATGATGTAAGGAGGTTTAATGTACTTGAGAATCTCCGAAATGGACAGTCGCCATATGAAGGAGAAGCTGGCCAGCCCATGACGGCGGAAATGAGTACGAACTTGTCAGCCCTTATAGAGTACGAACAGAAAGCGGCGGCGACTCGGGGCCAGGTCCTTACTCAGCAAGAGGCCACGTGGTCTACTGTTAAGAGGTTTGAGAGGGCGCAGTTTGTCCGAGGGTATGAATATGCAGACCAGGACTTCTGGGATTATGCTGAGGAGTTCTATAAGGGCTATATCGTTGGCGCGTTCACAGGACTGCTTGCTACGGGCAATCCCTGGGCAGCCCTGGCAATAGCTATTGCTGCTGGCGCGGCTCAGGTGACCACCATTACAGGTCGTAGCAGGGACTATAAGAGGGCTCCAAGCGCAACTCGTCTTGGCGTAAGGCAGGTCCCCGACGAGGCTTATTGGGAGGCAAACTACATGGATACGCCTTATATTGGAGAGGGTGGCGAGCTAGACCCAGAAGCACTCGGAATAGACGATGAACAGGTCGCGGCCACAATAGAACAACGAGAAGAATAATGGACCCACAACAAGTATTAGAGATGATGCGGCAGCAGGGTATACAGATAACCCCTCAACTACTGTCCCAGCTAGGTATTCAGGGCCCCCAAAGCAACCCCAACGCCCCTCCAGTCCAACTGGGGGGCCAGGGCCTTGGCCGCCCCCAAGGCTGGTCGCCCACGGCGACGGGGGCCTCTGGACAGACCGGAAGCCCCGGCTTCCCTTTCTTGCGGAGGGTTTTTCCGAACGTGTTCGGCGGTCAATCCGGAGATGGAGCCGGAGCTGGAGCCGGAGCTGGAGACGGAGAGGACGAAGGCTTCTCAATGTGGGAGCAGTTTAAGCAGCAAGAAAACCCGGTGGTATTCGGCGCGCAGCTGGGTGGCGCAGCTGGAGGCTTGCTGGGCAGTCTTTATAGTTTGTTCGGAGACAAACCTGACAATCTATTGAAGGCCTATAGGGAGCTCAGGACAGCATATGAGAACCTTGACGACCCAGTGATACTCAAGCAGGTATGGAATTCCCCAGTCATACAGCAGATAGCTAATTTTCAGCCAGAACTCCTTGGTAGCTTAAAGGAGAGGATCGACGACTATGAGACATATGGCGAGGGAGATGTCGGCCTGAGGTCCCAGGAAGATGAAGCTCTGGCTCGCATAACTGACAGGGCACGCAGGGGGGACCCATTAGGCCAGAGATTGGCCAGTCGTCAGGTGGCCCAGGGTGTAGGCAGGGCAATGGGCAGGGGGGCACAAACAGCCGACTCGGCAATGGCTCGCAGGGGATTGCAGGGCCAACAGGGACGCGGTATAAACCAGGCCGCCATGGTAAGTGGCGCTCAGATGGGGACCCAGGGTGCCCAGATGGGCAGAAGAGACCAGCTGACGGCTGAGGGCATGGCCCTTACCGGGTCTTCAGGTATCCGCAGGGATAGAGAGGCTGCCAAAGAGAGGGCCCTCAATGTAAGAAACAACTTCCGTAATGCTATGTCCAACAGGCAGCTTGCTATAAATATGTCCAACCAGAAGGCTCGACAGGCGGCAAGTGACAGAGACCAGGGCCTGGCTCAGAGTATACATGAGAGGAACCTCTACGCAGCCGACCAACGCCGGATAATGAACCAGCGCCAGAGGAACCAGTGGAGCCGTGAGGAGTACGGTTTCGACAGGCAGAGGCTTCAGGACAGAGAACGTATGGACCTCGGTATAGCTGGCCAGGAAGACATGCTGGCCCAGCGGCAGATGGATGCCACGATGGGTATATTCCAGGGCGGAGGACAGATCCTTGGTGCCGGGCTGGGCATGTACGCCGGAGGCACTGGTGGCGGAGCAAATTATGGCGATGAAAGTGAAGCATAAAGCAGGATAAAGATGCCCCCTCAAAACAATAAAGCTAAACAGGATATAGAAAAGATTCTGGCCGCCCTTGGGCCCGCCGTAGGTGAGACCCCTCCCCAGGGGGGGCCGCAGGGCGGAGGCCAGATGTTCCCTGCGAGCACATATAGTTCCCCCACAAACGCCCTCACCCCCGATTCGCTCGGCAAGCCTGGGCGTTATCGCTATAACCTGGACACCCTCACGCCGGAACCGGTAGCCCCAGGCAACGCATTTGAGGAGCTGACCGGCAACCCTAATACGCCAGGCTGGATGGGACCAAATACACCTAAGATGGGTGTGGGCCTCCCTGGGGACCCGGCTCCAGATGAGCAGGGTGGAGGGATGAAAGATTTCTGGACAGCTTTCGGTGCCGACCCCTCCAATGTAGGGGCAGAGCAGCCGGGCGTAGGCGGAGTAAATCCGTCCCAGGTCCCTCTGCAACAGCCCAATCAGCAGCGGCAGCCCCGGCCAGACGTGCTTGCAAGTCCAACGGGTCAGGTCTCTGATAGTCCTTATGCCTATGCTCCGGGAGTACAGTTCTATCCTGGCACCCAGACCCCGGTCGATCCATCGCATATAGGGACCCCTCAGGGACCAGAAACGCAATATGGCACCGGCGCAGATGGGAAGTTCAGGCTCAAACCAGCATTCCAGGGCTTGTTCCCGCAGCCTCAGCCTCAGGCGCAAGGAGCGCCGTTTGGGCCGCAGACGGGCATACAGCAGATCCTTAGGCAGAAAGGTCTGGCACCAGGGATACAGACCATGAGGCCGAAGCCCAACTTGGGAGACCTTAGGAGACAGGGCCTTGTCAGGCCCATGTTCTCATCCCCGAGCACCGCCCAGAGCCGGGGCGAGCTTCCCCCCAGCAGGCCAGTATTTACTCGTAAGACGGACGAGGAGAGGAGGAGAGAGGAGGAGCTTCAGAACCTCCCGCGCAAACCCTTATTCAGGCGAGGGGATGGGTCAGTAGCTCCAGCCGAATCTCCCGCCACCGGCATTGAAGATGCCGCCAATGCCTACACCAGACTTGCCCCTGGAGTGGGAGAGCCCGTCGTGGCCGCTGAGCCAGGAGAGGCGGCTAATGCAGCAGCCGCAACGGCACCAGCGGCAGCGCCTACGCCGCCAACTAAAGCCACTGAACCCGCCCCGGCCCCCAGCGGCAAAACACCGGACGAGAAGCAGGCCGATAATGTTAAAAAGCCGAAACATCAGGCACAGAAGCCGGGCGAGACCCCCGAGGCGGCGACTCGGCGCACCAGTATGCAGTCGGCCCAGGCTATAAGGCACTATACAGACCATAAAAAGGCCGATTTCGGCCATTATGGGAACAAAGAGTTTGGCGAGCTTATCGCCAACTTGGGGAGGACGGGCCAGCTAAATCAGGGCGGGGTAGGCATTGGGCCTAAATTCGCTGAAGAGGTCGCTTCTTATGCGGCGGGCCAGACGAAGGGCA